>Ga0222651_1000009_pt1 | contig 177169 bp, 164 predicted proteins | sample AntAcemetagen369_FD_179855 | JGI IMG/M metagenome (GOLD analysis project Ga0222651, IMG submission 179855) | Saline water microbial communities from Ace Lake, Antarctica - #369 | ecosystem: Environmental > Aquatic > Non-marine Saline and Alkaline > Saline | place: Antarctica: Ace Lake...
TCGGCATCAGATGCCGAGGCTGAGCAGTGTAGGCCTTGCAGTGTCGCGCACGGGCTGCGCCGGTTCGGAAAGCACCTGCGCCTTCGCTTTTTTGAAAAAATCGAGCAATTCCAGAAAAAAACCGGCACCTTCATCCTGCCCCACATGCAGGATTGTTTCCAGAATACCGCGCGCTGTATTGTGCTGCCGGTGATGAATCAGCTGTCGCGCAAGCGCTATCCGATTTTCCACCGGCGTCAAGGCGTGCGCCAGAAGATCTTCAGGGCTATCCATAAGAGCCCGGATCGCAAATTGCCGGGAATCCGACATATGCGAAAGGTGCCTGTAACCAAGGGCTAGGCCGGCATATAACGATGGCGGGACATCGGGATGCCCGAAGCCAACCGTATCTGCTATTTCGGGCCAGAACTCACGCATCGCCTGCCTGGCAGCGTCATGCTCTTCAGCCACGATAAGCTCGGTGATCTGCAACAACCGGCTTGTTAACGCGTCATTTTGCGCAGCACTTCCTGCATCATCCGTCACGTCTTTAATATTCCTTACAGAAGCTAAAGGCAGAGCCATGGCGTGCGCCGCAAACGTCCACTTTCTTCATCGCGGTCCCCACGCATAATCACACATTCCGCTATAGCCTCCCACCCGACCGCGTGACGCCGACATACCCGGAAAGCAATACACCTTATCAATACTCCGCGTCATATCGGATCGGAACGGTATCAGAGCACTTTCGGTGGCGTAAGGCGGAAACACTTACATTGATGAACCACCCTATTGACGATACCGTCAGCGCAAGACACGGGATCTGGTGACAGATTACGCACTGGTCATTAACGATTGATTGTACGGCGTCTGCAATCAGGCCTGACTCAGGAGAAGTTTCCCCGATGCGGAACGAAACTGATAACGCGGACGTACCCCCGTTTCTGACCCTCATGGCAGAAAAATACACAGGCATCAGAAAGACGTATGTCAGTGATTCATCCGGATCAGTGGGCGACTTCCCCCGCACCGGTCGCGCATATACTACCCTGAAAGAAAAAAACCGGACCGTTACGTCATACAACAAGGTACTGGGACGGTCCTGGCTTAAGAGCATGCCGACATCGGTGCAGCTCAATAATATCGGATTCTGCAACTTGCGCTGTCCAATGTGCCCCACGCATGGGACCGATGCGCAGCACGCCCGCTATCAGGCCAAATCCTATACGATGTCGCGGGAAACGATCGACCGTATCGCCGAAGAATCATTTCCCTATGCGGGTCAGTGTTCGACTAGCGGCATTGGCGAAGGGCTCCTGCACAAGGACCTTGATGCCATCATCGCGCAGGCCAGCCGATATGGAACCCGCCTGTTTATCAACAGCAACGGCACGAGTCTGGGAGTGGCATCATTCCACCGCCTGTTCGGAATAACCGAATTGCAGTTGTCGATTGACGGGGCGCTGCCGGCAACGTTCGAAGCAATACGCAAGGGTGCGGATTATTCAAAAACGATGCGGGCGATCCGGGTGTTAAAGCGGGCCAATGACTGCCTGCCGAATACGCTCAAAATGCGTCCATCCATCAATTTCCTGGTCTGCGCGAGCAACATCCGGGAATTACCGATGATGATCGACCTTGCGGCGTATCTTGGCGCGCAAAGCCTGACCGCATATCGAATGATGCTCGAACTCAACAACCAGTTCACCCAGGAAGATTTCGGAAACTTCCCCGCATATTACAAATATTACTACATGGCCGCGATGGAGCGGGCGGCGGCACATGGCATTCATCTGACCGCGCCGGCCCCGGTGGCGGATATTGAAGCGGACCGGAATGCAGGGCCACCCAATGGCGGCGTTTTCGCGGAATTTTCCGCAGAAGACAGCAATGATGGTCCGCCGGTTTTTGAAGACTGGGTCGATGCGGACGGCGTTGAGGAAGAAGCCGTTGAACTGGCATCGTCAGTGTTGTCCCACGCGCTGGAGCGCCATACGGATGCCAGCGACGCTGACTATCGCATGGCCGTCGAACAGGCATCGGGACTGGTCGCGGACCTGGAACAACATTACGCACAACAATTCGCCGCCCTGTCGCCGACGGAACAAGCAACAATTCGTGGCTCACATGAATCGGAAACGGAAATTCTCGATTGCCTGTTCCTGCATAAGGCACTTTATTTTGAAGCCGATGGTCGTGCCCGACCGTGTTGTATCTATGACATGAAAGCATTTGTCGGCGACGCGAAGTCGCAAACGGTTGCCGAGATTTTCCGGGGGCCAACGCTGGAGAAATTCAACACGGAGTTTCGAGCAGGCAACCTTTGTGACGATTGCCAAAAATGCGATGTGAAAGCGATGACATCCCTGAAAAGCCTTTTCGGGAACTGAAGCAGGCCGAAGCAACCCAGGCGCAAAACGTCACGCCCAACCACGGGCATTCATGCTGGTAGCTGGTTCCTGTACGCCCTGATTTTCAGGGCGACGTTGGCGCGCTCCTGCTCCAACAGGCTGACCATTCGGTTTACCGTTTCATCTTCGTCCAGACCCGGCGCGGGCAGCCTGTCCAAATTATTTTCAGCGTTATAGACGAAGCGCTGTTGCAGCGCCCACTGATAATACCCGATATCCGTTTCCTTCAATGCACTACTGAGCGCGCTAGTCACACTCACTTCCGCTGTCACGGGGATATCAAAATATTGCTTCATGGCCGGGCCGGTTTCGACATCAATGTCCACAACGACAAGTTCATTCGCGGGATCCGATACGATTTTCACCAGACCTTCGGGAGACCGATCGCCAATCAGGTCCGCGGCAAAGCGCATATCGGTGGTTGCGTAATCAAACGCGAAGCTGTCCGAAAGCAGGTCGTGCGACAGGATAAATGGAGAGGTCTGGAACGTTCGGCACGCATATCCTGTCGGTGTCCTGAAATACAACGCGACCGGATCCTGCTTGATGACCGTTGTATCGGCGGCAATGAATGAATTACGGCAATGGGGATGCATATTATCGACAACAAACTGCACCAGCGCCTGTTCATCGATGTCGATAACACCATTCGATATGGTCCCGTAATCTTTTAGCCGGGCATGGGTTTCAGGTTCAATGGCGCGTGGCGGGCAGGTCAGGACCGCGAGATTGCCACTATCTATGTAGCCCATGCCGTTGGAAAAACAATTCGCACTGTAAACGCCGGAAATACAAAGGTAACTCATATCTGCACCAATGCGGTGGGCGCGCAGTGCGGAACATTGCTGTGCGCCGCCGGCAATCCATCGGTCGGCGACCGACACCGTTTTGTCGGCATCCTCGTACAACAGGCTGTCGGGAATGATGTTGTATTGAAGTGTGGCAACCTGTTTCATCTTATGTGCAAGCGGATGGTTTTCGATCCGGTCGCGGTCTTCGGCGCAGGTATAGAAATCGAAGATGATGTCGCGATCCTGGCATACTTTCGGAATGTTTCCCGGGGCCAGCAAACTGGGGATCATGTACTGAAATATCTGGTCGACATAGGCCGCCCCCCAGACGATGACATTCAGCAACAGGGGCCGCCGGTGTCCTGCACCCACCTCATGCGGGGCCAAGCTGCGAATCGATTCGCGTTCCGAATCGAAATAGTCAAGTAACGACAAGGTATATATGGCTTCCGCAGCCAGGCTGGAATGCCGCATAATCTGAAATACGGTCCACGCTTCAGTCGCGCGCTCGTGATGGATCAGGCTGCGGGCTACGCGGATTTTCGCATCGTCTCCCAACAAGACATGCGCCAGCGTGTCGGTCGGGTTTTTCATAAGGGCGAGCCGGGCATACTCGACGCCTTTTTCCAGGCGCTCGATTTTCGCGCAGATGAAGGCCATGGCAGCGTCGAACGAAATTTGATCGGGTTCCTGGAACTCGGGGACATCGCTACCGACGGCGGGTAGCAATTTGTTCAAGGCCTTGCGCGCATCAGCGTGCTTTCCCAGACGGGCATATAATTCGATTAGATCGGCGGCCTGTTCGAATTCCAGATCCACTGTGTTTGCGGCGCCGTCTGTCATTCCACCCCCGCCAGACTGGTATTTCCTGGGTCAGATATTCCGCTGCGTATCGCCCGAACCCCATGCAAACCAGTGCCCGAATTCACGTCAATCTATCTTAAGTTGTTTTCAGCGTCCAGTTCCAGACAGGCTCTCGTCGTAGCAAGAGGCTGGCGAACCACTCCCTCCGGGATACCTAATTTAGTGCCAAACGAACAATGGACCACTATAAATAGTCTGCGGGCAGTATTAATCGTGCTGCCGATTGCGGCAATGGCAGGACAGGTTCTGGTATGGCAGAGACAGCGACCCAGCGGGGAGACCCCATCGGGAGCGAACTTGTTTCGCAATACCTGAATATTTTGATTGGAGCCGCCGAGGCGACCCCAACAGAGGCGCTGTCAGCAGATCCCAGGGTTGCCACCCGCCTGTCCCTTGGGATTGGCATGCTGCGGGGCGCCGCATTTTCCCGGATACAAAAGATCGTCTTTCAGGCCCTCGATGAGGACCCCCAAGCAGCATATGCCTACGTCGCATGGGGATTGATGCATGCGCGTGCAGGGTCAGTACTTGAGGGGCTGATGGCGTTTGACGCCGCGCTGGCATTGAACCCGTCCTGTTTGCCGGCGCTGGGCGGCAAGCTGCTCCTGATGGCCATGCAAGGTGACAGGGCCGGTGCATCCCATGAAGCTGTTGCTCTGCGTAGAGCGCTCCGCAGCCATGGCGCAAATGTCGTCGACGCATTCGACCCACTTCTACAGCGCCTTGAATCTGAAGCGCCGCCCGACATTCGGTACGTCAACATCGGCGGTGGCCCAAATTTCAACCATATACGCTGGCGGAACCTGGAAGCTGTCGTTAGCCCCCACAACCCTGAACCCTATCATTTCAGTCCCGACTGCGTCTTTCCGTTTGCGGATGCTTCGCTTGAGCTCGTCTATTCCTCGCATTGCATCGAGCATCTCAACGACCCAACGGTTGACCGCGTTCTGGCCGAGGCCGGGCGGGTCGTCGTGCGTAGCGGGGCGCTGATTCTAAAAATTCCGGATTTCGACCGAACCCTCGCCGACTGGCGCAGCGGCGCGCCGGAGATGATTTGCGCGCCGATCTGGGGGCTGGAAACACTGCAATCCCTTTGGCAGCGCCGCGGCGTAGCCGATACCCTGGCGAACCGGGCAGCGATGATTTTCTGCGGCTACTGGAACGATGCATATGCAGGCGCCGACGGGCATTTTGCGGGAACGGTTTCGGGGCAAGGCGACGCCTATCACGGACCACCGCCGGTCGATGAAGCGTTCCACAGGGAATTGCTGGACGGCACCTCGCCGCATGATGTCGCGGCCATGCTGCGGCAATGGGTGGTCGATCATGAACCCAGTCATCATTTCAACCACCAGAACGCCTGGAGCCGGGACGAACTCGAGGACTTGTTGGCGCGGCATGGATTCCGTGTGGTCTCCTTTGACGCTGAAACAATAAAGCGGCGCTATCACTGGGTCCCCGACATTGCGGATATGGATTCGATGAGCACCTATTGTTTTGCCGTTCCCGCAACCGACCACGAGGAGACTGCCGCATGAAGGCGTCAACACAGGCGGAAGGTCGCAAGGCGTGGGAAGCCTACGGCAATTTCCTCGATCAGGCTTTGTCGCATGGACAGCACGGCCAACGGGATATTTGGGGCAATGCCCATGCCACGTTCGCAGAATATGGTGTCGCCATGGGACAATTGCCGGCCGACCAGGTCGCATCATTGGTGGCGGCATTACAACGCTGTTCCATCGAACCTATCGGACAGGCGGCATCGCATCCGCAATTCGATGAAACCGTTCTGCCGCAGGACGTTATCGACAATCTGAACACGGGCACTGATTTCTATGGATTATCCGCAGAAGCCCTGTGGCATGTCGCCGATATGCTGGATTATTTGCGCGACCAGTTCGCCGCGTTCTTCGGTAGCCCCTGGCGGGTGCTGGGCGCTCGCGGCTACAAGCTGACCGCAAATTCCGTTTCAGCCGGCCCGAACGAATGGCATCTGGACGGGCTACCGTTGTGCCTTTGCAAGGTCATGCTATTTCTGACACCGCTGGACGTACAACGCGGGACAATTCAGATCCGCCTGGCAAACGGGCAGGAAATGACGCTCGAACAGCCGGCACCGACCTGGCTCCTATTCCGGCCTTCGGAACTGTCGCATCGCGGCATACCGCCCCTGTCCGAATCTGCGGAACGCTTTACGGTCGAAGCGACGCTCGTATCCAGCGTCGCATTTGACCAGATGCCCGTCTTTGCCGGCAATAACGCCCGTCATCCGTACTACCCCTGGTACCGGGCCGGCTTCAACGGGGGCTGACGGTGACCGATGTAAAACCGACAGCCGTCATCCTGGGAATAAGCGCCGATATCGGACGCGAAATGGCGCTGCGCTACCTGCGGGACGGCTGGGATATTATCGGCACCTACCGCAACCCGGAGCATGTCGCAGCACTGACTGATCGCCCGGGCGTTACGCTTGTGCAATGTGATCCCGGTGAAAACGGTGGTTTGGCCCCTCTCACCCAAATATTTGCCGACAAGTCCCTGACCTGGGACCTGTTCTTTTCAAGTGTCGGCACGATGGAGCCCATCGGCCCGTTCTTCGAGACAGATTTCGACGCATGGGAACGCTCCGTTGTGCTCAATACAACGGCGCAGCTTCGCGCCCTTCATATGCTGCATCGGTTTCGCCGACCGGAAATGGCGCATGTCTGTTTTCTGGCAGGCGGCGGCACGAATGGTCCATTCCGGAACTATTCTGCCTACTGTGTTTCGAAAATCGCCCTGATCAAGATGTGCGAATTGCTGCACGATGAATCCCCGGATCTGAATGTCTTTATCGTCGGGCCCGGTTTCATGCAGACGAAAATTCACCGAGAAACACTGGCCGCCGGGCGACGTGCTGGCGAGGGCCTTGAAAAAACACAAACTTTCCTGCAAACGCCGGGCACAGATTTCAACGACCTCCACGCGCATTTGGACTGGTGCATGTCACAGGGGCGCAATACGGCCGGCGGCCGCAATTTCTCCACCGTCCACGACCCATGGCGGGATGACGGCGAGGCACTGGCCCGTCGTTTGCACGAATCCCCTGACGCCTTTCGATTACGGCGCCACGACGACCGTTAAGCATAATATGTTAACCATTTTCGTTTGTAATTGTGTTGGACCGGCGACCGGAGCCGGTAATTAACGTCCGGTGTACGCTGCAAAAGGCAAGACCAATGAAACTTTCGGATTACATCGCCGATTTTTTTGCACAGCAGGGCATCAAGTACGTTTTCGCCGTTACCGGCGGCGCATCGATACACATTATCCATTCCCTGGACGCCCATCCGGACACTGATTTTATTGCCCCCCATCACGAACAGGCGGGCGCGATGGCAGCCGACGCCTACGCCCGAACAACCGGCGGACTGGGTGCCGCTGTCGCGACGAGTGGCCCCGGCGCGACAAATCTGCTGACCGGAATTTGCTGTTCCTGGTTCGATTCAGTACCCGTGCTTTATGTGACCGGACAGGTCGCGACCTTCCGCTTCCGGGGCGACACCGGCGTTCGCCAGATGGGGTTTCAGGAAACCCAGATTGTCGACATCGTCCGCTCCGTCACCAAATACGCCGCCCTTCTCACCGACCCATATCAGGCCCGCTATGAATTGGAAAAGGCCGTCCACATCGCGCAGGAGGGGCGACCGGGCCCTGTACTCATCGACATTCCCGATGATCTGCAGCGCGCGGAAGTCGATCCCGATGCAATGAAAGGCTACAACCCGCCGAAGTCTAGCGTATCACTCACACGCAACGAGGATCAGGTAATCGACCGGGTCGTGTCATTGATGCAATCGGCACAGCGGCCGGTCCTGATTCCGGGCTGGGGCATCCGGCTGGCAAAGGCCGAACCCGAATTCCGTCGTCTCGCCGATATTCTGGGCTACCCGGTCTGTCCAAGCTGGGGGGCCATGGATCTGTTGCCGCACGATCATCCCGACTTTGTCGGTGGATTTGGCACCCATGGCAGCCGATACGGAAATTTCGCCGTCCAGAACAGCGACCTTGTCCTTGCGGTCGGCGCGCGGATGAGCACACGCGAAACCGGGTCGCCGATTGGCGCCTGGGCCCGTGACGCGCGAACGATTATCGTCGACATCGACGCCTCCGAGCTTGGCAAATTCCCATCAATGGGCAAGCCGCTCGACATTGCCGTCCATAGCGGCGCCAAGGAATTCCTGGGCCGTCTTCTGAATCGTCTCGAAGGATACCAGCCGCCGGACATAAGCGAATGGAAAGGCCGTGTTGCGGGCTGGAAAGCCGATTACCCCGCACTAATGCCCGCCTATCGCGACGAAAAAGCCGTAAACCCCTACGTCTTTGTCGACGCCCTTGCGGAACACGCATTACCGGATGAACATTTTTATTCCGATACCGGCTGCGCCATCGCCTGGATGATGCAGGGCTTCGCCTTTCGCGGCAATCAGCGGGCGTTTCACGCGTTCAACAACACACCGATGGGCTATGCGTTACCGGCGGCAATCGGCGGCAGCTTTGCCTTGGACAAGGCGCCGGTCTCCTGTCTCGCCGGTGATGGCAGCATCATGATGAACATGCAGGAAATGGCCACCGTCCGATATCACAACCTGCCGATCCGGATATTCATCATCAACAATGACGGATACAGCATGGTTCGCCAGACGCAGGAACAGTGGCTCAATGGTGAGTTTGTCGCGTCATCACGGGAAGGCGGCCTTGGGTTTCCGGATTTTTGCGCACTCGCAGAATCCTTCGGCATCCCGTCCATGGTGCTCGACCAAAATGCCGATATCCAGGAATCGGTGTTGTCGGTCATGCAGCATGACGGTCCGATACTATGCGACGTTCGCATCCCGGCAGACCACCGCGTCATCCCGCAAAGCCGTTTCGGCCGCCCGATCGAAGATGCCGACCCGCTGCTGCCGCGCGACGAATTCAAAAACAACATGATCGTCGCGCCGCTCGAATCATCCCTTGTGCCCAATCCGGTCGAATAGCGTGAATCACCAAACACCCCAGGATTCCGATCTGCTGGACGGTCTGATCGAAATGCTGCCCGAACTGGCCGGACACCATGCACCGGCAGGCCGGTTTCACAACTGGCTGAAGCCGCGCGTGATTGAAGCCATTGCGGCACGATTTGGCGACGCATCCGACAAGCCCTGCACATTCGAACCATTCGGTTCGCTGGTCTTTCCCTATGTCCGGATGGGCAATATCGATTCACTGGACCTGTTCGGTCTCGATGAACTGATTCTGTTTTCCTTTTACTGGCGCAATCGCAAGCGCTACCGGAAGGCCGTCGATTTCGGGGCAAATCTCGGGCTGCATTCACTCGTGCTCAGCCGCTGCGGATTCGATCTGCGCTCATTCGAACCCGACCCCGTGCATCTCGAACTTCTGCGCGACAGGCTGGGTCGAAACGATTGCGCCGCGGTGAACCTGCACGCCGCAGCGGTATCGACCCAGGCCGGGGAACACGCGTTCACCCGTGTCCTGGGCAATACAACCGGCAGCCACCTGTCCGGTGCAAAACCCAATCCCTATGGCGATTTGGAATCCATCACCGTTCCAGTCGAAGACGCCCTGCCGCATATGGCATGGGCGGACCTGGTGAAAATGGATATTGAAGGACACGAAGCAGAAGTCCTCTGTGCCACGGATGAAGCGCTCTGGCAGGGGCTGGATGCCGTTGCCGAAGTGGGCAGTCCGGAAAACGCAGAACGTATCCACGCCCATTTTTCGAAACTCGCGGTCAATCTGTTCGCCCAGAAAACCGGCTGGCAGCGTGTACAGACACTGGACGACATGCCGACCAGCCATCGCGACGGATCGCTCTTTATCTCTGCGGCACCTGAAATGCCCTGGTAGCCCGCAGGCAGACGCCGTTTACAGTTTACGCGGCGTTACACATCCAGGGCGTTACACATCCAGGGCGTTACACATCCAGCCGGTATGCCGTCCCGTCCCGCACAATCCGTCCGGCGGTCGGTGTGGCAAAATGGGTTCCGATCACCAGCACCGGACCGTCCGCATAGCGGTCGAGTATTTCCAGCCGGGTTTTGCGCGCGGCATCAGCGTCACTGTCGGCGGCACTGGCCCATTCCGGCCGCGCCATCTGGCAGGGATGATGAATGCAGTCGCCGGTAATCAGCGCATCCTCGCCACGGGACGATATCCGCACACTGACATGCCCAGGCGTATGGCCAGGCGTCGGTTCCAGCCAGACACCATCAGCAACGGCATGGTCGGTTTCCACCAGGTCCGCAAGGCCGGCATCAAAAACGGGTCGAACCGAATCGGCCATGATGTCGTCGCCCCGACGCTGGGCCATTCCCTCACCGCGCCAGTGGTCCCATTCGCTGCGACCGATCAGATAACGGGCGTTGGGAAAAGTCGGCACCCATTTGCCGTCCACCAGCATGGTGTTCCAGCCGACATGATCGACATGCAGATGGGTGCATAGCACCGTGTCGATGCTTTCTCGCGGATACCCGGCGGCAGCGATGTCGTCCAGGAAGGGGCCCTGCCGCATATTCCAGCCGGGGATCGTGCGCGGCTTGTCATTGCCAAGACAGGTATCGACCATAATTCGCCGGTCGGGTGTTTCAACGATCAGCGCGTGGATGCTCATGATCAATCGCCCGTCGGCATCGGCGAAATGCGGCGCCAGCCATTCGATGGGTTTAACGGCCTCGCGCGTTGCATCGGGCAGGATAAACCGGCTGCCGCCCGCGACCTCCAATTCCACGACTCGCGTGATTGTCACGTCGCCGACCTGCCACCGATTCATTCGCTGCCTCACCCTCTGGTTCAATATCCGTACTGTCTTTCACAGAAGGTGCCGGAACCGCCAGGGAAACACAATCCACCCGGCGTATCGCAATTATTCTTGGCGAAACCCGATGGCTTGTCCAGCCGGGCATTAGCCCGTAACGTCGCGGCCGGGGGAGTGACATGAAAGCTGCTGAGTTCGAATATTTCCGTCCGACAACACTGGACGAAGCCTGCGGCCTGCTGGCCGATACCGGCGATGATGCGGATCGCTGCCTGCTGGCCGGCGGACAGACGCTGGTGCCGATGATGGCGATGCGGCTCGCCCGGCCAACCCATCTGATCGACATCAACCGGATCACCGAATTGCAGGGCATTCGCGATCTGGGCGGCAGCGTCGAAATCGGCGCGGGAACGCGACAGCGGGCAGTGGAAAAAGACCCAATCACACGCCGCAAGCTTCCTCTTCTGGCAGCGGCCCTGCCGCATGTCGGCCATCACCAGACCCGCAATCGCGGCACGGTTGGCGGCAGTATTGTGCTGGGCGATGCCAGCGCCGAAATTCCGCTGGTCGCGCTAATCCTGAACGCGACGCTCATCATCCATCGCCGGGACGGCAGGCGGGAAACCATGGCGGACGGTTTTTTTGAAGGCCCGATGATGACCGCACTGGAACCCGGCGACATCCTGACCACAATCCGCTTCCCGGTTTGGGACGGCACAACCGGTAGCGCCTTTCACGAAGTCGCCCCGCGCAAGGGCGATTATGCATTGGTCAGCGCCGGGGCACAGGTCGCGCTGGATGCGAACGGCACCTGTATCAGGGCCGCAATCGGGGTTGGCGGATGCGCGCCGACGCCGTTGCGCTTGCAGGCCGTCGAAGACGCCCTTGTCGGCCAGCGGCTGACGGATGCCCTGATCACGCAAGCCATCGCCCCCGTTCCGGACCTGATCGATCCGGAAAGCAGCGTTCATGCCAGCGCCGCCTATCGCCGCCGCGCCGCCCCGCAACTGGTGCAGCGGGCGCTGCTGGATGCATTGTCGGAGGCCCGACCGTGATCGCAACAATCGATATCGAATTTACCGTCAACGGCAAGCCCGTCCGTATATCCGTGCCGCCGCGCATGACGCTGGTCGACTGCCTGCGCGACATGCTGGGCCTGACCGGCAGTCATATCGGCTGCGAACACGGTGTCTGCGGCGCCTGTTCGGTGATGCTGGACGAGGTGCCGATTCGATCTTGCCTGATGTTTGCCGTACAGGCCGATGGCGCGGCGGTCACGACCGTCGAAGGGCTGGAAGGCCCCGACGGCAAACTGAGCCCACTGCAGGAAGCCTTCTGGGACTGCCACGCAATGCAATGCGGATATTGCACGCCGGGCATGCTGGTCGCGGCGCAGGGGCTGCTGGACGAAAACCCGGACCCGACCGCTGACGAAATCCGCGAGGCCATCAGCAGCAACCTGTGCCGCTGCACCGGCTACCAGCAAATCGTCGAGGCGATCCAGCTGGCGGCACAACGGATGAACGAGGGGCCGGATCATGCCTGACGACAGACCCGCCGCCAGCAATTACCGCTACATCTCCCAGCCCCGGCGCACCAAGGAGGACAAGCGCTTCATCACCGGACGCGGCGCCTTTGTTCAGGATGTGCAGCTTGCCCATACCAAGCATATTGCACTGGTCGCCAGCCCCTATCCGCGCGCCAGTATCCTGTCGATCGATACCAGCGCGGCGCTGGCGATGGATGGCGTGCTGGACGTCATCACCGGGGCGGAACTGGCGGAACATACCGACCGGCTGTATCACGGGGTCGACCTGCCAAATGTACGCTGGCACCCGCTGGCGGTGGACATGACCCGTTATGCGGGGGAATGGGTCGCGGCGGTGATCGCCGACAGCCGCTATATCGCGGAGGACGCCGCCGAACTGGTCGAAGTCGACTATGAACCGCTGGACGCCGCCATTGGCATCGAGAAAGTCATGCAGCCGGATGCGCCGCTGGTGCACCCCGATCACGGCTCCAACATCCTGCTGAAGAAAAAATTCGTGTGGGGCGCGGTCGACGACGACTTCGCCGCCGCGGAACACACGATCAGCTACCGGGCGCGCTGGGGCCGGTCCTCGGCGGTGCCGATCGAAACCTTCGGCGTCATCACCCGCTGGAGCGAGAAGGACGAGATGCTTGAAGTCTGGGCATCCATCCAGATGCCGCAATACCAGGAACAGATCGCCGACGCGCTGCGCATCCCGCTGAACGCCGTGCGTGTCCACAATTACATCGATGTCGGTGGCAGCTACGGTGTCAAGCGCGGCATCAAGCAGACTGTTCTGAGCGGGTACGCCGCGCGCAAACTGGGCTGTCCCGTGCGGCTGATCGAGGATCGCATCGACAATATGAGCGGCGGCGATGCGCATGGCCCGGACCGGCTGTTCGACGTGACGCTCGCCTATAACGGCGACGGGCTGATCCGGTCGATGAAGATGCGCGTCGTCGACGATGTCGGCGCCTATCCCGGCCGCTCCATCCAGCAGCTCGGCAAGCCGATTTCGGCGCTGTGCGGTCCTTACCGGATGAGCAGCATCGAATACGACGTGACCTCCGTCACCTCCAACAAGACCAGCCAGGTCGCGGTGCGCGGATTCGGACAGGCGCCGACCAATTTCGCGCTGGAAACCGGGGTGGAGAAGATCGCCCGGCGGCTCGGGCTCGACCGGACGGAAATCCGCCGCCGCAACTTTATCCGCCACGACGAATTCCCGTGGAAGATCCCGTCGGGCACGGCATATGATTCCGGCGACTATCATACGGTGCTGGACAAGGCGATGCGCTTCGCCGGCTGGGACGCGCTGATCGCCCAGCGTGACGCGGCGCGCGCCGAAGGGCGGCTGGTCGGGCTGGGCATCGCCACCTGTCTGGAGCCCGGTGGCGGCAACAATATTTTCGAACACCTGCTGAACGAAAAAATCCAGATCACGACGTTTGTCGAATCGGCGCTGCTGAAGATCGACGGGCAGGGCCAGGTCACCGTGGCGATCTCCACCCATACCGCCGGACAGGGGCACCAGACGCTGGCCGCCACGGTCGCGGGCGAGGAGTTGGAACGCGACCCGGACGGTATCCGCGTCGTCCACCTGGATTCGCTGGAAGCCCTGCCGACGCGCGGACCGGTGGCGAGCCGCATGGCCATCATGCTGGGCAGCGCCGTATCCAAGGCGGCCCGGCGGTTGCGCAACCGGATGATCCATATCGCGGCGCATGACCTGGCGGTCGCGGACACGGAAGTCGAATATGCCGACGGCGAATTCACCGTGCGCGGCGACCCGACCCGCAAGCGAAGCTGGCTGGAAATCGTCTTCATCGCCCACCGGCAGCTGCACCGCATGCCACCCGACACCGAACCCGGCCTGCAAACCATCGAGGTCCATGCCGTGCCCGGCGGCGGCAAGCTGCCGAACGAAAAGGGCGAGGTCCAGATCTATCCCTGTTTTTCCTTTCAGGCGCATATCCCGCTGGTGGAGATCGACCGGGTGACGGGGCAGGTCGAAATCCTCGATTACGCAGTCGCGCATGATTGCGGCACGGTCATCAACCCGAAGATCGTGCGCGGCATGATGATGGGCGGTATCGGCCACGGCATCGGCGCCGCACTATATGAAAAGTTCGACTATACCGAGGACGGGCAACTGCTTTCCGGCACCTTCCTGGATTACCTGCTGCCGTCCGCCCATGAGATTCCCGACATCCGCGATACCGAACACTGCACCCCCTCGCCACTGACCTCGCACGGGCAGAAGGGCTCGGGCGAAGGCGGCTATCTGGGCGCGCCGGCGGCGCTGGCCAGCGCGGTCAATGATGCGCTGGCGCCGCTGGATATCGCGATTACCGAACTGCCGATGCGGCTCGCCGATATCGAGGCGGCGCTGCATATCCATGCCACCCCCGTACCGGAGACCGCCCCGTGATCGTCGATATCCACGCCCATTACATCCCGCAGAAAATGCTCGACGCGCTGGCATCCGGCCGCGTGTCCTTCCCCAATGTGCAAGTGCTGCATGACGGCGACAGCTACAAGCTGGCCTTCGCCGGTGGCAAGCCGACCCGCCCCGTGATGGGCAAGCTGCGCGACGCCGACCTGCGCCAGGCCTGGATGGCGGAAAACGATATCGACATGCAGGTCACCGGCGGCTGGCTGGACAGTTTCGGCTACGAACTGCCGGCGGAGGAAGGCGCTGCCTGGAGCCGGTATCTGAGCGAATCGCTGCTGGAAGCCACCGGCGATGCAAAGGTCCTGGCCCCGCTGGCCAGCGTGCCCCTGCAGAACGGCCTGCTGGCGGCCGAGGTCCTGCGCGAAGTGCTGGCCGCCGGGCACAAGGGCGTCATGATCGGCACCCAGCCGCATGGCGATTCCGGCAATCTGGACGACCCGGACCTTGACCCGTTCTGGGCGGCGGCGTCGGATCTGGGCGCGGTGATCTATATCCATCCGATGTTCGGCTGCGGCGACCCGCGGCTGCTGGATTACGGGCTGATCAACGCGGCGGGCCGCGGGCTGGACACGACGACGGCGGTGGCGCGGTTGCTCTATGCCGGGCATTTCCTGAAATACCCCGGCATGAAGGTCGTGCTGTCGCATGGCGGCGGCGCGCTGGCCTTCATGCTCGGCCGGTTGCAGCACAACGCCGCGATCCACCCGGGCGAATTCGCCGACCCGACCGAAGGCTTCCGCGCGCTGTATTTCGACACGGTGCTGTCCGACCCGGACGCGCTAAAATTCCTCGCCGGCAAGGTCGATATCGACCGGCTGATGATGGGCTCCGACTACCCCTTCCCCATCGGCGACATGCAGCCCTGCCGAATCGTGCATCAGTCCGGCTTCAGCGAAATCGACACCAGCGCGATCCTCGGTGGCACCGCGGCGAAACTGTTCCAGCTCGATGGCGGCTGCGGGCACAACCACGGCTGAGGCCGGCGAAGCATACGTGCTGGCGGTTGGCATTGATTGGCATTTGTTGGCATTGCTCTACGTCGGGACATCCGTGCCGGGCGAAAAACATGTCTTTTGATTGGCATCGATTGACATCCGGCAGGGAACGCCTCCTCACCCTGCCCTCTCCACCCCGGAGGAGAGGGTGACTTTTATGAAACGTGTCGCTCTATTGGCATTTGTTTGCATTTGTTGGCATCCATAGACATTGCCACCGTTCTTTGAACCCTCTCCCCCCTTGGGGGAGAGGGCAGGGTGAGGGGGGTGCCGAAACATATCCACCAATTGGCATTCATCGGCATCCTGTCGCATCGATTGACATTAATGCGGCGCGCCGCCCACAGATCATCCCCCCGGCGGGATCACGCCCGACGGCACGGAACGGCCGCAGGACATTCGCACTACGCCGCCATCAAACCAAAAAAGGAATAATAGCATATTTTATGCAAAATTGCAACCGGCAAGCCGCCGGGCGGTGCCCCTATTCCGGCGTGTCGTCCCCATCCGGCGGCGCGAACAGCGCGAAGACCTCGGGCCCCGTCATTTTCGCCGTCTTGTTGGCGAAGGCATAGAAGGGCGGCTTTTCGTCGATAAAGATCTCGCTGTCGAGGACAAACCCGGCCTGGTCATCCAGCGCCCCGACGCTGACGATATACTGGTCGCTTTCGACGATACGATAAAACAGGCTGGTCCCGCAGACCCGGCAGAACCCGCGCTCGGCCCATTCCGAGGATTTGTAGCGCTCGATATATTCATCACCCTCGAACGTGACCGGCCCCTCGCCATGCAGCGCAAAGAACGGCCCGCTCGACCAGCGCCGGCACATCTCGCAATGGCACACGTTGATATTCTCGGGCGCTTTCTCGACAGTGAAATGAACGGCGCCGCAGAGACAGCGGCCTGATTTTTTGTGAGTCGTGGTCATTGCTTGGTCCTTCCTTTAGCCCTTATCTCATTATGGGCTATCATACCTCTTAAGGGAATCGATGGGGTTCACCATCGGTCGCTTGCCAAGCCGCGACGACACGGAAGACGGCGCAGCCGTTAACTGTGGGCCAGGCCAGGTTCTTGGTCTGTGCAAGGCGGCAGTCAAACAGGCGCTTGGCGATTGCCCCGCCGAATTCACTCCGAAACGGTCGCCACGGAAATTCGCTGTCCCAGCGCATGAAACGCCGCATCATATTCATCGATGCGCGAGGCGTGGGTCAGGTCGAGCAGGCTGCTGACCTGCGAGGTTTGCCACTGAAGCCGTCTTGCCAGTTCCAACCGGGAGACGTTCTCGCGGCGCATGGCCTGGTAGACGAGCGCTTTCAGCGCCGTCTGTGTCGGCAACCATACCCGGATCCCGTCCGCCGAAGGAACAGGCAGGCCCAGCCCGCGATCAATTCGCCTGGCGATGGCGTCCGAGAATGACGTTTCGGCGCTGCGCAGGGCCTCTTCCCGGCTTGCACCAGCCCCGGTCACGTCCGGGAAATCGGGCGACGTCACGAGGAAGATGCCGCCAGCGGGCGTCAGAGTTACAGGATAGCTGAACATGTTGCCTCCCTTCTGAAAATCAAAATTCCTTTCGATATTCGGAGCCAACCCCGGCGCTATTGCATTCGGGTGCCGTATGAGGGGAACCGCGTCTGTTTCTCGCCCTGCGCAATCATGCTCGCAGGCTGACACACGTCGCGGTCACGGCTATCCGCCGCCCTGCGGCAGGGCATCCGTCATGCGCCTTTCCAGACAGGACACACCCTGCCAGCGCCGACGGCGGATTTTCTAAGCAATCGCGGTAAACGGGTAAAGCCGGGATGGCGGCCCCTTAGCCGGAACATATCCGATCAGCAATGGACCATAACGTTCCGTACCGGTGTTCCCGCGCTATTTGAGGTCGATTTCGACATAGCCGCGATCGATGGCATGCCGCAGCGCTTCGAAGGCATCGCGTGCTTCTTCATAGTTAACACGCTGCCGCCGGAGTTCCGCCACTTCGCTGTCGTCAATCGGGTCGTCACCGGTCTTTTTTGAAAACCGGAAGGCCTCTTCAAGATAGCGCGCGCGCAGGCGGGCCACCGAATTCGCGAAAGGCAGGAAATTTTCCGCCGTTACCGGCGGGATGCGTTCGTGAATGATTTTCTGGTTGGTCTCACGAATGCCCTGTTCTATTTCCAGAAGAAACCGTTTCTGCATTCCCATCTGATCTACTGGCATCAGTAATTACTCCACAAAATTATTTTCTTTCAAACCTTATTAGGTCGGCAATACCCGGATAAAAATTCTGGGTTTCAGTCGTTTAACAATTCGGTAATCATAATAAACGGTCTTTAAAATTTGATGAACTTTACAATCAAGGCGCGATGAATTTGTCATAATTGCCATGCGCTCCGGTGGCGGTTCGACATGGAATGGCAGGCGAAGGGGCGCCACTATCCGTGCTGATATCGCGGGATATCGCCTTTCCCCCCGTCACCCGCTACCGTGGCCACATCGGATAAACAGGGAGGGACACATCATGCGGTTTCAGGGAAAGACAGTCGTCGTCACCGGGGCGGGCGGTGGGATCGGGCGGGATGTCTGCCTGCATTTCGCGCGCGAGGGCGCGAAGGTCGCGGCGGGTGATCTGGATATCGCGATGGCGGAACGGGTCGTATCCGATGTCACCGGCGAGGGCGGCACGGCGCAGGCCTTCGCGGTCGATGTCACCAGCCCGGAGTCCGTCAATGCCTTCATCGCCGAGGCGGATACGACCTTCAGCGGGCTGGACGTGCTGGTCGCCAATGCCGGGGTGCGGGAGATCGTGCCGGTGCTGGACCTGTCTTTCGAGGAATGGAACCGCGTCATCGATGTGAACCTGACCGGGGTGTTCCTGTCCTGCCAGGCGTTCGCGCGCAACCTGGTCGCGGCGAAACGCACCGGCGCCATCGTCAACCTGGCCTCGACCCTGGGGGTTTCGGCGGCGCCGCAGCGCGCGGCCTATACCGCGTCCAAACATGCGGTCGTCGGGCTAACCAAGGAACTGGCGATGGAGCTGGGCGCGCAGGGCATCCGCGTGAACGCGGTCGGCCCTGGCGTCACCCGCACGCCGATGACCGAACGCTATTTCCAGGAACCGGAATATGCGGAGAAGATCCGCTCGATCCACGCCCTGCACCGCTGGGGCGAACCGCATGAAATCGCCAAGGCGATCCTGTTCCTGGCCTCCGACGATGCCAGCTTCTGCACCGGCACCACGCTGATGGTCGATGGCGGCTGGACGGCGGGGAAGGCGATGTGACCGGCACCGACGGCCGGGCATCGGGCTTCCCCGCGCAATGACGTTGTTACCTGCGGCGGCGACGCGCCAGCCCCAGCCCGACCAGCCCGATGCCAAGAAGCGCCATCGCGCCCGGCTCTGGAACGGGCGGACCACCGAACGAATCGTTAATGAAAATCTCGGTCGAAAAATCGAACGCCCCGCCAACGACCGGCGTCAGGTCGAGGAACGAGATCGAAAAGACCCCCGGTTCGTCGATGGGTACCGGGTTTGAGACACCAAGGTCCTCGTCGATAATTAAATCCAATGCGACGATATCGCCATCCTCGAATATCAATTCCGGAAAATCGGGTGAATCAATATCGCTGGTCTCATCGAAGGCCTGACCGAATATCGTGAAATCCATCAAAACCCCGTCTAATGGGGTAAGGAATTCATCGCCGATCCCCGTGAGCAGGGTCTCATCAAAGGTAAAGGAACCTGATCCGGTTGTACCGGCGAAGGGTCCGCCGATGACCGTGCCTTCAAAGGTATGTGTGGTTATAGCGCCGGCACTTCCAGCGGACATCGCCAAAGCCACGGCCATCCCTACCGCGGCCACCACATGGCGAATAAACAATACTTTCATAACATGCGTCCCGAAAAACGCCCCTCATCCGAAAAACATGCAATTAAAATGCCAGTTATCGCAAACCGTTGGTTTGCTGGACGGGCATTTTGATGCGGATCGCGGGTTTGTAAAAAATCCCGACACAAGCGGCATCACAGCCCGAACATGAACCTAAAACTATGCAATAAAATCAATTGCCTGATAGGCAACATCGTTGCCGGAACCTGATTGTAAAATATTCCGACACCGCCCGGCGCGTTCGCCAGCTAGACCGGTACGTCGCCGATGATCGTCGTGCGGAACATATGCCGGGTGTATTCCGGATTATAGGGCACCGCGTTATGCATGGTGCAGCGGTTGTCCCAGAAGATCAGGTCATGTGGCTGCCAGACATGGCGGTAGATGAATTCGGGGCGCTTGCTGAAGGCGAACAGTTCCTGCAGCAGCGCCTCGCCTTCCTCGTCATCCATGTCCTTGATGTAATCGGTATGCCCTTCGGAGACATACAGCGCCTTGCGCCCGGTTTCCGGATGGGTTCGGATAATGGGGTGGGTCGCGCCCGTGGTGCGGGCGATCTGCTCCGGGGTCAGCGGTTTGCGGTCCGCGTTGTCGCTTTTGAGGCGGTTGTATTCGCGCTGGTAGTTGAAGACCGCGTATTTGCCTTCGATCCGGGACCGCAGCGATTCCGGCATCGCCTCCAGCACCGCATACATGTTGCAGAACAGGGTATCGCCGCCTTCGGGCGGGATTTCCTGCGCGTGCAGCAACGAGCCCATCGCCGGGATGTGTTCATAGGCCTGGTCGGAATGCCAGTGCCGCCCCGCATCGGCGATGCCGATGGCCTTGCCGTTTTCCCGCTTGTTGGAAATGCAGGTGATCTGCGGGTATCCCGGAAGCTGGAAATCGGTCAGCACATGGACCGACAGCTCACCGAAGCGTTTGGAAAACGCGATATGGTCATCCGGCGAGATGTGCTGGTTGCGGATGATAATGATGCCGTTATCCAGCAGCGCCCGGTGCAATGCCGCGGCCTGCGCGTCGTCATCCTGCCGCGACAGATCCGCGCCGATGACTTCCGCGCCCAGCACATCCGACAGCCGGTTTACCTGTAGGTCCATTTTCTTCCCCCCGGAATAATCGCCGGGCGACGCCGTAGCCCCGCCCGGTTTCCTGCGCCCTATTCCACCGGCGCCGGTGTCGCGCTGTAATCTTCGTCGCTGACATGCTCGAACCATTGGGTGCCGTTGCCCTGATCGTCGATTTCGGACATCGCCAGATGGGTGAACAGCCGGTCGCCGGCGGAACCGTGCCAGTGGCGGGTGTTCGGCGGGATCACGGCGGTATCGCCGGGATGCAGTTCCTGCACCTGTTCCCCTTCAAGCTGCACCCTGCCGACGCCGGACACGACATACAGTGTCTGCCCGACCGGATGCGCATGCCATGCGGTACGCGCGCCCGGGGTAAAGTGCACATTGGTCGCCCGCATGCGGGACGGCGCTGTGCCGACAATAACCGGATCCTGCAACACGACGCCGGTAAAATTATCCGCCGAGGCCTGCTTGGTTTGGCGTGAATTTGCCCTGTAAACCTGCATTTTCAATCTCCCTCCAGTGATGTGATCAGCCGTTACGCGCAACAGTAGCGCAATCGAACCACGCGTGTCATCGTGGCACGGAAAACGGGAACAGGAGAGTCAGATGCCAACCGATATCGACCCGGAAAACCAGGTCATCCGCTTCAACGAACTGGACACGATGGAATCACCTTTCCAGCCCGCCGACATGGCGCTGGAGCGTTTTGCGCGGCACCGCTATTCGGTGGTCGGTCGGCCGGCGGAAAAGACCGCAGCGGGCAAGGGTCCCGGCGACGTGAAGGATTTTTCCGTCGTCTATATATCCTGCGAACCGGGCAAGGGCATCGGCAGCCATGCCCATTCCAACGCCGAGGTGTTCATCCCGATGTCGGGCCGCTGGCGGGTCACGATGCGCGACGAAACCGAAAAATCCGTCGAACTGTCGGCCTGGGACGTGATCTCGGTCCCGCCCGACGTGATGCACGGGGCGGAGAATATCGGCGAGGAGACCGCCTGGCTGCTGGCCATCAATGCCGGTGGCGGCACCGCCAAGAGCCACTGGGACCCGAAACTGGTCGCGGAAATCCTTGCCGCCGGCGGCAAGGTCGACGCCTGACCGGCGGAACGCAAAAAGGGCGCCGGCAATGCCAACGCCCTTTTCTATTTCCACAAACCGTCGTCGCAGATCGATCCGATCTGCTCGGGGTTTGCCTGGATCGTTTTCGCAAACCGTCGTCACAGATCGATCCGATCTGCTCGGGGTTTGCTTTTAGTAAACTTCGACCGAACCGTCCTTTTCGATCGCAGCCAGACGGGATGCAACCACATCCCAGTCGACCAGCGTGTCGAAGAAGGTTTCCAGGAACTTCGGACGCAGGTTCTGGAAGTCCAGGTAATAGGCGTGTTCCCAGACATCGCAGTTCAGCAGCGGCTTGCCGCCGGACGAAATCGGGGTTTCGGCATTGCCCAGGCTGGACAGGACCAGCTTGCCGCCTTCGAAGGTCAGCCAGGAATAGCCGCTGCCGAAATGGTTCGCGGAAACATCCAGGAACTTCGCCTTGAAATCGGCCATGGAACCGAAGCTGCTGTCGATCAGTTCCGCCAGACGGCCCGACGGGGCAGAGGCAGCAGCCGACATGCCGGCCCAGAAGAACGAATGATTCCATATCTGAGCGGAGTTGTTGAAGATGCCCTTGTCGGCAGCAACCTTGCTGCTTTCCGCGATGACATCCATCAGGCTCATGCCTTCATACTTGGTGCCGGGCACCAGTGTGTTGAGCTTGACGACATATCCATTGTGATGCTTGCCATAATGGAAGCTCAGCGTGTTTTCGGACATGTGGGGTGCCAGCGCGTCCATGGCATATGGCAGGGGGGGAAGTTCAAAGGACATATCGATCTCTCCTCTTAATGTGAGTCAGCCGGTTTTCGAATTTTTGGAATAGCCGTCAACAGAAGCCGCCACGCGGTAGCAGGCGAACCCGCCTTCTGGCAAGTGAATGTTCCGTATTGCTATTTGTGACACGACGCGCCCGGCGTCAATGGTGCCACGCCAATTGTTGGAAAAATATTTGCGCCGCTTCACGAATTTGGCGATGCGCCAGCAAACGCGCAGCCATCACCCGTTGACGACAGAATAACGCCCGCGCTGCAAACAGGCTCGGTCCTGTATTCTTATTCCGAAGGGGGGTTGGTGGAGCCGAGGGGAATCGAACCCCTGACCTCCGCATTGCGAACGCGGCGCTCTCCCATCTGAGCTACGGCCCCCACGCAGCGCGGCCCGGTTAGGGGTCGCCCGCGAAACGTGCCGGAATATGTTCGCAGCAGGGTGCGCTGTCAAGGCTCGTCATCATGCGGGATTTCCGCCCATCAGGCTTGCCTATGGCACGCGTCGCAAGTAGTTTCGGCGGATAATTCCCCCGCATGCAAAAGGCCGGAATAATCATGGACTCGCTGCTAGGTCTCATTAACACCGTCATCCAGCTCTACGTCTGGTGTCTGATCATTTCCGCCATCCTGAGCTGGCTTGTGGCGTTCAATGTCGTCAATACCCAGAACCGCATCATCTTCACGGTTGGCGATTTCCTGTACCGCATCACGGAACCGGCCCTGCGGCGGATCCGCCAGTTTCTGCCCAGCTTCGGCGGAATCGACCTGTCGCCGATCGTCCTTATCCTGCTGCTGTTCTTCGTTCGCAGCCTGCTGAACGAATACTGGCCACGCTGATCCGATGGCGACAGCGCCTGTCCACCCTGTTCACCGGGTCGATGGCGGCATTACCGTCGCAATCCGGCTGACACCGAAGGCACGGGCAAGCGGCTTCAACGGCACACTGCCCCGACCGGGCGGCAAGTTGCTGAAGGTCAGCGTTACCGCCGCCCCTGAACGCAACAAGGCCAATAGCGCGTTGCTGGCGCTGCTGGCAAAGGCCTGGCGGTTGCCGAAATCGGCGATGCATGTCGCCAGCGGCCAGACCGACCGGAACAAGCTTGTCCATGTCGCGGGCGACCCGGACATTCTGGAAGAAACCCTTAGCGAATGGATGACGGCGCACCGTGACTGATCCGAAAATCATTGATGGCAAGGCCATCGCCGAAACCCAGCGTGCACGGATCACCGCCGCCGTGGCAGTGCTGAAAAGCGAGCATGACCTGACCCCCGGGCTGGCAGTCGTCCTGGTCGGCGAGGACCCGGCCAGCCAGATCTATGTCCGCAACAAGGCGAAACAGACCGTCGCCTGCGGCATGCAAAGCATGGAACACCGGCTGCCGGCGGATACGGATCAGAAAACCCTGGTCGATCTGGTCACGTCACTGAACGAAGATCCGGCGGTGCATGGCATCCTGGTGCAATTGCCGCTGCCCGACGGGATCGAGGAACAGGCGGTGATCGATACCATCGACCCGGACAAGGATGTCGACGGGTTCCACGTCATCAATACCGGGCGGCTGGCAACCGGGGCGGCGGCCATGGTGCCCTGCACCCCGCTGGGATGCCTGACGATGCTGCAGGACCGGCTGGGCGATCTTTCAGGGCTGGAAGCGGTTATTGTCGGCCGTTCCAATATCGTCGGCAAGCCGATGGCAGCGCTGCTGCTGGCCGCAAACTGTACGGTCACCATCGCCCATTCGCGCAGCCGCGACCTGCCGGCACTCTGCCGACGGGCCGATATCCTGGTCGCCGCCGTCGGCCGGCCGGAAATGATCCGCGGCGACTGGATCAAGCCGGGCGCCGCCGTCATTGATGTTGGAATCAACCGCGTCCCCGCGGCGGAAGAAGGCAAGACACGACTGGTCGGCGACGTCGCCTTCGCCGAAGCCATTGCGGTGGCCGGGGCAATCACACCGGTTCCCGGCGGCGTGGGTCCGATGACAATCGCGATGCTGTTGCGCAATACCGTCATCGCCGCCTGTCGCCAGAACGCAATTCCCGAACCCGACCTGTAGGGTGGGCCCGGGTTTCACCCGCGCTTACATGCGGTGGCGGCCGCGATATTCCCAGACCGAAACCTTGCCGTCGCCATCCGTATCGGCCGCGGCAAAACGTTGCTCGGTATCGGCCATGTATTCGGCAAGTGTGATACTGCCATCCGAGTTGTCATCGATGGCGATGAAACGCGCCTCGCGCCGGTTAAAATGCTGCGCACCGCGCCCCATCCCGGCCCCCAGGAACTCGGCCTTTTCGACCTTGCCGTCGCCGTTTTCATCCATTCGGCTGAAATTGGCCTCGTGCCAGGCGGCGGCTTCGTCGGCCGACACCATGCCGTTGGTATCCTGATCGATAATCATTGTGCCCATGTGGCGGTCGAACGACATGCCCGGCGCCCAGAACGGCCCCTGTCCGTACATCGGGTGTCCCGTCATCATCGGCGCGGTATAAACCGGCCCAAGGCCCTGGGCCGTCGCGGTATTGACCGCTGCCCCCAGAGAGATCGCCACTGCCGCGGCTGCAAAAATCGCTTTCATCGTCATCATGCTCCCTGTTTCAGGAAAAATGTCGAAAAAAGGGGTTCGTCCCTGCGAAGCACCCTTTCAACCTGAACAGGATTATCCGCCATCCACCCCCATCGGGCATTGATCTGAATCAGGACGTTTCGCGATCCCACAGCGGCAGTGACAACAGGGCGCCCAGCGCCATCGCCCCGCCGCCGATCAGGAATACCGGGGTATAGCTTCCCGTTGCATCGAAAAGCGTTACCAGTGCATAGCCGCCAATGGTCTGGCTGATACCAACCGACAGCACCATCCAGCGCCAGACCTGCGGCATATCCCGCACGCCGACCACCTGCCGGGCACGACCGGCAATCACGGCAGACAGCCCCGGCTGCGCGCCGAAAACAAGCGACGAGACGATCAGCGCGGGCAACGCCGGCACCAGCACCGGCAATGCAATCCCCGCCGCGAGCCCGGCAAACACCGCCACCAGTGCCGCCCCGAAACCAACCCGGTCAGCCAGCAAGCCGCACAGATAGGTGCCGCCGACCGCACCGATGCCGACCAGCACCCATTGCAACCCGCCCTGCCCCATGCCGTGCCCCAGCCCGCGCGCCACGTAATCCACCCAGTAGATCGAATGCGGCACCAGCCCGATGGCGAACATGCCCTGTGCCGCCACCAGCCGCGCCGACGCCAAGGTTACGGCCGGCGCCTTTGCGGAACCGCCATCATGCCCACCCCCGGTTCTGGCCGGTGACAGGCCCCACCAGGCCAGCCCGACGCCAAGCGCCCCCACGACCGCAAGCCCGGCCCACGCCGCGGCGAGACCGACCCCCAGCAACATCGGCACCAGCGTTCCGGAAAACAGGATGCCGATCCCTACCCCGGTAAAGGCGACACCGGTAGCCTTGCCAAGCTGGCCGGGCGGCACCGAAACAGTGACCAGCGCGAGGCTGTAGATCATCATCACCGCGACGGTGACGCCGACAAGAAACCGCCACCAGGCAAGCCACAGGAATCCGAATGCCGGGATGCTGGCGACAAGGCATAGCAGGGACAGCAGCAGCGCCGCCTTCAATACCGGTACGGTTTCAAATCGACGACGCAGCATTGGCACGCAGAGGGCGCCAACCAGATAGCCACCCAGATTGAACGCGCCGACATATCCGGCCTGCGCTTCGGTCAGGGCACCATCAAGAATGATCGCGGGGATCAGCGGTGTATAGGAAAACCGGCCAATGCCCATGCCCACCAGCAGGGTCGCACCCCCACCAATGGCCAGGCGCAACCAGACCGGCATGGCCTATTCCGGCTGGTCCGGCTGGTCGGGTTGGTCAGGCAGCGGCAACCGCAACCGGACGACGCCCTTGAAATTGGCCGGATCGACCTTTTCGCCCTTGCGGGTAATATCAATTCGCCCGGCACGCGCCAGATGCTTCATCTGCTGCTTGACCGCGGTCAGATAGCGCCGCCAGACCTCGGGCGGGTCCTTCGGTTTGGCGCGCATTTCCGCATAGGCCTTGGCAATATCCATCGGCGACGCGGACTTGTCCGCGCCTATAGCATCCAGATAGTTCAGGATCGCCGTGGCGACAGGGTCGTCCTTCGGCGCCGTTTTTTCATCATTTTCCGTCATCTGCGCTGTTTAGCATGACGAACCATTTCATCAACAACCAATTTGTTATGCCCGGCGACAGCACACACGATCACGCACTCATTTAACGAAAAAAGCCCTCATAAGTTGCGCCGCTCGATATAAAATGCCTATCCTGACACTTGGCGTGCTTCAAACCATTCGGTTTGTCGACATCAGACGGAGTTCACGGAAATGCCGGAGAACCCTCCACAAGATAAGTCACCCGGGATGTTACCCGAAACCGGGACATTTTCCCCTAGCGACGCCGAGGTTCCATCAGGTGCCCCCGCAACCGCAACGAAACCGATTAAAACGGATGACGACGAATCCGAAGCGACGGAGAGTAACGCGGCTGCAGTCAGCGTAGAATCGGAAGAAGACGCCGAGCAAGAAGCCGATATGGCCGAAGATGTGCGGCGAAATCGCGTCACATACCTGCGACAGTCCATCATCAATTCACAATCACTTCTGGCATTCAGTGCCGAGTCGAGTGTGAGTATCCCGCCACAAGTCGTCGCCGGAATCACATCGGCACAACGGACATTCGGCACGACAAACTGGACTCCGGAAATCGAAAACGCCTTCTGGCAGGCCTTCCGCGAACTATCCCTTCGCCTTAAACCGGTGACATCTAATTCGCTTCAATGGGTTGCCACACAGAGCAGACGAGTCACGATAACCTTCATATCGCTCGGTATACTCTCGCTGCTGCTGCTGATTTTCGGGCAGATTTTCTGGGTCTATATCAACAACACATCGACGCAGATTCGGGAATCAATAAAGGCTCTGAATGAAAAAGAGGCACTTGTTACGGAACTGGACGGTACAATCCGTCTTTTGGATGGTCAGATATTTTCTCCACAATTCAACGACCTTACCGACGCTGATCGCCAGAAAATTCAGCAGAACAGGAACAAATCGACTGCGAAATCCAATACGTATTACACCGAAATCGATCAGATCAAGCGGCTCCTGACCGCACAATATGTCATCTTGGCGGACTGGGTGCCCAAATTTGCCGGCGACCCAAAACCAGCCGAGCCGGGATGGTTCGATTCCAGTGAACAGGCCAAGGCGAAACAGACCGCCCTCGCCAAATGGTACGACGAGCAGAATACCGAGCGCGATTTCGAGAAGGAGTACCTTCTGGCGCAGGCCGGATCGATTCTGGCATTGATGTCGACCTATGTGCTGCCGGTGCTCTATGGCGTTCTGGGAACCTTCGCATATATTCTGCGGTCGATTTCGCGTGGTGTCGAAGAACGGGTTCTGAACGAATCAACGATCCTGAACTTCTGGGTCCGCATCCCGCTTGGCATGCTGTCCGGCGTTGCAGTCGGCTGGTTCCTGACGAGCGAGACCCTTCCGACAGGGTGGGAATCCGTGCAGCCACTGGCCTTCGCCTTCGTGGCCGGCTACAGCGTCGAGCTGATATTTACCGGAATGGACCGGCTGGTCGGCGCATTTACAGGGAAGAATCAGGCCGGCACGCCATAGCCAGGCCGACGATACATGCGGCAATGCAGCACTGGACGCGGCAAACCACCCGGCCGATAATCGCCGGATGACTGGGACCATCGGCGAACTGGCATTGGCAACGGCATTTTTCGTCGGCGCCCATTTCATTCTTTCCAGCATACCGGTCCGCCTGGGGCTGGTGGCGCTGATTGGCGAAAACATCTTCAAGATGCTTTATTCGCTGGTCGTTCTGGCCGGGTTCGGCTGGATGTTGCTCGGCTGGCGCGATGCGCCCTATGTCGAAATCTGGGCGCAGAGCCTGGCGCTGCAACACGTCCCCGTTTTCACCATGCCGTTCGTCTGCCTGCTCGTCGTGCTGGGCCTGACGACCCGCAACGTGACCGCGGTCGGTGGCGAAAAGCTGCTCGACGACCTGCGGCCGGTGCGCGGCATTGCCACGATCACCCGTCATCCGTTCCTGTGGGGCGTCGCGTTGTGGGGGTTGTCGCATATCGCCGCCAATGGCGACCTTGCCGGGATCGTGATGTTTGGCGGGCTGACCGTGCTGGCGCTGGGCGGGATGGCGCATATCGACCATCGGCGGCGGGAAACAACGGGGGCCGACTGGGGCCCGGTCGCCATGACCAGTTCAGCAATCCCGTTCCTTGCCGTCATCCAGGGCCGGTCGAAAATAGACTGGGCCGGTATCGGCATCACCCGACCGCTGGCCGGGCTTGCCCTGTATGTCGTTATCCTGCTGACCCACGAACTGGCGTTCGGGGTCGCGGTGCTGCCGAAAGGGTTATAGGGCCTGTATTTTCCGAAAACCGTCGTCGCAGATTGGGCCAATCTGCTCGGGGTTTTCTCTAACCTTCGCGGCGCTTCGCCAACCGCAGGCGCAGGGCATTCAGCTTGATGAAGCCTTCGGCGTCGTGCTGGTCATAAACGTCATCTTCCTCGAACGTCACATGCGCCAGCGAATACAGGCTGTCCGGCGAGGCACGGCCGATCACATGGACGCCGCCCTTGTACAGCTTCAACCGCACGGTGCCGTTAACCCGTTCCTGGCTTTTGTCGATCAGCGCCTGCAGCATCTCGCGTTCCGGCGCGAACCAGAACCCGTTATAGATCAGCTTGGCGTAGCGCGGCATGATCTCGTCCTTGAGATGCATGGCCTCGCGATCCAGCGTGATCGATTCCATGGCCCGATGCGCCGCCAGCAGGATCGTGCCGCCCGGTGTTTCGTAAACGCCGCGCGACTTCATGCCGACGAAGCGGTTTTCCACCAGGTCAAGCCGCCCGATTCCATTGGCCCCGCCCAGTTCGTTCAGCTTCGTCAGCAGGGTTGCCGGTGACATCGCCACGCCATCGATGGAAACCGGGTCGCCCTTGGCGAAACCGACTTCGACCACGGTCGCCACATCGGGTGCCGCTTCCGGCGAAACGCTGCGCGAATAGATGTATTCCGGCGCTTCCTCGTTCGGGTCTTCCAGCACTTTCCCTTCGGCGGAAATATGCAGCAGGTTCGCATCAACAGAGAACGGCGCTTCGCCGCGCTTGTCCTTCGGCACCGGGATCTGATGCTCTTCGGCATATTCGATCAGCCGTGTGCGGCTGGTCAGGTCCCATTCGCGCCACGGCGAGATGACCTTGATATCCGGGTTCAGCCCGTAATAGCCAAGCTCGAACCGCACCTGGTCATTACCCTTGCCGGTCGCGCCATGGGCGACGGCGTCAGCGCCGGTTTCCCGGGCGATTTCGATCTGTCGTTTGGCGATCAATGGCCGCGCGATGGAGGTGCCCAACAGGTAGGTCCCTTCATACACCGCATTGGCGCGGAACATCGGGAAGACATAATCGCGCACGAAAACCTCGCGCAAATCCTCGATGTAGATTTCCTTCACGCCCATCATTTCCGCCTTGGCGCGGGCGGGTTCGATTTCCTCGCCCTGGCCCAGGTCGGCGGTGAAGGTTACGACCTCACACTGATAGGTATCCTGCAGCCAGCGCAGGATAACGGAGGTATCAAGTCCGCCTGAATAGGCAAGGACGACTTTTTTCACGTTCTGAATCGACATATCGGCGGCCCCGGTTGGTTGCGGCGGCGCAGTATAGGCATTGCGGAAAGCCCCGCAAGCGGCCCTTGCGTCCTGCGGCAAAACATCCGATTGTCGGCGCAATCCAAATTAAATGTGACACGGGGGAAATGACCGATGAGTGACATCATCCTGACTGAAGAAGACTTTGCGGCGCTGCGCGCGCTGGACACGCCGACCGTCTGCAATGCACTGGAAATCACCTCGCCGGAACGCCGCGCGATGGGCTTCACCACCACACCGCTGGTATGCCCCCGACCGGAACTGCCGCCAATGGTCGGTTTCGCCCGCACGGCCACCCTGCGGTCGATGAAGCCGGCCGCGCCCGACGTCGTCAACCGGGTTGCCTATTACGAATATGTCGCCGCCGGCACCGGCCCGACCATCACCTGCATCCAGGATATCGACGACCATCCGGGCTACGGCGCGTTCTGGGGCGAAGTTAACACCGCGATCCACAAGGCCATCGGCTGCCTGGGCGTGATCACCACCGGCAGCATCCGCGATCTGCCCGATTGCGCCGAAGGCTTCCAGCTTCTCGCCGACCGGGTCGGCCCGTCGCATGCGCATGTGCATATCGTCGATTACGGCAAGCCCGTGCATATCCACGGCATGGACGTGCAGTCCGGCGACCTGATCCATGCCGACCAGCATGGCGCGGTGGTCATTCCGATCGAGGTTGCGCGGGAAGTGCCAAAGGCGGCCAAGCAGATCCAGAACCGCGAAGCCATCGTGCTCGCCGCCTGCAATGCGCCGGACGCGGGAATCGAGTCAGTAAAGGCCGCGCTGGCGAAATCCGCCGAATATCACTGAGCCGCGTAAAACCCGGCCCGGCAATAACGGTGCTTGATACCGGCTAGAATTTCTCCACCCAGGGGCGAAGTTCCATTTCCCAGGTCCAGGCGCTGCGGTGCTGGCGGTGGACCTGCAAATAGGATTTTGCGATCTCGTCCGGGTTCAAGGTACCGTCTTCGCCAAGGCGTTCGGCGCGCTTGTCCTCGCCGTCGAGCAACAGAATGCCGCCATCGATGATGAAATGGCCGACATGGATGTTCTGCGGCTGCAATTCACGGGCGAGGCTCTGCGCCAATCCACGCAGCCCGAACTTGCCCAGCGCGAACGAAGAAGAATTCGGGTAGCCCTTCACGCTGGCCGATGCGCCGGTCAGCAGGATCGTGCCGCCACCGGCCGGGATCATCTGTTTCGCCGCCGCCTGCGCGACCAGGAAACCGCCAAACGCCGTAATCATCAGCGCGTTGCGCACTGCTTCGGCGTCCAGTTCGGTGATCGGCCCACGGCCACCGCGATTGCTGGCGTTATAGACAACAAGGTTCGGCGTACCGATATCGGTGGTTACCGAAGCGAACAGCGCATCGACCGAGGCCGGGTCGGACGCATCGCACTGATAGGCTTTCGCGCCGGTATCCGCGACCAGCTTGTCCAGCTTGTCGGTGTTACGCGCGGCGATGGCCACCGCCGCGCCTTCCGCTGCCAGCAACCGTGTCAGTGAGGCGCTGAGCCCCCGTCCCGCGCCAATGATCAGCGCTGTTTCCTGCTCCGCCATAACAATTTCCTCCCTGTCGTCGAATTTTATCCCGCTGTCGCCACCCTGCGCTGCCGCACGCTTTCCGATTTTAGCTGCCCGCAGGCGGCGAGGATATCGCGTCCGCGCGGCGCGCGCACGGTTGCCGTCATCCCGCCTTCGCTGATGGCGTCGGCAAAACGTCGTATCGCATTGCCGCTGGAACATTCGTATTCGACGCCCGGCCACGGGTTGAACGGGATCAGGTTAACCTTTGACGGGATATCCTTCACCAGCCGCACCAGTTCGCGCGCGTCCGCCACGGAATCGTTCACATCCTTCAGCATCACGTATTCGAAGGTAATGCGCCGCGAATTGGATACGGTCGCATATTCGCGGCAGGCATCCAGCAGTTCGGCGATCGGGTATTTCTTGTTGATCGGCACCAGTTCGTTGCGCAGGTCATCGCGCACCGCATGCAGGGAAATCGCCAGCATCACGCCCAGTTCATCGCCACAGCGCTTGATACCCGGCACCACGCCGGACGTGGACAGCGTCACCCGGCGGCGCGACATGGCCAGCCCGTCGCCATCCATGACGATCTTCAGCGCCTTGGCGACGTTTTCGAAATTGTACAGCGGTTCGCCCATGCCCATCATGACGATGTTGGTCAGCCGGGAATTGTCCTTCGACGCCGGCCACAGCGCGTAGGAATCGCGCGCCAGCATCACCTGGCCGACGACTTCACCGATTGTCAGGTTGCGCACCAGACGCTGTGTTCCCGTATGGCAGAAAGAACATGTCAGCGTGCAGCCAACCTGGCTGGAAACGCACAGCGTGCCGCGGGTTTCTTCGGGAATCGAGACCATCTCGGCTTCGTTGTGATCGCCGAAGCCCAGCACCCATTTGCGCGTGCCGTCCGTTGAGGTCAGTTCCGTATTCACCGTCGGCCGGCCGATTCTGAACTGTTCGGTCAGTTGCTCGCGCAGCTTCTTCGACAGGTTCAGCATGTCGTTGAAGTCGGTCAGCCCGTGCTGGTAGATCCATTGGTATATCTGCTTGCCGCGATAGGCGGGAAGGCCCATTTCGTTGGTAAGCGCGGTTATTTCATCGCTGTTCAGCCCAACCAGATCCGTTCGGGAATCGGCGGTGGTGGCTGCGGCGGGGGCTTGTATCTGTTCCATAGCGCCTAGATATAGACTTTTGGCGGTGCCGGACAACTCGCTTTTCACCCACGGGCCGCGATTGACGCATGTCATATCCCGGCTATCGCGGATGTTGTGCTATACTGGCAGGTACCAACATTAAGGAATAATTATGGATCTGAACGATATCGAAGCAGCGATATCCCTGTTGGTTGACGAAATGGAGGGCGATCAGGGTGACCGCCATGAAATTTTCATGCGAATACAGCAGATGCTTTCGACCATGCGCGCCGAAGGCCTGCCGTTACCGGAAGATATCGTCCGGCTTGAACAGGAACTGGGCGCTGAATTCGAGGCCGACCTCAAGGACTGATGGCGGATATGGCGGATAACCCCTTCGACGGGCTGGCCGGGCGGTATCAGGCAAACCGGCCGCACTACCCCGAAGCCTTGTTGGCAGAGCTTGGCGACCGTGTGGCCGGGCCGTCTATCGTAAAACGCGCCGCCGATGTGGGGGCCGGCACCGGCATCCTGACCCGTGCGCTGCGCGTCACGCTGGGACCGGGCTGGCTCATTGAAGGTATCGAGCCCGGCGCGGATATGCGGCGGCAGGCGGATGAATCAACCGCCCCCGACGACAATATCACCTACCGGGAGGGCGACGCGGAAATCCTGCCCTGCGGCGATGCCTCGCTGGGGCTGATCACCGCCGCGCAGGCAATCCAGTTTTTTGACCGGCCGGTTTTCTATGCCGAATGCGACCACGCCCTCACCCCCGGCGGCGTCCTGGCGGTGATCCAGAACAACCGGGTCTGGGAGGGTTCGTCCTTGCTGGACGCCCATGAAACCTTCGTTGAAGAAAACGCGCCGGGCTATTCCCGCCATTACCGCGACATCGACCTGCAGGCCGAGTTTCAGGCGCTCGATTGGGCAAACGCCGCGGAACTGCTGACCCATGACTGGTCGATGAAAATATCCGTCGACCGTTTTACCGGCATGATGCTGTCCCGCCGCACCATGAAGCCCGCCGTCGCCAACCGGGGCGAAATGTTCGTCGAAACCGCCCTTCGGGTCATGGCAGCGCGCCACGGCAATGCCGATGGCAGCGTCACCATCCCCTACCAGAGCGAACTGTACCTGGCGACAAAACCGCGCTAGCCGCATGGCAAAGCGTGTGTCGCGACAAAAACAGGCGCATACTGCAGACATAGTCCCGCATGACCATCATGCGGCGCCCCCATATGAAAGACCGAAATGACGACAAGTGATTCCGAATACACCATGGCCCTGTTCTGCGATTTCGAGAATGTGGCGCTTGGTGTGCGCGACGCGAAGATTCCAAAATTCGATATGAAGCTAGTGCTCGAACGGCTGCTGCTGAAGGGCAGCATCGTGGTCAAGAAGGCCTATTGCGACTGGGACCGGTACAAGGAGTTCAAGGGCTCCATGCATGAAACCGCCTTCGAGCTGATCGAGATTCCCCATACCCGCATGTCCGGCAAGAATTCCGCCGATATCCGCATGGTCGTGGACGCGCTCGACCTTTGCTACACCAAGGAACATATTGATACCTTTGTGATTATCAGCGGCGATTCCGATTTTTCGCCGCTGGTCAGCAAGCTGCGCGAAAATGCAAAAACCGTGATTGGCGTCGGCGTGAAGAACAGCACATCCGACCTGCTGATGAACAATTGCGACGAGTTCATCTATTACGACGACCTCGCCCGCGCCATCGCCGCCCCCACACCGCGCCGGAAACCGCCCGCGCCGAAGAAACCGGCTGTCGCGACGGAAAAACCGGCCGTGGAGAAACCCGCCGTCGCGGCAAAGGCGCCTGCTGCGAAACCGGCATCGGCCGAAGACAATGCCGCGCTGGAGGCCAAGGAAGCCGAAGCCATCGACATGGTCGTGAAACTGGCCGAGGAGCTGATCGCCGAACGCGGCGGACAGGTCTGGAGTTCGATGGTCAAACAGACCCTGAAACGCCGCAAGCCCGGCTTCAACGAAAGCTTCTACGGCTTCCGGTCATTCAGCGAAGTACTGGAGGAAGCAGAAGACCTGGGCCTGCTGGAACTGGAACTGGACGACCGCTCCGGCGGTTACATTGTCCGGACAGTGCCCTCCGGGGACTGATAGGGCTGTTATCGGGCCGCCTGCGCGTTCTGGCCGTCGCGAAGTGCCGCGAATTCAGCCGTAACGCTGTCGCGCAGGCTCAACGCGGCAGGCGAAAGCGCCCCCCCCCGGCGCCGGATGATGCCGATACGGCGCGTCACCTCCGGCCCGGTGAGCCTGCGATACACCAGGTCGGCGGCGTTCATCGATCCCAGTGCCAGTGCCGGGATCGCCGCGACCCCGATGCCCGCCGCCAGAAACCCCAGCACGGTGCTGAGATGCTGCACCTCGCATTGCCAGTCGATATGGGGCACGGCGGCGCGAAGCTGGCGGCCGATACCGCTATCCGGTCCCAGCACGATACAGCGATGCCCATGCACTGCGGACCAATCCAGCGGTGTATCGCCGGCCAGCGGATGGCCCGGCCGGCAGGCCAGCACGTAATGTTCCACAGCCAGCGGTTCGAAGGCGATTTCCGCATCGGGTTCGGCTTCCATATCGATCCCGAATTCAGCCTCACCTGACCGGACATGCGCGGCAATTTCGGGGCCGGTGGCATCGAGAATCCGCAACCGGACATCGGGATGCGCTGCCCCGAACCGCGCCGCCACCAGCGGCAGCACCCCGAACGCCACGGTCATCAGGCTGGCAATCGTCACCACCCCCCGGCGTTTGAGGATAACGTCGCCGATCCGGTCCAGTGATCGTTCGAATTCGCCCAGCATTCGATGCGCCAGCGGCAGAAACTCCCGGCCAATTGCCGTCAGCGCCACATGGCGGGTGGATCGGTCAAACAGGCGGGCGCCCAGATGGTCCTCGATCTTCACGATCCGCCGGGACAGGGCGGATTGCGATACCGAAAGCCGGTCCGCCGCCTGGCTGAAGCTTTCCAGTTCGGCAATCACCAGGAAGGCCCGGATATCCTCAAGGCTCACATTCATCTGTTTTTTGCATCAATATTTAATTTAATTGAATTTCTCATATCAATGGGATGCAGGCAAGGTGTCTTCGAACAATGGAGACACCGACAATGCAGCACTCGATCCCATGCGTCATGATGCGCGGCGGCACATCCCGCGGTTTGTATTTCCGGGCTGCCGACCTGCCCCAGGACAGGGCCGCGCGCGATGCGGTGTTGCTGGCGGCAATGGGTTCCGCCGATCCGACCCAGATCGACGGCGCCGGGGGTGCGACGAGCGTGACCAGCAAGGTCGCAATTGTTTCCCCGTCGACCCATAAAGATGCGGATGTGGATTACCTGTTCGCCCAGGTCGGCGTGGACAGCCCCAATGTCGACACCGCACCGTCCTGCGGCAATATCCTCGCCGGGGTCGGCCCCTTCGCTATCGAAAACGGGTATGTCGCGGCCCAGGATGGTGAAACGACGGTTCGTGTCCGCAACGTCAATACCGGCGCGATGATCGACTGCGTCGTGCAGACGCCGAACCATCAGGTGACCTATGAAGGCGATACATCCGTCGACGGCGTTCCCGGCACATCCGCGCCGATCCGGCTTGGTTTCCGGCAGATCGCCGGTGGCAAGACCGGCCGATTGCTGCCCACTGGCAAGGCGTGTGACCGGGTCTGCGGCGTCGATGTTTCCTGTGTGGACCTGGCGATGCCGATGGTGATGGTCGCCGCCGAAAGCCTGGGCCGAACAGGCTATGAAAGCAAAGCCGCGCTGGATGCCGATGCGGATCTGCTGGACCGGCTGGAAACGATCCGCCGGGCTGCGGGCCAGCTGATGGGACTGGGTGATGTATCGAATTCCGTCATCCCGAAGATCGCGATACTGGCGAAGTCGCGCGGCGACAGCGGCATTTCATCACGCTATTTCACACCAGGCCGTTGCCACGCGGCCCATGCCGCAACCGGTGCCATCTGCGTCGCGGGCGCGACCCGGATCAACGGCACGATTGCTCATGCCCTGGCAAACGGGACAGATGACACGGAAATCCGGGTCGAACACCCCGGGGGTGCCATCGAAATTGGCATCGTCACCAAGGGCTTTGGCACGGCGACCGGCATCGGCGCCGCTTTCCTGACCCGCACCGCCCGGCCGATCTTCAGCGGTCAGGTTTTCGTGCCGCAAGCGGCCCTTGCGGTGGAACCGGCAATTCAGGCCGCTGCGTAACAGCCGCCCCCGATATAGCCGGTTGCGCCGGTAAGAAAGATGTTCATGGACAGCATCTCCCGCTCATTCCGGAGGCAGAGAGGCCCGCATGGCCTGTCGCTTACTTCACCTTGCACGCCTTGTTGATGGCGTTATGGGCCGCGGTAAAGCCCAGCAGGGAATAGGTATCGGTCGTTTTCGTGCCACGGCCGGATACGCCGTTCACGACCATCTTCTTGCCGATGCGCATGGCTTTGACCATCGCCGCATCATCCTTCGCCGACCGGTTCCAGGCTGTGTCGCCATCGGTAAACAGCGCAAACTTCCGGCCATCGATCGTCACGGCGGCTTCACTGTCCTTCCGGAACCCGTAACCGGCTTCGAAACTGATCTCGTTGACCCGTTTCGGCCGGGTCCAGGGACGGTGCGCAATGAAGACGCGAACCTCGCCCCGCTTGGTATATTTGCCCTCTTCCTTCGCGGGCTTCCCCCAGACGACACAAACGTTCTTGTCGCCTTCCTTGAAGGAATAGGCCTGCCAGTCCTTGAAGGTACCCAGCGATACCTCGTCGGCCTGCGCCATGCCGGCGGTCAGCACGAGCCCCAATGCCGCCAGAGAAATTCGAATAATGGATGGAAAACGCACGTTCAACTCCTTGCCTTACAGCCCCGACCTTACAACCCCCGTCGCGAGATCCGTCCCCCGTGCACATGCGGCTGCAAGCCTTCGACAGGGCCACCCGCCCCGGTCGGTCGCGGCGGGTATCGCCCCTTGGTTATGTGCCGGTCATACATCAGGATTGCGCCGGCGATTCCGACATTCACACAGAAATTAGTCGGAATTTTGACGGTGAAATCACAACGGTCAACCAGCCCCGGCGACAGGGATCCCCGTTCCGGTCCCAGCACATAGGCCGCCCGGTCCGGATGGGTGAAACTTGGCAGCTCCACCGCGTCATCCATCAGTTCAACCCCGACCAGCCGGCATTCATGCGGCAGCTTGAAATCCTCCAGCGAATCGAACTGGTACAGCGGCACATGCTTGGCGGTCGACGAGGTATCGGCGCGATAGGCCGCGCGCACGTCAAACACCGGCGCGATCACGAAAACGAAACTCGCACCGAAGGCATGCGCCGACCGAAACAGACTGCCGACATTCATTGGCTTCGAGATATTCTCGACGCCGATTCCGAAGAAACCCCGCATGCGGCGGAACCTTGCATGGACGCCCGGTCCGGGGCAAGCTGGTAATTACATTCCACCGCCGCAGGGCCATTGCGCCGATAATTGTTTCGGCACCTTAACAAATCTGGGAGGGCCACATGCGGGCCATGCTCGTCAACGAACTCGGGAAACCCGACACCCTGACCCTTACGGAGACGGCCTCGCCGCCCCCTGGACCGGGAGAAGTGCGCGTTGCCGTCCATGCCGCCGGCTGCAATTTTGCCGATACGCTGATGATCAGCGGGCATTACCAGTACAAGCCGGAATTGCCGTTCGCGCCTGGGCTGGAAGTTGCCGGCACGATCATCGATTCGGGTGAAGGTGTGACCGGATTCAAACCGGGCGACCGGGTGATGTCCTGGACCGGGCTGGGCGGTTTTGCGGAAGAAGCAGTCGCCGAGGCTGCCAATACGATGCCGATTCCCGATGGCATGGATTATGTCACCGCCGCCGGCTTCCCGATCACCTATTCCACCGCTGTTGTCACGCTGAACCACCGGCAAATTCATCTTGAAGCGGGTGAAGTATTGCTGGTCAACGGTGCAACCGGCGGCGCGGGACTGGCCGCGGTCGATATTGGCAAGGCCATGGGCGCGACCGTCATCGCGGCGGTCGGCGGTGCGGCCAAGGCGGCAATGGCACGGGAATACGGCGCCGACCACGCCATCGATTACACCACCGAAAATATCCGCGACAGGGTGAAGGAATTGACCGGGGGCGCAGATGTCGTGTTCGATCCCGTCGGCGGCGATGCCTTTGCCCAATCGCTGCGCAGCCTGAATGTCGACGGGCGGATCGCCATCATCGGCTTTGCCGGCGGTACGATCCCGCAGATCCCCGCAAATTACCTGCTGGTGAAGAACCTTTCAGCCGTCGGTGTTTCAGTCGGTGGATACCGGCGCACGCATCCGGAAGTAACCGGACAGACCTTTACAAAACTGGGAGAGTGGTTCGCCGCGGGCAAACTGCATCCGAAGGTCGGACACAGCTTCCCGCTGGAACGTGCCGCGGAGGCCCTGACGATGCTGACGACACGACAGGCGACAGGCAAGGTTGTTATTACGGTCCGCTAGGCTGTAGCGCGAAGGTTCAGACGCGCCAGAAGGGTTTGTCGGCTTCCTGTTTCGCCGTCACCCGGTCAACCCCGATATCCATCAGCAAATGCGCGTCCAGATGACCCAGCGCGCGGCGCTGTTTGGCGCGCTTGCGCCAGACGGACAGGATCATGACAACACGCGCGAACATGCTGTCTGTATGACCGTCAATGCCAAGGATGGGCTGCGTGGTCAGCAGGCCCGGCTGGGTGCATATGGAGTCGTTGGGGCTCATTTTTTCGGTCCTTATCCTTTTATCGGTTAAACGCCCCGGAGCAGGTTTTCCAATCGTCCGGAACACGGTATTTAGGAGGGTTTTCAATGGTTCACAAACGATCAATATTCATGCTATGGATTAGAATAATTAATCCGAAAGGCATACCGGATGGCCTATCGCCTGCCGCCGTTGAATGCCCTGCGCACCTTCGAAGCCGCGGGGCGGCACCTTAGTTTCACCAAGGCCGCGGATGAACTGCACGTCACCCAGGCCGCGGTCAGCCACCAGATAAAATCGCTTGAATCCTGGCTGGAAGCGCCGCTGTTCCGGCGGCTCAACCGGGCGCTGCTGCTGACGGAAACGGGGCAGCGTTATCTCATCGCCATCCGCGACGCGCTGGATCAGATCGACAGCGCGACCCGGCAGGTTGTCTCCGTCCGCCCGGACAACCTGCTGACGATCAGCGTGATCCCGTCCTTTGGCGCGAAATGGCTGGTGTCGCGCCTGGCCCGTTTTGCGCATCGCCATCCGGAAATCGAGGTCCGTTTTACGGCCGAGGACCGGAGCGTCGATTTCGCGCGCGAGGATGTCGACAGCGGTATTCGCTACAGCCGCGACAGCGGGCGACTGGGGCTGCACGCCACGCGACTGATGGAACAGGAGGTCTTCCCCATATGCAGCCCGAAACTTATCGAGGAAGGACCGCATCCCCTGCGCCGGCCGGAAGACCTGAAATACCACACGCTGCTGCACGAGGACGTGAAGGCCTTCGACTGGGGCATGTGGCTGCGCGCGGCCGGGGTCGAAGGCGTTGATTCGTCGCACGGGCCGAACTTCAGCCATGCCCATGTCAGTTATCAGGCAGCCATTGTCGGCCAGGGGGTGGCGCTTGGCGTTACGCCGCTGGCCGATGATGACATCGCGGCGGGACGGCTGGTCGCGCCGTTCGAATTTTCGATGAAGGTCGACTGGGCCTATTATCTGGTCTGTCCCGAATCCCGGGCGGACGAACCGAAGATCGCCGCCTTCCGCAACTGGTTGCTGGAGGAAGTGGCGCAGATAAGCGGGTAGCGGTGACAGGGCCGACATTTCCGTTCTCCGGGACGATTACGATATCTGGCAACCTACCGGCAATGCGGCAGGCGATGGTTTGGTCGAAACCGAAGCAATAAACCCCTTGTTTTTCGCCGGATCGCCTTGCGATTTGGCATGAAAAATTGGAGATACCGCTTGCCCCGGCGGGTTTGCCGATTACATTGTGTTCACCAACTGGAACAACCGGGCATGACATCATGAAACGCTCCCGATCACTGAAGCTGGCCCTTATGGGCGCATCCGCCCTGACACTGTCGGCATGCGAAGAAGCGCCGCAGGATGTGGCGATCTTCAAGGATGTCCTGCAGTGCGAAAACGAGGTCGGGTTCGACCGCGATGCCTGCATCGCCAATTTCGAGCAAGCCAAGCAGGAACATGTTCGCGTGGCGCCCAAATACACCTCCGCCGAGGATTGCGAAGCGGATTTCGGCGCAGCGCAATGTGAAACCGCCCCGCAGAAAACGCAGAGCGGCGGTTCCGTCTTCATGCCGCTGATGATGGGCTACATGATGGGCAGCATGCTGTCGAATGGCTCACGTGCCGCAACACAGCCCCTCTACCGCTCCAAGGACGACCCGAAGAATTTCCGCACCGGCGACAACCAGAAGGTTGGCAGCAAGACCGGCGTCACCAAGGTTCCGGCCCAGGTCGCAAAGGCGCCGAGCACCAAGACATCGACGGTCAGGCGCAACGGCTTCGGCTCATCCGCACGCTCGACAAGCCGTTCCCGCAGTTACGGCGGCTGATGGCAGCCCATCCGGCCCGGCCATGAAACGCATCGCGATCGAGGAACGGGGCGATTGGAAAGCCCAGGCGGATTCGCTCGGCTTCACCTTTCACACCATAGACGGCGCCCCGTACTGGGACGAATCCGCGTGCTATCGATTCACCCTGCAGCAGATCGAGGACGATATCGAGGACCCCAGCGGGGAAATCGAGAAAATGTGCTTCGATGTGGTCCGGCGTGCCGTCGACAGCGAAGAGGTCATGCAACGCCTCGCGATCCCGGAAGCCTTCTGGGATTACATCCGCACGAGCTGGCGTAACGGCGAAAAGAACCTCTACGGCCGGCTGGACCTGTCCTATGACGGCACCGGCCCGGCGAAGCTGCTGGAATACAACGCCGACACGCCGACATCGCTATACGAAACCGGGGCCTTTCAGTGGCTGTGGCTGGAACAGGCGATGGAACGCGGCATCATCCCGCCCGGCTGCGACCAGTTCAATTCGATCCATGAACGCATGACCGAAGCATTCGGCGTTTTCGGCATCCCCGGTGCGCTGCATCTGGCATCCGGCAGTGGCAGCGCCGAAGATGAAGGCACTGTGCGCTATGTCGAGGAATGCGCCGCACAGGCCGGGATCGAAACCATTTTCCTGAATATGGAAGATATCGGTATCGACCCGGCCGGCCGTTTCACGGACATTGATGACAATATCATCACTACCCTGTTCAAGCTGTATCCATGGGAATGGATGATGTCCGACGAATTCGGGGCGTCGATCCCGGATTCCGGCGTCACCTTCATCGAACCGGCCTGGAAGGCGATCCTGTCCAACAAGGGGCTGTTGCCGCTGTTGTGGGAAATGTTCGAGGGGCACCCCAATCTGCTGCCCGCCTATTTTGCAGACGATCCGCGCGCCGCCACACTGGAAGGCGGCCATGTGCGCAAACCGCTGCTGTCTCGCGAAGGCGCCAATGTGGAGATGGTCCGGCCGGGCGAACAACCGCTATCGGTCGACGGCCCCTATGGCGCCGAAGGCTTTATCGTGCAGGCGCTGCACCCGCTGCCGGTGTTCGAGGGCAACCATACGGTAATCGGCTCCTGGCTGATCGCCAGCCAACCCTGCGGCATCGGTATCCGCGAGGATGACTCCCCCATCACCAAGGACAGTTCCCGCTTCCTGCCGCATGTGATCCGGGACTAGGCGGTCTCGGGACAGCCCTGCCGTCTTGCAGAGTTCCGCCACGGTTGTGCGATATCGTTTCAGCGGCCGCGGGAATAGGGTAGATTCGGACCCTGTAATTCCATTAGGGCGAATGCATCATGCAATGGCTGACCGAACGGACCGATGCGATCTGGCAGGAGGCGACAGCTTCCCTCGCCAGTACTGAATTTTATGTCCAGATCGGTATTGTCGCAGGCGCACTGATACTCGCCTGGGCACTCTCGGCCCTGCTGATATCGCGCGTCAGGATCTTCCGCGAGGAACCCAAGCCAGGCGCCCTGTTTGACCTGCGTCTGAGACTGCACGGCACGCATGAACTGTTGTTGCCGGTCCTTGCCGCCATCATGCTCGGAATCGCGACACAGATCAGCGCCGACGTGACCGGACAAGCCTGGCTGGTCCGGGCAGCGCAGGGCATGGCCTTCATTTTCATGGTCTACAGCCTGGCCAACCATTTCGTGCAGAACACAACGATCCTGTTCATCCTGAAATGGATCGGTGTCCCTGTCGCGCTCCTTTATATCTTTGGCTGGCTGGACGATGTCACCGGACATCTGGAAAGCATTTCGATCGAAATCGGCAATATCCGGGTTTCGCTCTATGCCATCCTGCGCACGTTCATTTTCGGCATTGTCCTGTTCTGGCTGGGCCGCGTATCGAATGCCACCGGCCAGCGCGTGATCCGCAACCGCAATGCATTGGATGCCGGCACGCGCGAAGTCGTCGCCAAGCTGTTCGAGATCGGCATCTTCATGCTGATCTTCCTGCTGCTCATGAATGTGATGGGTATCGATCTGACGGCGCTGGCCGTGTTCGGCGGTGCGCTGGGCGTCGGCCTTGGTTTCGGGTTGCAACAGATTGCCTCGAACTTCATATCCGGCATCATCATCCTGCTCGACCGGACCATCACCATTGGCGACTATATCGAACTGGAGGATGGCCGCACCGGCAGACTGCGCGAACTGACCATGCGTTCCGCGACGCTGGAAACCTTCGACGGCAAGGACATCATGGTGCCGAACGAACGGTTCATCACCACCGCCTTCACCAACTGGACCCATAACAACCGCAAGCAGCGCTATTCGCTGCATATTCAGGTGGCTTACGATACCGATCTGGAGAAACTGTTTGATATCCTCCGCAGCGTCGTGGCCAGCCATCCCAAGGTGCTCAGCGGGGACGACCTGCCAATCGAGGAACGCCCGGATGCCGAAATCGAAAAATTCGGCGATTCCGGCATCGATATCCTGATCGAATTCTGGATGGAAGGTATCGACGACGGTGAAAACCGTGTCGGGGGCGACCTGAACCTGATGATCTGGACCGCGTTGCAGACCAATGGTGTCGAAATCCCCTTCCCGCAACGCGAAATCAAACTGTTGCGCGACGACTAGGACGGATCCGGATTTACCGGGTGCAAGCGTATCGACGTTCCGTCGTTGCCAGCAGGTAAACGACGTTCATCATCTGGCATCATCCCGGCTTGCTAACCTTTTATTAACCATAGTTTCTGTTCTTTCATTAACCATTATACCCATACACTCCACGCGGGCATTAAGAAGAAAATGCACCGAGCATAGATAACGTCCGGCCATGATTTCGACCCGGATCGCGCGTTGTCGTCATCGACAAAAGACCCAGGCCTCACATTCGGGGGCCCGGCCACGGCAAGGCAGGGACAGGAGAGCCGTCAGGGTGTTCTTTCAGTCAATTCCGTTAATGACGGTCATCGACCTGGCTGTCATCGCAATGATCGCGTACGGCTTCGTGCTTGTTTCCAGGGTCCGAAATCTTTTGCAGCCGCAATCGATGCCGCGGATGTCCTGGGCGATTCATGCGGGATTGGCCGTCTTCGGGCTGCTTTACAGTCTGGACCTGATGGCAATGCACGTGTTGCCCCATTTCACCAGCGATACAGCATTAATGGGATTCATGCGCGAGCTCCACCTGGAATATATATGGTTTGCCCTGCCGCTGGCGATTGGTGCCATTATGGTCGGGCTTCACCTGAACGCCCGGGTATTCCGCAGCATGTTTGAAAGTTTCCGGCACAGCGAGAGCCGGTTCCAGGACTTCGCCATTGCGTCGTCCGACTGGTTCTGGGAATTGGGGCCGGATCTGAAATTCACCTATGTGTCGGACCGTTTTTTCAATGATATGCAGCTGAGCGGAAGCACCAGAATCGGAAAATCGCCCCGGGAAGTGCTTGGCCATTCGAGCACCATTTGCAGCGCAGAGGCGATTGACGAACTAATGGCAACGCTTACCGCCCGGCTTCCGGTCCGAAATTTCGATTACGCCTACCGGGGCGACGACGGCAGTATCAAATTTTGCCGTGCCAGCGCCGTTCCGTTTTTCAGCCCGGACGGGGAATTCAAAGGCTATCGCGGCTCGTCCAGTGACACCACGATGACGAAGCAGGCCGAAATCCGGCTTGCGGAAAGCGAGGCGCTGTTCCGGGGCATCGTCGAACATACCCCCGCAAGCATTAATCTGAAGAATACTGACGGAACGTTCCTTTTCGCCACCCGGCGCTTTGCGGAACAATTCGACACGACGCCGGAACAACTTGTCGGAAAAAACGTGTTCGATTTTTTCACCGAGGAAAAAGCAAGCGAATTCCGGTCTCACGACGCTGAGGTAGAGAGGACACGTCAGTCGGTCACCCGCGAGACCGAAGTCCCCTTCGCGGATGGCACAATTCACAATATTCTGAGCACCAAGTTCCCCGTTTACGATGCCGATGGTCAACTGACCAGTATTGGCAGTATCGGCGTCGATATCTCCACGCTGAAACAACGCGACGCAGAATTGTCCGAAAAATCAGCGCTGCTGCAAACAATTCTGGATACGGTTCCGGGCCGCATTTCAATTCTCGACAACGACAACCGGATGCTCTTCGCAAACAAGCTGTTCAGCGATCTGCATGCAAAACCCGTCGGTGAACTGCAAGGCAAGACGCTGCGGGAAATTCATGGCGGGCCATACCCCGAACAATACGACCGGTTTATCGACGACATCCGCGAAACAGGCAAGCTCGTCTCGGTTCCACGGTACAAGTCCACCTTGCACCCCGGCAGAACCCAGTGGGTTCTGGGGGCGCCGATTGTCGAACAGGATGGCCGGAACCTGGGCGTCCTTGTGATCAGCATCGATACAACCGAACAGCAGCGCGCCGAAGATCAGCTTCGTCAGTCACAGAAAATGGAAGTCGTCGGCCAGCTTACCGGCGGCGTCGCACATGACTTCAATAATCTGTTGGCCGTCATCATCGGCAACCTGGACCTCATGGCCGCAATGATGAGCGAGGACGACCCCTTACAGGTTCTGATCCGGGAATCGAGGACCGCGGCCATGCACGGCGGCAAGCTGAACGACCGGCTCCTCGCCTTTTCCCGCCAACAATCCCTGTCCCCGGTCGTCATGAATCCGAACGATCATATCACCAGCATATTGGGTATGTTGCGTCGGACACTGGGCGAAACCATCACGATCAACGCAAACCTTTCAGAAGAGTTGTGGACCGTCGATGTGGATCCGGCGCTGCTGGAAACGGCGCTGTTGAACCTCGCAGTCAACGCGCGCGACGCCATGCCCGACGGCGGCACGCTGATGATCGCAACCGCCAATCAACAGCTCGACAGCGGACATGTCGTCCTGCAGGGACAAATGACGCCGGGCGATTATATCGTGGTGACGCTGTCAGATACCGGTGCGGGTATGGACGAGGACAGCCAGCAACGCGCCTTTGAACCATTCTTTACGACCAAGGACGCAGGGGCGGGTACGGGGCTTGGCCTGTCGATGGTATTCGGATTCGCCAAGCAGGCCGGCGGCCTTGTCATGCTCGATAGCAGCCCGGGCGTTGGAACGACCGTTTCGGTCTATTTGCCGCGTGCCCGGCGCACGATTCAGGTCGCCAGCAAGCCAAAAGTCTCGACACCCAGGGGCCGGGGCGAGACGATCCTGTTAATCGAGGATGACCCCGTGCTCCGACCGCTCTATGCGCGAATAGTCGGTGGCCTGGGATACAACGTCCTGCAGGCCGGGAATGGAGAAACCGCCCTGAAGATCGCGAACGATACGAACACGATCGACCTGGTCCTTTCCGATGTGGTGCTACCGGGCGGCATGAGCGGTCCCCAGGTCGCATCAAAAATCTGCGCACGTCGGCCGGATATCAAATATCTGTACATGTCCGGATATCCACGCGACATGGTCGCGCGCCAGAACGCACTGGGCGATCAGATACCCATTGTCCGAAAACCGTTCAAAACAGCAGAGGTTGCCGCCCGGCTGCGCGACCTGCTCGACACCCAAATACTGGTGCACTAACCGCCGCCGCGCCGGTGCGTGATATCGCCGGATCGGCCAATTCTGACCAAAGCGGTTTCAGCGGTGCAATTCACCATCGGGCACTATTCACAAAAATTGTGTCTGAACCGGCACCATATATCAATGGTATGCCTTTCCGATCTTCGAATTTACCTGAATAATGGTGATTCATTCATATTTTTCAATTCATTAATAGATTTCAAAAAATGTAAAATTAGCTATCATCGTGCCGGGTGTTTTGTGGCATAAAGACGCTGGCCAATATTGTGGTTAATGACCTGTAGCGACGTTCGATACAGGTTCAATAAAACGATAAATATGGGAGGAAGAAACATGCATCCTTTGATTTCAAAACTGCTGCGACCCGCACTGGTCGTCGCACTGACCGGCTTTACGATGGTTTCTACCGCACATGCGGAAAAAATCACGCTGCATGGTGCAAGCCAGTTTGACGAAAAACACGCATTCACCCGGCTGATGCGCAAGTTCGAACAGCTGACCCGGCTGTACTACAGCGGCGATGCCGAACTTGAATTCGTCATGCATCTGAACAGCGAACTGGGTCTCGAAAAAGACTATGTCGCCTATATGAACCAGGGCCTGTCGGTTGATTATGCCGTCGCCTCGCCATCGCATATGTCGACATTCTCGAAGCTGGCAACCGTGCTTGACCCGCCGATGCTGTACCGGGATGCCGGACACTGGAGCAAGGTCCTCGCCAGCGATGTGCTGAAGCCTGTTGTCGACGATATTTACAAACGTGCCGACATCCTGCTGCTCGGCTATGGCGGCGGTGGCATCCGTCACCTGATCGTCAACAAGCCGGTTTCCAACATGTCGGAAATCAAGAATGTCCCGATCCGCGTGATGGGCGCCCCGATTCAGACGAAGCTGTTCAATGCCTTCGGCATGACGCCGAACGTCATCGCCTATTCGGAAGTCTATAACGCCATCCAGACCGGCGTCATCGACGCGGCCGAGAACGAAGCTGCCGGTATCCGGCAGATGAAGTTCTATGAAGTCGGCCCGAATATTTCGCTGACGGCGCATTCGATCACGGTTCGTCCGCTGGCGTTCAGCGGCAAGACCCTGCGCCGGCTGCCCGAAGATCTGCAAAGCGCGATCATTCAGGCAGGCAAGGATGCCGGAACCTACGGCCGGGTCATCGAACTCAGCGAAGGCCAGGGCATCATGAACGAGATGGAAGGCAGCGGTAAGCTGAAGACCGTCATGTTCACCGAACGCCAGAAGCTGATCGATGCCGCGGTGCCGGTCCTGAAGGAATACTTCAAGGATGTCGGCGCGGCCGATCTTTACGACCAGATCCAGGCAATCAAATAAGCCTGGCGGTTCGCACGAACGGTTAACGGAATATCAGGGTCGGCGGTCGCACGGGTCGCCGGCCCTTTTATTTCGCACGATGCGCCTTTGACAATTTTACAAGCCACCCAAAGCCATGAAAATTATTCTCAACGGATATTATTCGTTTCTCAAGGTCGCCCTGACCGTCCTGATGGGTGTTCTGATCATCCCCGTCACGATGCAGATTTTTGCCCGCTATATCGATTTCATTCCCCGGTATATCTGGACCGAAGAACTGGCGCGCTTCTGTTTCATCTGGATTATCCTGGTCGGCGCCATGATCGCCGTGCGCGAGGGCGATCATTTCACCGTTGACCTGCTGCCGACGCCGAAGACCAACAAGGGCAAGGCCATCGCGCTGATATTCGTCGATGCCATGACCTTCATCATGGCCGCTATATTCGTCATCTGGGGCTGGCCGCTGGTCGAGTTCGGCCTGCTGCAAACCTCCGAAATGGCGGAATTACCGATGGTTTTTATCTACATGGCCTGGCCGCTGACAGGAGCCACCTGGATCCTTTTTCTGGCCGAACGGGTCGTCGATCATATCAAATTATACCGGAGTGATCGGCCATGATGCCCTGGGAAGTCGCGGCCATCATGTTTCCGCTTTTCATCCTCCTTGTCGTCCTGCGCGTGCCTGTCGCCGTTGCACTGGGGCTGGCCTGCATTCCTGTTTTCCTGATCGAGGAACGGCTGACGCCATTCCTGCTCATGAACGAGATGTTCAAATCCTATAACGCTTTCTTGTTGCTGGCGGTGCCGTTCTTTCTTCTTGCCGCCAATATCATGAACGCGGCCGGCATCACGGACCGGTTGATCCGCTTGTCTCGGTCCATGGTCGGCCATCTGCCGGGCGGGTTGGGTCACGTCAACGTGGTCGTCAGCATGCTGTTCGCCGGCATTTCCGGATCGTCCACGGCGGATGCCGCCGGCATCGGGTCACTGCTGATCCCGCAGATGAAAAAACAGGGATATTCGAGCAGCTTTTCGGTCGCCATCACGGCCTGTTCGTCCGTCATGGGCGTGGTCATACCCCCCAGCATCCTGATGGTCGTCTGGGGCGGGTTGATGTCTGTATCCATTGGCGGGCTGTTCCTGGCCGGCGTTGTTCCGGGCATCCTGATCGCGGGCTCACAGATGCTGGCCGTGTATATATTCGCCAAGGTCTACAATTACCCGATCTACACGCGCACCTCGCTCAAGGAGTTTGCGATTGCGCTGATCCACGCCTTGCCGCCGCTGATGACGCCTCTGATTATTGTTGGCGGGATCGTCGCGGGCTTCTTCACGCCGACGGAAGCATCCGTCATTGCCGTGCTCTATTCTGTCGTCCTCGGGGCGGTTTTCTACCGCACGATCGGGCTCCATAACGTGCCCTCGATCCTGTACAACTCGGCGAAGTTCGCCGCCATGTCACTGTTCTGTATCGGGACGGCGTCGGCATTCGGTTGGATTTTGGCCTATTTCAAGATTCCGCTGGCCGTTGTCCAGGTGCTGGAGCCTTTCGGCACCGGGCCGGTAACCACCGGGCTGATCGTCGCCGCATCGTTCCTGCTGATCGGCATGTTCATCGACGCGATCCCGGCCATTATCATTCTCGGCACGGTTCTGTGGCCGCTGGCGGAAGTATCGCAGATGCACCCGATCCATTTCGCGATCATCGGCGTCATTTCGCTGGCATTCGGTCTGGTAACGCCGCCCTACGGGTTGTGCCTGCTGATCGCCTGCAAGGTTGGCGATATCGAGGTCAAACAGGCCTTGCGTGACGTTGCGATTGTCCTGATGCCAATGCTGGTTGTTCTTCTGATCGTCATCTTTTTCCCGGACCTCATCCTGGCGCTGCCGAAAATGTTGATGGCGAAATTCATTTAGGCACCCGGCTATACCAGCCACGGGACCCGTCATGCCGGCCGGGCGTCAGTCGTCCAGCGCGTCTCGCAGGGCCGTTGCCAGCGCCAGGCGCTGAAAGGGCTTGCGGATCAGAACCTGGCTTGCATCGGGGAAGCCGTCACTGGTATCCGCCTCTGTTGCGAAGCCCGACATGAAAATAACCTTCAGCTCCGGATGGCTTCCGCGGATTTCCCGCGCGAATTCAGGGCCGCTCATGCCGCCGGGCAGAATGACATCCGACAGCACCAGGTCCAGGACAGCGCCATCCGCCAGTATCCGCCGCGCGTCGGCGACATCGGGAACCGCCGTCACCAGGTAATCCAGACCGGTCAGCAGTTTCGCCGCGAGGTCGCGGACTTCCTCGCTGTCTTCAATAACCATAATGGCCTCGCCCCTGCCGGGCGGCACGTCGGCCGAACTTTCCGTATACGCGGTCACGGGCGCGGCAGTCCCCCGGGGCAGATATAGCGTGACCGTCGTTCCCTGGCCTTCTTCGCTGCGGATGACCGCATGGCCGCCGGACTGCTTCGCGAAGCCATAGACCATGGACAAGCCCAGCCCGCTTCCCTGACCAACTTCCTTGGTCGTGAAAAACGGTTCGAACGCACGCATTCGCACGTCACCGGGCATACCATCACCGGTATCACGCACGGACAGTTCGACGTATTCACCCGGCTGCATTTCCTCAAAGTCAGCAACATCAGCCGCATTGAGACGCGCATTCCGGGATGAAATCTTCAGTGTACCGCCGCCCGGCATCGCATCGCGGGCGTTGAGCGCCAGATTCAGCAATGCGTTCTCGACCTGGCCCGGGTCGGCCAGCGCGGGCCACAGTCCGTGCACGCCCTTGATCTCGACGGAAACTGTCTCCCCCAGTGTCCGAACCAGAAGATTGGAGAGTCCCGAAACCAGCTTGCCGACATCCAGCGCCTGCGGCTTCAGCGGCTGTCGCCGTGAAAAGGCCAGCAATCGCTGTGTCAGCTCCGCACCTCTTGTCACTGCCCGGATAATCGCATTGATCATCCGATCGCCATCCTTGGGACGAAGTTGCAGCAGTTCAGCGTTGCTCATGATGACCGCGAGCAGATTGTTGAAATCATGCGCAACACCGCCGGTTAACTGGCCCACCGCTTCCATTCTGTATGTCTGGCGCTGCCGGTGTTCGGTTTCGCGGTGCCGCGTAATATCCGTTACCGTGCCCACGTAACCGGTCACAACCCCTTCCGCGTCCCTATTCGCCACCGCCTGGCCCAGAACCCAGAACACTTCGCCATCCGCATGCATGAACCGGTATTCCTGCACGAATTCGGAATTGTTCTGCACGGCGGCGCGCCATTCGCTGGCCACTCTTTCCCGGTCGTCGATATGAATGGCACCGACCCAGCCACCGCGTCGGGCCGATGCCTCGCTGACCCCGGTTATGTCGGACCATTGCCGATTAACGTGGACACAGGCGCCATCCGCATCCGTTTCAAAAATGCCGACCGGCGCGATCCGCGCGAGATTCCGGAACCGTTCCTCGATTTCCCGCTGCGTCGCGGCCACACGCCGGCGTTCCAGCTCTTCCGTCTCGTGCCGCCGCAGTAATTCCTGCTCGGCCAACCGGCGCTCCATCAGGGCATTCCGGTTCCGGGAGATCAGTTCAAAAATAACCGCGGCCGCAACCGCCCCCACAAAAAACAAGGGCAGAACCGCGAAAATCGGGACATTCTCAAAACCGAAGGCCTGCCCCTGCACAACGAAAGCCAAAATTCCGACAGCAAGTCCACCGCCTAAAAAACACAGGGCGCACAGGCGGTATTTCCGGAATATTTCGTACATTTGCTCTCGGTAACAAGTGCAGATAGGATATGAGACGGACCCGGATACCATTGTTACAGTATCAACGGGAATACGTGTTCATACATTTTTTCGATGAGGCACTACAGCTGCTGACGATATAGTGACCCTGGCGTACTATCCGACAGGCAAGCACCTCGTTATACGTGGCGATCAGGAGACTGGGTCACGGCCCGACAACGATAATCCAACACAGGGGTATACGATGTTTCGAAATATTTTCATGACAGCGGCAATGCTGCTGGGGCTTAGCGCCGCGGCACATGCAGACACGTTTGTTTTCACCGCTATTCCAGACGAAGACGAAAGCCGGTTGCAGACACGATTCCAGAAAGTCGCAACCTATCTGACCAAAACGCTGGGCGTGGACGTGAAGTTCATTCCGGTAAAGTCCTATGATGCGGCAGTCACCGCCTTCCGTAACGACCAGGTGCAGCTCGCCTGGTTCGGCGGCTTGTCCGGCGTACGGGCACGGCGACTGGTCGATGGTTCCAAGGCCATCGCGCAGGGTTATGAGGACCAGTTCTTCGTCACCTATTTCATCGCCAATGCCAGCACGGGCCTGAATGAAAGCAAGGGCTTCCCGATGGGGATCAAGGACAAGACCTTTACCTTCGGGTCCAAGGGTTCAACCTCCGGTCGGCTGATGCCGGAATTCCACATCCGCAAGGAACTGGGCGGCGCACCCGACAAAGTGTTCGGCCGGGTCGGCTTCAGCGGCGACCATTCGCGCACAATCGCACTGGTACAGTCCGGCGCCTATGAAGTCGGCGCCACCAATTACGCCGTGTGGGAAAACGAAGTGAAGGCGGGCAAGATCGATCCGTCCAAGGTCAAGGTCATCTGGAAGACCCCGGCCTATCCCGATTACCAGTGGACAATTCGCGGCGATGTCGAAAAGAAATTCGGCGCGGGTTTCACCGAAAAGGTAACGCAGGCGCTGCTCGGCATGAATGACAAGGATCTGCTGGCATCGTTCCCGCGCAAAAGCTTCGTGCCCGCATCCAATGCGGATTACCAGCCAATCGTTGATACGGGTAAATCGATCGGGCTGATCGACTGACCCAGCCTATAGCACTGTTTGACCTGCGCGAAGCGAGTGCCCGTTACGACGGGCGCGCCGTCCTCAGCGATATCTCGTTACATATCGCCGAGGGCGAACGCGTCGCGCTGGTCGGCCGCAGCGGCGCTGGAAAATCGACGCTGCTGAAGCTGCTTTACGAACAGCGCGCCGCCGAGGCCGCCCTGCTACCGCAGGAACTCGGCCTCGTGCGGGTGCTGTCCGTCTTTCACAATATTTATATGGGCCGGCTGAACCGCCATTCCGCCTGGTACAACCTCGTCAATCTGATCCGCCCGATGGCGAAGGAGGTTACGCCCGTACGCGCGATGGCAGAACGTCTGGGCATCGGCGAAAAACTGTTCGCGCCCGTGGGCCAGTTATCCGGCGGGCAGCAGCAACGCACCGCCGTCGCCCGCGCGCTGCATCAGGGCGCCAAGGTCCTGATTGGCGATGAACCGGTTTCCGCCGTGGATGATCACCAGTCGCGCATCGTCCTGCAGGCAATCAACGATTGCTGTCCAACCGTCATCATCGCCATGCACGACACCGCGCTGGCGATCGAATACACCGACCGAATTATCGGATTGCGCGGCGGGCGGATCGTCCTGGACCAGCCGACGGCGGGAATGACCCCGTCCGATCTCGATGACCTCTACCGCGGTTGATCGCGCCATAGAGCGGGGCGGCGCCTCGCCAATGGCACGGACAAGTCTGGGCTTCCTCGCCCTCGCCGTCGTATTGCTGTTCGTCGCCGACATCGAAATCAGTACCTCCGATCCGTGGACCGAATTCGGCCGCATGGCGCTGGGCGTCGTCACCCCGGATTTCACGGCGACGGAATCCCTGTTCGAAGCCATCCTGATGACCCTTGCCTTCGCGCTGGTCGGAGTGGCACTGGCCAATGTCTTCGGCTTCATGCTGGCGCTTGCCTTCCACTACCGCGTCGTTCGCGTCGGCTGCGCCTTCATCCGGGCGATCCATGAGTTGTTCTGGGCGCTGATCTTCCTGCAGATATTCGGGTTGTCGCCACTGACCGGCGTGCTGGCCATCGCCATTCCCTATTCCGGCATCATCGCCAAGGTCTATTCGGAGATCATGGAAGAGGCGGATCAATCCCCGCTGCGGGTGATTCCGGCCGGTACCGGCAACATTTCCACATTCCTGTTCGCCCGGCTTCCCGAAGCCTTCGCCCATTTCAAGAATTATTCACTGTACCGGCTGGAATGCGGACTGCGTTCCAGTGCGGTATTGGGCTTTGTCGGCCTGCCGACCCTGGGCTATCATCTCGAATCCGCCTTCCGGCAGGGACACTACTCCGAAGTCTCGGCGCTGCTGATCCTGTTCTACATCATCATCGCGACCCTGCGCCGCTGGATGCATCGCAAGTTGCTGCCGCTCTACCTGATCGGCGCGCTGTTCGCGCTGCCGTCCAGCGCGGGCTTCTCGCTCGACAACATCATCCGCTTCCTGACCAGCGATATTGTCCCGCATCCGCTGCGCACGGCCGAGACAATCGATACCGCAGCGCTGACGGCATTCTGGCATTGGCTCACCGAACTGTTCACGACGCAGGCCCTGCCCGGTATCGCCAACACGCTCGTGCTGACCATGATCGCGCTGGTCGGGGCGGGGATCGGCACATTGATCTTCTTCCCGCTGATATCGCCAAAATTTTTCGGCCCGAAGGGACGCACCGCCGGACATGTCTTCCTCGTCGTGCTGCGCTCCACGCCGGAATACATCCTCGCCTATGTCTTCCTGCAGCTCTGGGGACCGTCCATGGCGCCGGCCATCGTCGCGCTGTCGCTGCACAACGCGGCGATCATCGGCCACCTGATCGGCCGCCATACCGAAACCCTGCCCCTGCGGGCAGACAGCGCCAAAGGGTTGAACCTGTATTTCTGGGAGGCCCTGCCGCGCGTTTACCCGCAGTTTCTCGCCTTCTTGTTCTACCGCTGGGAAGTGATTTTGCGGGAAACCGCGATCCTCGGCATTCTGGGGATACCGACACTGGGATTTTTCGTCGACAGCGCTTTCGCCGATATCCGCTATGATCGGGCCCTGTTGCTCATCCTGATCACCGCGCTGCTGAACATCGCGGTGGACACGCTGTCACGGATGATCCGCGCGCGGCTGCGGTTAAAGACCACATTGGACCACGAATGAAATTCACGGATAACAGGGCATGATGGATTCCGGCACCCCGATCGTAAAAGACCTCGTCCTCGTCGGCGGCGGGCACAGCCATGTGTCCGTCTTGCGAAAATTCGGCATGAAACCCTTGCCGGGCGTGCGACTGACCATGATCTGCCGGGACGTGCACACACCCTATTCCGGCATGCTGCCGGGCATGATCGCCGGGCATTACAGCTATGACGACGCGCATATCGACCTGGGTCCACTATCGCAATTCGCCCATGCGCGCTTCTATCACAGCGACGTCACCCGCATCGATGCGGTCAACAAACGGGTGCTGTGCGACAACCGCCCGCCGGTCCCCTATGACCTGCTGAGCGTCAATATCGGCTCTGCACCGGCAACGCATCTTGTATCCGGCGCCACGGAAAATTCAGTCCCCGTAAAACCCATCGCCCGCTTTTTCGCCCATTGGGAAGCCATGCGCGACCGCATGCTGAACCGAACCGAACCCGCGCGGATCGGCGTGGTCGGCGGCGGCGCCGGCGGGGTGGAACTGCTGCTGTCGGTCCAGTACCGGCTGCAAACCATGTTGCAACAACAGGGCCGCACAGCGGACCATCTGGAATTCCATCTGTTCACCAACCAGAATGCGGTGCTGCATACCCATAACGAGAAGGTCAGCGCCATCTTCGCGCGGGTTCTGGCGGAGCGCGGTGTCGTCGTCCATACCGGTCACGCGGTTTCCAACGTCGAACCGGGCCGACTGCATTGCGATGATGGTTCAAGCTTCGAGCTCGATGAAATCCTGTGGGTGACTTCCGCCGGGGCCGCACCCTGGCTGAAGGAATCCGGGCTGGATGTGGATGAGAACGGCTTTGTCGCGGTCAACGATTTCCTGCAATCGACCTCACATCCCGATATTTTCGCCGCCGGCGACATCGCGGCGGTTCTGAACCACCCACGCCCGAAATCCGGTGTCTTTGCCGTGCGCCAGGGAGCACCACTGACCGAGAACCTGCGCCGCCGCCTGCAAAGCCGACGGTTGAAACCCTTCACCCCGCAGAAGGATTTCCTCGGCCTGATCAGCACAGGCAACAAATACGCCGTCGCCTCGCGCGGTAACTGGGCGCGCGAAGGCAAGCTGTTATGGCGCTGGAAGGACTGGATCGACCGGCGCTTCATGCGCAAGTACAACGAACTGCCGGAGATGAAGACCGACGAGAAGGTCAATATCGCCAGTGGCATCGCCGATGCGGCCACGATCAAGGAAATTTCCGCCATCGCCATGCGCTGCGGCGGCTGTGGTGCGAAGGTTGGCGCGACGGTGCTGACCCGGGCGCTGAGCCTGCTGGAGCCGGTCGACCGGCCAGAGGTGCTGATCGGACTGCATGCGCCGGACGATGCGGCGGTGGTCGATGTCGGTGCCGAAAAGGTCGTGGTCCATACGGTCGATTCCTTCCGCGCGATGATCGATGACCCCTATACCTTCGGCCAGATTTCGGCCAATCACAGCCTCGGCGATATCTTTGCGATGGGCGGCGACCCGACAACCGCGCTGGCCATCGCCACCCTGCCCTATGGAATAGAGGCCAAGGTCGAGGACGACCTGACCCAGATGATGAGCGGCGCGATGCTGGTGCTGAAAGACGCCAATTGTGCGCTGGTCGGCGGTCATACCAGTGAGGGGGCGGAGCTGTCGCTCGGTTTCGCGATCAACGGGCTGGTCGAACGCGACAAGATCATGCGCAAGGGCGGCATGAACGTCGGCGACAAACTGATCGTTACCAAGGCAATCGGCACCGGCACGCTGTTCGCCGCCGATATGCGGCTGAAGGCAAAGGGTCGCTGGATCGCGGCGGCGCTGGAATCGATGCTGAAATCGAACCGGGCCGGGGCGGAATCCCTGTTCCGGCACGGCGCCACCGCCTGCACCGACGTCACCGGCTTTGGCCTTCTGGGCCACCTTGTGGAAATGACCAAGCCGTCCGGCGTCGATGTCGAACTCGACCTGAACGCCATCCCGATGATGGATGGCGCCCTGGACACCGTGAAAGCAGGGATCGTCAGCTCGCTGCAGCCACAGAACGTGCGCCTGCGCCGCGCCATCAAGGATCTCGACAAGGTCGGCAAGGACCCGCGCTACCCGCTGCTGTTCGATCCGCAGACCGCCGGCGGGTTGCTGGCCAGCGTACCGGCAGATCAGGCGGAAGCCTGCGTCAAAGAACTGAAAAATCTGGGTTACGAGCGCACGGCGATCATCGGCACGATCACGCCCGAAGGCGACGCCCTGGAACCGGTTACGCTGTTGCTGTAACGCGCGCGATCACATCGCGCCAGCCTGCCGCCTCAACCTCGGGCGTATAGTGCGGGGCCAGCGCCTTGCAGCGTCGCGTCAGGTCTTCGAGGAATGCCGGTTCCGATTCCGCGCGGATCAGCAGCGCCCGCAAGGCGTCCGTATCCTCACATTTGTAATAACCCGGATAGTCTTCACCCAGCATGCCGATATTCCCCGAAATATCGGACGCCAGCACCGGCACCCCCGCCACAATGGCTTCCGACACCACATTCGCGCCGCCTTCCATGATCGAACTCATCACCACCGCATGCGTGTGCCCGTATTCGCGGCGCACGCGCCAGCCCGGCACCTCGCCATGCCAGATATAGCGCGGATTTCGGGCCATCTCGTCCTGCGCCATTTCCGCCCATTCCGCGTTATACGCCTTGCCCAGATGGATCACCCGCAGCCGCGATTGCGGCGGCAGGTCCCGCACCGCATAAGCCGCGCGCAGCGAATCCTTCTCAGCCCGCAGATGCCCGACCACGCAAACGTCAAAATGCTGTTTCGCGGGCACACGCGGCCCGGGCAAGGGCGGGGCGGATTGCGGGATCGCGGTCAGCTTGGCGCCGAACTCCACCGGGATATCCATCGCCACCCGGTCATGCAGGCAGACCAGCCCGTCCGCCACCCGCATCGATTCCAGCGTTGTTTCGGGGTGGCTGTACTGGAAGGCGTAGATATCGGTGCCGGTCAGCGCAACAATGACGGGGCGGCCGGGAAATTTCGCCCGGAAGGCAACAATCGATTCAGCGCTGCGCCAGGCATGCAGCGCCACCATCAGATCGGCATCCTCGCCATCATATTCTTCAGCAACATGTACATGATGGCCAATACCGCGCAGAATCCGCGCCCAGCGATTGGCGGTCTTGCGGTTTCCGGATTTGGACCGCCGCGCCGCCGGCGTTATAAGAACAATCCGGCATCCATGAGTTTCGTGCAGGCGCGTCAATGACCCATCCCGTATCCACCATCCGTCTTCAGGATATCATGCGCGACGCACGGTCACGCAGCCTCGAACTCCTGAACGGACTCTGCGAGACCCAACTTATCGGGCCGCAGATGCCCATCGTCAACCCGCTGCACTGGGAAATCGGGCATGTCGCCTGGTTCCACGAATATTTCATCCTGCGCCGCCGCTACGGTCACGAACCCCTGCTGGCGCGCGGCGACCAGCTTTACGATTCAATCGGCATCCAGCATCATCAGCGCTGGGACCTGCCGCTGTATTCGATGGCCGACACGCTGGACTACATGGCCCGCGTCCAGAATGCGCTGCTGGACCGGCTTGGCACGGGCGAAGCAAGTGAGCAGGACAGCTACCTGTACCAGTTCACCACCTTCCACGAGGACATGCATACCGAGGCCTATACCTGGGCGCGGCAGACACTTGCCTATCCCACGCCGGTCTTCGCCAATGCGCTGGCTTTGGCTGAAGATGATACTGCCGGGCCATTGCCGGGCGACGCGGATATTCCCGGCGGCACGCTGATGCTCGGCAGTCCGGAAGGCGCGCCCTTCGTCTTCGACAATGAAAAATGGGCGCATCCCGTGACGGTCGCCCCGTTCCGCATGGCCCGCGCGCCGGTGACCAATTCGGAATTTGCCGCCTTCGTCGATGCCGGCGGCTACCACCGGCATGAATTCTGGGACGACGACGGCTGGCAATGGCGGCAGAAAGCCAACGCCACGCACCCGGTCTACTGGCAGCCCGATGGCGCCGGCGGCTGGACCCTGCGCCGCTTCGACAAAACGGTTTCCCTGCCGCCAAACCAACCGGTCATCCATGTCTGCTGGCACGAAGCACAGGCCTGGTGCCGATGGGCGGGACGCCGCCTGCCAAGCGAGGCCGAATGGGAATGCGCGGCGACGGCGGGCCCGGCAGGCGAAGACAACAAACGCGCCTATCCCTGGGGCGAGACCGAGCCGGACATCACCCGCGCCAACCTGGACGGCCGCGCATTGGGCGTGATCGACGTCTCGGCGCGCGCGGCGGGCGACAGCATCCACGGGCTGCGCCAGATGATCGGCAACGTGTGGGAATGGACCGACACGACCTTTGGCCCCTATCCCGGGTTTTCCCCCGATGATTACAAGGAATATTCCGAACCCCTGTTCGACGACACGATGGTCCTGCGCGGCGGCGCCTGGGCAACCCGGTCCCGCGTGATCGATTCCACTTACCGTAATTATTTCGGTCCGGACCGTCGGGATGTGCTGGCCGGCTTCCGGACCTGCGCGCTTGGATGACTCATAAAAGCCCGCAGTAGAGCGAGGTTTATCGCGCTGTTTCCAACACTCGGAATTGCGCGTTTTCGAATACCGTGACGAAGTTGGTGGCGATCACCGGATGAGTCAGAATCCAGTCCGATGCATACATGCCACCGCGCTTCGTTTTCCCAAACACAAGATGGGTCACACCGCGTTCTTCAATATCTGCCATCAGGTTTTCCGGGCCGACATTCCCATCGAAAACCGTTGCGCGTCGACGCGTAAACAGCACCAGTGCCCTCGGTTTCGGCGCGATAATGAGGTCGGTATCCTCAATATTATTCGTAATGAATTCAAACAACGCCTGAGCATCCGGCGACGTAACGGAAGCTTCGGATTGTTGACGATCCGGGGAAACCAAATAGGTGGCGTAAACCGCAGCGTAAAGGCAGAGAAATCCCATTGCAGCACCACTCAACGCCCATTCCCGCCCCCTTGTGCCAGATGCGACCTTAAGAAGAGAAACCAGAATGTAAAAAAGCGCAATGGGCAGGAGCGGCAGAAGAAACCGGGGTGCGGAATGTACCGGCAACAGAAAAATCAGCAGTATCGTGCCACAAAAATAAATATCTACCGGCGAAAACGATGCCAGGAACCGCTGCCAAACAGGCTCGGTGTGCAGACGTTTCTGATATGCGCGGCGGACGACAAGCCCAAGGCCCGACAATGTGAGGAGTATGCCGCTGATACAGATAACATCGCGGTACATGCCAACCCCGGGGAGCGCCCCGCCTGCTGACAGAAAATCGATCAGTCCCTGATAATAGAAATAAAGATTCATCGGCAGGCAGGAAGCGCATAACCAGACGACGTCTTCGTCATGCGTCGCATATTCCGTTGAAATATCAAAGAGCAGATACAGCAGGCAGAAAGTGGCAACAATGAGCAACGACGCGTTTCGTTTCGGTCGGCTGCTGAAATTCAGGATTCCGTAGGTAATACAGGCCAGCAATAACGTCAGCCCTACCGTTCGGGTCATGACCGCAGCAAAGATCAGCGCACCGGCGATCAGGCAACATAACAGTCGGGCGCGCGCCTCCTTCTCATATACAAGGTGCACAAAATACAGGGCGCAAAACGATCCCATGATATAGGGAAATTCCGACAAAATGTACTGCTGATATGACCAGACATAGGGATTCAGGGCGAAGATCAACACCACAGCGAACGCCATGCCAGGCGAATGCATGCGATTGAACAGCAGATACACTGCGATAAAACCAAGGCAGGCAGACAGGATCACCAGAACCTTCAGGCTCTGAATATCCAGACCGAACATGACGTAACCGGCCGCCAGCATGACGGGCAACCCCGGAGGATAAGCCAGGGGGCTATACCCCAGTGCATCGGGGTTAAACACATAGTCCGGGTCCGTCAGCAGTCCGCTTTCAACGATGGCCCGTGCTTGCGCGATGTAAAATGCAAAGTCATCGCCCCAACCCTGACGACCATCCGACATCATCAGGGCCACGAAAAAATACAGGCAGACAAACACACCAAATACGACATATCTGCCACTATGTGTCGCTCTGCCCGACATGAAATCTATGACCATCTGCACGCCATGACCTTAAGTTACCCGGCAAACAACAGACAAGCCGGTTCAGGTGCGTTTTCAAATAAACCGAACCTGAACATGTCACAGGCGTCGGAATTCCTGTAAGGTAAAGCGAAGTCGAAAATTCAGGTCACTGGTCGTCGGTTTAATCCGTCCGACGGAAAGTCGCTATGCTTTTATCTTCTTCAGGCACAGGGCACCTGTAGGGCAAGCACAATTTTTGGAGTAGACCGAAGGCAGTGTCCAAACTTCTGCGTCATTTTTCGATAATAAGCGCCTGCGCCATCATTGTGATGATGGCTGTGTTGATGCTTTTTCTCCGGCATCTTTCCATCGAAGACATGATCCATCTGGGCGAAAGTCAGAATAAGATTGTAGGGCAGGCCGTCGAAAATCACCTCCGGTCGCAATTCGGTACACTTCAAAATGTTTTTGCCCGCCTTGATGGCAAGCCCCCTGAAAGGGAAATGGCCGCGACAGCTGTATCCAACAGCCTGTCACAACAGATCGCCGGCTTGCCGGTGCTGCGGATCAGTATCCTGAATCTTGAAGGCCGCGTCATTGCCTCGTCCACGACTGAAAAAAACGGGCGCAGCAGGGCGGAGGATGCCGCGTTCAAAATAGCCCGCGACGGCAACTCCAACTCCCGGAGACGCCCTTCCAATGCCAGCGAAACCCTGTCCAGTTTTGTTCCTCTTCGCGAGAGCACCGGAAGGGTCATCGGGGTTTTGGAAATAGATTCCGATCTTGCCCCGGTCCTGGCCAATATCGACAAACACGTAACGCATGTCTTCATCGCGCTCCTCACGGCCCTGGTCCTGCTTTATGTTATCCTGTTTCAGGTCGTCCGGCGCGCCGACAAGGTCATCAGGCAACAGCAAATCGAACTACGGCGCAGCAACGATAACCTGCTGCAATCCGTCATGGACGGCATGCCTGATTTCATCTGTGTCAAGGATACGGACGGGCGCTACCTGTTCGTCAACGAAGTGTTTGAAGCGTGGTGCATGACAACGCGGAAAGAAGCGATCGGCAAGACAAACCATGCGTATTTTCCAAGAGACGTTGCAGATAACTTTTCCGCCAAAGACCACGAAACGACCCGGTCGCCGGCGCTTCGGCTATACGAATCCGAAATCACGACTGCTGACGGGGTAACCCGGTCCGTCACCGCCAGCCGGTTTGCCGTATCGCGGGATGACGGCAGTGTCGCGGCGATGGTGCTGATTTGCCGTGACGACACCGAGCTGAAAACGACGCAGGAGCGGCTGCATCAGGCTCAAAAAATGGAAGCGATCGGGCAACTGACCGGTGGGGTAGCGCATGATTTCAACAATCTGCTCATGATCATCATGGGCAATGCGCAGATGCTGGAAGACCAGTTGGGCAGGGACAACGAATCGCTGACAGCAATTTATCGCGCATCCCGGCGCGGTGGTGAACTGACCCAACGGCTTCTGGCCTTTTCGCGCCGACAACCCCTGCGGCCACAGGCAATCGATCTTGGCGCGCTGATAAGGGGCATGTCGGATTTGCTGTCCCGAACCCTCGGCGCAACGGTCGAGATTCAGACCAGCGCATCGCCGGACCTCTGGCAGGCCACGGCGGATTCCGGCCAGGTTGAGAACGCCCTGCTAAACCTTTGCCTGAACGCGCGGGATGCAATGCCCGACGGCGGAACGCTGAAAATCGAGTGCACGAATGCACGGCTCAGCGACTCCGACACAGCGGATGACCCGGAGGCGATCCCCGGCGACTATGTTGTCCTGACCGTCAGCGACGACGGGGTCGGCATGACGGCAGAAATCCGCACACAGGCTTTTGAACCGTTCTTCACAACCAAGGATGTTGGCGAAGGAAGCGGCTTGGGCCTGTCGATGGTGTATGGTTTCGCCCGGCAATCAGGCGGACATACGGCAATCCACAGCGAACCGGGCAAGGGCACGACAGTCAGGCTTTATCTGCCACGGGGTGCCCTGACCGCCGAACGGGAAGACATCGTGCGCCAACACGATGACATCCCCCAGGGAAACGGCGAAACCATTCTGGTTGTCGAAGACGATCCCGACGTCTGCAAGCTCGCGGTCGGCATGCTGCACAGCCTTGGATACCGAACCATCGCCACCAGCTACGCCGTGGAGGCAAAAGCCGTACTGACAGCGGAGCGGCCGGTTGACCTGTTGCTCGTTGATGTGATTCTGCCCGGCGGAGTCAGCGGCCCGGCATTCGTCAGAAACGCCCTTGCGGATAACCCGAAACTGAAGGTCGTCTTCATGTCCGGCTACCCGGCCGACTCCGGTCGGCGCAACGGTTTGCTGCATTCCGACCAGGTATTGCTCAACAAGCCCTTCGAGCGCGACCTTCTGGCCCGGACGCTCCGCGACATGCTGCAGTAATCCATTTTCAGGCCATATCGCGGCTCGAAGGGGTTTCGGCGGATATTTCCCACTGCCCTCCCCCATCGGGAGAGGGCAGGATCGTGGAACGGCCGAAACCTGTTACGCCGGCGGGGCGACCGAAAGGCGGCCTTCGACGCCGAATTTTTTAATCATCTCGCCGATAAAGCCGGAGCTCTTCAATTCCTCGACATATTCACTGAGGAACCGGGCAGCCGCATCATTGCCCTTGTTGCAGCCCACGGCCTGTTGCACGGCGCTGAACTGACCATCGAGAATGCGGGCACCCGGCATCTTCAAAACGTCCTCGATCAGGCGCGGGCGCAGCCCGGCGAGCACTTCCAGCTTCTGGTCGACGAACTGGTCAAAGGAACCGTCCAGCCCTTCGGTCGGCATCAGGGTCGCGTGCTTGATATTATTTTCAAGCCAGAGGCCATAGGCGCTGCGGCCGGAAACCGAGATGCGGTTACCTGCCTTGTCGACATCCGCGATGGCCTGGATCGGCGAACCCGGGGGGACCATGTAGGTTGACTGGATTTCGGCATAAGCAGCCGTGAAATCCATTTTCATCGCACGCTGCGGTTCGGCGCCGATATTGCCGATATCCCACTTGCCGGTGCCCGCGTCGTCAGAAACCTCGCCCGGTGTCTTATAGGGGAGGAGCTGCAGCTTCACGCCCAGCTTGTCGGCGATAGCCTGCGCCACCGAAGCCGAAACGCCGACGGGCAGGCCGTCATCGGTTTTGCTGGTGACGAGCAGAAAGTTGGACATATTGATCGCGGCACGAAGGGTGCCGGTCGGCGCGAGCTGGGCAACGACGTCTGAAGTCATGATTGGTATATCCCTGTATCTGTTGAAGTTCTTATCTGTTGAATGGGGCCGTTACTGGATACTGGCCTTGATCATATCCGCACCCTTTTCGGCAATCATCAGGGTCGCGGCGTTGGTATTGGCCGAAACCATGCGCGGCATGACCGAGGCATCGATGACGCGCAGGCCCGGCAAGCCATGCATCCGAAGCTGCGGATCAACAACCGCCGCCTGATCGCCCTCGCCGCCCATCCGGCAAGTGCCGATCGGATGATAAACGGTGGCACCACTGTTCCGGACATAATCCAGTATTTCGTCGTCACTCTGCACATCCGCGCCGGGGAAGAATTCGGCATCGACATACTGTGCCAATGCTGGCTGCTGGAAAATGCGCCGCACCATCTTGGCCGCTTCCACCGCCGTATCGCGATCGATCTGCTCGCCCAGATAATTCGGGCGGATACTGGGCTGAACCATCGGGTCCTTCGATACGCAATGCAGCGATCCGGTGCTGGCCGGACGATGCTGCCAGAAACCGCAGGTCATGCCCGGAAAGTCGTTCAGGACGCCGATCAACCCGTCAACATAGCTTGCGGGCGCAAAGGTAAACTGAACATCGGGATTGTCGACGCCTGGCATCACCTTGACGGAGGCGCTGGCATTGCCGGGCGCGGCCGTCAGCATGCCGGTACGGGTCAACGCATATTTGGCGATTTCCATACCAAGGCGGATACCGCGTGATCGTTCATTATAGGTCCCGGCGCCCTTTACCCTGAAGGACATGCGGGCAAGGTAGTGATCCTGCAGGTTCTCGCCGACGCCGGGCAGGTGATGCACCACGTCGATACCCAGCGCCTTCAGCCGTTCGCCATCGCCGATACCGGACAGCTCCAAGACCTGCGGCGACCCGATGGAACCCGACGACAACAGGACTTCACGCCCCGCCTTGGCATGCTTTTTCTGTCCGCCCTGTTCGTATTCGACACCGGTGACGCGCCCGTTCTCGACCACGATGCGGCGGGTCATTGCTTCGGTTTCAATGCGAAGATTCGGACGGCCACGGGCCAGTTTCAGGAATGTCTGCGCCGTGCTCTGGCGGCGGCCCTTCAGGATCGCATGCTGAAAATAGCCGACGCCTTCCTGCGCCACGCCGTTGTAATCGCTGTTGCGCTTGATCCCGGCTTCAACACAAGCCTCGATAAAGCTTTCGGTCAGCGTATGTTTTTCGACAGGTTCGCGCACATTGATCGGCCCGCCCTTGCCGCGCACCGTCGGGTCACCAACCTGTGAATTTTCAAATTTCTTGAAGTAGTCCGCGATATCGTCGAATGCCCAGCCACGCGCACCAAGCTGCGCCCAGCCGTTGTAATCATCGGGCTGACCCCGCACGATCAGGTGACCGTTGATCGAGGAAGACCCGCCAAGCACCTTGCCGCGCGGCCAGTGGATCGACCGATTGCCCCAGCCGTCTTCCTTTTCGGTGCTGAAGCACCAATTGACCTTCTTGTCATACAGCGTCTTGAAGAACCCGGCGGGGATATGGATGAACGGGTTGGTGTCCTTCGGGCCGGCTTCAAGCAGCAGGACCCTGACCTTCGGGTCTTCGGTCAGGCGATTGGCCAGCACACAACCCGCAGATCCCGCGCCGACAATAACAAAATCGAACTCATCCATGTCCCGTTCCCCCGCCTGTTTGTTCTGCGCGAATGCCGTGCACAATTGTCCAGACTCAACGCCACAGGTGCGGCGCTGTCAATCCGGATTGCCCGCGCGGTAACGGATCAATCGGTGAAAAATCCCGGCAGAGCCTTGCGCAGGTTGCCTTCGATCCGGTCACGGACGGAAACGCCGGGAAGCGGGCGCGCAAACTGCCGGCCGGTGACCTGTTCGTACAGACGGATATAGCGGCCGCTGAAATCCTGCAATGTTTCCGCCGGTATATCCGGGATCGGATCGTTATACGGATCGCAGCGCGCATTGATCCACAGCCGCAGGAATTCCTTGTCCAGGCTGTCCGGCTCGCCACCGGCAGCCAGGCGGGATTCATAGCTTTCGGCAATCCAGTAACGGCTGGAATCCGGCGTATGCACTTCGTCGGCCAACGTGATCGTACCATTCTCGTCGATCCCGAATTCATACTTGGTATCGACCAGGATCAGCCCGTGGCGCGCGGCAACTTCCTGCCCCCGCGCAAAGACGGCGAAGCTGCGGGCGCACAGTTCTTCCCACTGCGCCGGGGTCACGATGTTATTGGCCAGCAATTCATCCGCCGTGGTCGCCACGTCATGCACATCACCACCCCCCTTGGTCGACGGCGTGATGATCGTTTTCGCCAGCGGCTGGTTTTTGACCATCCCATCCGCCAGCGTGTGGCCATAGACCGTGCGTTCGCCGCGTTCATACATCGGCCATATGCTGGTGCTGGTGGACCCTGTCAGATAGGCGCGCACCACCATTTCCACCCGCAACATGGTCAGCTTGCGACCGATGATGACGTTCGGGTCCGGGTACTCAATCACATGATTCGGGCACAGGTCGGCGGTCTGTTCGAACCAGAATTGCGCGGTCTGGTTCAGCACTTGCCCCTTATAGGGCACCGCCGCCAGCACCAGATCGAACGCCGACTGGCGGTCGGTCGCGATCATGACCCGGCGGCCATCGGGCAGATCATAGGAATCGCGAACCTTGCCACGCTCGAAATTCGGCAGTTGCGGAAATTTCGCGTCGGTCAGCCGGTTGCGCAGCGCCGTTTCGAAATCGGGATCGATCACGCGCCAGCTTTCTGGCGGAAGAATGCGCCGATCGCCTCGATCGCCTCGCGTGCTTCGGGCAGCATATCGCCGAACCCGTGCCAGCCATGGATCATTTCGTCCCAGGCCTTATAGGTCACATCAACACCGGCTGCCTTTGCCCGCTCCGCGAACAATCGGCTGTCATCCAGAAGCGTTTCCGCATCGCCGACATGAATCAGCATGGGTGGCAGGCCAGTCAGGTCACCGTATAGTGGCGAGGCCAGCGGCGTCGTCGGATCGGTATCTCCAAGATACAGGCCTGCCATACGATCCAGATACGCCTTGCTGATCACGGGGTCAGCCTCTGCGCGGGAAACAAATGTATCGCCGCTCTGGGTCAGATCGGTCCAGGCGCTCATCGGTGCGGCCATTGCCGGCTGGGGCAATCCGACCTCTTTCAGGTTCAGCAACAATGATAGGGTAAGACCGCCGCCGGCGGAAATACCGCCAACGCCGATTTTCCCCGCATCAATCCCCTGATCAAGCAGCCAGCGATAAGCCGCCAGCGCATCGTCCACCGCCGCAGGGAACGGGTCTTCCGGTGCCAGCCGGTAGTCGAGGGAGAATACCCGCGCGCCGCAGGCGGCCGAGAAGCGGGCCGAAGTCGACCGCGACGCCATCGACGAGCCACGGTAGTAACCACCGCCATGAAAAAACAGGAAGACCCGGTCCGACGCGGCACCCGGCGCATCAACCCATTCGCCCGGCACGCCATTGGCGCTGAGTTGTTCATGTGTCGTCCCATCCAGCAGGGGTACACTGGCCCGCACTTCTGAATCGGCGCGCAATTCATCGATTGTCTTTTCCGGCGCATAGCCGTTGGCGCGCCTTGCGGCGATTACTTTTTGCAGTTCGGCACTGGCCATATCATGTTCTCCCGTCTGTCAGATCGCTTGTTTGTTGACTTGCTTTCCTTATCCATAATCCGCCACGCACGTTCCGGCAACGGCGGATCAGCTTCCCGGCACATTGATGACACGGCCCAGTCCTTCAGGCCGTGGCAGGGTCGCGTGCGCATCGCGGACGGCCTGGATACGGGCCAGCATTTCGGGCGCCATCGGCGCGACACGCCGGGTCGCCATATCGACATGAAGGTCGAGAAATTCCGCCGTCGCCGACAGGTAGCCTTCGTCGGCATGGTACATTTCGAGCCAGTAGTGCACCCGTTTGGCGTCGCAGGCGATAATCCGGCCACAGAATCGCAGCGGGTCGCCTTCCTTCACTTCGCGTTTATAGGTGATGTGAACATCGCCGACGAAGGTCGCGACATTGGCCTGCTTCTTGTATTCCCGCGACAGGCCAACATAGGTGCCAAGCGCGTCGGCAGCGGTATCGAACGCGCGCAGATAATTCGCGACATTCATATGGCCGTTATGGTCGATCCATTCGGGAATGACGACGGCGCTGGGTAAATCGAATGGAGTCGGGATATCGGATTGGGTCGGCACGGCAATACTCACTTGGTCAGGGAAAACCGGTTCGGAAGATCCGGCGTGGGAACGCCCTTCCTAAGAACCGGAGCCCGAAATAGCAAGTATGGGGAACGGAAACGGAGCCGTCAGTTGCCCGAAAATGGCAGCGATGCCGCAGCCAGGATGGGACCGGCCCCCTGCTGCTGGATGAGCACGGCGCAGCCGCCATCGCCCTTCAAACCCGCAATGGAGACGTCGATCTCTGTCGGCTTGCCGACCCAGTGGCCGATATTCTTCATGTTGCGGACGATATTCGTATTCACCAGCGTCTTGCCCCGGTTTTCGCCGCGCATGATTTCCGTTGAATGCTCTGCATCATAGGTGACGAAAAACACATCATAGACACCGGTCCGGTCTGTCCCGCCGATTTTGACCCGCACGGTATCGCCATCCCGGGACAGCTTCACCTGCGGCCCCCTGGGGGGAATGTCGCCGACCGCCTTGATGGCATCTTCCACCTTGTCGCGGTCGGAACCGACCGCATCGACCCGGCCATTGATAACCATCTGCGGGGTATAGACATAACGGCTGCCGAGTTTGCCCCCGTACAGCCGCTGCCGTTCGACGTTATTGCGATCCGCGAACGGATCTTTCCAGCCGATATAATCCCAGTAATCGACATGCAGTTCGAGCGCAAGGACATCGGACCGTTTGGCAAGTTCGCCCAGATAGGCTTCCGCCGGCGGGCAGGACGAACAGCCCTGACTGGTGAACAGCTCAACGACGATCGGGGATTTCCCGTCGCCGGCAGACGCTTCGGGCGCTGTGCCGGCAAAAGCCAGAACCAGCGCCGCGAAGGCTATTGTGAAATGTGTCAGTTTCAGCATGGCGCACAGGATATAACCACCTGTTGCGCCATGCCGAATCACATGTCGGTGAGAGCTTCGAGAGCTACGCCGCATCCTGCATCATATTCCGCAGCACATATTGCAGAATACCGCCGTTCCGGAAGTATTCGACTTCGTCTGCGGTATCGATCCGACACAGAAGCGTGATGGATTCACTGCTGCCATCCTTGCGGGTGATCGTGCAGTTGATGTCCATTCCCGGCTCGAGACCCTGGGCATAGCCCGTGATATCGAAGACTTCGGTACCGTCCAGCTTCAGGGTCTTGCGGCTCTGACCATCCTTGAACTGCAGAGGCAACACGCCCATGCCGACCAGGTTCGACCGATGGATACGTTCGAAGCTTTCCACGATCACAGCCTTGATGCCGAGCAACCGTGTGCCCTTCGCCGCCCAATCGCGCGACGAACCGGTGCCGTATTCCTTGCCACCGATGACAATCGTCGGCACGCCCTCGTCCTGATACTGCTGGGCAGCATCGAAGATCGGCATGACTTTGCCACTGGGTTGATGCGTGGTTACGCCGCCTTCGGTATCCGGTGCCGTTTCATTACGAATCCGGATATTGGCGAAGGTGCCGCGCATCATGATCTGATGGTTGCCACGCCGCGAACCGTAGGAATTGAACTCACCCGGCCGAACCTGATGTTCGGTCAGATAGGTCCCTGCCGGACCGCTCTGCTGGATCGATCCCGCCGGGGAAATATGGTCGGTGGTGATCGAATCCGCCAGCAACGCAATCGACCGCGCGCCACGGATATCAGAGAGGGCATCCAGTTCCATCTTCATGCCTTCGAAATAAGGCGGGTTCTGGACATAGGTCGAACCGGCGCTCCATTCGTAGGTCAGGCTGCCCGTCGCCGGGATCGCCTGCCATTGTTCGGGACCCTGCGCGACATTGTCATAGCGGGCACGGAACATTTCCGCCGTCAGGACCGACTGGATCAGATCGTTGATTTCCTTGTTGGTCGGCCAGACATCCTTCAGGTAGACCGGGTTGCCGTCCTGGTCGTTGCCCAGCGGATCGTTCACCAGATCGGCGTTGAACGTTCCCACCAGCGAATAGGCCACCACCAGCGGCGGCGAGGCGAGATAGTTCAGCAGCGTCAGCGGATGCACGCGTCCTTCGAAGTTACGATTGCCGGACAGGACGGCACCGACGGAGACATCCCCTTCGTTGATCGCTTCCTCGATGGCTTCATCCAGCGGGCCGGAATTGCCGATACAGGTCGTGCAGCCATAACCGACGAGGCCGAAGCCCATCGCATCCATGTGCTCCTGCAACCCGGCGGCGATCATGTAATCGGTCACGACCTGACTGCCCGGCGCAAACGATGTCTTTACCCAGGGCTTGGGCGCAAGGCCCTTCGCACGGGCATTCCGCGCCACCAGCCCCGCGGCCAGCAACACGGCCGGGTTGGAAGTATTGGTGCAGCTCGTGATCGCGGCGATCACGATATCGCCCGGGTCGATGGAATAATCCTTGCCGGCGACCGGGGTCGATTTGCCGCTGCCCATATCGACCATGGCGGTTTCCGCCGATTTGGTCATATCGGACAACAGGACACGATCCTGGGGACGCTTCGGTCCGGCAAGACAGGGTTCAACCGTCGACAGGTCGAGTTCCAGCGTATCGGTGAAGACCGGTTCCGGCGTGCTGGTATCGCGCCACATGCCCTGTGCCTTCGCATAGGCTTCGACCAGCGCAATGCGGTCGGCTTCACGCCCGGTAAAGGTCAGGTAGTTGATGGTTTCGGAATCAACCGGGAAGATACCGCAGGTCGCGCCATATTCCGGCGCCATATTCGCCATCGTCGCGGCATCGGCCAGCGACAGATGGTCAAGGCCCGGACCAAAGAATTCGACGAACTTGCCGACGACGCCGCGCGCACGCAGCATCTGCACCACGGTCAGCACGATATCGGTTGCGGTCGTGCCTTCCTTCGGCGCACCGGTCATCCGGAAGCCGATGACTTCCGGCATCACCATGGAAACCGGCTGGCCAAGCATCACCGCTTCCGCCTCGATACCGCCAACGCCCCAGGCGAGAACGCCGAGACCGTTCACCATGGTCGTGTGACTGTCCGTGCCGACCACCGTATCGGGATAGGCCAGCGTGTTGCCGCCATCCTTGTCATCGGTCCAGACAACCTGGGACAGATATTCAAGGTTCACCTGGTGACAGATGCCCGTGCCCGGCGGGACAACCCGGAAGTTGTCAAATGCGCCCTGGCCCCAGCGCAGGAATTCGTAGCGTTCGGTATTGCGTTCGAATTCCCGATCAACGTTGATCTTGAAGGAATCGGCCGCGCCGGAGGAATCAATCTGCACCGAATGATCGATGACAAGATCGACCGGCGAGAGCGGGTTGATCCGCTTCGCATCGCCGCCCAGCTTGATAAACGCGTCGCGCATCGCCGCCAGATCGACGACGGCGGGAACGCCGGTGAAATCCTGCAGCAGCACGCGGGTCGGCTGATACGAAATTTCGCGGGTACTGGTTTTGTCGGTCAACCACTGGCCAATGGCCTTGATGTCATCGACCTTGACGGCACCACCGTCTTCGGCGCGCAGCAGGTTTTCCAGCAGCACCTTCATCGAATAAGGCAGGCGGGTGAAATCGACGCCAAGCGCCTCACCCGCTGCTTCGACGGAAAAATAATCATAGGCTTTGCCGTTCACATTCAGGGTACGGCGGGTCTTAAGGCTGTCTTGACCAGTCACGGGCGGGTCCCCTCCTCTGGAAACTCGGACATCTCGCGCCGCCATGGCGCGGTCCGAATTAACTATGTTGCTAAGATGACACAGTGATTACACCTATTTGCCCGCCTTGAGAAGCGGCGAACAGTTGCAGCGCATTGTACTTTCCATAAAGAGTATAAACAGGCGATACCATTAACGAAACGTAACCCCCGACGTTACAAAGTTGCGCCAGGAAATTTTCTTCCATAGCGGGAAATATTTTCACAAACTACCATCCAGAATGATGTAATCTGGAAATATTTCATATCGCGCCTTTACGGCCACTAGGCAACGGACCCGCCAGAAACCATGCGACCACTGAACATCGGATCGACTGCCGCCGAAGCGTTGAAGCTGCCGGTGCATGCATTCCGGCCCGTTATGAACAATGGCTGGCCCATACTTCTGGCGATTGTTGCGCTGGGCTGGATCGACAGTCCGTGGGGCCGGATGCACCTGAACGATCTGACCCAGCCGTTGTCACACGATGACATGGATGCACTCTATTCCGGCCCCGTGAACGCCGCCATCGATCTTGTTCGGTATATACTGAATGTCCTTTTACTCGCCGTCGTAATCCGGGTTGTGTTGCTGTCCGAACCCGAAAACCCCGACAGAGAGGGGTTTCGACTTGGACGTGCGGACTTTCTCTGTGGGATCGGGTTTTTGATCCTGACGATCCCAGTCGCCTTGCTGGGTGTCTTTCTGGTTTCAACCGGCTTTATGTTTTCCAATGGCTATATTTCTTCATTGGGACCCTGGAAATACGGGTTCGCCGTTGTTCCAGCGAGCATTGTTATTCTGACGGCCACATGCAGGCTTCTTGTTCTTCCTGCGATGGGCGCAATGGGCAAGCAACCGCGGCTGAAAGAGGCGTGGACCCTGACAGCAGGGCAGTTTGGAAAATTTCTGACACTGGCCGTTGTATCGGCCCTGGTTTGGCTATTTCTGAATACATTTTTTTCATCTGCCTACGTGCTTCTTTATTGGGACGTATTCGATATCTGGCGCGGCAAGCAATTCACCAGCGCCGAAACGTCCTTGTCGTTAGCAAGCTTCGTATTTGAAAATTATGTGACCGTTACGATCATCGCCGGGCTGTCGGCATCACTGTATCGCCAGCTATTTACCGTCCCCCCGGTTGACGTATCCGCCTTTGATTGACGGACATTGCCACACGCCATAGCCTGAATCGAAACGGGCGCACACGGGTTGCCTGGCACGAAGGAGCATGCTTCATGACCGCGACGCAGACCCTTTCAGAGCGCGCGGGCATACTCGTTCCCTGCCACGTGAATGAGCGCTGTAATTGGCGGGTCATGAAACCCCTCCGGCGCGCAGTAACGCCCTGAATCGATGAGCCCATTGCTGTTCTTTCGCGACGCGGATTTCCGCCGGCTGTTGTCGGGTGCGGCGTTCAACCAGCAGGGTATGACCGGCGAGCACGTCGTCATCGGCTTGCTGGTGCTGCAGATCACGGGCTCCATCGCCTGGGTCGGGATCACGCTTGCGGTCTATTTCGTCCCCTTCTTCGTCTTCGGCATGGTGTCCGGCGCCATCGCCGACCAGATCGACCGGCGGACATTGCTGCGCCGCATCGAATTGCTGATCGTTGCCAATCTGCTGGCATTCGCGCTCTGCCTGTGGTTCGGGTTCACCGCATTATGGCTGCTACTATGCTTCACCCTGGTCAGTGGCAGCCTGCGCGCGATGCATCAACCGGTTCGGGTCAGCTACGCCTATGACATTGTCGGCGCCAAGCAGGCCGTCGCCGGGATAGGATTGATCAATCTGGCCTCGCGAACGGGGCAGTTATTCGGGGCGCTGGCAGCGGGCGCGATCATGCACCGGCTCGGTGCACCCGAAGCCCTGATTGCGGTGGCGGGCGGGCACGCCATCGCGTTCCTGCTGTTTTCGCGACTTCAGGAAGCCGGTATCGCCGCAGCAAAGGAACGTGTATCGATCCGGCAAAACCTGCGCGAATACGCCGTCGAACTGCGCCATAACCGCATTCTGCTGATGCTGATCGCCGTCACCGCATCAACCGAAATATTTGGATTTTCATTCGCCACCGCGCTGCCCGAACTCGCCGTCACGCGCACAACTCTGGGCGCTGACGGGCTCGGGCTGATGCACGCGGCGCGGGCCTCGGGCGGAATCGCCGCCGGGGCCGCATTTTCCATGGCCGGCACCCTGCAGCGACGCGGCATCGTGTTCCTGTTTGTCGTCATCGGGTTCGGAACAAGCATCATGCTGCTGTCCATACCAAGCCCGCTGCTGTTAACGCTGGCCGCTATCTTCCTGGTAACCACGATGGCAACCTCTTCCGATATCCTGACCCAGAGCATGATGCAGCTTAGCGTTGCCAACCACCTGCGTGGGCGGGCCATGGGTGTGTGGGTCCTGGCCATCGGTGTCGCACCGCTGGGACACCTGCAAATGGGCGCTTTTGCAGAATGGGCCGGCGTTGACAACGCGCTGCTGGCCAATGGCGCGATGCTGGTTGCAATTGGCCTGCTGACGGTGCTGATCGTTCCGGCCTTGCGCCGCCTCTAGAGCCAGAATTCAATTAAGTCCGTTCGAACCTGGCTATGGATTTATGATGTTTTCCGCAAACCGTCGTCGCATATTTAATCAATCTGCCCGGGATTTACGCTCGACACTAAAACGCGTAGCGGTGCATGCCGCCATCGACATGAATGATCTCGCCGGTGATGTAACGGGCCCGCGGCGAGGCCAGGAAGGCGATCAGGTAGCCCATATCTTCCGGTTCGCCAAAGTAGCCGACGGGAATATTCTCTTCGATATAGCGTTCACGCGCCACCGGATCGGCATGCAGCCGGTCCATAATCTGTTCACTCTTGATCCGGCCGGGCGGCAGGCAATTGAAGGTAATACCCGCCTTCGCATGGACCCGGGACATACCCTTCGACCAGGCGTGAATCGCCGCCTTGGCCGCGATCGCGACATTGACGCCGGGCGGCTCCATGATTCCGGTCATCGTCATGACCCGGCCATAACCGTTGGCGATCATGGATGGGACAATGGCGTTGGTCAGCCGCCGCACCGCATCGAAGTTGAGCAGCATGCCTTCATCCCAGACGTCGTCTTCGGCATCCCAGGGAATGGACCGCGACCCGCCCGCCGAATTGATCAGAATGTCGCAGCGGTCGAATTCGGTCATCAACCTGTCCCGTATCCGGGCGCCCGCATCCTTCGGCAGAACGTCCTCGACTATCAGGAACGGACGTTGATGGCCGGCCGCTTCGATTTCATCGGCCACGCCAAGCAACAGGTTCTCCCGCCGAGCGCAGATCGCAACGCGGCACCCTTCCGCCGCCAGGACCTTCGCCGCCCCCATGCCGATCCCCCGGCTAGCGCCGGTCACCAGCGCGACTTTGTCCGCCAGTTGCAGATCCATTGCCTGTCCTTCCCGTACATCCGATCACAGGGCCGCGAAGATAGACCGGTCGCACCATATGGTCGAGTGCTTCAGCGCGCGTGCGGCCGCAATCGCACAGGCTCGGCCTCGGCACCGTGATCACCTTCCCAGTCGGTGATGTAGTCACGGGTCAGCGGCACCGCATCGCGTTGTTTTGTGATCTGGATCTGAAAGACGAAATGGTCGCCATACCGGAATACGGCCTCGCTGATGGCAAGGTAGAATTCCCACATCCGGCAAAACCGCTCGTCATATATTGCGGCGGCCTTGTGGCGGTTCGCTTGAAACCTCCCCTGCCAGGCCAGCAGCGTTTCGGCATAGTGCAGGCGCAGCACTTCGATATCCGTAACCCAGAGGCCCGCCTTCTCGATTGCCGCCATGACTTCCGACAGCGCCGGCGAATATCCCCCGGGGAAAATATATTTCCGGACCCAGCCCGCCGTCGAAGCCGGCCCGGACATGCGGCCGATCGAATGGAGCAGGCACACCCCGTCATCGGCGAGGAGCTCGCGGATCTTGCCGAAGTAGTCCTTGTAGTAGCGGACACCGACATGTTCGAACATGCCGACGGAAACAATCCGGTCATAGGCACCGGTTTCCTCCCGGTAATCGCGCAGGTGAAAATCCACCCGGTCGTCCAGCCCTTCCTCCGCCACGATGCGTCTTGCGACCTGCAGCTGTTCGGTGGACAGCGTCAGGCCGGATACCTGCACATCGCATGTCTTCGCCAGATAGGTCGACAAACCGCCCCACCCAGAACCGATATCAAGCAGTTTCTGGCCCGGCGCGAGCAGCAACTTGGCAGCGATATGCAGGCGCTTGTCCAGTTGCGCCTGCTCAAGCGTTTCGTCGGGTTCACGAAAATACCCGCAGGAATACTGTCTGTCCCGGTCCAGGAAAAGGTCATAGAAATTGACTGCCAGATCATAGTGATGTGCGACATGTTCCTTCGACCGCGACACCGGGTTGTACTGATGCATCCACCGTATTGCGCGACTGAGGTTCGTGGCAAATGCATACATCGGATGGTCACGCGCGAAGGCATGATTGCCGATCACCACCCGCAGGAAGTCCCGCAAGCTGCAATCCTCAACCGTCAGGGTCCCGTCCATATAGGCTTCGCCCAGATAGAGGTCAGGATTGAAGAAAAGTTTGTAATACAGGGATTTATCGTGAAGCCTGATTGTGGCTTCGGGACCCGGTTCGCCGGCAAAGCAGTGCAGGCGTCCGTTGGCGTCGATAACGTTCAGCGTACCGACGCGAATCATGCGCTTGAGAAAATGGGACAATAACATTTCAACTACCTCCCAATCCGTTCTTTGCGGTTTTCTGTGCGTCTCTCCTGTGATTCGATTCGCAGCGGGCTGTCAGACAAGCCAGCGCCACTCACTACCACGGTAATCAAATCACACTTTCTTCACCTTGCGCAATGATGTGGCACATATCCCGACAGCGACGGTCGCAAACGTGGCGGAAAAGACCGGTCGACGACTGGACAACGCCCATGCTGCATGGTGTCATCGGCGGCCTTGACGATTACAGGATTTGACGATGCAGCAACTGGCGGATGACCTTCGCGCGGAAGGCGAAGAGCTTTTCGGACTTCTTCGTTCCCTGGACGAAAGCGACTGGGAGCGACCGACCCCGTTCAAGGGCTGGACGGTGAATGATGTCATCGGTCACCTGCATGGTGGCGACTGGGCGGTCATCCTGTCGATGAGCGACCCCGCCGCCTATGCCGTGTTCAAGCAGGCGCGGCAGGAAGCCCGCGACCGGGGCGACGAGGCCGCGCGCAACCGGTTGGGCCCGGAGCTGGAAAGCGGCAGTCGCCTGATGGCGCAATGGTACGAATATTTCCAGGAAATGTGCCTTCAGACCGGCGCCGCCGACCCGAAGGCCCGTATCCAGTGGTCCGGGCCGGATATGAGCATCCGGATGGCGGCGACGGCCCGGCAGATGGAAACCTGGGCGCATGGGCAGGACATTTTCGACCTGATGAAACGGCCCCGCGTTCCAACCGACCGGCTGAAAAACATTGCGGTGCTGGGCGTGAAAACCTTTGGCTGGACCTTCCGCAACCGCGGCGAACCGGTTCCGGGGGACATGCCCCATGTCACGCTGACGGCGCCGTCGGGTGCGGTCTGGGATTTCCCCGGCGCGGCAGGCACAAGCGACCGTGTCGAAGGCAGCGCCGCCGAATTCTGTCATGTGGTCACCCAGGGCCGGAATATCGCCGATACCGCGTTAAAGGTCACCGGGGACACCGCCACCCGCTGGATGGCGATTGCACAATGCTATGCTGGCCCGCCACACACCCCGCCGGCCCCCGGCGAACGAAGCTGGCAGTAACACGCCCCCCTCGCAGGAGAGTCGACATGACCGATCCCGATTCAGAACAGCGCCGCGCCACAATCGAATCCTATGTTGCCGAACTGACGGCGATCCGGCGCGATATCCACAAGCATCCGGAAATGGCCTACGCGGAAAACCGGACGGCGGATATCGTCGCAAAAAACCTGGAATCATGGGGGCTGGAGGTTGATCGCGGCCTTGGCAAAACCGGCGTGGTCGGCACCCTGCGGCGGGGCGATTCAAATCGCGCCATCGGACTGCGCGCCGATATGGACGCCTTGTATATCCACGAAAAGAACACCTTCGATCACAAGTCGGTCCATGAAGGCCAGATGCATGCCTGCGGCCATGACGGCCATACGACGATGCTGCTGGGCGCGGCGCGCTACCTGGCGGAATCGGATGAATTCAACGGCACCTTGCATTTCATCTTTCAGCCGGCGGAAGAAGGCGAAGCCGGTGCAAAGGCGATGATGGATGACGGCCTGTTCGAAAAATTTCCCTGCGACGCGGTCTACGGACTGCACAACATGCCCGGTATCGAGAAGGGCCATATCGGGCTGCGGCACGGACCGACACTCGCCGCGAGCGATCGCTGGACCGCAACCTTCAGCGGCACGGGCGGGCATGGTTCCATGCCGCATACGGGAACGGACCCGACCATGCCGGCCGCCCAGTTCACCATGGCGCTGCAAACCATCGTCAGCCGCAACGTCAATCCGCTGCAAACCGGTGTTATCAGCCTGGGCAATATTTCGGCCGGCGACCCCGGGTCGCTGAACATCATTCCGTCAGAGGTCTTCATCGGCGGCACGGCCCGCAGCTTCGTCCCGCAGGTACGCGACCTGCTGGAAAAGCGCCTGGCGGAAATGGCCGAGGCCATTGCCAGCGCCCATAACTGCACGGTGGAATCGACCTATACCCACGGTTATCCGGCAACCGTCAACTGGGACGAACAGACCGACATCGCCATTGCGGCGGCGCAGGACGCCATCGGCGCTGCGAATGTCGATCCCAACCTGAACCCGCTGCCCGGGGGCGAGGATTTCGCCTTCATGCTGGAAAAGGTGCCCGGCTGTTATGCCTTCATCGGCAACGGGCTGACGCAGTCGGACGAGTTCATCCACGCCCCACGCTACGACTTCAACGACGACATCACCGCCAACGGCGTGTCCTACTGGGTCGCCCTGGCACGCCGCGAACTGGAAAAGCGCGAGGCGTAGCGGCAAAACGGAGTGATAAAACGAATCCAGCTCCGCCGAACCGCCACTTATGATAGCGCGAGAAAGCGAAAACCATTTAAACCTGCTGCCTGTTGAGGCATAACCATGTAGTGGCCCATTGGAATATTACATGGAACTGAAATGCTTGATCCTCATCGTTTTTTGCGCTGTATCGCTGCGGTTATCGTACCGATTTACGTCAGCGGCTGCGTCAGCACATCGACCCTGCAAGTATCGTCGACGACCGCCGATGCCCTGAAGACAGCGGATATCGTCGTACTGAAGTCGCAGCCACAGATGTATATTGCGGCCAACCCCACAACGATACCGGTCCCCGCATACACCAGTGCACCAAGCCTGATTGGCGGCGAAATGGTCGCTATCATGCTCCTCACAGGCCTTGTTGGCGGCATCGCCTATGGCAGCATTCAAGGTTCCAAGCAGCGCGAGATCGATGGCAAACTTTCGATGATCGCAAATAATATGAAGAATGTTGATATCGAAGACGGGCTTCGCCGGGTTATCGAGGCAAATTTCGACAACATTGAATGGTTTCAAAATCGTCCGGTTACCCTGGACGATGCCCATCGGGCGGAAGCCATCGCAGAGACGATCGAGCAAAGCACCGCCGACGCCGTTGTCGCCGTGATACCGCATTATCATTTCAGCCAGAACTTGTCGGAATTCGCCATCACCCTGCGCTACGCGATGTATGCAGCATCCGCGAAAGCAAGGCAGTCCGTCGGCACCGACAGTATTTCCACGACGCCGTTTTATCGAACGGAACAAAGCTGGGTTATTGGTATTCCGTTTGAACATCGGGGTTCGGAAGCAGTGAATGCAATTTACTGGTCCGAAAACGATGGCCAAAAGATAAAAGAGGCACTGCATGAGGCGACGCTGTTCGCGACGGCGAAAATCCACAAAACCCTGACTGACCCCGGCAGCGAAGTACAGGCGCAGCTTGTTGCCACCAAAACCGAAACGATCGAGACAGAGGACAAGACGTTTTCAAGCATCGCGGAACGGAACGCCTGGTTTCGCGAACGCGTCGAAACCACGTCTCTCGAATGGCCGCAGAATATCCGAAAAATCATAACAGCCTGCGACCAGCCCACAGAAACACTGACATGCCCAAAATTAAAGGCTGCAGCGGCATTGGAGCGGAATGAACGGCTCAGTCTTCTCTCGAACAAATGTGGGTCTGCATCAATCGAATCTGACAATAGCGCGGCGGGTGGCGATATTGCTGACGGCTGCGCTTTCAAGGAAGTCGAACAGTCCAGTGTCCTGATGGCAGCGGCCCCGCCATCTGTTGACGATTCAAAAAGTGCACCGACTGTGCAGCAAACCTACGTCGCCGCCTTTGTACCGGAAAAATTCCGGACTCCGGGATTTAAGAAACTCAACGGACAGGAAATCAATGCACTCTTCAGGGGGCTGGAATCGGCGGAATACTTCTCGATACCCGGCCACTATTCATCCTTTCCCTGGACCGTTTCATACGACCACACCGGCAAGTGGATAGGAACGATGGATTCGCGTGGTGCAGAAGGCGCCGGGACATGGAAAGTCGATAGCAATCGTTTGTGCATGGATGTTACGGAAGGCCTCGAGTTGCTCGAGAGACCCAATAGCGGGTGTTTCGACGTGCAGGTCGATTGGGAAAACGCCACGATAGCAATCGACGCGCCACAACGAAAAAAGGGGCTCTACATAATGAAGCAATTCGCGACTGCTGACCTGAAACGACTCGTCCCGCCGAAAAATCTGCAGCAATAGTAAGGTCGCGAATTAAGGGGCGCGGGTACTGGAAAGCCGAAGAAACGAAATGCGCCAGGCAAGCTGAGATCAGCAGGCCCGGCGCATTTTACGTAAAACGTTTCAGTCGCGTTCGACGCACATGGCGATGCCCATGCCGCCACCGATGCACAGGGTAGCGAGACCCTTTTTCGCGTCACGTCGTGCCATTTCGAACAGCAGCGTGCAGAGCACGCGGGTGCCGCTGGCGCCGATCGGATGGCCAAGTGCTATGGCACCGCCATTCACGTTAACTTTGGAAGTGTCCCAGCCGAGTTCGCGGTTAACCGCGCAGGCCTGTGCAGCGAAGGCTTCATTGGCTTCGATCAGGTCAAGATCGTCGACGCTCCAGCCGGCTTTTTCCAGCGCCCGGCGGCTTGCCGGGATCGGGCCGGTCCCCATGATGGTCGGGTCCACCCCCGCTGTTGCCCAGGAAACGATCCGGGCCAGCGGGGTAATGCCACGCTTTGCCGCCATGTCCGCGCTCATCAGCACGGTTGCCGCCGCACCGTCATTGATGCCGGACGCATTGCCGGCCGTCACCGTACCGTCCTTTTCAAAGGCCGCCCGCAGCCTGCCCAGCGTTTCAACGGTCGTGCCGGACTTGGGATGCTCGTCGGTGTCGATGATCGTATCACCGCGTCGTCCCTTGATCGTGACCGGAACGATTTCGTCCACGAACTTGCCGGCGGCCATCGCCGCTTCGGCCTTTTGCTGCGATGCGGCGGCAAAGACGTCCTGATCTTCGCGGGTCAACTGCCACTGGCGCGCAACGTTTTCCGCCGTATTGCCCATGTGATAGCCATTGAAGGCGTCAAACAGGCCGTCCTTCAGCATCGTGTCGACGAAGCTCAGATCACCCATCTTCTGGCCGTTGCGCAGATGCGCGCAATGCGGTGACATACTCATGCTTTCCTGTCCGCCGGCGACGACGACATCGCAATCCCCCGTCAGGATGGACTGATAGCCAAGCGCGACTGTACGCAGCCCCGATCCGCATAGCTGATTGATCTGGTAGGCCGTCTTTTCGACCGGAATGCCGGCATCAATCGCTGCCTGGCGGGCCGGGTTCTGCCCCGTACCGGCTGTCAGAATCTGGCCCATGATAACTTCGTCAACCTCACCGGGGTCGACCGTGGCGCGCTTCATCGCCTCGCTGATGGCGACGGACCCCAGATACGAGGCCGGCACCGTACTGAGACCACCACTGAACGCACCCACCGGGGTGCGCGCGGCGCTTGCGATAACGACTTCCGACATGAAGCAACTCCTTTCGATGGAAAACAGGCCCGTCTGCCGGAAGGCGACCGGCAACGCGCGATTTTGCAATGCAACATAACGCGCCGCCGCAACGCAAATCAAGAAGCCGAAACCGGGAATTCCTGTTTCGGCTTTCGCACCGACCGGACAACCGGAACATTCCCGCATGCATTGCAGTGCAGCAATCCTTTGATCGCAAGCGCAGAGAATGCTATTCGTTGCGTCGAATTCGATACAGCATCAACTCTGCGAGGCCATATGGCGGACAAGAAAAGCACGGGCGATACACCGGTAACCATCAAGAAATATGCCAACCGGCGGCTCTACAACACGTCCACAAGCAGCTACGTCACGCTTGAATATCTGTGTCAGATGGTCAAGGAAGGTATCGATTTTGTCGTCTATGACGCCAAGTCAGGCGAGGACATCACGCGCTCGGTCCTGACCCAGATCATCGTCGAGGAAGAAGCCAAGGGCCAGAACCTGCTGCCAATCGATTTTCTGCGGCAGGTCATCGGCTGCTACGGCGACGCCATGCAAACCACCCTGTTGCCAAGATACCTGGAACACTCGATGGCGGCGTTTATGCATAATCAGACAAAGATGCAGGAAACGCTGCGGGATTCATTCGGCAATGTCTTTCCCATCGGATCGCTGGAAGATATCGGCCGCCAGAACATGAACATGTTCGAAAAGGCAATCGGGATGTTCAAACCCTTTGCCGGGCCGAACGGCGATGCGGCGCAGGACGAGTCAGAGGCAGCGCCCTCATCCGACGCCGCAGCGCCTGCGGATGGCAAAATCGATGCCCTGACGCAGAAACTCGACGCGCTCCAGGCGCAGATTGACGCGATGTCCCAAAAGCAGAAATAGCGTAAAGGCAATCCCACGACCTGACCCGACCGTGACTGCGACGCGCTGCCTTAGCCGGCGTTAACCGGTAGGGCCGAATGCGCAAGAGCGGGATGCGCAAGAGCGGGGGCGCCCAGTTCCCAGCCCTGCAGATAGGTGACGCCGCGGCCCAGCAGGAAACCCATATCCGCCTGCGTTTCAACGCATTCCGCGACAGTTTCCATTCCGAATGACCGCGCCATGCCGAGAAGGGTATCGATAAATTCCTGATTGGCCTCGTTCTGCGCCACGCCGCGAACGAACGACCCGTCGATTTTCACGGTATCGACCGGAAAGGTTTGCAGGTGCCGGAATCCCGTAAACCCAACACCGAAATCATCCAGCGATACCCGGCAGCCCAGCGCACGAACAGCGGAAACAAAACGCAGCGAATCCTCGAAATCATAGAGCGCCGCCGTTTCCGTTATTTCGACAATCAGGCGCCGCGCAATTTCCGGACGGCCACCGACCAGACCGCTGAGGCGGCGCAGCCATGAGCGGTCCGTGACCGTGAACCCGGAAATGTTTATCGCCAGATGCAATGATTCATGGGTTTCAAGTTCCACCATGGCGAGGTCCAGCACATGGCGGTCAACCCTTTGCGAATGGCCCAGCTTTTCGGCAACCGGCACGAACAACGAGGCGGGAACCGGGTCCTTGTCGTCATCCACGATCCGCAGCAATGTCTCGTAATAGGCGACCTCGCGACTGTTTCCATGCACAACCGGCTGGTAAGCGAATGCAACCCGCCCGTCATTCATCGCGTTCAGCAGGGCTTCGCCGATATCCTCTTGCGTGGTATCCGGAATGGTTGGTCCCGGGCCCGTTCCGCACAGGACAGCGGCTCCCCCGCCGCTTCGCATGGCATCTTCAAGGGCCGTTTCAGCGCTCACCATCGCGCCTGCCGCTGTCGTGGCTGCGATCGGGAAGAGGATCCCACCGATTGAAACACTGACAGGGATCGCACCCGCGGATGTCGACACCGGTTCGCTGGAAACAGCGCCAATAATCTTGGCCGCCGCCGCCGCAAGCCCGGCTTGGGGACAATGACTGAGCACGACGCCGAAACAGTGCGTATCCAGCCGCCCGATCATATCTGCTGTCCGAAGACAGGCTTCCAGCCGCTGGCCAACGGTCAAGACGAGCTGATCCACGACCGCGTCACTGTAGGTCGCCGCAATATCGGCCGCACCGTCAAGCCCGACAACCAGATAGCCGCCTTCAGCCCCATAGCGCCGGGCATAGGACAGCGTGTTTTCCAGGGCATCCCGCAATCTGGACTGATTGTAATGACCGGTAAGCGTGTCATAGCTCGCCCGCTCACGCTGGCCTTCCTCAGCCGACTTGCGCTCGGTCACAACACGCAGCGTCCCGGTCATGGAGCGCGGCTTCCCTTCCGCGCCGTTTTCGACCTGACCACGATCATGCACCCAGCAGAATGCGCCATCCGGCTGACGCAGGCGATATTCGCAATCGAACCGGTCGCCTGTCGAAAAATGCCTGGCTAGGGTTTCCAGCCGGAGCGCCTGATCCTCGGCATTGACATGCGCCTGATACGCAGCCCCGTCGACGATGCGGCCCCGTCCGACAAGCGGACCGGAATCGCCCATGAATGTCATCCGGTCACTTTCGATGTCCCAGACATAGACGGTATCGCCCGCCGCCATCAACGCGCCAAGCAGTGTTTCCGACCCACCGGTCAAATCAATCATAAGCCAGTCTTTATCAGTATTTCCAGCATTCGTCTAAAATTTTATCTAATTTAACAAAAAAACAAAAATAAATCGATTTCCAAGGTTTCCGGTAACAAACCGTTAAGGATGAAGTGGGATGGTTAACGTGGGTGCAGGGGGCAAAATTCGTATGTCATTACGGAAGGTTCGCCATGACGGAAGTAACCGTCATATCGCCGAACATCGTAGAGTTGGTCGGCACCCTGCAGAAGCAGTTCGGCGCTCCCAGAACGGAGAACCCGCTGCCGCGCCCGCCTGTCCAGACGGCATCGGGAGATGCTGCCGGTAACAGGAGTGGCCGGCGTGCCGGCGGCGATACTCCGCCCGCGTCCTCCGCCCTTCGCCGCAGCCAGGTCAGCGAACGGCAACCCGAACAGCTTTCACGCCCCCCCCTTTTCCAGCCGGAACGCCGACCGACCAACCGGCCATCCACGCCATTCCTGACCCAGTTGATCGGGCAACAAAGCGCCGGTGTATCGGTTGCGAACAATGCCGCTTCGGCCCGGCGCCAGGAAGCCGGGATTGCCGCCTATCAGCGCGCCAATGGCGGCCCGGCCCGTTCACCATCCGGTATTGTCTTCCTGTCACGCCGTGTCGACGCAATTGCCTGACCAGCGCCAGAGAACGCGCTAGCGTCGTTCCAGAACCGTCAACAACCGAAACCCCATGGCCCGCCCCACCATCGGGGCAATGGTATTTTCCAATGCCGTAACCGGCGCCACGAGACAGTCGGGGATCAGCGACCAGGGGCGGAAACCGCCCGATAACGGGTAGGCAAACAGGGCAAGGTGTTGCGTCGTCGTGATCGAAAACTCCGGAAACCTGTTTTCGAACACCGACCGTCGAGCAGCATTGCCAAACAGCAGCGACGGAATGCCCTGATTGGAATCGTAAGGGTCGCAATCCGGGTTCACGGGCCCTTCAGCCAGCGGGTCTTCTGTCATATTCACCAGCTCGGGATGAAATTTGGCATAAAACACATGGCTAACCAGCGTGATCGCGGGTTCCAGCATCACCATCCGACCACCGGGACGAAGCACGCGCGCCGCTTCGGCGAAGAAAAGTGCGGGCCGCTGCAGATGGTGCAGCACATCAAACATCACGATATTGTCGAAACACCCATCGGCAAACGGCAGGGAATGTGCATCACATACCGAATCCAGCCATGTGGCCGGCAGAATATCCGTGGAAACGACATCCGGCGCAAAGGATTTGAAATTGCCCGAACCGCCACCGATTTCCAGCGACCGTCCCGAACGGCACGCATCAGCCATTTGCCGATACCAGCTCTGGTAAATCCGGCGGAGAACCGGTTTCGACATCCAGACGTCGCGATAATCCGCTGGATCGGCGGATGCCACGTCAGAACGCCTTCAGGCGGAAGAAAGCAAAGACAACCATCCGCAACAGCAGAACGCCATGCGAAAATCGCGATATCTGTGTTTCGCCATATCGACGGCTGGCATAACGGATCGGCACTTCCACCACCTTGAGGTTCAGCTTGGTGGCCCCGAAGATCAGGTCGAAATCGCCGAACGGATCAAAATCGCCAAAATACGACCGGTTGGCCGCAATCATGTCGTAATGGCGACGGCGCAATACTTTTGTCCCGCAAAGCGTATCGGTAAAGCGCTGGTTCAGCAGCCAGCTGAACAGCAAAGAGAAAATCTGGTTGGCGACCCAGTTCAGAAAGCGCATTGCCTCCTGCTCCATGGGATAAACCAGACGCGAACCGTTGATGAATTCGCCCTTGCCGGACACCAGTGCATCGTAAAATTTCGGCAGGTCTTCCGGTGGCATCGTCAGGTCGGAATCGAGGATCATCAGGACATCACCGCGCGCAAGGTCATAGCCCTTGCGCATAGCATCCCCCTTGCCCTTGCCGTCCTGCTGCACCGCCTTGATATCCCATTCCCCGGCATAGGCGTCGCGGACCCGTTCACATTCTTCGAATGTTCCGTCGCTGGAATGGCCCTCGACGAACAGAATTTCCATATCCTTTGCGAAACGGGGCATCCGCTGAATCGCCGGTTCGATATTACCACGCTCGTTGCGGCAGGGAATAATGACCGTCGCGGACAGATCGCCCAGCGATTCAGTCGGCGTGGGGCAGGCCACAACGTAGTTGCGCAGCGAAAACCGCCGGAAGAACGGCAGCGTTCCGATGAACCGGTTGACCAGCGGCCCCAGCCCCAAAGCCCGACGCGGCAGGAGTTGCCGCCAATCCCGCTTGATAATGTCGAAATCAGCCAGATGCAGAAGATTGGCGATGTCGTTGGATGACAGCCAGTTCAGCGGCGGCTGCCGCATCTTCATGCCGAACATTTCCGCCATCGACAGGATCGGTTCCCAGTACTTCGAATAATACGCGATGATGATTCGCGTGTCCGGCGTGCACAGCGGCTGCAGATTCCGCAACGCGGTTTCACAATCGTCGAAGAAACCAACCGTATCGGACAGGATGATCACATCGAAGGTTCCGCCAAGACGCTCCGCCAGATCCGGGTCTTCTGCATCGCCGAGTTCAAACTGTAGTTCGGGATAGGTTTCCCGGGCGATTTCGACCATCCGCTGGCTGAAATCAACGCCGACACCGTGGCTGGGTTCCAGCGACGCAAGAACCTGTCCGGTGCCACACCCCATATCAAGCACCCGCAACCCCTTGGAAACCAGGAATTTAAGGTATCGTTCGTGTTCCTGGTGGAAATAGCTGTTCTTCTGCAGCCAGGAATTTCGGGTATCGGCGATGCGGTCGAGCCACGCAATCATGCTTTCCTTGCGCGGCGACTGCTTCCTTCCTGATTCACTCATATCGGGGAACTTCTCCGTCGGGTTATCTAATTTAGCTGTTCTCGGGCCGGACACGCTGTCCGGAAAGCAACCACAAAACACCCCCCGGCAATCCTGCGGCAATCAGCAGAATACCGAAAGCGAGCGATATAACCAGTGCATCTGCAGCCGGCACATCAACAAACCCAAGCGCCACGACCATGGCCCCTTCCCGCACACCCCAGCCGGCAATCGATATGGGAATCATCGATATCAGAATTACCGGCGGTACCAGCACGATACAATGCAACATGGACAGGTCGGCAGCGATGGATTCCGCTATCAACCAGATGACCAGCACCGTGCCGGCAAGGATTGCCAATGCCAGCGTAACCACCAACAGCAACCGGCTTCCGGATCTGGCGAGGTCGTATGCTCCTCGCCCCAGCGCGACAAAGGGTCGTAAAAACCGCCAGCGGCCGACGACCACGCCCAACCGGCTGCCGAGCGCGATCAGAACGACGATACCCACGGCCCCCAGCAAAACGGCCGCAGGCATGCTCCAGCGTGCAACCGGGTCGTCAATCAAGGCGAACAGCGTCGGCACCGAAAACCCGACAACGACCAGCAATGCCACAAGCGCGCTCAGCCGGTCGAGAATAACCGTAACCGCTGCCTGTTCGATGGATATACCGTCACGACGCAATATCGCCACGCGCACGACATCGCCACCAATCGTCGAGGGAAGCACCTGGCTGAAAAAAAGGCCAACGAAGGTCAGCCACATCTCCCGGCCTGCGGCCAACGGCATTTTCAAAACACGACTGACCGCCAACCAACGCAGCGCCAGCACAACCGTTGCTAAAACTGTCACGATAAAAGCGGCAATCATGGGACCAGCAGACATTCGCCCGGCCGCTGCCGCAACCGGCGTCAGGTCAATGCGACTGAAAAGCCACCAGACCAGCAGGACCGAAACAATCGCTCTGACAGCGAAAAAAATGCCTTGCTTCACAGTGCTGCGCGCCGAATCTGAATCGTTTCGGGAAAGCCCGGCACCGCGCCGGAACATAGCAGTCTATCTAGCAGTTTCATCCCGTTCCGGGCAAGGCCGGTGCGATCATTCGTCGCCATCCACGACGCTGTAATGGTCGCGCAGAAATGCCGGACTGAATTTGCCGCTCAGGCGGTCATCGTCAATAGCCGTCGCCGCGCGGGAAGCGGGCGGGCCGTATCCGCCGGCGCCGGGTGTTTCAACCACGATCTGTTCACCGGCCGAAAGCGCGATTCCCGACGGCTTGATCTCCAGCGGCTGCGCCGTGCCATCCGTGCCGACCCGGGTGAATTGTCCCGATGCGCCGGCCTCTCCGCCAAAGATACCCCAGGGCTGATTGCTGAACCGTTCCCCGGCACCGTTGAAAATGCAGTCATGACCAATCGGGCCGATGACCCGGCGGATTCCAAGGCCGCCGCGAAACTGTCCCGCGCCGCCGGAATCAGGAATCAGCCCGTAACTGGTGACCCGCAGCGGATATTCGGTCTCGATGACTTCCACCGGCAGATTGGACGTATTGGTGATATGGACCTGCACACCGTCCTTGCCGTCACGATCGTCCCGTCCGCCAAACCCGCCGCCCAGCGTTTCCAGATAAAGATAACCCCGTCCCGTCTCGGGGTTGATGCCGGAAAACACCGCCGTCGTATTCGCCCCGTTCGCCGCTCCAACCGCGGCATGCGGCAAGGCATCGGCCAGCGCGCCGATAATCACGTCAATGATCCGCTGGCTGGTATTGGCGCGGGCGGCGACCGGTGCGGGTGCGATGCAATTCAACATCGACCCTTCCGGCGCAATCACCTGGCAGGCATCGAGCACGCCCTGATTGTTCGGGATTTCCGGATCGAGCATGGCTTTCAGGCAATACGCGACAGCGGCCTGCGTCGCGTTCATCGTCACATTGATATTGCCCTGCACCTGTGGGGCCGTTCCCGTGAAATCGGCGGTTATACGGTCGCCGGCCACATCGATCCGCAACCGGATCGGAATATCGACCGCCCCCAGCCCGTCATCATCCATGACATCCTCGAACCGGTAGACACCATCCGGGATGCTGCGGATACCGTCGCGCATACGCTTTTCGGTCCGTGATACGATTTCGCCAAAACTGGCAAGTATGGTGTCCCGGCCATGTTTTTCGATGACTTCCTGTAAGCGGCGAGCCCCCAGCCGACAGGCCGCAATCTGCGCGTAATAGTCGCCGCGCCGTTCTTCCGGCAGGCGGACATTCAACAAAAGAATGTCAAACAGGTCCTGCTGCAACTTGTCCTGGCGGAACAGTTTCACCACCGGGATACGCAGCCCTTCCTGGTAGATCTCCGACATGCCGCCAGCCATCGAGCCCGGCGCCATTCCACCGACATCGGCGTGATGGGCGATATTGCAGACAAAGGCGACCAGTTTCCCATCGACGAAGACGGGTTGCGCCATATTGATGTCCGGCAGATGCGTGCCGCCTGCGACATGCGGGTCATTGGCGACGAACAGGTCGCCTTCATGAATATCATCCGGACCGAATTTTTCCCGCAGGTGCCGCATCAGCCCGACCATCGACGCCAGATGGATCGGGATTGAATTTTCCGCCTGAACGACAAGCATCCCTTCAGCGTCGCAGATCGCCGTGGAATGGTCGCGGCGTTCCTTGATGTTCGTCGAATAGGCACTGCGGGTCAGCGCGATAAACGTTTCATCGGTTATGGACCGCAATCCGTTGAACAGGATTTCCAGCGTAATCGGATCGAGTTCCGTTTTGTCTGTCATGACCTAACCCGCCAGTTCGATTATCAGGTTGCGCGCCCCGTCAACCCGCGCCGTATCGCCGGGATAGACCAGCGTCGTCGAATCGAGCTGATCGATCACGGCCGGGCCGGTAATTCGCATACCGGGCAACAGGGCTTCACGGTCATACAGCGCCGTCACGACCGGCGTTTCAGCATCGAAATAAACCGCGCGCTCGCCGACCGCAGATGGCATCGCCACATTCTCGGCCAGGGCCGCGGGATCAGGACGCGGCAGGCGACCCAGCGCCGTCAGCCGGAAATTGACGATCTCGACCGGGTCATCCGGATTGAAATAGCCGTAGTTCATTTCATGCGCTTCGAAGAACCGTTTTTTCAGATCTTCGGCCCGGTAGCGCAACGCCTGCGCGTCCACCGTGACCGAAAGTTCGAAATTCTGCCCGACATACCGCATATCGAGGGAAAGCATCAGGTCGCGCCGGTCTTCCGATACGTCTTCAGCCGCAAACCAGTCCGCCGCCCGCTGCCGCAGCGCGGCGATTTCCGCCGCCGCTGTTTCCATGCCAGCATCGGCGGCGACGATACGCGCACTGGCGACGAAGTCTTCCTTCAGATCGGAAACGACCAGTCCCTGCGCGCATAAAATACCTGGCGACAGGGGGATAATTACCTCGCGCATATCCAGCGCGCGCGCCACATCGACCGCATGCAGCGGCCCGGCACCGCCAAACGCCATCAGCGAAAATTCCCGCGGGTCGTGCCCGCGCTCAACCGAGACCGCGCGGATCGCCCGCACCATATTGGCGGCGACGATGCCCAGCACGCCATGCGCCGTTTTCTCCGTGCTGAAACCAAGCCGCTCGGCAACCGGCGCGAAGGCGATCCGCGCCGCCGCGGTATCCAGCGCCATGGTGCCGCCCAGCAACCCGCCCGGCGCCAACCGGCCCAGAATCAGGTTGGCATCCGAAACCGTCGGTTCCGTGCCGCCGCGGCCGTAGCAGGCAGGCCCCGGAACCGCGCCAGCGCTGGCGGGTCCAACCTTCATCAACCCATCGCGTTCGAACCAGGCGATGGACCCCCCGCCGGCACCAACCGTATTGATATCAACCATCGGCAGCCGAACCGGAAAATCGGCGATTTTCTGGTCATAGCCAATACCCGCTTCGCCATCGCGGATCAGGCAGACATCGGCGCTGGTCCCGCCCATATCGAGCGTTATGACATTGCCCCGACCGGCGGAACGCGCGACATGCACCGCACCGACAGCCCCGGCGGCGGGCCCGGACAAGGCCGTTCGCACCGGAAACTCGCCCGCCCGCTCGACCGACATCAAACCGCCGGACGACTGGTAGATACCCAGTGCGGCGGTTGCTGCGCGGTCCGTCACCCCGCTGCGCAACTGTTCAAGATAGCGCGACATCACGGGCTGCAGATACGCGTTCAAAACCGTTGTCGACAACCGTTCGAACTCCCGAAATTCGGGCTGTACCGCTGATGACAGGGAAACAAAGACACCCGGCAGCGCAGCCTGTAGGGCCGCGCCAATCCGCCGTTCATGATCCGGATTCAGATAGGCGAACAACAGCCCGACAGCACAGGCCTTCACACCGGACGCTCTGACGGCTTCCACGGCGGTGGCAATGGCAGCATCGTCCAGTGCCTGAACGACCTCCCCCTTCGAGCCGACCCGCTCGGCAATTTCAAACCGGTGGTGACGCGGCACCAATGGCACCGGGTCATCGGCCTTGAGATCATACATTTTCGGCCGGATCTGGCGGCCGATTTCCAGCAGATCGCGAAACCCTTCGGTGGTGATCAGCGCAACCGGGGCACCACGCCGCTGGATCAGGGCATTGGTCGCAACTGTCGTGCCATGGGACAGGCGCGCGATGGTATCGGTTTTTATCCCGGCTTCGGCGCAAAGCGCGTCTAGCCCGCCCAGAATCGCCTCGGCGGGATTGCCCGGCGTCGAGGGCGTCTTGAAGACCCGCGCTTCGCCGCGGTCAATTTCATAGGCGTGAAAATCCGTAAACGTACCGCCGACATCGACACCAATCACCCAAACCATTCTCTATCGACCCCGTCCTTGTACGATCCGCAGAAAACAGGCAATGCCCGGGCTTGTCAAACCGACGCTGCGGAGCGTCCCCTTCTCTGGACATCGCCTACAAACGGCCATAGGGTACCTGCAACGATTGTAAACAAAATCGATGTGACAGGATTTGCAGGGAGACCCAATTCTCGGCGCGCGGCCCCGAAAAAAAACAGGGGATGCGACGCGACCGGTAAATTCATAACTATTGACTTCACCCCGCCCTTTGCCGCGGATGCCGTCGGACAGCCGAACGGTATTCAAAGGCAATCGGCAACAACCCCCCGGGAGCCATGCTGGACAGACTTCTCCTCCGCGCGGAGAAAGCATCGCAAATCGCCGTTTGGATCGGCGGAGCGCTGCTGATTTTCGCTGCCATCATGACGACGATAGACGTCCTCGTTCGAAAAATTTTCAACTGGTCGTTCGGCGGCGCCGATGAAATTGCGGGTTATATATTCGCCATTTCCACCGCGCTGGCATTCGCATTCGCGACATTGCATCGAACCCATGTCCGGATTGACGCGCTGTACCTGCAGCTTCCGAAAATCCTCCGGCCATTTCTCGATATCCTCGGGTTCCTGCTGCTTGGCGGTTTTCTGGCAATCGTCACCGAACGCGCCTTTGCCGTCTGGCTGAACAGCTATGAAAGCGACTCCGTGTCGATCACGCCGCTGGTGACGCCACTGGCAATTCCGCAGGGGTTCTGGCTGATCGGTCTCGTGTTTTTCATGATTGTTTTTACGCTGATTTTACTGCGCCTGATCGTCGCGCTGTTTCAGCGTGACTGGACCCGCATCGCGCATCTCGTTGGCCCGCGCGGTATCGAAGAAGAAGTTGCTGAGGAACGCGCGCAGGCCCGCGCTGAAATAGAGCGCGAACACGCGCTTAGTGAACAAGCCCGGATAAAACGCGGCGGAGACAACTGACATGCTCGCATGGACCGGAGTAATTCTTCTATCGCTGCTGGCGCTAAGCGTGCCGGTGGCTGCCGCCCTCGGCTGGTTGGGGCTCATCCTCGATAATTTCTTCTCGCTGATGCCGCTGCATCTCGCACTGGGCGAGATCGTCTGGCAGAACGCTGTGGAATATGTGCTGGTTGCCATCCCGCTGTTCATCCTGCTGGGTGAAATCCTGCTGCGCGCCGGCATCGCCGAACGCATGTACGGCGCCATGGTGCAATGGATGTCCTGGCTACCGGGCGGGACGATGCATTCGAATATCGGTTCCTGCGCCATTTTTGCCGCGTCATCCGGGTCCAGCGTGGCAACGGCAGCCACGGTTGGCACCGTTGCCTATCCGGAAGTCGCCCGACGGGGCTACAACGAACCGCTGTTTCTCGGCACATTGGCCGCGGGCGGGACGCTGGGCATCCTGATTCCGCCGTCGATCAACCTGATTATTTACGGGCTGCTCACCGATACATCCGTGCCGCAGCTCTATCTCGCCGGGTTCATCCCCGGCTTGCTGCTTGCCAGCCTGTTCATGCTGACGATCCTTGTCGCCGTCCTCATCAAACCGAAATGGGGCGGTTCTCCGGTTGAAACGACCTGGGACAAGCGCTGGAAATCACTGCCGCACCTGTTGCCGCCGCTGAGTATCTTTGTCGTCGTCGTTGGATCGATCTACGCCGGTATCGCAACCCCCACCGAAGCCGCTTCGGTCGGTGTCGTGGCATCCATGATCCTGGCCGCCTGTTTCGGCGCGCTGAATCTCGACATGCTTCGCCAGGCGGTCGAAGGGACCTTGCGGACGACCGCGATGGTCATGCTGATCATCTTTGCGGCCCTGTTCCTGAACTTCGTGCTGGCAGCGGTCGGCATGACCGGCAAGCTGATCGAACTGATCGACAATCTTGGCGTAACACCGATGCAGACCCTCTGGGTCGTTATCGTGTTCTATATCGTGCTCGGCTGTTTCATGGAAACGCTGTCGATGCTGATCACGACGACGCCGCTGATCGCGCCGATCCTGATCGGCCTGGGATTCGATCCGGTATGGCTGGGTATCCTGATCACGATCCTTCTGGAAACCGCACTGATTACGCCGCCGGTCGGGGTCAACCTGTATATCGTTCACGGGGTCCGCGACGGGGGTGCGATGAATGACGTGATTATCGGCACCCTGCCATTCGTGCTGACGATGTTCGTCATGATCGGCATGCTGGTCATGTTCCCGAAGATCGCCCTGTTCCTGCCCAGCCTGTTTTACTGATCGGTCTGGCAGGGCGGCGCCCAACGGAGAGACAACTGTAAACCGGAGTTTCAGATGGTGCACAAACCCGCTTCTTCGGCCCTGTCCGATATCACGGTCATCGACCTGACCCGCGCGCGGTCCGGGCCGACAGCTGTTCGCCAACTCGCCGACTGGGGCGCGGATGTCATCAAGGTCGAAATTCCCGAAGCGCTGGAACCCGGTGACGTGCTGGGCGGCAGTCGGCACGGCGCCGATTTCCAGAACCTGCAGCGTAACAAGCGCAGCCTGACGCTCAATCTGAAAGACCCCGCCGGCGTCGAGATCCTGAAGCGTATGGTGAAGGACGCGGATGTCCTGATCGAAAACTACCGGCCGAGCGTCAAGCATCGGCTGGGGATCGATTACGATACGCTGTCGGCGATCAACCCGCGCCTCGTCTATGGCAGCATTTCAGGTTTCGGACAGAAGGGTCCCTATCGCGACCGGCCCGGCTTCGACCAGATCGCACAAGGCATGGGCGGGCTGATGTCGATCACCGGCGCGCCAGGCCAGGGCCCGATGCGTGTCGGCATTCCGATTGACGATCTGTGCGCCGGCATCCTGCTGGCCCACGGCATCATGGTCGCGCTGTACGAACGGGAAAAATCCGGCAAGGGACAATGGGTGCATACCTCTTTGCTGCAAGCGCAGATTTTCATGCTCGATTTTCAAGCCGCACGCTGGCTGATGGATCAGGAAGTCCCTCCGCAGGCCGGCAACAATCACCCGACCACGATCCCGCAGGGCGTGTTCGAAACCAGCGACGGCCATATCAATATCGCCGCGGCGGGGCAGGTCATCTGGAAGCGGCTCTGTGCGGCGCTGGATGCCGACGAACTCACCACCAACCCGGATTACGAAACCGTGGCCCTGCGCTCGACAAACCGGGACGCGCTGGGTGTGGAGATCAACAAGCGAACAAGGCTGAAAAGCAGCGCGCACTGGATAGAAAGTCTCGCCGAAGCAGGGGTGCCCTGTGGCCCGATCTATTCAATTGATCAGGTGTTCGGCGACGAACATGTTCGGCAGTTGGGCGTGACCGAGGTCGTGAAGTCCGATGCCATCGGCCCGATCGAAATAGCCACCCAGGCCATCGGGCTGGAGCGGACACCAAGCCATATCGCCACCGTCGCGCCGGAACGCAGCGAACACAGCGATGAAATACTGGAGCGGTTTGGTTATTCAGCGAATGAAATCGCAGCGTTCAAAAGCCGCAACGTCGTCTGAGCACAACAAGAAACCAAAGAGGAATATACGGGTGAACACCAACAACATGCTTTCCGAAAAACGGGGTCCGGTCGGACATATAATTTTCGACAACCCGGCCCGCCTCAATGCTGTCTATGGTGCGATGTGGGTGACGGTTGCGGAAATTCTGGAGGATTTCCAGAATGACAATGATATCCGCGTTGTCGTCGTGTCGGGCGCTGGCGGCAGAGCCTTCATGTCTGGCAGGGATATCACGAAGCTGGCGGAAGAAGGCGAAACACCCGAGGCACAGGAACTTTACAACAGCCGCAGCAATCGGGCGCAGAAGCTGCTGCTGAACATGCCGAAACCGACCATTGCCATGATCCGTGGTTACTGTATCGGCGGCGGGATCTCTCTGGGGCTGAAATGTGATACCCGCATCAGTTCCGAAAAATCCAGCTTCGCCATAACCGCAAGCAAGCTGGGTGTCGGTTACGACTACGACGGCATTTCCCGGCTGGTAGCCCATATCGGCCCGTCATTCGCGAAGGAGCTGTTCTATACGGCGCGTCAGTTCAGCGCCCAGGAAGCGCTCGACATGAAACTGATCAACCGCCTGGTACCGGATAACGTTCTGGAAGAATACGTCCAGAAATATGCCGAGAACATTGCCGCCAACGCCCCCCTGACCATGCAGGCCGTGAAGCAGTCCGTCCTGGAAGATCTAAAGGACCCGGATGACCGCGATGTCGCCCTTTGCGATCGCCTGGTCGACATCTGCAATAGCAGTGAAGATTATACCGAAGGCCGCCGGGCCTTCATGGAGAAACGCCAACCCGTTTTCAACGGACGCTAGACCGTCCCCATTCAGAAGCGAAAAAGCAGCGCCATGGACGAAGAACAATCCGGTATTGAAGCCGGGATCGCCGAACTGGAGGAGCGCCGCCGGAAAGCCCTGGCGATGGGCGGCGAACGGAAACTGGACCGCCGCCGGAATGCCGGTGTGCTGAATGCCCGGGAACGGGTCGCCTATATTGCCGATACAGACAGTTTTCTGGAAACCGGGTTGCTGGGGACGTCCGGCGTATACCCCGAACAACACGACGAAACCCCGACCGACGGCAAGATTACCGGCTATGCCAAGATTGACGGCCGGGATATCGCGCTGGTCGTCAACGATTTCACGGTTAAGGGATCGTCCACCAGCGCGACCAACAGCAAGAAGGTCGGGCAGGTCAAACGGATTGCGACCGACCGTGGCATGCCGTCCGTATTCATCGGCGAATCCACCGGCGCACGCCTGCCGGACGCGATGGGTTCGCGCGGCATGGGCGCCTTGCTGGGCAATGACATCACCCAGTTCCAGCGCATGCGGGACACGCCCTGGGCGGCGGCGGCACTGGGTTTTTCCTTTGGGTCATCGGCCTGGCTCGCCTGTTGTTCCGACTTCGCGGTAATGCGCAAGGGGTCGACCATGTCGGTATCCAGCCCGCGCCTTGTCAGCCGCGCCATCGGCGAGGAAGTGGACCTGGAGGAACTCGGCGGCTGGAAGCTGCACGCGGAAACCACCGGACAGATCGACATGGTGGTCGATACGGACGAGGAAGCGCTGGACGCGATCCGTACCTTCCTCAGCTACCTGCCGAGCCACAACATGGAAGCGCCACCGGTGCGCGCGGTCACGCCGGGATCCGGCGAGGACATGGCCGATATCAACAAGATCCTGCCGGCGAAGCGCACCCAGGTCTACAACATGCGCAAGATTCTGGAAGCCGTGGTCGACAAAGGCAGCCTGTTCGAAATGAAGCCGCGCTTCGGCAAACCGGCGATCACCGCGCTGGCCCGGCTGGACGGCAAGAGCGTCGGCATCATCGCCAACAACCCGCAGCATCGCGGCGGCGCACTGGATACCCAGTGCTGCGAGAAGATCGTGGATTTCCTCGTACTCTGCGATTCATTCAACATTCCCATTGTGCAGCTTGTTGATACACCGGGCTTTGCCATCGGCACCGACGCGGAACGCAGCCGCGCGCCGGGCCGGATCATGAACTTCATGAATGCCATGACCCTGGTCACCGTGCCGCGCGTCGCCGTCATCCTGCGCAAAAGCTATGGCCGTGCCTATGTCTGCATGGGCGGTGGGCGGCATTCGGATACGCTGGCTGCCTGGCCGACCGGCGAGGTCAGCTTCATGGACCCGCGTTTTGCGACGATGATCGTGCACGGGCTGGAAGAAGGCATGGACGGATTCGAGGAAGCCTTCGCCCAGATCCAGAAGGATACGGAAATCTGGGATATGGCCTCGACCTATGCGGTGCATGACGTAATCAAGCCGTCGGAAACGCGGGACTTCCTGATCCGCATGCTCGACATCCACCGGCTGCGCATGACAAATGGCGTCGGCAAGCATCTGATGCGCACCTGGCCGACCAGCTACTAGAACGGAACAATGACCAACACACAGATTTTCGCCGAGGCCCGCAGCGCGGGCCGCGAAGCGCTTGACGAAGCCGCAGGCAAAACGCTGCTGGCACAGTACGGCATCGCCACCCCGAAATCCGTCATCGTGCAGGGACCGGAAGATTCCGCTGCCGCATTCGAAGGCCTGACCGCACCCGTTGTAGTGAAGGTCATGTCGCCGGACCTTCTGCACAAGAGCGATTCCGGCGGCGTCGCCGTCGGGCTGGACAGCGCCGAAGCCGTCGCGAAAGCCATTCACACCATGCAGCAGACACCGGCTATTTCCGACTGCCGGGTTGATGGTTTCCTGATCGAGGAAATGGCGCCCCCGGGACAGGAAGTCGTGATTGGCGGCGTATATGCACCGCAATTCGGCCCCATGATCATGGTCGGGCTTGGCGGTATCTTCGTCGAGGTGATGGGCGATGTCGCCTTCCGCCTGTGCCCGATTTCGGAACCCGACGCATGGGCCATGCTGCGCGAATTACGCGGCGCGCCGCTGCTATCCGGCGCGCGGGGCCGCAAGCCGGTTTCGGAGCAGGCAATTGTCGATGCCCTGATGCAAATCGGCGGGCCGGGTGGATTACTGCTCGACAACGCCGACGACATCGGCGAACTGGATATCAACCCGATCATTGTTTCCGCCAATGGCGCCGTCGCCGTGGATGCGCGCGTCATTTTGGCGCCGGCAGGGGGCCGCCCCGAAAACCCCGAACCGACCCCCGCCGATTTCAGCCCGCTGTTTGAGCCCAGGGCGGTTGCCGTGCTGGGTGCATCCGCCGACCGCTTTGCCGTTGGCAATAACTGCATCGCGCGGCTGCGCGAAAGCGGCTTTGCGGGCGACATCTATCCGATCCACCCCAAGGCCGACGAAATAGACGGCTTGCCCGTTTACCGCTCGCTGGGTGAAACCCCCAATCCCATAGACTATGCCTTCATCGCCGTCGCCGCCGCCCGCGTGCCGGATATGTTGCGCGCCGCCAACGGCCGATTAAAATTCGCGCAGGTCATTTCCGCCGGGTTCGGCGAGGTAAGCGAAGGCGTCGATCTGCAACACGACCTTATCGCCGCAGCCCGCGAAGGCGGCTGCAGAGTCATCGGACCGAATTGTCTGGGCCTGTACTCGCCACGGGGACGCGTCACCTTTGCCAAGGGCTCCTCGATGGAACCGGGCACTGTCGGCGTGATCTCGCAAAGCGGCGGCCTTGGCACCGATATCGTCCGACGCGGCCTGCTGCGCGGGGTGCGGTTCAGTGGCCTCGTCACGGTCGGGAACAGTGCCGACCTCGGCCCGAACGATTTACTGGAACATTATCTTTCGGATTCGAACACCAAAGTGGTCGGCATGTATCTGGAGGATGCCAAGGATGGTGGCCGTTTCGCGCAAATCCTGCGCAATGCAAAAGCCGCCAAGCCGGTTGTGATCCTGAAAGGTGGCCGCACGCGCGCCGGGCAGGCCGCCGCCGCATCCCATACCGGGTCACTGGCCGGCGACGACCGGGTCTGGACCGCGCTGGAGAAACAAACCGGCTGCGTATTGGTCGATACACTGGACGATTTCGTCGAAACCCTGCTCGCTTTCCAGATGCTGACGCCAAAACCGGAACGCCCGACAAACCGGGTTGTCATGTTTGGTAATGGCGGCGGTACCAGCGTGCTGGCCACCGACTATTTCGCCCGGCTGGGCCTCGACATCGACCCGCTGAGCGCAAAGGCGCAGGCCGCATTGGACGCCCTTGGCCTGCCGCCGGGCACCAGCACCGTCAATCCAATCGACACCCCGGTCGGAACATTGCAGACGGAGCATGGCAAGATTGCCGAAAAAATTCTGGATGCGGTCTATGCATCTGACGAGGCCGATGCGCTTGTCATGCACCTGAATCTCGCGGCATTCGTCGGTCGCAGCGCGGTCGACCCGCTGGAAAACCTGATGCAGGCCGCCTTGCGGGTACAAGCGAATTATCCGGGCCAGTCCCATTTCCTTCTGGTGTTGCGATCCGATGGCGGCGCGGAAATTGACGCGGCGAAGCGCGAATATCGTGCCCGGGCGCTGGATGTCGGGATTCCCGTTTATGACGAACTGGCAAACGCCGCCCGCGTCCTGACCGCCCTGCGAAAGGTCGAGCGGTTCCGGCGCGAACTATCCTCCTGATAAGACTTGCGGCCCGAAAAAGGTCTTTGCGCAGGCACAGCCTTTCGCTGAGCCGCGATGGTTTCGTTACCGTTTCCTTCTGGGCACTTGTCGAATATACTGGAATCGTTTCAAATTCCGCCACTTTGTAAATGCCGGAGAAGATTGATGACAAAACTGGGCGAACTCGCCGAACGCGTCGGTGCCGGACTAAAGAAGCGCGGCGAAACAGTTGCCGTATCGGAATCATCATCAGGCGGTCTTGTGTCCGCGGCATTGCTGGCGATACCCGGTGCATCGGCCTATTTCATGGGCGGCGCCGTGGTCTATACCCGCGACGCAAAAATGGCGCTGCTGGAAATTCCGGGAAAAACCCTGGATGAGATCCGGTCATCTTCCGAACCACACGCGATGATGATGGCACGCACCGTGCGGGAGAAACTGGGCACGGACTGGGGCATTGCCGAAACCGGCGCCGCTGGACCGACCGGAAACAGATATGGCGACGATGCCGGACATGTCTGCGTTGCAATTTCAGGACCTGTCGAAATCGTCACCACTGTCGAAACCGGCAAATCGGACAGGGCCGAGAACATGCAGGTTTTTGCGGAAGCAGCCCTGACGCTCGCGGACAAAACAATGAACAAGGGCTGACGCGTGGCAGTTGGGGGAAAGTACGGCCCGACGCCTGAAATACGCTCCACGCGACTTTGATACACAGAATAATTCGTATACAACATTTTGATAATGAACAGTAAATCAGCAAACTAGAGGCCATGTCCCGGCATAACATCACTGGTATGGGAATCGTTGCATTCGGCATCGGGATTGGTCTTGCCTTTCCCCCGCATGCTGCTTTCGCGACATCCATGTCGTTACAGGACGTACCGGCGTTTTCCGTTGCGGACCCAGTCGCGCCCCCCGCGGATGCCGCTGACCTGTCGGATCTTATTACCGCCCCCGAAGGCAGAGAACTCTGGGGGCCCCGCAACGACCTTCGCGTTCCCGGGGCTGGATCCGATACAATGACCTTCGGCGGTGCCGCACTGGCAGAACTCATTGCGGCCCACGGATCAATAAGCCGGTCACAGTTTGCTTCGGATTTGGAGTTTGATGCGGCTAACTTCGCTGACTGGTACCGGTTCAGTACCGACTTTTCCTTTGAACTTGAATTTGACGAAATGCTCGATTACCAGGCAATCGCAGTCGCGACCTACCGACCGGATGTTCAATACTGGCTCGAAGGTAACCATTGGGCCCAGTTCGGTTCCAGCGTGCCTATATTCCAACTGGCCGCGAAAGAGAACAAGGCGAAACAGGGCACACCGGGCCCAAATCAAAAATCCTTTGCCCCCCTTGCCAAGAGCGTAGCCAATAACAGTTTCGGGGAACCAAAACCCAACAAGCGCGATGAAGAAACGACGCGTGTCTTTTCGTTGGGCGACTTCCTGTTGAGCATGTTCTTCAAACTGTTCAGCCTGCCGATTACGTATGTCATACTGGCGGTTTGCCTTGGCGCTGTCGTCATAAGCTATTACCGACAGCCCAGGACCTGAAGGAATCAGGAAACCGATGATCAATATTCTGACCTTCTCGACGCTGTTTCCAAATTTGGCGCAACCCGTCCATGGTATTTTCGTTGAAAACCGGCTGCGCCATCTGGTCGCCAGCGGCAACGTCACAGCGCGCGTCGTCGCACCCGTTCCATGGTTTCCGTTTCAGGGAGAACGGTTCGGCAGCTATGCCGCCTATGCGAAGGTACCGGCTGTTGAAGAACGCCACGGACTGACAATCCACCACCCGCGCTATCCGGTCATCCCCAAATTCGGCACCAGCCTGGCACCGGCGCTGATGTATATGTTCATGAAGCCGTTCATTGCCGAACTTATCCGTCAGGGTAACGATTTCGACCTGATCGACTCGCACTACTTCTATCCCGATGGCGTCGCGGCGGCATGGCTTGGGCGGACATTCGGCAAGCCTGTCACCATTACCGCCCGCGGCACCGATATCAACCTGATGCCCCAATACGCATTGCCCCGGGCGCAAATCAAATGGGCCGCGCGACAGGCCGACGGCATGGTCACGGTATGTCAGGCGCTAAAGGACGAACTCGTCGCGCTGGATGTCGATGCGGACAAGGTGCGCGTGCTGCGGAACGGTGTCGACCTGGATATGTTCCGTCCCGGCGACCGCCAGGCAGACCGCGAAAAACTGGGCCTGACCGGCCGCACACTGCTGTCGGTGGGGCTGCTCATCGAACGCAAGGGCCATGACCTGATTATCGGCGCCCTGCCCCGGCTGCCGGATACAACCCTGCTGATTGCGGGCGACGGGCCGGAACGTGGCGCACTGGAACGTCAGGCGCAGACACTCGGGGTTCAGGACAGGGTTCGATTCCTCGGGCGCATCGGGCATGACGAATTACGCAATGTCTATGGCGCCGTGGATGCGCTGGTGCTGGCTTCCAGCCGCGAAGGCTGGGCCAATGTACTGCTGGAATCGATGGCCTGCGGTACCCCGGTCGTTGCCAGCAACGTATGGGGAACCCCGGAAATTGTCGCCGAACATGCCGCCGGTGTGTTGATGGCTGCCCGCGAGTCGGATGCATTGGCCGACGCGGTCGAAACCCTGTTTGCCAATCTCCCCGACCGGGCGGCAACCCGCACCTATGCCGAACGGTTCGACTGGGATTCAACAACACAGGGCCAGCAGGACCTGTTCGAGAGCATTCTGCAGCGCAAGTGACGCCGCCGTCATAGTCTGCGAACATGCGCGGCAACGCCCCCAAACGCTGGAAACTGATTCTTCTTGAAAGACCTTCTGCAACGAAGCGTGCTGATCCCGCTGGTGATGATCCTGATGATTCAGTCGATCATTACCATGGCGGCCTATGGCATTCCGGTCGTTACGGCCGTGGTCGCCGCCGACCTAGGCATTGCGCCCACGCTGGTCGGCGGGCTGGTTTCAGTGATCTATTTCGTCGCCATGCTGACGGGGCTGTTGTCGGGCGCGCTGGTCGCCCGTTTCGGTGCCCGCGCCTCGTTTCAGGCCATGCTGGGCTTTACCGGTATCGGCATGATGCTGATCGGATTGGGGAATCCATTCGGCATGGTACTTGGCGCTGCCCTGCTTGGCGTTGGGACGGGTCCGATGAATCCAATTGGCAGCCACGTCCTGGCCCGTGTATCCCCGGCGGATTGGCGGCCGCTCATCTTTTCGCTCAAACAATGCGGAACGCCATTGGGCGGCGCGCTGGCCGGGGTCATCCTGCCGCCCCTTCTGCTCGCCTATGGCTGGAACATCGCCATTCAGGTCATCCCCGCTGCAGCACTGGCCGCAATCGCACTCGCCGCAATCATTGGTGTCGGTCCCAGCGAGCCACGCCGGGAGAACGCCCAATTCGCCTTTGGTGACGCCATCGCCACGCTGAAGCTTGTCGCGCGCAGCCCGGTGCTGCGGCCATACGCGGTGGCCGGGCTGGGCTTCGCGGGATGCCAGCTCGCCATGACGACCTATCTTGTCGTGTATCTGTGGACCGAGATCAAACTCGCGCCTGAACTCGCCGGGCTGACCTTTTCCATTGTCCATGTCACCGGCATTTCAGCCCGCATCGCTCTGGGCGCTATCGCCGAGCGCTGGATTCCGACACATGTTCTGTTGGGCCTTCTTGGCCTGGTCATGATGGTCGGACTGGCCGGTCTGGCGTTCTCGACACCGGCATGGCCGCCGGTGACCTTCATGGTCCTTGCGGCCATTTTCGGTATCGGCGGTAATGGCTGGGTTGGTCTTTTCTTCTCCGAAATCGCACGCCGAGCCCCGGAAGGCCGCACAGCGGACGCCGCCGGTGGGGCACAGTTTTTCATGTATATCGGTATCACCACCGGCCCGATCGTCGGCGGCACACTGATATCCCTTACCGGTTATCCGATAACCTTTGGCATCTTTGCCGCGATCTCCCTGCTGTGTGGCATCCTGCTTTACAGGGTTGCCGGGGCGGATTGACCGGCACATCGTTTCGGCACGGAAATCGCGCCGGTTTCACAAATTGTTGTGTTGCGGTCGGACACTGCATGTCCATTTATTCATCGGAATTAATTAACCGGAAGGAACACGAACAATGCGGAAGAATTTTCTGATTTTTTCCGGCGCAATTTTCAGCGCCGCATTTGCCGCAAGCAGTGCCACAGCCGAAACCACCGTTGTTGAGCTGACGCAGGTTGCCTGCCAGTTTGTCGAGTCTGAAAACGGTATCGACCACGACTTCAAAACGGGCGAAAAAGCCGATTGTGAAGCCATCAATGCCGACAGCGCCGGGAAACGCCTGCAGGCCGCGAAACCCATACAGCTGAAAGCCGGCGATTATGTTTTCCGGGTTACCAACAAGGACGTGCCCTACATGCTCGGCTTCTGGCTGCGGGAAAAGGATTATAACCCGGTCAACCCGGTCGACAAGCTGACGAAAACCAGTGTGTCCGGCGGGGGCCTTCATCTGGGGGTAACGCAAGATTACAAGGTAACGCTAGGACCCGGTGAGTATGTATACTCATGTCCATTGAATACGACGCCGGATTACCGGTTGGTCGTTACTGAGTAACCGCCCGGCGCAGCGCCGGCATCAATCGGAGGAAGAAGATGGAACAGCCGGGAAACAACCTTCGAATTGACGGCGCGCGGCTGTGGGACAGCCTGATGGAAATGGCGAAGATCGGCGCGACGGACCTTGGCGGTGTCCGGCGGCTGGCGCTGACCGACCTGGACAGGCAATCACGCGACCTGTTTCGCCACTGGTGCGAGGAAGCGGGCTGCACCGTCACCCACGATGCCATGGGCAATATGTTCGCCAGGCGCCCGGGCCGGAACGATTCCCTGCCTCCCATTGTTACCGGCAGCCATCTGGACAGCCAGCCAACCGGCGGCAAGTTCGACGGTGCGTATGGCGTGCTGGCGGGACTGGAAGTTGTGCGGGCGCTGAATGACGCCGGACTGGAAACCGAAGCCCCGATCGAAGTTGCCGTCTGGACCAATGAAGAGGGCAGCCGCTTCGCCCCCGCCATGGTCGGGTCCGGCGTCCATGCCGGGATTTTTACCGTGGACGAAGCCCATGCCATTGCCGACACCGATGGCAAGACCATGGGCGAGGAACTGGAACGCATCGGCTACAAGGGCGAAGGCTGCGGCGGGCGCGATTTCGGCGCCTATTTCGAAGCCCATATCGAACAGGGCCCGATCCTGGAAGCCGCCGAGCTGCCGATTGGAATCGTTTCCGGTGCCCAGGCCCAGCGCTGGTATGAAATCAACGTCACCGGACAGGAAAGCCATGCCGGGCCAACCCCCATGGCCATACGCAAGGATGCGCTGGTCGGCGCGTCCGCCATCGTGCTGGCGGTCAACCGCATCGGTCATGACTTCCAGCCCGGCGCATGTTCGACCTGCGGCATGATCGAATCCAGCCCGAACAGCCGTAATGTCATTCCCGGCAAGGTCTTTCTGACCGTCGATCTGCGCCATCCCGACGATGACAAACTGGCTGAAATGGATCAGGCGTTTCGCAAGGCCGTAGCTGAGATCACCGAAACCTATGGCCTGACCGCCGATGTCGAACAGATCTGGTCGTTTGCCGCCACGCATTTCGATCCCGATTGCGTCGCCGCCGTGCGATCCGGGGCGGAAGCCGCCGGGTTGCCGCATATGGATATCGTCAGCGGTGCGGGCCATGACGCGGTCTACATGGCACAGGTCGCGCCAACAGCGATGATCTTTGTCCCCTGCGAAGACGGCATCAGCCACAACGAAATCGAAAATGCCGCACCGGCCGATATATCGGCGGGCTGTCAGGTTCTGCTACATGCCATGCTGGAACGCGCCGGCGGACGCTGATTTACCGCATGACGCGTCGGTGGCTGATTTTCGCGCTAAAGCTCGGCATTTCCGCTGGTCTGCTCGGCTGGCTGATCGTTCAGTTCGACTTTGCCCCGGTCTTCGCCCAGATGCGCGCCATGCATCCCGGATGGCTTGCCGCGGCGTTTGTGGTCCTGATGGCGCATGGGTTCGTCAGCGCCTGGCGCTGGTGGGCCATTATGCGGCTGCAGGGTGATGCCCCGGGATATGGGCCAACCCTGAAACTGTTCTTCATTGGCATGTTTTTCAACCAGACCCTGTCGACAACGCTGGGCGGCGATGCAGCCCGGGTATGGTTGCTGCGGGCCAGCGGCATATCAACCGGCAAGGCGGCAACCGGTGTCGTCCTGGAACGGGCGGCCGGTATGCTGTCGATGCTGGCGCTGGTCCCGGCGGCAATACTGGTGGCACCCTTGTCCGGCCGGGGCACCTGGTTCGCCATGATCGCCGCCGGCGCCGTTTTGGTCGCCATTATCCTGTTCGGCCCCGCGTTGCGCGACACCCGGTGGCAATGGACCCGCAGCACAGGGACATTCCTGCAGGAAGCCCGGCGCGTGCTGCTGTCCCGGGCCGGAATACCGATTCTGATCCTGTCATTGGCGATCCATCTGGGCAGCGGGTTTACGGTCTGGCTCGTTGCCATGGCCGCCGACGCATCACCGGGCCTGCTGGTCTGCCTGACCCTGTCACCGCTGGCACTGTTGCTGGCGACAATGCCGATTTCCCTTGGCGGCTGGGGCGTGCGGGAAGCGGTGCTGGTCGGCATGTTCGCCCCGTTCGGTATCGCAACGGAACCCGCGCTCGGCATTTCCATCGCACTGGGGTTGCTGGTGATGATGGCCGGTTTGCCCGGCGGCGTCTTATGGCTTATTCGCGGCCAGACAATGCGTGCAGCACCCACACCGCAAGACTGAAGGTTATCGCCGCCCCGGCCTGATGCAGCACCGCCAGCGGCAGGGGCACGACCAGCAGAAGCGTCGCGATGCCAAGGCCGACCTGCAGCACCGTCATATGGGTTAGCGCCGTAACGGCGCGGCGAATATGCGGTTCCGCGTTTCGCGCGCGCAGCCACAGCCAGCCGACAAGCACGACTGTCAGATAGGCCAGCATGCGGTGATCGAACTGTACGGTCGCAATATTTTCAAACGCGTTCAGCCACCACGGCGACAGGGCCAGAATCCCGTCCGGCACGAAACTGTCGCCCATCAGCGGCCAGGTGTTGTAGTCCAGCCCGGCGCGCAGCCCCGCGACAAGCCCGCCGGCAAACGCGGTGATAAACACGACAACGACAATGGCCATCCCATGCCCCCGCAAAGACGAGGCCGGGTGATCGCGCGGCGCGACGATATCCAGCGCCACCCAGAGCAGATATCCCAGAATAAAGAACGCCATGACCAAATGGACCGCTAGGCGATACTGACTGACATCCGTGCGGTCCACGAACCCGCTCTTGACCATCCACCAGCCGATCACACCCTGCAATCCGCCCAGCACGAACAGCAAGGCCAGATGCGGCACCATGCGGCGCGGGATCATGCCCCGGATCAGAAAGACCCCGAACGGTATCGCGAACACCAGCCCGATCGACCGCCCCCACAGGCGATGGATGAACTCCCACCAGAATATTGTCTTGAATTCAGACAGGGTCATCCCGGCATTGGCTAACTGATATTCCGAGGTCTCCTTATACAGAGCGAAAACCCGATTCCATTCTTCCGCACCCCACGGCGGCATTGCACCCAGCAGGGGGCGCCACTCGACCATCGACAGGCCGGATTCGGTCAGCCGTGTAATCGCCCCGATTATCATCATCGCCAGAACCATGCCGGCACAGGCAAATAGCCACACGGCGACGGAACGCGGCGCAACCTCCTGCCCCCGACTTCCGTTTGCAACGCCTTCTGCCGCCATCACCTGCCGTCCCTGCATGTTTCTATCAACAGGACCAGGATATACGGAATCAACGGAAACGGCGCGGGTTGCAATGGTCGCACCCTGAAATTTCTATTTCCCATTTTTTTATGTTGTTTTATTTATAAAGAACACTAATGTATTGTTTAATAGGTATTTACACATCTTTATTTGTGTAAATAAAGAGGGCCAACGCTGGAAAATCGATATCCGGCGCACAGCGGAGAGAATAAATGAGCCATCAAGTCGTAACGGCAAGCCGCCTTCGGGACGGACGCGCGGTCTACCTGACCGCCGGAAAGACGTGGTCCGAAAAGATCGCGGGGAGCCTCGTCGCTGCAACCGAAGATGACAGCAACGCAATGCTGGCCGATGCACAGGAAGCAGCCGATGCACGGATCGTCGTTGATCCTTATCTGGTTGACGTCACCCTGGATGATGCCCTGCCGACGCCAGTCACCATGCGTGAAAAAATGCGCGCAACCGGCCCTTCGGTGACCTATAGCGCCACCCAGAGCGAATACCGTCAGGTCGCCTGAGCATGTACAGCTATGACCAGTATGACACCCAGCTCGTCAATGAGCGGGTGGCGCAGTTCCGCGACCAGGTGCAACGCCGTCTGGACGGCCGGCTCAGTGAAGAGGAATTCCGCCCACTTCGACTGCTGAACGGCCTGTACCTGCAACTTCATGCCTATATGCTGCGCGTCGCCGTTCCCTACGGCACATTGTCGTCAGCGCAGTTGCGCATGCTGGCGCAGATCGCCCGGCGCTACGACCGTGGCTATGGCCATTTCACCACGCGGCAGAATATCCAGTACAACTGGACCAAGCTGGAAGACGCACCCGATATCCTGGCCGACCTGGCCAGCGTCGAAATGCATGCGATCCAGACCAGCGGCAATACGATCCGCAACACCACGTCCGACCCCTATGCGGGCGTCGCAGCCGAAGAACTGGAAGATCCGCGCGTCTATTGCGAGATCATCCGGCAGTGGTCGACACTACATCCGGAATTCACCTTCCTGCCGCGCAAGTTCAAGATCGCGGTAACCGCATCCCCGAACGATCGCGCCGCCGTCAAGGTGCACGATATCGGCATTGCGATCCGCAAGAACGCCGAGGGCGAAACCGGGTTTGAAATTCTGGTCGGTGGCGGGCTGGGGCGGACACCGATGGTCGGCAAGACCATCCGGGACTTCCTGCCAAAGGAACACCTGCTGTCCTATCTGGAAGCGATCCTGCGGGTCTATAACCTGAACGGCCGGCGCGACAACAAGTACAAGGCGCGCATCAAGATCCTGGTGCATGACCTTGGCACCGACGCGTTCCGCGAACAGGTCGACGCCGAATGGGAAAACCTGCGGGGCAAAGGCCCGGAACTGCCGCCGGCGGAAATGGAGCGCATCAGGGCCTTCTTCGCGCCGCCGGAATATGAAAAGCCCGGCAGCAATCATCAGGACTATATCGAGAAGCTGCGCACCAATGCCGGTTTCGCCGAATGGGTCCGCGCCAATGTCGTGGAGCACAAACAAAACGGCTACGCGATCGTCAATATATCGCTGAAGCCCGAAGGCGGCATTCCCGGCGACGCCACCGCGGTGCAGATGGATTCGGTTGCCGATCTTGCCGAAAAATACAGCATGGCCGAAATTCGCGTCACACATCAGCAGAATCTGGTGCTGCCGAATGTTCGTCAGGCCGACCTGTTTGTGATGTGGGAAGAACTGCGCAGTCAGGGACTGGCCACCAACAATATCGGGCTGATCAGCGATATCATTGCCTGCCCCGGCCTCGATTATTGCGGGCTGGCAACCGCGCGCTCGATCCCGGTGGCCCAGCGCATCAGCACGCGCTTCGCCGACCTGAAACGACAGCACGATCTGGGCGAATTGCAGCTCAAGATTTCCGGCTGCATCAATGCCTGCGGCCACCACCATGTCGGCCATATCGGCATTCTGGGCGTCGACCGGAACAACGAAGAATATTACCAGATCACGCTGGGTGGCCGCGCTGACGAAAACGCGGCTATCGGCAAGATCATCGGTCGCGCCTTTTCCAGTGACGATGTCGTCGACGCGGTGGAAACCGTCGTGAACACCTATGTCGATCAGCGTCAGGACGATGAGCGGTTCATCGACACATACGAACGGATCGGCCCCAAGCCATTCAAGGAGGCGCTCTATGACGCTGCTTAAGGGCGGAACGCCGATTGAGGATAGCTGGGTTCATCTCGACGACGAGACTGCGGCGCCAGCAGGCGCGGCGATCACCGTCTCCTTCGCCCGCTGGCAGGCCGAGAGCGAGGCGCTCAAGGCGTCAGGTGTGACGCTGGGCGTGCGGCTGACCGGCGACGATGCCGCCGAAGAAATCGCCGATGATCTGAACGCGCTGCAGCTTGTGGTCATCGCCTTCCCCGCCTTCACCGACGGGCGTGGCTATTCCATCGCCCGCATCCTGCGCGAACGGTACGGTTATGAAGGCGAAGTCCGGGCCACCGGAAATGTACTGCGCGATCAGGCCAGCCTGATGACGCGGTGCGGCTTCGACGCTTTCGACCTTGCCGCGCATACCGATGTCGCAGACTGGCTGGAAGGGTTGAAGGACATAACGCTGGAATATCAGCCGGCGGCCGACCGTCGCCGTTCGGTGCCGCAAATCCGGCACGCCTGAACCGGTCTGGTGCAACTGCGCTGAATCTGCGTGCGGCGGGCTCTCTGCTAGAAACCAAGCGCGCGCAGCTTCGCCATCGCTTCGTTCAACTGGCTCATCCGCCGCGTATCGCCATAGGCACTGTCCGGGTGATGGATCGTCGCCAGCGCACGGAACCGGCTTCGGACCAGATCCGTGCCGATTTTGGCGTTCGGGGGAAACCCAAGCACGTATAGCGCATCAGATCGCGTCTTCACCCCGTTCCGCAGCGGGGTGAAGGACAATGTCCGGATAATGCCCCGCTGGCGATCCGCCTCGCTTGCCGCCTGCTGAAGTTTTTCCGCCGCATCGGGCGCTTTGGCGTCTTCAAGCCGGATATTCTGTTCGCCGGCCGACATGGCTAGCGCCAGGTTCAGCGCCCGGCGCAATTCCGGCACCGTATGCCCGGCCGGCAGGCGAACCTGCAGGCGCGGTTTCCGCCGCCACGGCTTGCCCGCACCGGGTCCCGATTTCAGGGTGATTGTCTCTCGGTCGCCTTCCGCCGGTTCTCCGGGGTCTTCCATCGCGGCAATTTCATCCGTCGGCACAACCAGCATCACCGAGCGGGCAATATCCCCGACATTGACGCCGCGCCGGTCGGCCAAAGCCTGTATCCGGTCGCGGAAAGCACTGCTGCAGGGAATTGCGTAGGATTTTTTCGTCGCCGCCATAACAATGTTATTCGCCGAATCACGCCGCGCCGTCAACTGCAAACGCAGTTAGAGTTAACGGAGAGCTACATTTGCAGTTCAAATTCACCGCTCGGGCCACTAGCCGACCGCATTTCCCGTAAAGGGTGTGCATTATGCCCCGACAAATCAGAAAACCCCGCCTGAAACCACCACAACAAACTGATATTATGTAATTATCATAACGTCGCCGATCTAACCAAAAGCTATTCGGCGAACCGGAAGAACCGGCCAAACCGCCACACATTCCCGCATAGAGATAGTATTCAGGCCATGCATGACCGGAAAACATGGTTAATATTCTGGGAAGAGAAGACCACGCCCGATCACCACAGACCGCAAACTTCAATTGCAGTTTGCTTCAACCGGCCCCTACCGTTCCGTTTTATGCCGGGGTGTTTGCCTTGAGGAAGGTGCGCAGGTGGCGTACAGCCAGATCAACCCGGTTCTGAGGCTCCTTCCAGGGAAAGAAGGTCATCTGGGCGTTCTGGGCCAGCAATACGGTTTCTTCCGCCGGGCCGTAGGGATGCGAGTCGGTGTCGTCCGGCATGACAAGAACCGGCGTTGTGCAGCGGCGCACGGAATCGCGCGTCACGCTGAACACGAAATCGGGGTCGCCATACATGTTTGACAGGAACGCCTCGCACATTTCCATCGTCACATCGGGCCGTTTCTCGCACAGCGCCGGGGCCCATTTCGCCATGTTATTCCGGTAGAAATGATCCGGAAATTCCGGGCGAAAGCCGCTGGGCGTTGCCGGGACAGCGGCGATCACCCGTTCGGGCGCGCGTTCCAGCATTTTCCAGATGAAGGGACCGCCGATGCAAAAGCCGATGACCATGAACTTGTCGATCCCCAGATGATCCATCAGACCCAGCTGATCATCGACATAGGAATCCCATGGCCGGTCGACTTCCACCGGTCCGGAGGATTTACCACCAATGGCATTCCGCAAGTCCATCGTGATGCAATGGTACTCGTCATTGAGGGTGTTCATCGGGTTGAACGGCGTCCGCTCGGAAATGTAGGCGATATTCGCGTTCAGCCCGCCCCCGGGAATAACCAGCAGCGGAAAGCCGGACCCGGCTTCCTCATAATAGATTTTGACGGAACCATTTTCGTAGAAAGACATAGCGAAAATCCATTGTGGCGGTGAAGGGATATTGCCGCTGATTTCGGACGAACAGAATCATCGCCCTACAGCGAAACACTGTAACCGTCACACAAATTCCGCGGCCCTTCAAGGGCCTCCGCCCGGATGCCCGCCTGCCGCCATCGGCTCGGTTGGGAGTGCGCAATCAGCGCCAGACCATCCGCCTAGCTATTCGCTTTCGCCCATGCCAGGGCATCCGCCAGAACTTCGGGAATGTCTCGCATATTGACGCCAAGGCTGTCGCGGCGCGCGAAATCAAACCCCGTCGGTGCTGCCGGGGTGCCTCCATATAACGGCGGCAGGGCGAGCGTCGGGTCTATCTCTCCCAGGGTTCGATAAATGTCGTTCCAGTGCCAGCTTTCGCGGACGGCGAAATAACGTCCTTCCGCCACAGGGCTCTCATACGCCGCCATGAAAAGGGCCGCGACATCTTCAATATGCGCCATTGAGGAAGAATCATTTGGCGTTTTTTCGTGCCGTCCCGTCTCGCCACGCAGCATGCGTTTGAGGGCGGCCATGAAACCTTCCTCGCCATGTGCGGGAAGAACCATCGGGCCCAGCATCAGGGTCGGCAGCAAAATACGAAGCCTGACCCCGTGCTCGGCGGCAAGAGCCATCGCCGCGCGCTCCATCGAAGCCTTGGCGGCGGATGTAAACTTCCTGTCCGCACATTGCTGATCCGGATCGGACCAGTGATCCACTTCATTCTTAACCGGTACCGCGGGCACCGGGTTCGTGCTGGATGTGGAGGAGCAGATTACGATATCGCGCACACCCGAACGAATTGCGGACCGCATAATGTTCAGGCACCCGTCAACAGTCGGCTGAATAATCTCGGCCCTGCCGCGAGTGTCATCCAGTTCCCGTGCCGGCGTTCCATCCGGTGCGAAATATACCGGCACAAGACAGGCGATAAAAACGCCGTCAACACCCTGCATGACCGGATCGAATGCGCCTTCGACAGCCATGTCGGCCGCCATCAGTTCCAACCGGTCCGCGGCGCCCGGCAGATCCATGAGGCGTGCGGCGGGACCGGTCGGGTTCCGCATCGCGCCATTCACGGCATAACCGCGCGCTAGTGCCGCTTTCAGGATATTCGCGCCGACGAGCCCGCTCGCCCCGGCGATTGCGACCTTTTCTGTCATTGTTTTCTCCCGTTGGAGTTCGCCATAGACGCTTCACGCCGCAGCCTGAAGGCAGGATAACAGGGTTATCCCATTCAGCAGACCCGGGCAGTCAATCCAGAACGGAAACGGGTCTCCGGCCTCAGCCGCGCAGACTGCCGCCGGTCTGCTTTTCGACATTGGCCACGACCTTGCCGGCCACCGCATCGATTTCCGCATCGGTCATCGTCGCCGCGACGGGCTGCAGGGTAACGGACAGGGCCACCGACTTGCGACCTTCGCCAACCGACGGTCCGACAAAGACGTCGAACACCGTGACATCGACGACCAGCTTCTTGTCCGCCTGTCGAATGGCCGCAATCAGCTTTGCGGCGGGCACGTCGTCATCAACGACAAAGGCGAAATCGCGATTGACCGGCTGATAGGGCGATACCTGCAGCAACGGCCGCGACTTGCCGGATGCTTTTGATTTCGGCTGTGGAATGGCATCCAGGAAAACTTCGAATGCCGCGACGGGTCCACGCACACCGAGTGCCTTTAGCACGCGCGGATGGATTTCACCGAACCAGGCCAGAACGTTGGGCCCCAACCGCAGCGCGCCCGACCGGCCCGGGTGATACCAGCCCGGTGCGTCCGCGGTCGCCTGCAGCTTGTCCACGGGTGCGCTGCAGGCACCCAGCGCCGCCATCGCATCCGCCTTGGCATCGAACACATCGACGACACGCTGCGCCGCGCCCCATTGGCGCGGTACCGCCATGCCGGATCGCACACCGGCCGCGACCGAACGCTGACCTTTGGGTTTATCGCTTTCCCACGCGGCACCTGTTTCGAACAACGCCGTATCGGCAATGCCGCGATCCATATTCCGCCCGGCTGCTGCCACAAGGTTCGGCAGAACCGATGGGCGCATAACATCAAGATCGGCACTGATCGGGTTCGCCAGCCGTAATGCATCCGTGACGCCACCGAAATGCGCGGCATCGGCATCGCGCATGAACGACCATGTGACCGCTTCGAGCATGCCGCGATTCGCCAGCGCACGGCGCGCGAAAGACACCTGCCGCTGCACGGAGGTAATCGCCGGCTGCGAAAGCGGCGTGACCGCCCGCAGGGGCACCGTCGGAATATTGTCGAACCCGCGAACCCGCAGCACTTCCTCGACAAGACAGGCTTCGCCTTCCACATCGAAACGCCAGCTTGGCGGCGCAGCGTGAATCTTTCCATCCGCGATTTCGGTTTCGAAACCGAGATCGTCAAGAATCTTCCGCGCCGATTCGGTATCGACGGCGACACCGCCCAGCGTTTCAACCCGGTTGGGATCCATAACGATCATCGGCGCCCGGGCCGGCATCTCACCGGCAATGGTCGGCGCACTGGCCTCCCCGCCGCAGATATCCAGAATCATGCGTGCCGCGACTTCCGCACCCCACAAGGCCGATGCCGGATCGACACCGCGTTCGAACCGGTAGCGCGCATCGGAATCGATCCCGAGCTTGCGGCCCGTCGTCGCCGTGCGGATCGGATCAAACAGCGCGACTTCCAGGAACACATCCGTTGTGTCGTCCTGGCAGCCGGAATATTCGCCGCCCATGATGCCGCCGATTGCCAGGGGACGGGCGGAATCGGCAATCACTGTCATGCCGCTTTCCAGCGTATAGCTGCGGCCGTCCAGCGCGTCGATTTCTTCGCCATCCCGGGCCATACGCATCGTCAGCGTATCGCCGGTCAGCTTGCCGATATCAAAAACATGCAGGGGCCGACCAAGATCGTAAGTGACGTAATTCGTAATATCGACCAGCGCCGAAATCGGCCGCAGGCCAATGGCGCGCAAACGATCCTGCAGCCAATCAGGGCTGGGTCCGTTTTTCACGCCACGGAAGGCGCGGCCAACCACCAGCGGGCAGGCGTCGCCGTCGTCGCCAAGGTCGCGGGCCCAGCGCACCGGACTGTCGAAACCGCCGCTCACGGATACCGCTTCCGGGCCCGGCTTCAGCGTGCCGATTCCGGTGGCGGAAAGATCACGGGCGATGCCGCGCACCCCGGCACAATCCGCCCGATCCGGCGTCAGACCGATTTCAATGACCGGGTCATCCAATCCCATGATATCGACGAACGACGCACCGACCGGCGTATCGGCCGGCAGGTCGATGATGCCGTCATGATCGTCGGACAATCCCATTTCGCGTTCCGAACACAGCATGCCGGCGGATTCAACGCCGCGAACCTTGGCCACCTTCAGATCGATGCCGGTGCCGGGCACATGCGTACCGGCCGGCGCAAACACGCCCTTCATCCCCTGCCGGGCATTCGGCGCGCCGCAGACGACCTGAATTTTCTCCGAGCCCGTATCGACGAGGCAGACCCGCAACCGGTCGGCATCGGGATGCTGTTTGCAATCAACGACATGGCCGACGACGAATGCTTCGAACCCGGCCGCGCGATCGTGCAGCTCTTCCAGTTCGAGGCCAAGCGCCGTCAACTGATCGGTGATTTCCGGTACCGGGGCATCGGTGTCGAGATGGTCCTTCAGCCAGGACAGCGTGAACTTCATGGCGTCAATCCACGCAGCAGGGTCGGCACTTCCAGCGGCACAAATCCGTAATGCCGCAGCCAGCGCATATCCGCATCGAAGAAAGTGCGCAGATCGGGAATGCCGTATTTCAGCATCGCGATGCGTTCGATCCCCATGCCGAAGGCAAAGCCCTGGTATTCGTTCGGATCGATACCACAGGCGGCCAGCACCTTGGGATGCACCATGCCGCAACCGAGAATTTCCAGCCAGTCGTCACCGGCGCCGATCTTCAGTTCACCGCCGGAGCGGCTGCAACCGATATCCATTTCCGCCGATGGTTCAGTAAACGGAAAATAGCTTGGCCGAAAACGCGCCGGCACATCGGGCACTTCGAAATAGGCGCGGCAGAATTCGATCAGGCAGCCCTTGAGGTGTCCCATATGGCTGGTCTTGTCGATGACCAACCCTTCGACCTGATGAAACATCGGCGTATGGGTCATGTCGGAATCACAGCGATACGTCCGTCCCGGCGCAATGATCCGCAACGGCGGCGTCACAGTCTGCATGGTGCGAACCTGCACCGGCGAGGTATGGGTGCGCAGCACCGGCCGCTCGCCATCCGGGCCTTCCGGCAGATAGAAGGTATCGTGCATCTGCCGGGCCGGATGTTCCGGTGGAATATTCAGGGCGGTGAAGTTATGGAAATCGTCCTCGATATCCGGGCCTTCGGCGACTGAAAAACCCATCTCGCCGAAAATCGCGATGATCTCGTCAAAGGTCTGGCTGATCGGATGCAGCCGTCCTTCGCTTTCAGACCGCACGGGCAGGGTTATATCAACCCGTTCGGCTGCGAGTTCGGATTCGAGCGCCGCATCCGCAAGCCCGCCCTGCCGTGCATCGATGGCATCGGAAACCGCGGTTTTAACGGCATTCAGGGACTGACCCGCCACGCGCCGTTCATCGGCGTCCAGCTTGCCCAGCCCCTTCATCAGTTCCGTCACCCGGCCCTTGCGGCCGAGCGCCGAAACGCGAATCGATTCCAGCGCGTCAACGCTGTCCGCCGCCGCGACGGCAGACAGCAGTTCTTCGCGCAATTCGTCGAGATTTTCCATCACCAGACCTGCCCGCGGGTTGACGGCGCTATTTCGGGAGCGCCGCCTGTGCCTGCGTGGCCAATTCCTGGAATGCTGCCGGCTCGTGGATTGCGATATCGGACAGCACCTTGCGGTCGAGATCGATCCCGGCCAGCTTCAACCCGTTGATGAAGGTCGAATAGGTCAGCCCGTGCAGACGGGCACCGGCATTGATGCGCTGGATCCAAAGCCGACGGAAGTCGCGCTTTTTGGTGCGACGGTCGCGATAGGCGTATTGCAGGTCCTTATGGACCCGCTGGATAGCAGCGCGAAACGTATTCTTGGACCGGCCTCGGGACCCCTTGGCGGCCTTGATGACTTTGCGATGACGGGCGTGTGTGGTTACGCCCCGTTTTACTCGAGACATGTGTCTGGCTCCGTTTTTCTAAAGGTTAGGCAGGAAATGACGCTTGACGACGCGGGCATCCGCGGCAGCCATGATCTGCGTCCCGCGATTGGTACGCTTCATCTTCTGCGACCGGCGGCGCAGCATGTGCGACAGGCACGCACTGTTAAACCGGACCTTGCCCTTAGCGGTAATACGGAACCGTTTCTTGGCACTGGACTTGTTCTTCAACTTGGGCATTTCGGTTTCCTCTTTAGTCGAAAGTGTTTTTGTGGTTTCAAAAAACCAACCTTATTTGACGGTCAGGGCATACCCAGGGCCACAGCCGCCGCGTTGAGGCGCGCCTTATACCCCCCAAAAGGGCACAACGCAAGGCCTGCCGCCGCTTGACGGCATGGGCACCGCCCCGCACATTGCCGCCAAACATACACACAACAGGGGGATATCATGGATTTGAACCTGGCGGGCAAGACCGCACTGGTCACAGGCGCATCCAAGGGGATCGGGTTGGCGGTCGCGCGGGAACTCGCGGCGGAAGGGTGCAACCTGCACTTGGCATCGCGGACACAGGCGGATCTGGAGGCCGCGCGCGACGGCATTAACCGCGATTTCGGCGCCCAGGTCACGGTCCATGCGGCCGATCTGTCAAATGGCGACCGGGTCCGGCAGCTGGCGCAGGATACGGCGGGAATCGACATTCTGGTCAACAATGCGGGCGCGATACCGTTCGGCAGCGTCGATTTGGTCGATGAACCGACCTGGCGCGCCGCCTGGGACCTGAAGGTCATGGGCTATATCAACCTGGTGCGTGAAGTGTATCCGGCCATGATCGCGCGCGGCAGCGGCGTGATCGTCAACGTGCTGGGCACGGCCGGCGAACGGCCAACACCGAGCTACATCGCCGGTTCCATGGGCAATGCCAGCCTGATGGCCATGTGCGTCGCATTGGGCGGCGAATCAGTGGACAAGGGCGTGCGCGTCGTCGGCGTCAATCCGGGCCTGATCGAAACCGAACGCATGGTCACCTTGAGCGAAGCGCGCGCCGAGGAGAAATTCGGCGACAAAACCCGCTGGCGGGAATTTCTGGAGAACATGCCGCAGGGCCGTGCCGGCAAACCGGAAGAAGTCGCCGACCTCGTCACCTATCTTGCCAGCCCCCGGGCGTCATGGGTCAGCGGCACGGTCGTCACCGTCGATGGTGGCGTCACCAAACGCGCAACACTGTAAGGACAAACGGAATGGCACGCATCGCCGTCGAAATCGAAACCCGGCCGGAAGGCCGCATCGCATGGGTCACGCTGGAAAACGCTGTAAAGGCGAACTGCCTGACCAGCGAACTGGTCGCGGAACTTGGAACCGCGTTCCGGGACCTGGCCCGCGACCAGGACTTGCGCCTGGCCGTCCTGACCGGCGAAGGGCCCCGTTCCTTCATCGCCGGCGCCAACCTGCAGGAACTGCGTCATTTCGACCAGGACGCGGCGCGCACCTATATCACCAGCCTCACCGCCGCCAACCGGGCAATCCGCGACCTGCCGGTCCCGGTGATCGCACGGGTCAACGGCGCCTGCATGGGGGCCGGTCTGGAAGTCGCGGTGAGCTGCGATATCCGGATCGCTTCCGACAACGCCCGCTTCGCCATGCCGGAAGTGCTGTTCGATCTGCCATCGGTGGTCGAGGCGGCCTTGCTGCCCCGGCTGATCGGTTGGGGCCGGACCAACTGGTTCCTGTATCGCGGCGACGCCATCGACGCGGCAACCGCATTGAACTGGGGCATGGTGGAACAGGTCGTTCCCGCCGCCGAACTGGACAAGGCTGTCGCGGAAACCGTGGACATCTTCATGGGCAACGGGCCCGTCGGCATGCGGCAACAGAAGAAGCTGATGCGCGACTGGGAGCACCTGTCGCTGGAAGACGGTATCCACGCGGGGATCGAATCGCTCAGCAGCGCCTTCCGGGACGGCACGCCTGGCGCGCGCATGTCGAAGTTCCTGGATCGGGACTAGCCCCTGCTGCCGGTTTGCCACAAACAAAAAGAGCGGATTCCTCAGGGAATCCGCTCTAACCGTTTTCTCTGGCTGTTCGAACCTTAACGCGGTGCGAGCACCATAATCATTTGCCGGCCTTCCATCTGCGGGAACTGCTCGACCTTGGCTGATTCGTCCAGTTGGTTACGAACCTTGTCCAGGACATCGCGCCCCAGTTCCTGATGGGCCATTTCCCGGCCACGGAACCGCATCGTCACCTTGACCTTATCGCCTTCGCCAAGGAACTTGACCATCGCGCGCATCTTCACATCGTAATCATGGCTGTCGATGTTCGGACGCATCTTGATCTCTTTGACCTCGATGATCTTCTGTTTCTTGCGGGTCTCGTTCGCCTTTTTCTGGGCGATATATTTGAATTTTCCGTAATCAAGAATCTTGCAGACCGGCGGATCGGCATTTGGTGAAACCTCCACCAGATCCAGGCCCGCTGCATCGGCCCTGTTTAATCCTTCAATCAAGGGAACAACGCCTACCATCTCGCCATCAGCATCGACGAGACGGATATTCGTGGAATCGATATCCCTGTTGACGCGCGGACCATGTTTTGTCGGCGCGGCGTTAAAAGGTGGACGAGCTATAGATTCCTCCTGTTTTAGTTGTTATCGGCTTTCCGTTCGCTGCGGTTCAGGTGTTCATTAATGCAGCAGAACGACGGCCTTGCCCTACAGGGGCATCGCCGCTTCTTCTTTCAGTGTATTGAGTGCCTCGTCAAGTGCAAGGATTTCTTGCTTCTGACCGCCAAGACGGCGGATCGCCACGGTCCTTGCTTCGGCCTCGCGCTGCCCGACCACTATGATAACCGGGACTTTGGCGAGCGAATGCTCCCGCACTTTATAATTGATCTTTTCATTGCGCAGATCGGCTTCGACACGCAACCCGGCCGCCTTGCAGGCACTGGCGACCTCCTGGGCGTATTCATCGCCCTCGGACGTAATCGTCGAAACCACAACCTGAACCGGCGACAGCCATAGCGGCATCCGTCCGGCATAGTGCTCGATCAGCACGCCAAGGAACCGCTCGAAAGAGCCCAGAATTGCACGATGCAGCATGACCGGCCGGTGCCGCGCACTGTCTTCGCCGATATAGGACGCGTCCAGCCGTTCCGGCAGCACGAAATCGACCTGCAGGGTACCGCATTGCCATTCGCGACCAATCGTATCGCGCAGCACGAATTCCAGCTTCGGGCCGTAAAACGCGCCCTCGCCCGGGTTCAGCGTATATTTCAGCCCGGCCGCTTCAGTGGCTTCGGTCAGCGCCTGTTCGGCCCGGTCCCAGGTGGCGTCGTCACCGGCGCGAACCTCCGGCCGGTCGGAAAACTTGACCACCACATCCTCGAACCCGAAATCCCGATAGACCGACAGCAGCAATTCGCAGAACTGCTCTGTTTCCGAAACAATCTGGTCTTCGGTGCAAAAAATATGCGCATCGTCCTGGGTAAAGGCGCGCACGCGCATGATACCGTGCAACGCGCCAGACGGCTCGTTCCGATGACAGGAACCGAATTCGGCCATGCGGATCGGCAGATCGCGATAGCTCTTCAGGCCCTGACGGAAAATCTGCACATGACACGGGCAGTTCATCGGCTTCAGCGCCAGCACCCGGTCATTCTCATCATCGACCGTAAACATGTGCTCGCGGAATTTTTCCCAATGCCCGGAACGTTCCCACAGGGTCCGATCGACAAGCTGCGGCGTCTTTACCTCGCCATAACCGGCCTTTTCCAGACGGCGGCGCATGTATTCCTCGCAGGTCCGGTACAGGGTCCAGCCCTTGGGATGCCAGAACACACTGCCGACTGCTTCCTCCTGGATGTGGAACAGGTCCATTTCACGACCCAGCCGACGGTGGTCGCGCTTTTCCGCTTCCTCCAGACGATGCAGGTAGGCCTTGAGTTCCTTTTCGGTGCGCCAGCAGGTGCCGTAGATGCGCTGCAGCTTCGGATTGTTCGGGTCGCCGCGCCAGTTCGTACCGGCCAGCTTCATCAGCTTGAACGCCTTGCCCAGCTTGCCCGTGGACGGCAGATGCGGCCCGGCGCAAAGATCAACCCAATTGCCCTGACGATACAGCGAAATTTCCGCATCCTCGGGCAGATTGCCGACATGCTCCGCCTTGAAGGTTTCGCCAAGACTTTCGAAAAATTTGGTTGCGTCGGCGCGGGTCCAGACTTCCCGGGAAATCGTCTCGTCGCGATCCACGATCTCCGCCATCTTTTTCTCAATGGCTTCAAAATCATCGGTCGAGAAAGATTCTTCGCGATGGAAATCGTAATAGAATCCATCCTCGATGGACGGTCCGAAGGTGATCTGCGTGCCCGGATACAATTCCTGCACCGCTTCCGCCAGCACATGCGCGCAGTCATGGCGCAGCAGTTCCAGCCCCGCGTCGCTGTCGCGGGTAACGATGGCAACCGTCGCATCGGTATCGATGACATGGGTGAGGTCACGGTCAACACCGTCCACCGTAACCATCATCGCGGCCTTCGCCAGGCCGGGGCCAATCGACGCCGCCAGTTCAGCGCCGGTCACTGCATCATCGAACGCGCGGACGCTGCCGTCCGGAAGAGTAATCGCTACCATTGTTCGTTCCGTTTCAATGCCGCGCCGATTCGCGGCGCACAGGTACTACCGCAAGCGGATAGCGGCTTCAACCTCGGCGAGTTCCAGATCGGCCAGGTTGTCCCGCCGCAAAATCGCCACCGACGCCCCGCGCTGGGCACAAAGCGCCGGATTGGACGCCGAAGAATACAGCACCAGCGACGGACAATCCGACGCCGCGATCAGATGCATCGGCCCGTTATCATTGCCCACGGCCCCCGCCGCCGACCGCGCAAGGCTGGCAATATCGAATAATGACGTTCGGCCGGTCAGGTTAACGACACCGGCGCACAGGTCGGCAATTTCCGCGTTGCGTTCCGCTTCATCCCCGGCCCCGATCAGCACAGGCTGGCAGCCCTTTGCCATCAGCGCCTTTGCCAGCGCAACGTAGCCGGTAACCGGCCAGCGCTTCGCGGGACGGTGCGCCGATCCACCCGGCAGCAGCAGCACGAAAGGCGATTGTGTACCGAACGCTGAAATATCGCCGTTTACCCAGCCCAGGTCGGGCGCCGGCACCGTATCGATACCGGCCATCGCCAACTGTTCGCGCTGGCGGTCGATCGAATGCATTGAATCGCGCGCCGGATTCGCATGCGGATGCGAACATCCCCGGGCGATTCCGCTCCATTCCGGTTTGGGCGCGGCGAACAGCCGGAAATAAATTACCGACCGGTCCGATGTCTGCAGATCGTAAACCCTTTGGAACCCGGTGCTGTCGAACCGACGCTTCAGCCCCAGCCATTCACCGACCTGCCACCATCGCGGCCGCTTGTCGATCCAGATGTCGTTGAAATAACCGCTGGCCTCCGCCAGGGCGACATAGGGCGCGGTTGTCAGCAGCGTGATCCGGGCGTCGGCATGACGCTTGCGGATCGCCGCAAAGGGACCCATTGCCTGAACGAAATCACCGAGCGCCCCCAGCTTGATGACCAGAACCTGTTCGGCAGTCGAATTCACGCGGCCGCTTCGCCCGAGAGCTGTATTTCCTCAAGGAGCTCGCGATAGACATCGAGCGTGGCTTCCGACATCGCCCGCTTGCTGAAATGGTCGCGCGCACGCTTGATGGCCTCCGCGGCAAATGTGGCGCGGTCATCGGCGTTGAGCGAAAGCGCCGCCTGCAGAGCCTCGGCCAGCGCGTCCGGATTACCAGGCTCCGTCAGCCAGCCGCCCCGACCGGGCACGACGAGTTCGGCACTGGCGCCGTGATCCGACGCGATGATCGGGCGTCCCATCGCCTGGGCTTCAATAATGACACGGCCGAATCCTTCCGGGTCGGTCGACGCATGCACGACCACATCCGCCAGCATCATTGCTGCCGGCATATCACTACAATTGCCAACCAGGTGAACCACACTGTCGAGCCCCAGCCGCGCGACCTGGGCTTCGAGGTCACGGCGATATCCGCCACGCCCCTTTTCCGCCCCGACAATCAGGCAGCGCAGATTTGTATGTCCCAGCCGGGCAATCGCATCGATCAGCACGCTGTGCCCTTTCCAGCGCGTTAACCGGCCCGGCAGCATGATAACCGGCACGCCATCGGGTAGCCGCCAGTCTGTTGACAGTTTGATCAGTCGTTCGGCGCTGACCCGCGCCGGATCGAAATGGTCGACATCGATACCCCGGTGAATGACCCTGATTTTCCCCGGATCGACGTTATAGGTCTGGATCGCGTGGCGGGCGATATAATCACTGATTGCGATCATCCGCTCCCCGGCGGTCATGACCGAATTGTACAGGCGCTTGAGCGGCAGGCCGAGGTTATAGGTCGCATGGAACGTCGTCAGAAACTGCCGGTCGGTCTGCTTTGCCGCGCGGCGCGCGCACCAGGCCGGCGCACGGCTGCGCGCATGCACGATATCAACCTCGTTGCGGCGGATCAGGTTGACCAGTTCCTCGGAATTCTTGCGCATGACCAGCGGATTCTTGGAATGCACCGGTAATTCGATATGCTGGGCGCCACCGCGCAACACTTCACGCACCATCGGCCCACCGGACGACACAATGATCGATTGCCAGCCCGCATCCGCCAGCGCCACCGCGATATCGACGGCACCGCGCTCTACCCCACCGGTCACCAGTGATGGCAATACCTGCATGACGACGGGCGGCCGGCTGGCATCGTCGTGTTGCGCCATGGTACTGTCCGCGCCGTCCGTCATCGTCATTCCGTCTCATTGATTTTCAATCTGCGCATCGGTTCGATACCTTGGCACAGCATTCAATATTAGCACGCCCCAACGGCGCGACAATCGCCTACCACCATATTCCCGCCGGGCCGGAGGGTCTGGCGCTACCCGGAATCTTGTTCTGCGGCGGCTTCCATTCAAGTATGGAAGGGGCCAAAGCGACCATGCTGGATGCATTTTGCCGGTCGCGTGGTCAGCAATATACCCGTTTCGACTATCAGGGACACGGGGCGTCGTCGGGTGATTTTGCCGCAGGGACGATCGGTGAATGGTTCGAAGACATGCTGGCGGTGTTCGAGGACATAACCGAAGGCCCGCAGGTCGTGGTCGGCTCGTCAATGGGCGGCTGGATGGCGTTGCTGCTCACATTGCTGCGCCGGGAACGGATTGCGGGGCTGGTCCTGCTTGCCCCCGCCGCCGATTTCACGACCGAACTGCTCTGGAAAGCCATTCCCCCGGAAGGCCGCCAGCAGATTCAGGACGAAGGCGTATGGATGCGCCCGTCAATCTATGATGACGGCCCCTATCCGGTCACCCGGACCCTAATTGAGGAATCGCGCAACCATCAGGTTCTGGGGCATCCAATCCCGTTCGACGGTCCGGTGCGTATCCTTCTGGGCATGCGGGACCATGTCATTCCGGTGGAACACGTGCAACGCACCGCGGACGCCATCACATCCGACGATATCGAGATAACCCTGATCAAGCGCGGCGACCACCGGCTTTCCGAACCGGATGATCTGGCCAAAATTCGCGCCGCCGTTGCGGAGCTCAGCCGTTCTGGAGCAACGCCCTGAGGGCATCGCGATAATTCGGCCATTGCAGCGCGACACCCAGGTCCTCGCGGATCCGGCGGTTGGAGACCCGCTTGTTGTCGCGATAGAAGCTGCGCGCCATCGGCGACAGTTCCGCATCTTCAAAGGCAATCGGCGCGGGCGGTTCAACCCCCAGCAATTCGCAGGCGAAGGCAATCACTTCTTCGGGCGGCGCCGCCTCGTCATCGCAGACATTGAAGGCCGGGCCGGCATCGGGGCGGTCGATAGCCGCCCGCAGCACAGCCGCGATATCATCGACATGGGTCCGGCTGAAGACCTGCCCCGGCTTGATAATCCGTCGCGCCTGCCCCCGGCGTACGGTTTCCAGCGCATTCCGGCCGGGACCGTAGATTCCCGCAAGCCGGAACAATTGCACCGGCACCCCTGCCCGCTCGCCAAGCACCCGCCAGCCGTCCTCCGCCGCAACCCGCCGTTCCCCGCGCTGTCCGGTCGGTTCACGTGGCGATTCCTCATCGACCCAGCCGCCCTGCCGGTCCCCGTAAACACCCGTTGTCGACAGATACCCGATCCAGCGCAATCCTTCGATCGCGGCAATATCATCGGCATGCCGTTTCAGTACCGGGTCCCCATCCGCCCCCGGTGGCACCGAAGACAAAAGATGCGTGGTGCCCGCCAAGGCCTCCCCGGCATCCGGCATGGCCACCGTCCCGTCGAAGGCGAACATCGCGCATCCGGGCATTGACATTTTCTGCGGCTCGCGGCCGGTTCCGGCAATTTTCCAGCCTTCGGCCTGCAATTGCGTGGCCAGGGCGCGGGCAGAATAACCAAGGCCGAAACAGAACAGGCGCGGGGAATCAGCTTCAGACATGGTTTGGTTCCGGACTTGCAAACAGGGCCGGACATAATGACTTTAGGGCATCATCGGCTCAAGGTTTAACGGAGGACGAAAAACTGTCCCGGTTGCCATTCATCGCGTTCAGCGCCTGCTTTCTGCTCGCCGCCCCGCTCGGCGCCGCCGATAATTCGGAAAGGGGCCGCTATGAAAACTGTATGCGGCTCGCCCGGACTGATCCGGGCACCGCCTTCGAAACGGCCCTTGCCTGGCAGGAACTCGGCGGCGGCGATGCCGCCCGGCACTGCAGCGCCGTCGCCTTGATCGGGCTGGAACAATACGCGCAAGCGGCAACCCGACTCGAGGCGCTCGCCAAAGCCATGACCGCGGCCGACGCCCCAAGCCGCGCGGCAATCATGGGCCAGGCCGGTACCGCGTGGTTCCAGGCCGAGGATTATGACCGCGCCTTCGCGGCGCAAAGCGCGGCGCTGGAGCAGGCGCCGAACGACCCCGAGCTGCTGATCGACCGGGCGATGACGCTGGCAGGTGCGAAGAATTACTGGGAAGCCATCGACGATCTGAACCGGGTAATCGAAGCCGATCCCAGCCGCTACGACGCGCTGATCCTGCGGGCCAGCGCCTATCGGTTCGTCGACGCCCTGCCGCTGGCCCGCGAAGACGCGGAAGCCGCCGCCCACATCGCCCCGGACCGGCCGGATGTGCTGCTGGAATACGGCATCCAGCTGCGGCTCGCCGGCGAAAATGACGCCGCGCGCCAGCAATGGCTGCGGCTGATCCGCCTGCATGACGGCACCCCGGCATCGGACGCGGCGCGGCGGAACCTCGAATTGCTGGACGTGAAAGCGGACTGACCGCCAGAGGCCTATTCCTCACCCGGCCCCCAATAGCCACGATGAATCCCCCTGCGTAATGTCCCTTTTTCGCCACCTGTCGCCACGATCTGCGCATCAGTGCGGGTCAACCGAAGTTTCCGCTGACGGAACCACCGGAACAGCCGCTCCCGCATCTCTGCCATGATTTCCACACTGGCCGGGTCAGGGCCAAGGTCATTCTGTTCCGCGGGGTCCGCATGCATGTCGAATAATTGTGCCGGGAAATTTTCCCAGAACAGATATTTGTATCGCCTGGTCCGCACCATATAGCCGCGGGCCTCCGCCGGGGGCTGGTTAAGGATCGCGCGGGCGTCGCGCATGGAATAGTCGATTTCCGAAAACGCCGCGTCCCGCCATTCAGAGTCATCCGCACCAAATAGCAGTGGCTGCAGCGAATGCCCCTCCAGCCGGTTATAGGCGGGCTCCCCTCCAAGTGCAGCGACAAAAGTCGGGATCAGATCGATCCCCTCGACCAGCGCATCGGAATGCTGGCCACGACAGGCATCGGCCTCGGCGCGCGGATCATAGACGATCATCGGGATGCGCACAGATTCTTCGTGCAGCAATTCCTTCTCGCCAAGATAATGATCGCCCAGATAGTCGCCGTGATCGCTGGTGAATACGATCATCGTATTTTGGAACAGGTCGCGTTCTTCCAGAAACATCCAGAGCCGGCCGAGATGATCATCGATTTCCGTGATCAATCCCATATAGGCCGGAATCACACGCTCCCTGACCTCGGCGCGGGCAAAGGTTGCACTGTCACCATGTTGCATGAAAGCACCATGCACCGGATGCGGATTCCGGCGTTCCGCGCTGCCCTGATTCACGGGCAGCACGTGGGACGCGTCATACATATCGTGATAGGGCGCCGGCGCCACATAGGGCCAGTGCGGCTTGATGTAGGACAGATGAATACACCAGGGATCGTCCCCCAATCCGTCGATACAGTCCATCGCCCGGTCAGTCATATAGGCTGTCTCGGAATGTTCTGCACTGATTCGGGCGGGCAAATGCGCCCATTTCATATGCCAGCCGGAAAGCACCTCCCCGCTCGGCCCCGCCGCCGAATTGGCAAAATCGTGCCACGGATTCGGGCTATCGTAGCCTTTTTCCCGCAGCCAGCGATTATAGCGCAAGTTCGGGTCAAAAGCCTCGTGCGGATGCAGGCCGTCATCCCGTTCAAATGCTTCGAACCCGCATTCGGAAACTAGCACGCCAAGATCGCTGTCCGGATTGATACCAAGACGCTTCATATCGTCCCTATTGGCCGCCATGTGGGTCTTGCCGACCAGCACCGAACGCACGCCCAGCGGCCGCAGATGGTCGCCCAGCGTCATCTCATCTACCCGTGGCGGGAATCCGTTATAGCCGGAACCGAGCGTCCACGGATAACGGCCGGTGTAAAACGACATACGTGATGGCCCGCAAATCGGTGCCTGGCAATAGGCATGGTCAAAGGTCACGCCGCGCGCCGCCAGCCTGTCTACATTTGGGGTCCGCAAATAAGGGTGCCCGGTGCATGACAGGTAATCCCAGCGTAGCTGGTCGCACATGATGAACAGGATATTTTTAACAACGTCCACCATGCCATTGTCCTCACCGGTAACCGGGTTGAGCTTCGTTATGAAAACGCCGCCGCCAAGGGTATGGCAAAACCCATTGTGATCAAACCCGCATCCCCGCTGCCTTTGGCGTGACGTGCTGCCTGGCCCCTTGCGCCATTTGCAGACGCCGAACGGAAGTTTTAGACTAATCCCTCCACGCAAGAGGAGGCTGTCCCCGATGACCGACACCAATCAAGCGCATGGCGCTGGCGCCGATACCGGCCTGCTGCCGACGACATCGCATCAGATCCTTGGGCCTTTTTATCCGCTCATCAAACCGTCCAAAGGCGGCGACCTGACAACAGTTGACGGCCGCCCCGGCCGTGCCGCGGGTCAGTTGATATACCTGTCCGGGCGGGTTCTCGACCGGACCGGCGCCCCGGCGCGCAATGCCAAGATCGAAATCTGGCAGGCCAACTCCCACGGGCGTTATACCCATCCCAATGACGACAACCCGGCGCCGCTCGACCCCAGCTTTGAAGGGTTTGCGGTCGTTGAAACCGACAGCGACGGCGCCTACAGCCTGAAAACCATCAAGCCCGGTGCCTACCCCGCCGGCCCTGGCCGCATCCGCCCGTCGCATATCCATTTCGAGGTTTTCGGCAAGCGCGAGCGCTTTGTGACGCAGATGTATTTCGCCGGCGACGAGCACCACGAGCAGGACCCCTGGCTGCAATCGTCCATCAAGCAGGAAACGATCGTTATGCCGATCATCGACCCGGTCGAGGGTATGGAAGCGGAAGCCAAGCGGGTCAATTTCGACATCGTCCTCATGAACGGCTGACCGGCCGGACAGAGACTCAAAACTAACCCCGCCCCTAGAAATCCAGATCGGCGTAATGCTTTGGTGGTGGGGCGCCGGGGATGTGGTCGCCGAGCAGGGGGCGGAAGCTGGGGCGTGATTTGATCTTTGCGTACCAGTCCTTGGCCGCCGGGTGGTCCTCCCACGGCACATCGCCCAGGTAATCGACGCAGGACAGATGCGCCGCCGCCGTCAGGTCGGCAAGCGTGAGTTCATCGCCCGCGAGCCAGCGCCGCCGTTCCGTCAGGTAGCCGATATAATCCAGATGATAGTGGATATTCTGGTTGCCGGCCCGGATTGCCGCGGAATTGGGTTCGCCCAGCCCGAGAAACCGTTTCATGATCTTTTCGTTGACCAGGTTGTCGGTGACCTCGCTGTGGAATTTCTGGTCAAACCAGGCGGTCAGCCGGCGCGTTTCCGCGCGAATTGTGGGTGACCGGCCGATCAGCGGCGGTTCGGGATGTACCTCGTCAAGATACTCGGCGATGGCCCGGGAATCCGCCAGCACCATGCCGTCGTCCTCCACCAGCACCGGTACCTCACCCGTCGGGTTCAGCGCCAGAAACGCATCACGCCGTTCCCAGACCTTTTCGACCTTCAGGGTCGTGTCCAGGCCCTTCTCGCCGAGAACAAGGCGAACCTTCCGGCTGAACGGCGATAACCAGAGATGATAAAGCAGGCGCATGTCACTCATATTAGGGGGTCCGCGCGAAATGGAAAGAGGATGCAGCGCATGAAAGGCAGGCCCATCCGGTAATCCCCCGCGAAATTAAGGTTTTCCGGTTCGTTGTTATTGCGCGTATAACACATCCTGTATCTGGGGAGATTCAGTTGGTACTGTACCACATTTTGATTCTGGCACTGGTGCAGGGCGTTACAGAGTTCCTGCCGATCAGCTCTTCGGGGCATCTCGTCCTGACCTCCCAGGTCATGGGCTGGCCCGATCAGGGACTGATGATCGATGTGGCGGTTCATGTCGGCACCCTGCTCGCCGTCATCCTGTATTTCTGGCGCAGCGTCTGGGAAATGACCGTTGGTTTCCTGTTGCTGCTGCGCGGCCGCAGCAGCCCCGGCGGCCGGCTGGCGCTGCTGGTTATTCTGGCGACAATTCCGGTCATCGTCGCCGGATATTTCGGCAAACCCTATATCGAATCGCACTTGCGCAGCGCCGAGGTCATCGCCTGGGCAACGCTGGGATTCGGCATTCTGCTGTGGATCGCGGACAAGACCGGCATGACCGTACACCGGATCGAACATCTGGGCTGGGGCAGCGCGGTATTCATCGGATTGTCGCAGGTGCTGGCACTCATCCCCGGCACGAGCCGATCCGGCATTACCATGACGGCGGCGCGATTCCTGGGCATGGAACGGTCTGATGCAGCGCAATTTTCCATGCTCCTGTCGATCCCGACGATTCTGGGCGCCGGCGTATTGAGCGGTTTCGACCTTTACGATTCCGGTGACCTGGCGCTGGGCGGCGACGTGATCATCGCCGCGGCATTGTCCTTCATCACCGCGATTGTCGCGATATGGGGATTAATGCAATGGCTGCGGCATGCCGGCTTCGGACCGTTCGTCCTGTACCGGATCGTTCTGGCCTGCGGGCTGCTGTACTGGGTTTACGCCTGAGCCTGAGCCAGTGCCTTTTTGAAGCCTGAACCCAGGCTTCAGGCCTGCACCGACGTATTAAAACGGCCACCACGGCGGAACCGGTCCAGATAGGTCGGCATGATCACTTCCGCCGCAACCGGCGTAATGTCCAGCGCATCCAGCCCCGGCGCATCACCCGTCGCAACATTGTCGCTGCGCAACAGTGTAACCTGATCTGGTGTCAGCGGCGGCGTCGGCAGGAATTGCAGGAAAACCGCCATCAGGCTGGCGGTCCAGAACGGCACCGGCAGCAGCAGGCAGTGGCGATCGGTCTGCCGTAACACCAGTTCCATCAGTTCCCGGAACGTGTAAACCGCCGGTCCCGCCAGTTCATATGTCTTGCCGGCAGCATCATCGCGCGACAGGCAGGCCATGATCGCATCCGCCACATCGCCGACATAAACCGGCTGGAACCGGTTGCCGCCATCGTCCGGACCGGCATTGGCCTGACCGTAAATCGGGCAAGCACCGCCGAATACCGGCAGCGCCGGCAGCAGCCGCGCCATCCCGGCGAACCGGTTGAAAAAATCATCCTGGGGCCCGAAGACCACGCCGGGGCGCAGGATCGACGCTTCCGGAAAGGCTTCCAGCACCGCTTCCTCACCCGCCGCCTTGGACCAGGCGTAGCGTGACGCCGACCGGGTCGACGCACCAAGCGCCGATATCTGCACCAGCCGCTGCACGCCTGCCGCCTTGGATTGCCGCGCGATTCGGGCCGCAGCGTCCTTGTGAATCGCTTCGAACGTCCGTTTTCCGCGCTCAAACAGGATACCCACCAGATTGACCACCGCGTCGGAGCCTTCGACCGCCGCCGCAACAGAGGCATCGTCGCGCACATCGGCGCGCACTGGCGTCACCTGCCCGACATCACCCATCGGGCGCAGGAAAATTGCACCGGCAGGGTCCCGAACCGCAACACGTACGATGAGTCCCTGTTCCGCCAGCCGCTTGACAAGATGGCGGCCGATAAACCCCGAACCGCCAAAAACCGTGACCTGTTTCATGCTTTGTCATCCCCTCACGCCAATGGGCCGCAGCATATCCGCCCGGCACCGCTACGATGCGCATATTAGAGCAAAGGTTCTCAGGTTCAATCGCCCATCGGAAACTGACCCGCCGGAAACGCAGTCAATGTCGATTCTGGCCCCCTTCATGTCGTAACCTTATTGACATGCCGGATGCGCCAGCCTATCACGCCTCCCGAGCCCAGGTGGCGGAATTGGTAGACGCGCAGGTTTCAGGTACCTGTGGCCGAAAGGTCGTGGAAGTTCGAGTCTTCTCCTGGGCACCATCTTTAGTTTGATTGATGGCGCTGTGCCACGAAGGAATTACCGGTAAGTGACGATTACACTGCATCATGGCGATTTGCCCGCAGATGTCGATTTCGGCGATTCTGTCGCAATCGATACGGAAACGATGGGCCTGAAGCCGCACCGCGACCGGCTGTGCCTGGTGCAGCTTTCCGCAGGCGACGGCAATTGCCACCTCGTAAAAATCCCCCTGGGCGGCGCCGAAGCGCCAAACCTCACACGCTTGCTGACCGACAGCAACGTGCTGAAACTGTTCCATTTCGCGCGGTTTGATATCGCTGCACTGCGCAACGGGCTGGGCGCCATAACCGGGCCGGTATTCTGCACCAAGATCGCCTCACGGCTGGTTCGGACCTATACGGACCGACACGGCCTGAAGGATCTGTGCCGCGAATTGCTGGGCGTCGACCTGTCCAAGCAGCAACAGTCTTCCGACTGGGGTGCCGATACGCTGACGGACGCACAAATGAACTATGCCGCCAGCGACGTCCTGTACCTGCATGACCTGCGGGCACGACTGTCAGAAATGCTGGTTCGCGAAGACCGCATGCACCTGGCACAGGCGGCATTTGACTTCCTTCCCGTCCGGGCCGAGCTGGATCTTGTCGGCTGGGAAGAACAGGACATTTTTTCTCATAGCTGACCGGATGCGCTTGCGTCCGATGCATGTTTCCTTTTTGCGCCGCAACAGGCATAATCGGAATGATTCGGTAGGGATTCCAATGCGATTCCCCCGATCAGCAGTTTAAAGACACCGATGGCGTCCCCACTTATGCGGAACGCCTCTGACGAAGGATTTGGACACTGAGCTCCCCGAAGACCGAAAGTCGTGACACGACTGATAATGCCGACCGTATTTCCGCCGCGCGTGTGCTCAAGCTGGAAGCGGATGGTATCATCGCGCTCTCGAATGCTCTGGACGACCGGCTGACGGCCGCGCTGGATATTCTCGCCGGGATTACAGGTCGCGTCATCGTCACCGGCATGGGCAAAAGCGGCCATGTGGCGCGGAAGATCGCCGCGACACTGGCATCGACCGGCACACCCGCACATTTCGTCCATCCAGGCGAGGCCAGCCACGGTGACCTTGGGATGATCGCGCGCGACGATGCGGTGATCGCCCTGTCCAATTCGGGCAATACCCGCGAACTTTACGACCTGTTCGAATACACGCGGCGCTTCTCTATCCCCCTGATCGCCATTACGTCGGGGGCTGACAGCACCATGTCGGACGTGGCGGATATCGCGTTCATCCTGCCGCCTGTTCCCGAAGGCTGCCCGATGGGGCTGGCACCGACCACATCGACGACCATGGCGCTTGCCCTGGGTGATGCCATCGCGGTCGCCCTGCTGGAACGCCAGGGGTTTTCGACGACTGATTTCAGAGTCCTGCATCCCGGCGGCCAGATCGGGTCCAGCCTGCAACGGGTTTCGGACCTGATGCATTCGGGTGAGAACCTGCCCGTCATTGCGGGCGACGCCCGCATGAGTGACGCCGTCCTCTCCATGACCGCAAAGCATTTCGGCTGCGTCGGTGTACTCGACGAAAACGGTAGCCTGCAGGGGGTTATTACCGATGGTGACCTGCGACGGCATATGTCCGATGCGCTGCTGGGCAAGACAGCCCGGGAAGTCATGACCTCGAACCCCGCGACGATACGGCCCGCGGCCCTGGGGGCCGAAGCCCTGTCGCTGATGAACGAACGCTCCATCACCAGCCTTTTCGTCATGGAAGACGGGCGGCCGGTCGGCATTCTGCATATACATGACTGTCTCCGAGCCGGGATCCGGTAACGCACCGGCAGACGGACCGGCAGCCCCGCCGGAGCGGAAGTTCGCCCAGCTGGCATTCCGGCGCGAACGGCCGCGCTATAACCCGCTATACGGTCGTTTCGTCAGTATTACCAAGGTCATCCTGCCGACAATCGCCACGGCAATCATCGCGCTGATCGTCGTCTGGCCGGAACTGAACGAACAGGAAGACCGTTTCGTTCTGGGCCCGGCGCGAATCGATCGATCGGAAGCGGAAAACCTTCGTATGGTGAACGCGCGATTTACCGGCAGCGATGCCACCCGGCGGCCCTATACCATCACGGCGGATACAGCGGACCAGGCGAATGCGGAATCGGCGGTCATCGCACTGGACGCGCCCAAAGCCGATATTGCGCTGAGCAACGGCGCCTGGGTTGCGCTGACGGCGACAAGCGGCTCCTTCGACCGCAACAGCCAGGTTCTGGAACTGAACGGCGGCGTCAACCTGTATCATGACAGCGGCTACGAGTTCCGCACCGACAGCGCCGTCTTCGACCTCACGGCGGGCGATGCCACGGGAATCGAGCCCGTACAGGGCCAGGGCCCTTTCGGCCAGTTGCAGGCGGAAGGTTTCCGCATTTACAACCGGGGCGAACGGGTCGTGTTCACGGGCAAGGCCAAACTGACCCTGACACCAAAGAAACCAGACGGATCATGATATTGCGAATTATAGGGGCCTGCATGGCGGCGGCCATTGCTATCGGGGGCCTGTCCCCCACCAATGCGCAAAGCATCGTCGGCCGCAGCGGCGACAGCCCCGTCGATATCGAGGCGAATGACGGCATCGAATGGCAGCGCGACACCAAGGCCTATATCGCCCGGGGCGACGCCCGCGCCCGAAAAGACGGCGTTGAAATCCAGGCCGATACGCTGACCGCATTCTACCGCGACGGCGCGGACGGCACCGGACAGGAAATTTACCGGATCGATGCCGACGGCAAGGTCCGGATCAAATCCCAGACGGAAAAGGCATTCGGCGACAAGGGCGTCTACCATGTCGATGAATCCGTCCTGGTGCTGGTCGGCCGCAACCTGCGCTTCGAAACGACCACTGCGACCATTACGGCGCGCGACACGCTGGAATACTGGGATACCAAAAGCCTCGCGGTTGCTCGCGGTGACGCCATTGTCGAAAGCGAAAATGGCCGACTGAAGGCAGATATCCTGACCGCCCATATCGCCAAGGAGGGCAAAAGGGAGGTCAATCGAATCGATGCTTTTGGTAACGTTTTGGTAACTACTGGCACGGAAATTGCTCAGGGCGAAGAAGGTGTGTATAATCCGCGCACTGGGCTGGCTACCTTGTGTGGAAATGTAAGAATCACACGCGGGAAAAACCAGCTCAACGGCAATTGTGCGGAAGTAAACCTCGTAACCGGCATCAGCAAGCTGTTGGGGGGGAACGGCCGCGTCAAGGGTCTGATCACACCGGAAAAATAAGGCAATGAAAGCTCGGGTGACGTGAAAAACAAGGACGACGACATAAACGCCGATGAACGCGGCACCGTTCCCTGGCCGGGCGAAGGCCTGCTGGCAAGCGGCCGGGAAGCCGGACCGGAAGATGACGGTCCGCAACTCGTCGCCGATAATCAGGGGCTCGTTGTCAGCAATATCGGCAAAAGCTTCAAGAAGCGGCCCATCCTGCGCGATGTCAGCCTCAAGGTGCAGCGCGGCGAGGTCATCGGATTGCTCGGACCGAACGGTGCGGGCAAGACCACCTGCTTCTATATCGTCACCGGACTGATCGCGCCGGATTACGGCGCAATCTCTATCGACGGCGCCGATGTCACGCAGTTGCCGATGTATCGCCGGGCACGTCTTGGCGTCGGCTACCTGCCGCAGGAAGCATCGATTTTCCGGGGACTGACCGTCGAAAACAATATTCGTGCGGTGCTTGAGGTCGTCGAATCCGACCGTGACCAGCGCGAAGCCATGCTGGATGAACTGCTTGCGGAATTTTCCATCACCCATCTGCGCCGCACCCCATCGCTGGCGCTGTCGGGCGGCGAACGACGCCGGGTGGAAATCGCCCGCGCCCTGGCATCGCAGCCGGCCTTCATGCTTCTGGACGAACCGCTGGCGGGCATTGACCCGATTGCCGTGCATGATATCCGCGAACTTGTTTTCCATCTCAAGGATCGCGGTATTGGCGTCCTGATTACAGACCACAATGTTCGCGAAACGCTGGATCTCGTCGAACGCGCCTACATCCTGCATGACGGCAGGGTGCTGATGCAGGGGGCCCCCGAAGAGATCGTGGATCACGCTGAAGTGCGTCGAGTCTATCTCGGCGAACGGTTCAGCCTTTAAGCAAGCGGCATTGATGTTCCAATGGCAATAGCACCTCGACTGGAAATCAGGCTCGGCCAGACACTGGTCATGACGCCACAGTTGCAGCAGGCGATCAAGCTGCTGCAGCTGTCGAGCCTTGAACTGTCCGCCTATGTCGAAACGGAGCTGGAAACCAATCCGCTGCTGGAACAGGACACCAGCGAAAATGACAATCGTCGCGAAAGCGACCGCGAACAGGCCGGCGATGGTGCTGCCGATGGTACTGCCGAAACCCCCGCCAATGACGGCCTGTCCGATGGCGCCGACGGCCCGGATACTGTCGACCTGACCGGGGCGGAAAACATGCCGGCGGATGGCGACCTGCCGCTGGATGCCGATTATACCAACAGTTACGAAGCCGACGGCATTGTCGATGTATCCGGCGACCCACCGGCCGCATTTGCCGATGTCGGCAGCAGCCGCAGCCGCGGCAACATGCCGGATGACGATCGGGATTTCGAATCGTCGATCGCTACCGAAATGTCGCTGCGCGACTACCTGACCGAACAGCTGAATGTCGACATCCATGACCCGGTGGAACGCATCATCGGCGTGCATCTGATCGATTCACTGGACGAGTCGGGCTGGCTGGGGACTGAACCGGAGCAGATCGCGGAAACCCTGAATTGCGAAACCAGCCTTGTTGAATCGGTCCTCAGCACGCTGCAGCAATTCGACCCACCCGGCATTTTCGCACGCGACCTGCGCGAATGCCTGGCACTACAGCTGCGCGAAAAGGACCGGCTGGATCCGGCCATGGAGGCCCTGATCGTCAACCTGGACAAGTTGGCCCGGCAGGACCTCAAGGGGTTGCTGAAAGCCTGCGCCGTCGACGAGGACGACCTCGTCGAGATGATCGAAGAAATCCGCGCCCTGAACCCGAAGCCCGCCCTCGCCTTCCATCATGAGGTGGCGCAGACGATCATTCCGGACATTCTGATGCGGCCGAGCCCCGATGGGGGCTGGATTGTCGAACTTAATCCGGAAACCCTGCCGCGCGTGCTGGTCAACACGTCCTATTATGCGGAAATCAGCAAGGATGCCAGTTCCAAGAAAGACAAGGAATACATCGCCGAACGCTTCCAATCGGCAAGCTGGCTGGTCAAATCGCTGGACCAGCGCGCCAATACGATCCTGAAGGTTTCAACAGAAATCGTTCGCCAGCAGCAGGGCTTCTTCCTGCACGGGGTCGCGGAATTGCGCCCGCTGGTATTACGGGACATCGCCGAAGTGATCGAAATGCACGAAAGCACGGTGAGCCGCGTCACAACGAACAAATACATGTCGACGCCGCGCGGATTGTTCGAACTGAAGTATTTCTTTACCTCATCCATCGCCAGCGCCACGGGCGGCGAGGCCCATTCGGCGGAAGCGGTTCGCCACAGAATCAAGGCGCTGATCGACGAAGAAACCGTCGATACGGTCCATTCCGACGACCGGCTGGTCGAACTTCTTCGCGAAAACGGTATCGAAATCGCGCGCCGCACCGTCGCCAAATACCGGGAATCGCTTAAAATCCCCTCCTCGGTACAGCGGAAACGGCTGAAAACAAGCGCGTTTCGCTAGGAAAATCGCCATTTTTACGGGTTTGGGGCATTCTGCAGCACCACATTGATGCAGATACGGCTTGCGCCCGATACGCAATACGTTAACTTCTTTTTCCTATTGTTGACTCTAATTTGTAGCATAACTATGTTGCCGCTCCTCGACTGATGGGCAGCGTTAAGGCGCCCGGCGAGACACACAAGATCAACATACGGACTTATCCGCCCATGCAGCTTTCCGTGAATGGCAAGCAGATCGATATCGGCGACGCATTGCGTGGCCATATTGAAGAAAATCTGCCGAGCATCGTAACGAAGTACTTTGAAAACCCGACCGACGCCCACGTCACCATGACGCGCGAAGGCAAGGATTTCAGAGCCGACATCACCGTCCACGTCGGCAAGGGCATCATGGTCCAGAGCCAGGGCAGTTCGGAAGATCCGTACGCGGCTTTCGACACCGCAGCGGTGCATATCGCCAAACGGTTACGGCGCTACAAGCGCCGGCTGCGCGATCATCATCGTGGCAAGGCCGAACGGCCGGAAACCCTGGCGGCCCAGCATTATGTCATGGAACCCCATGGCGACGAATCCGGCGATATACCGGTTCCCGATCAGCCAATTATCGTTGCCGAAATGACGGCAGAGATTGAATCGCTGAGCGTCGGTGAAGCCGTGATGCGCATGGATTTGTCAGGCCAGCCCGCGCTGATGTTCCACAACAAGGCGCATGGCGGCATGAACATGGTCTATATCCGCAGCGACGGAAATATCGGCTGGATCGATCCCAAAGGAAACGCCGGCACGCCGGGTACCTGACAGGAGAATTCGTTTGGTCATTCTTTCCAATATCCTGAGCGCAGACCGCGTTGTTCCAAATTTGCATGCTTCTTCGAAAAAGCAGGCATTGCAGGAACTGTCGCGGCGTGCGGAAAAAGAAACCGGACTTTCTGACCGTCAGATACTGGATGCATTGCTGGAACGCGAGCGCCTCGGCTCGACCGGTGTCGGCAATGGCGTCGCAATTCCACATGGTACCCTTGCAGGGCTGACCGAAATCTGCGGGCTGTTCGCCCGGCTTGAAAAGCCGATCAATTTTGACGCGGCTGACGACCAGCCTGTGGATCTTATATTCGTCCTGCTCGCCCCCGAAAATGCCGGTGCGGCGCATCTCAAGACCCTGTCAAAGCTTGCCCGCATTTTCCGTGATGAAGAATCGTGCAAACGGTTGCGTGAACTGGAAAGCGAAACCGAGCTGCTGGGTGTCTTCACGGATAATCTTGCGAGCGCAGCGGCCTGACCCTGCCGCCGAACCGCCCGGCATCCGTCACAATCCCTTAATAATCCGACGATGTTTCCCTAGTGCCGGGTCAACGCGACCAGTTCACGTTCATAGGCCTCGGCAAGGGCTTCGTCCCGGCTGCCGACGGCCAGCAGGTCTTCGCCCGCGGCAGATGTCAGAACGTAATATGTCCCGCCATCGATTATCGCTTTCTTGATATAGGCGACATTATCGCGCCCCAGATGCGCGAAGGCATCATCGGACAGCGTTTCGAACCCGTTTTCAGTATGCATGATCGTATCCTTACCTCTGCCTGCCGCGTGTCGTAACATCCATATCGCTGGACGGTGTGCTGCGTTTCCTGATCTGGATGGTCTGGACCCGGGCTTCCGGTTCCGGGCGCACCAGTTCGATATGCAAAAGCCCGTTATCGAGTTCCGCACCGACAATTTCGATCCCTTCGGCCAGGACGAAACTGCGCTGAAACTGCCGCGCCGCGATACCCCGATGCAGATAGACCCGCTCCTTGTCGTCAGTCTGCCGCCCGCGCACGAGCAACTGGCTGTCCTCAAGCTGGATGGTCAGATCCGCCTCGGCAAACCCGGCTACCGCCAGCGTAATCCGCAGGCTGTTCCCGCCGGTCTGTTCGATATTGTAAGGGGGATACCCTTCAGCCGGCATTTTCGAGATTCGGTCGAGCGTCTGCTCAAACTGTTCGAACCCCAGCAAAAGCGGGCTGTTGAAAATGGATACGCGTGGCATGGCGTGGCGTCTCCTCCTCATCTGAGCGAGTGGCCGTTGAAAACCGGAGCCCGAATTCGGCACTCCCCACACGGACGCTTGCGCCAACCGCCTGGTGACACTTTATTTGGGGGCCGCCCGATACGGTTTCAAGAGACCGGCGGCAAGCCGGGCGCGCGCGGTTATGCCCGTGCAGGCACAATCACGGCACCACTATCCGCTGCCACGGCAAGCGGTATACCGCAGAAAATGGTCGAAAACGCCATTGAATCAGGCCGCGTGACCTGCCCGGGTAAGCGGTCCGGGGATTGAAATACAACGGATCACGGGACGACAACCGCCCTTGGCGGCCATCGTCCCGGCCCACCGGTCCCCTCCGAAAAATCAGATTCTAGTGAATTGTTTCCAGGTCGTTCTGGTACTCGCCGACAAGCTGGCTGATGATCAGCGCGGCCTCGCTGCGGGCGACATCAGGATGCCGCTCTCGATACGCGGTCATCGCGACAACAAAAGCCGTATGATCGACGGCCCCGGCATCGCGTTGATCGCGATATGCATCGGCAATCGCGCACAGATCGGCGCTATGGGTGTTCAGGTCTGGCATTTTCTCTCTCTCACTTACGCTGTTGTCGCTCTCCGGCGACTCACAAGTACAATAAACCCTATTCGCCGGATTCCGGACGTCACCCAAACGGGTAAGCCAGACGCCGCGCGCGACTTTAACCTGCCGGCGCAACATCGCGGATGAAATGCTCCATCCGGTCCAGGGTCTCGCTGAGGGTTGCCCCCTGGAAGTTCAGCATGAGGCTGCGCAGGCCCGCTTCCTCGAATTGCGCGATATCCGACGCAATCTCGCCGACCTCCCCGGTGAAGACCATCCGACCGCCATCGGTTGCTTCCTGCCGGGCCCCGTCGCCGTACCAGTTCGCTCCATAGGACAGGTCGATTGCCGCCGGATCCCGGTCGGCATTGTCCAAAGCGCGGTTCAGCTTCTCCAGCCCTGCCGCATAGCGCGCCACGGTATCCAGCGGCTGGCGCGGATTGTTGCCAATGGGATACCAGCAATCGCCCAGCGCCGCGACACGGCGATGCGCGCGACCGCTCTCCCCACCGATCCACAAGGGCGGGTGCGGGTCCTGAACCGGCCGGGGCAGGAAGGTAATATTGCTGAAACTGGCGTATTTCCCCGAAAATTCGGGGTTTTCGTCTGTCCACAGGGTCTTGAAGACTTCCAGGTATTCGTCCGTTACGGCACCTCGTTCATCGTAGGGGTCGGTGCCGATCGCTTCGAATTCCTCCCGCATCCAGCCCGTCCCGCAGCCAACCGTAACCCGGCCTTCCGACAGGACATCAATTGTCGACAGCATCTTCGCCGTCGTCACGGGATTGCGGTGCGGCACGACCATGATCGATGTCAGCAACCGCATTGTGTCGGTCGCACTGGCCAAATAGGACAGCAACACCAGCTGTTCCATCGCTTCACCGGACGCGCCCCCCGGCCATGCCCCGGATCCGGAATAGGGATACCGGGAATCCACGTCGCGTGGCACGACGATATGATCGTTTACGAAAACTGTGTCAAAACCAAGCGCTTCGCCTTTTGCCGCCATCGCGGCGATATCGCGCGGGTTCGCCATCGGTCCGCGCGTCGGGACTCCAAAACCATATTTCATGGTCGCTCCATTCGATTGATACCGTGTTGCAACAGTCATACCGGACGCCAGGGGGCAGGAACAGATTTACCTGTACCGCGGGTGGCACCGGCCGCCTGATCAATGGCCGATACGTCCACCACGGGCGCGACCCTGAAGTGAATTTAACGTTATACTTCAAATTGTTTACATACTCATGTTTTGCGATTAACAGTCTCGCATGTCTGAAACGTCCTGGGCAGATCCCGCTATCTGGACCTCCACGACCGCAGCCGCAACAGCGGCGGGCGTCGTGCTGTCCGTCGCGCTCGCCTGGGTTTTCTGGCGACGCTGGAAAGCGGTACGCGAACAACACCGGACCGCGCATCGGCGAACCCGGATGGTGTCCCAGTTCCAGTCCGCGTCGCCGCTTCGGGTTGCCATGACCGAGCTGGAACAGGAACGCGACCCCACGGCACGCGCCGCGATTATCGAGAAACTGAAAGCGGAAGCACGAGGTTCAGCGAAGAGTTACTGGGCGGTGATGGAAGTGATGACCAGCCACCTGCGGCGGCATGCCCGTTCGCCGCTGGGGGCATCCCCGGCAAAGGGGGCCGGTACAGACGCCAAGACGCTGGCGCCTGATATTCAGGGCATCGTGAGCTTCCTTCTGCACCGGGACACCCGCCATGAAGAACAGGGCGCCGGGCTGGACCTGCGCAGCACCGACCTGAGCCATGCGGATATGCGCGGCATTTACCTGCGCTATGCGGATTTTCGGGGGGCGGCCCTGTATGGCACCGCCCTGCGCGGCGCCAACCTGCGCGACGCAGACCTGCGATCGGCCCGGCTGGCCGGGGCGAATTTCCGCGGCGCGGACCTGCGGGGCGCCAATTTCAGCGAGGCCACCCTGCGGGACGCCGACCTGCGCTATGCCGATTTGCGGGGCGCCGTGCTGGACAATCTGGCCGACCTTATCAGTGCGGACCTGAGCAATGCCGATTTACGCGGCACCATCCTGACCGACGTGGTCCTGTGTCAGGCGGTCCTCAGTCAGGCGAGCCTGCGGGGCGCCCGACTGGACTTCGCCGACCTGCGCCGTGCCGTGCTGGACGGCGCCTATCTGCGGGACGTCAACCTGAACGGTGCCGACCTGCGGCATGCCAATCTGCGCGATTGTGACTTCCAGGATGCGGACCTGCGCGATGCCGACCTGCGCGACTCCGACCTGCGCGGCGCCAAAATGAAGGGGGCCCTGTTGCGCGGCGCACAGTTCTCCAACGCGAAACTGCATCGCGCGGATTTTCGCGAAACCGATATATCGGAAGCCAATTTCGGCAGTGCCGACCTCAATGCCGCGCTGATGCCGGAACCGTCACCCGATACCGAAGCCCGCTCGGCAACACAGTAAGCTGTCCCGGACCGCCAGATCATGACGGCGCAACGACATGACCGGTGACGGACACGCGATCATCCGGGCCTGGCTCTGGGTTCTTTTGGCGACGCTACTGTTCGCCATCATGTTCACGATTCCAAAATTTCTGGACGGATCGGTCGCAGCGGTCCAGGTCGCCTTTTTCCGTTACTGCGCCGGGTTCCTTACCATCGTCCCGGTCTTTCTGATGCGGCGAAAATCGATCCGCCGCGAAAGGCACCCGATTACCGGCTACGGGTTTCACATCCTGCGGGCACTTATGGGCAGCCTGTCTGTGGTCGCCATCGCATACGCAGTTGTCGAGATCCCACTGGCCAATGCGCAGGCAATCAACATGACCAGCGGCATGTTCGCCGCCATTTTCGCGGTCCTGGTCCTGCGGGAGCGCCTCAACCGGTTCGGCACTGCGGCCATTTTCATCAGCCTTGCCGGCGCGGTCGTCGTCGCCGAACCCAGGCTGGATGCGGGCGGCCAATGGCTGTCTTTCGGTGCCCTTGCCGCGCTCGCCAGCGCTGTCGCCTGGGGCGTCGACAGCATCACGCTCAAATACACCTCCACCCGCGACGACCCCGCCCGCCAGTTATGCATCGTCAATGGCGCCGCCTGCCTGTTGCTGCTGGGACCGGCGCTTTACATGTGGCGCGACGCACCGCTGGCGGACTGCCTGCTGTTATTGGCCATGGGGCCCATCGCCATTTTTGGCCAGTACTGCAACATCCGGGGCTTCCGGCTGGCGAATGCCGTCGACCTGACTATTATCCGCTACAGCGGAATCGTCTTCGCCGTTCTGATCGGCATTGCGATTTTCGACGAATGGCCCAATCTGGCAACGATTCTGGGCAGCGCCATGATCTTCGCCAGCGCCTTCATCATGTTACGCTTCGGTGCCCGGCACCCGTAACAATGCAGGCTGGCATTCCAACACGGTGGCGCGTAATGATGCGGCGGGCGCGGGTCCCGGTCACAACCGGGCCGGGAGAGACAGATTAAAAGGGGTCAGACGATGAATACGACGGTGCAACGGATCGATGCCGCAGCGCTGCGCGCGGCGTTCCATGATGGTGGCGAAATCGCCCTGCTGGATGCGCGCGAGGAAGTCCCATTCGATGCGCGCCACCTGCTGATGGCATCCTGTGTGCCACTGGGCCGGATGGAAGCGCTGATTGACGCCCTGGTCCCGCGCCGCGACGCCCGCGTCGTTTGGTGCGACGACGGCGATGGCTATGCCGAACAGGCCGCCGCGCGGATGACAGCGCTGGGCTGGCGCAATGTATCGATCCTCGACGGCGGCATCGCCGCCTGGGAAGCGAACGGATTTCCGATTTATAGCGGCGTTCACGTCCCCAGCAAGGCCTTCGCGGAAGTCGTCGAGCACGAAGCCGGCACGCCCTATATTTCGGCGCAGGAACTGAAGGATCTGATCGACAGCAAAGCCGATATCGCGATCTTCGACAGCCGCTCATACGAAGAATTTCACGGCAACAGCATTCCCGGCGCCATCAGCGTACCGGGGGCGGAACTCGTTTACCGGTTCCGCGACCTGACCCCATCGCCCGATACCATGGTCGTGGTCAATTGCGGCGGTCGGACCCGCAGCATCATCGGCGCGCAATCCCTGATCAATGCCGGTTTCTCCAACAAGATCGTCTCGCTGATGAACGGCACGCAGGACTGGCATCTGGCCGGTTACGAGGTCATCAAGGGCGCGACCCGCCGCCCGCCGGACGTATCCGCAACGGGACTGGCCGACGCACAGGCGGCGGCGGCACGGGTCGTCGAACGCGCCGGCATACAGGCCGTTGATCCGGCAACGCTGGACCAATGGCGCGCCGACCGGTCGCGCACACTCTATGTATTGGATGTCCGTACGCCGGAGGAATATGAAGCCGGCCACCTGCCCGGAGTCCGATCCGCACCCGGCGGTCAGTTGATCCAGGAAACCGATACGTTTTGTGCCACCTGGGGCGCGCGGGTCGTGCTGGTGGATGACAACGGCGTCCGCGCGGCGATGACCGCGTCATGGATGCAGCAGATGGGCTGGGAAACCGCCATTCTCACCTTCGACCCCGCAACATCGGTTCCGGGGCTGGTGAGTGGCTCCTATACGCCCAAACGGCTGGGGCTGGACGGTATCTCGGTCGCCAGCATTGATCCGGACGGCCTTGCCTCGCGGCTGAAGGCCGGCAAAACGGTTGTGGTCGACCTTGACTACAGCCGTCCCTATCGCGACGGGCATATCCCCGGCGCATGGTATGCGATGCGTACCGAACTGGCCGCGGCTATCGCCAAGCTGCCGCCGGCCGATGCCATCGTCTTCACCTCCCCCCACGGCACGATGGCCAAGCTGGCCGCAGCGGAAGCGGCCGACATGACCGAGACCGCCGTCCTGGCGCTGGAAGGCGGGACGAAGGCTTGGGAATCCGCCGGAATGCCCCTGGAAACGGGTGAAGAATTCCTCGCCAGTCCGGTGCTGGATATCCGGCTGAAGGCCCGCGAACAGAATAAGGATGTCGAGGAGGCAATGCGGGAATACCTCGCCTGGGAAATCCATCTGGTCAACCAGATGGCCGAGGATTCAGACCACCGTTTCAATGTCATGACTTGATCCGGCCGCCAGAGAAGCGCAAATATCCCCCTATGAGGATTACCGAAACCAGGGTTCACGCGTTCCCGGTCAATCATCGCGGCAACTGGGTTCTGGTCCAGATATCGACCGCGAACGGGTTGTGCGGCTGGGGCGAAGCCAGCGATTCCCGCGATGAAGCCGCCTGTATCGCGGAAGTCGAACAAATCGGCGACATTCTGGCGGGTACCGATATCGACCCACGGGAAGCCGCATCGGCGCTGATGGCCGGCATACCGGCACAGGACCGGCTGGCACGGACCCCACCCAGCGCCATGGCGCAGGCATTGTTCGACCTGGCCGCGCGCCAGCAGGACATCTCCGTTGCCGCAATGCTGGCCGGAGAAGCGCCGGTCGCGGATGCGGTGCCGGTCTATGCCAACGTGAATCGCATGTGCGCCAGCCGCGATGCGGAAACGATTGCCGCCGCCGGAAAACAGGTGATCGATGCCGGTATCACCAAGGTAAAGTTCGCACCGTTCGACGAAGTCTCGCCGGCGGCGCTTGGGGAACAGGGCGAATCCGTTGTCGAACCCGGCGTGGCCCGGCTGAAGGCGCTGCGCGACGCCATCGGCGGCGATGCCGAACTGATGATCGACTGTCACTGGCGCTTCACCGCCGAAACCGGCCCGCTGCTGGCCGAAATCGCGCAATCGCTCGATATCGGCTGGATCGAGGATCCGTTCGATAACTGGAACCGGGCGGCGGCCGATAACCTGCGGCAACGATCCGGCGGACGGGTCACCGGCGGCGAGGACCTTTTTACCTGCGACGCGCTGGAAAAACTGGTGTCGAGCGGCTGTATTGATGTCGCCATCGCGGATGTGAAATTCGTCGGCGGTACCGGCGAGCTGGACCGCATCTGCCGAATGGCCGCAAAACATGGCGTCGCCTTCGCACCCCATAACCCAAGCGGCCCGCTTTGCACGGCATCGAGCGCCCATGTCGTCGCCGCCAATCCGAATGCCGAAGTCCTGGAATTTCCGTTCGGCGAAGTGACGTGGCGGGAAGCGCTCGCCGCCGGTGAAACCCTGCGGAACGGCATGCTGACCGTTACAGGCCCGGGATACGGCATTGATATCCAGCCGGATCGCGCCGGTCCGCCGGCATTGTCCGCGACATAGCGCGCGCATGTATACAGTCAACAAACCTGCAGACGGGCCCTTCACCACAACAGAACTGATCATTATCACCGGCCCGGTGCTGGCGGCATCCCTGCTGCACGCGATCAATATGAGCACCGCCTATGTGGCACTGCCTAATATGCAGGGAAACCTGTCCGCCAGCCCGGACCAGATCAGTTGGGTCATCACTGCCTTTGTCGTGGCCAGTGCCGTCGGCACCATTCTGACCGGCTGGCTGAGCCAGCGCTTCGGCCGTCGGCAAGTATTCCTTGCATCCATCGCCGGATTCACAATTACCTCCCTGCTTTGCGGGCTTGCAACCGGGCTGGAGGAACTGGTCATTCTGCGCGCCCTGCAGGGGTTCGTCAGTGCGCCGTTGCTGCCGGTATCGCAGGCGATCATGCTGGATACCTATCCCAAACGCCGGCATGGTTTCGCCATGAGCATCTGGTCGATGGGCATGATCCTGGGGCCGGTCGTCGGACCGACCCTCGGTGCGCTGTTCACGGAATGGTACGGCTGGCGATACGTCTTCTACATGAACGTGCCGATGGGGCTGCTTGCCTTTGTTGGCATCATCTTCACCCTTCCGGCAACCATCAAGCGCCGCCAGAACCTGGACTGGATCGGCGTTACCTCCCTGATTTTAGCCGTCGTCTGCGTCCAGATGATGCTGGATCGCGGCGAACGGCATGACTGGTTTGAATCGCTGGAGATCATCATCGAAGGCGCCATCGCGGCAATCGCCTTTTATATATTCATTGCCCACAGCCTGACCGCCCAGTCCCCCTATATCAACCTGACCATCTTCACCGACCGCAACTACGTCGTCGGCATCTGCTTGATATTCATCTTCGGGATCGCGGTTTTTTCCAGCCTGTTCATCCTGCCCCTGTTCCTGCAGAACGTGCAGGATTACCCGGTTCTTGCCGCGGGCTGGATGGTCTCCATGCGCGGCATCGGCACCATGGCCGCCATGCTTGTCGGCGGGCTTCTGACCAGCAGGGTGTCGGCCAAATACCTGATCCTGACAGGACTGGCCTGTGTCGGTGTCAGTGCAATCTTCATGACCCACTGGAACGCCCAGGTTTCCGCCACGGAAATCGCCTGGTTGACCGTCATCAACGGATTCGGTGTCGGGATCATGTGGGTGACCCTGACCACCGTCACCTTCTCCACCCTGATGCCCGAACTGCGCACCGAGGGGGCGGCGCTTTTCGCGTTGATCCGCGCCATCGGCGCGAGCATGGGCACATCCATTATCGTCGCGATTCTGGTGCGCTCGACCCAGGTGAATTACAGCGAGCTGCGCGACCATATCAATCCGTTCAATGAATCCCTGCAACTGCCCGGCGCCGCCGCGATGGGCAGCCTTGATTTTGCCGCCGGCATCGCCGCCTTGCAGAAACTCGTTGCCGCCGAAGCGGAGACCATTGCCTACCTGAACGCCTTCACCTTCCTGGTGCTGGTCGCCTTCGCCGCGATGCCGCTGGTCTTTTTGCTGAAAACACCGCGGGAACATTAGCCCGGCTCTGTCTATTCCGGATTGACGCCCCATATGGTTCTGAAACAGCGGAGAACATGATGGACATTCGAGTCGGTTACGAATTGCAATACGAGTTCCCGCAGCCGACTCCGGTCATCCTGATGCTGAATATCCATTTCACGCGGGTTTCCGATCTCGCGACGCCGGACCATGTCATTCTCAATCCTTCGGTGCCGATTTCGGGCTATCGCGACGGCTATGGCAACTGGTGTACCCGGCTGCTCGCCCCCGCCGGCGCCATGCGCATATCGGCCGATTACACCGTTCGTGATTCAGGCCTGCCCGACCCGGTGGTGCCCGACGCGGCAGAGATCCCCGTCGAGCAACTGCCGGAAGAAACGCTGGTCTTTTTACTGCCGAGCCGTTTTTGCGACAGCGACTACCTGCTGGATCTGGCCTGGAACCTGTTCGGCGACACCCCGCCGGGATGGACGCGGGTACAGGCGATCTGCGATTACGTGCACAACCACATCACGTTTGGATACGAATTTGCACGACCGACCCGCACCGCTTCCGAAGGGTACCGGGAAGGCGTCGGCGTCTGTCGCGACTACGCGCATCTGGCCGTCGCCTTCTGCCGCGCGCTGAATATCCCGGCGCGCTACTGCACCGGTTATGTCAGTGATATCGGAATGCCGAAACCCTACCCGACCGGCGATTTCGCGGCCTGGTTCGAAGTCTATCTCGGTGGCCAGTGGCATATGTTCGACCCACGCAACAACACGCCGCGCATCGGCCGGGTCCTGCTGGCACAGGGGCGGGACGCAGCGGATGTTGCCATCGCCACGACCTTCGGCCCCAACATCCTGCAAAGCTTCCGCGTCTGGACAGAAGAGATCGCCAACTGACCTGTCAGACCGGTACGGCGCGATCTTCCGGCAGGTGGAACCCGGCGCGGATATGATAGCGCGGCTGGTCCTTCGGGAAGGGCAACCGGCGATGCATGACCGATGTGTTGTCCCACATCACCACATCGCCGACCGTCCATTTATGGGTATAGACATGCGCGGGCTGCGTAACATGCGCCAATAGATCCGCCATCAGCACCGCCGTTTCTTCCTCGCTCATACCATCGATGGTGCGGATATGCATCGGGCTTAGATACAGCGATTTGCGGTCCAGATACGGATGGGTCCGGATCAGCGGATGCGTCACCGGGGGAATTTCCTTGCGCTGTTCATCGGTCAGCACAATCCGCGGACGGACGCGCGGCCCTTCCGCCGCATATAACGCCGTCACACCATCCACCCGCGCCCGCAGGTCGTCCGGCATGCTTTCCCAGGCCCCGGCCAAATCGGCAAAGCACGTTTCACCGCCATCCGCCGTCACAATCTGTCCATGCAGGATGGTGCCGAAAACCGGCCTGGGCGTGTAGCTCTGATCGGTATGCCAGTCCAGGTCACTGGTCACCGGCGCATGCGCGCCGGGCAGGTTGGACAGTTCCATGATTTCCTTGCGGCCCGTCTTGCGCAGTAACTGCTTCTGCACATGCACGAAAAGCGGGCCAAGCTGTTCGGCGAACGACGCCAGCGCTTCGTCATCGAGGTCCTGCCCGGGAAACACCGCCACCTTGTGGCGCATCCAATGGTGCTTCAATTCGTCACGATCCGCATCGCCAAGCGGCCTGGACAGATCAAGACCTTCAATCCTGACGCCGAATTCAGGTGCCATCGGTGTTGCACGCATCGGTTTCCCTCCCACTGGCGCGATGCCCAATTCTTTCAGGAAAGACTACGACCGCACAAGGGGGCACGCCCCATTACTACGATGCGTGGATCAGTGCCGGACGTTTTGCGTGTTCGGTAATCCACACCGGATTCGCCAGAACAAGGCGGATCAGCCCGGCCTGACGGTTCGTGCCGGTTTTCTGGAAGACATCGCCCAGACGCTTGCGTGCGGTTTCCCGCACGATCCCCATATCCGCCGCCGCTTCTTCCAGCGACAGCCCCATCACCAGTTTTTCCAGCAACAGCGCCTCGCCCGGGGTCAGGCCATACAGGCGTTGCAGCAGCTCCGACGGCACTTCCAACTGCCGGTCCGGGTCGGTAAAGACGACGATCACAACCTGGCCGACACGGTCGAACGGCAAATCCAGCCCCTCTTCCCTGTTCAGCGGCGAGATCGTCAACGGCAGGGCGCTGCCGCCAGCCGCCCGGTGGACGGCAATCATTTCGCCCGGCACGCTGCCGCCACGAACACCACTGGCGCCACTGCCCATCGCCGCCATACGCCGAACCTGATGCGCGAGTTCGGCGGCGTCTTCCGCCCGTTCGGCTGTCAGATGCCCGTTTCGGATAACCAGCCCGCCACGGTCCTCAATAATGGTCTGTCCCGCCACATTGACGTGCAGGGTGCTGGCATTGGCATCCAGGATCGCGATCCCGATCGACAGTGAATCCAGCGCGGCCAACGCCACATTGCCTGCGGTTTGCGAGGAAGACAGGTTGGCATACAGCTCCATCGCCCGGCGGAAATGCGGCGTGAACTCGCTGATCAAGGCCACGTCATCATCATCGAAATCCGGCGCGTCCCGGCCACGCGAAAGGGACAGCGCCATTACGTGTTTTCCGGGATCGCCAACAAGCGTCGCCATGCGAAATTCGATATTGGCGGGATACAGCACTTCTTTATAAAGCCGGGTTGCTTCTATTTCGTCACGGGTAGCCACCTGGCCGCACCGGATTGCCTTGCCCGGATACAATACCGCCGCCTGGCTCATAGGATCTGTCGACGACAGGGCGGCGTATCGGTCGATGCCTTCCTGATCGTATTCAAGCCCGTGAATAATCCCGAAATTCAGGCTCGCATCTGATGGATTATAGGATGACAACTGCGCCATAAACGCATCAAACAGATGCGCCATCGCTTTCAGCGTTTGCGGCCAGTATTCAGGGTTTGCCGCTGCCTCATACAGCTGGCCGACGGTTTTCAGAACAAGCGTCTGGTCCTGACGATAGGTTGCCAAAAATCAATCCCCCCTGCTTTTCCGCTGCCAGCTTAGCGGCATACGGCCCCATGAGTCTTGGTACCACGCGATTATCTGACCCGATTACCCCCATAAGGGGGTGAACAGACACGGGGCGCCCCCCTAGCCTGACGATGTTGCCGGCAAGAGGGTGCGGGCAGGCCGCGAACCGGATGGTCGTTCGCTGCCTGTCATAACGGGGTGGCCGCACCCTTCACGAAGACCGACGGAATGTTCAGCGAATGGCAACGGGTAGGGGCACTGAACAATCATTTGTTGTGGAGGGAAAACGCGTGCTTAAACTCAAGACTGATTTAATTCGGCACCTTTATGTAACGGGCCTCATCGTCGCATGCAGTCAACTAATATTTATCGGGAACAGTCACGCCACATTGATAGATTTCAGTTCGCTAACTACCACAGGCACAGGACAACGTGTTGTTTCTCACTCTGAAGATGGATTTTCCATCACTAACGAAACCACATCAACGGGTGCAAACCGCGACTTTGTTTCTTTTGGCCCCGGGTTTCCGATATTCAGTGGATCAGCTGCATTGCACAACGCTGATACCAACGGCGTTACTCGGCTGGTTCAGGACAACGGAAACCCATTTGCCTTGAACTCCATTTTATTAATAGAAAGTACCGCAAACACCACTCCGTCAGTAACCTTCACAGGCTTTCTCAATGGCGGAGGCACAGTGACGCAGTCTTTCACATTAGACGGTGTGTCTTTCGTGCCGCAACAATTCGACTTCGTTAATAGTTTCAATAACTTACAAAAGGTTGAATGGATTCAAGCTGATCCTTTTCACCAATTTGACAACATTATTGTAGATGAAGCTGTTTCTGGCCCTACCCCTGGCTCCATTTTAATCCCAAGCGGTTCGACAAAGACCTTAATCCTGGGGGAAACAATCGATAGTACAGGCGCGTATTTTGTTGAAGGAACACTGACGCTAACCAATAACCACGCCTTCACGAATAACGGCGGACTGGTTACGGTCGCAAACGGCGGGCTGATAGACGGCTCAGGATCGTTCACACAGAATTCCGGCTCCCTGGTCGTCAACGGAGACATCGACCTTGATCAGACTGTTTCCATTCTGGGCGGCACCTTGAGCGGCGCCGGCACGATCAACGGCGACGTCTTCCTGGGCGACGAAGCGGAATTCACGCCCGGCAATTCACCCGGCATCCTGACAATCGTTGGCGACTTTACGGTTGAGGCCGGCGCACTGCTTCAGCTTGAACTGGGCGACCTGATCGACGTGACCGGTGATGTGAACATCGCGGCCGGTGCGATCATCGAAATCGTCTTCGGCGATATCGAACCGCCAGCGGATATCGACCTCGCCAGTTTCTTCAGCCTGACCAACCCTGACGATCCGACGGCACCACCCGTCGTTACCTTCGGGGCGACCGATATCACCATCTTTTCCGATAGCGGCGACGGCACAGGCACTTCACAGGTCAACGCCTTCGGCACAACCACGACAGCCAGTATCGAAAATCAGGCGGGCACCAACAGCGTCCCCGAACCCGGTTCCCTTGCGCTCGGCGCTATCGGTCTTGTCGGGCTGGGCCTGATGCGTCGCCGTCGCCGGATGACCTGACACCGCTTACCCCCACCGGCCCGGCGCAGTGGCAGAAGCATGTTCCACCACCGTGCCGGACCGTTGGACATCCGGTTTTGTCGAAGATCAGGACGCCATCCGAATAACGTTCACGGCCGAGCCCGCGTGAAACCAGCCAAGTTGCGCATCGGTATAGGTATGCGTCAGCGGCAGGGTTTCCACCGTGCCGTCGCCATGGACAACCCGGCAATTGACCGGCGTCCCGGGTGCAAGGTCCCTGAGCGCCAGCAAACTTAACCGGTCACCGCGCCGGATCCGGTCGTAGTCATCCGGGTCCGTGAAGGTCAGTGCCAGCAGGCCCTGCTTCTTCAGGTTGGTTTCATGGATGCGGGCAAAGCTGCGGGCGATCACCGCGACGCCGCCAAGGAAACGGGGGGACAGGGCCGCATGCTCGCGGCTGCTGCCTTCGCCGTAATTGGAATCGCCGATCACGACCCAGGGCACGGCCGCCGCCTGATAGGACCGGGCGATCGCGGCAAGGCTCTCGCCGTCCGCCCCGGTCAGCTGGTTATGACCTGTCCCTCGTTCCCCGGTGTCGGCGTTGACCGCACCGGAAAGCATGTTGTCGCTGAACCGGTCCAGATGCCCCCGATAGGCCAGCCAGGGTCCCGCGGGTGAAATCTGGTCGGTGGTCGTCTTGCCCGTCGCCTTGACCAGCACCGGCATGTCCAGGAAGTCGCGCCCGTCCCAGGCCGGCCAGGGTTCCAGCCGCTGCAGGCGCGAGCTGGCAGGGTCGATTTCCAGAACGATATCGCGGCCGCATTCCGGAGGTGCGGTGTAATCGGGATGGCCGGCATCAAACCCGGCGGCGGGAATATCCGGGGCGGGAGCGGGCGGGTCCAGCCGGAAGGATCTGCCATCGGCGCCGGTCAGCGTATCGCGGCGCGGATCGAAGGACAACCGCCCGGCCAGCGCGAGCGCGGTCACGACTTCCGGACTGGCGATGAAGTTCATCGTCGCGGGCCGTCCGTCATTGCGGGCGGGAAAGTTGCGATTGTACGATGTCAGGATCGTGTTCGGCCCGGGCGCCGCGTCCGGATCGCGCCGCCACTGGCCGATACAGGGCCCACAGGCATTGGCGAGCACTGTCGCCCCGGTCGCTTCCAGGGCCGCTGTCTGTCCGTCGCGGGCAATGGTCGCGCGCACCCGTTCGGAACCCGGCGTCACCATCAGCGGCGTTGCCCCGGTCATCCCCTGCGCCCCGGCCTGGGCGGCCACATCGGCGGCGCGGCTCATATCCTCGTAGGACGAGTTGGTGCAACTGCCGATCAGCGCGCTGGAAATCACATCAACGAATTCATTCGCCGGGTCAGCGACTTCCGCCGCCAGCGCGGACAGGGGTCGGGCACGGTCCGGTGAATGCGGACCGACGACATGCGGTTCCAGCGTCGAAAGATCGAGCGTCAGCACCTGATCGTAATGGGCATGCGGATCGGCTTCGACTTCCGGGTCGGGGACCAGCAGGTGTTTTGCAAGTTCGGCCAGTGAGGCGATACCGCCCCGCCCGGTCGCCCGCAGATAATCCCCCATCCGGCTGTCATAAGGGAAAATCGAGGTCGTCGCGCCCAGTTCGGCGCCCATATTGGTGATGGTCGCCTTGCCGGTGGCGCTGATTGTTTTTGTGCCGGGGCCGATATATTCAACGATGGCATTGGTGCCGCCAGCGACGCCAAGCTGCCCCGCGACCCACTGGATCACATCCTTCGGCGCGGTCCATCCGTCCAGCTTGCCCGTCAGCACCACGGCGATCCGTTTGGGATACAGCAGCTCCCACGGCAGCCCCGCGATGGCCCCGACCGCATCCGCACCACCAACCCCGACCGCACAAGCGCCAAGCCCGCCGGCGTTCGGCGTGTGCGAATCCGTGCCGATCAGCAAGCCGCCCGGGAAGGCATAGTTTTCGAGGATCACCTGATGGATGATCCCGGCCCCCGGTCCCCAGAACCCCGCACCATAACGCGCCGCGGCGGATCGCAGGAAGTCATAGACCTCGCTGTTTTCGCCCAGCGATTCACGCAGGTCGGAGACGGCGCCGGTCCGCGCCTGAATCAGATGATCGCAATGGATGGTGGTCGGCAGCGCAACCCGGTCCAGCCCGGTCTGCATGAACTGCAACATGCCGGATTGGCCCAGCACATCCTGAAACGCCACCCGGTCCGGATACAGCGCCAGGAAGCTGCGCCCCGGTTCCAGTTCACCGGCATCCGGGTCTGCCAGATGCCCGAACAGCAGCTTTTCCGACAGGGTCAGCGGCCGACCCAGCCGCGCCCGTGCCCGGTCCTGGTTCACCGCCATTTTCTCGTAAACACCCGCAACCATATCTGTCGTGGTTTCAACCGCAGCCATGTTTCAGCTCTCCATTGATGTCGCGAAATCGCGTGTGGGTCTGAAGCTAAGCTTGGCGAATCCATCTTTCCAATATATGTTACCGGCTATATTCATATGAAAAATATATGGTTATGGATTTACGCCACCTACGCCACTTCGTTGCCGTTGCCGAGGAAGGCCACATCACCCGGGCCGCCGTACGCCTGGGCATGCAACAACCACCACTGAGCCAATCCATCCGCGCGCTGGAAGACGAACTGGAACTGCAACTGTTCCGGCGCAAGCCGCGCGGGGTTGAATTGACCGATGCGGGGCAGTCACTGCTGGTCGATGCCCAGGCGGTGCTGGCGCAGGTCGAACGCGCATTGACCCGGGCGCAGCGCACCGCACGTGGCGAGCTGGGACGGATCGTGATCGGCTTCACCAGTTCGGCGCCGTTCCACCCTTTCGTACCGCGCGCGATCCGACTGTTCCGGGAAAACCACCCGCGCGTATCCATTGTGCTGGAGGAAAGCGGCACGGGGGATCTGGTCGCCGCGCTGCGCACAGAGCAGCTTGACGCCGCCTTTGTCCGTTCGCCCATCCCCGAAGGCGAGGGCGTATCGGTGCATGAACTGCTGGAAGAACAAATGTATGCAGCCCTGCCCAGCGGCCACAGGCTGGCGGGTAAGGACAGCGAGGCCGCCCTGCCGTTGGCCGAACTCGCCGCCGAATCCTTTGTGCTGTACCGGCGTGCCTCTGGCCCGGGACTGCATGACGCGATTGTCGGCGCCTGTCATGCCGCCGGATTTCCGCCACGGATCGAACAGGAAGCCCCGCGGATCACCGCAACCCTGAACCTCGTTGCCGCCGGGTTGGGCGTGACGATTGTGCCGGAATCCCTGTGCGGCATGCGGCTGGACGGGATCGCCTATCGCCGCCTTTCCACCACCCCCCGGCTGGTCGCGCCGATCCGGCTGGCCTGCCGCAGCACCGACCATTCGCCGGCGGCCCGGCAGTTCGTCGCGATGGTACGCCGTGAAGCAGCGCTCCTCACCGACAAAACGCCGCTATCTGAAGGGTAAATTGGGGCGACAACACATGCGTCACCCGGTCGCGTAATGCGTTAGGAGACTGTTCGGAGGAAAAAGAGTAGGCTGCGGGCAGTACGGAAGATCAAGCCCGTACAAAATACCGACAAGAAAGAAAAATAAGAATGACAAACCTCCCCGAAACCGAAAATGAACGCAAGATGCGGGTCGTCAGTGGCTGGGCCTTTACCATCTTCACCTTTGGCTGGTGGATTTGTGCCGTTGGCTCCGTCACCTTCATCGTGGGCTCCGCAAGCTGACCGTAGCGGGCGGTACGGCTAACGCCCGCCCTCGATTTCGAGCGTGAAGAACTTCGTATCGATCGCAAGCTTTACCCGGTCGATCCAGCCAAACCCGGCATCAAAAACCGTTTCCGCCGCACCCAGCCAGCGCCGCCATGACCGCTCCGAATCCAGGTCTTCCTGCTGTAGCCCCGTAACCAGCACCTGGTCGGCCAGTTTGGCCAGTAATGTCACGATATCGTCTGGATCGAGGCCATTGAGTTTCAGAACCGAACGGTCGCCGGGTTCATCGTCATCCGGATGGCGTGTCGTGATCAGGACATGCGGCCCTTCGCTGGGCAACAACCCGTAGCGTGCGCAATAGGTCGCGCTGCGGCCAACATCGATCAGTTTCCCCGGCGGCGTATCGCCGAACAATGCGTCGCGGTCTTCCGTTTTCCAGAACCAGATCGCGGCATGATCCGGACCAATGCTGTGACCGAAGGCGTCAAAGCGGTGATACAGTGCAATCAGGTCGTCGCGTCGTTCATCCAGCAGCCATTCCGGATTGCACACCAGAAACAGCGACCAGCTTTTGTAATCGCGCGGAATTTCCTGTGTCGGTCCGAACAACGGTTCCCGCGCTTGGGGCCAGGCAGGCGTCGCCTGTATGATCAGGGCAAATAGCGCGAGACTGAAACGCGTCAGAAACATCTGCGTGCCTCCGGGGCCGTGCCGTTCGAAATCAAGCCGGACAATAGGACACCTATACCATAACGCGGAAACAGCGCGCCAATCCACCGCAGGCACCCCCCGTGGACGGCGGCACCGGCACACCCTAAAATCCCCGTCATGATGAAAAAAATGCACCTCAATCTCTTTATCCATACCCGTGGCCATCATGAAGCCGCATGGCGGCACGGTGATTCCTCTCCCCTGCCGCTGACCGATATCGGCTACTACACCGATCTGGCGCAACGGGCGGAAGCCGGGTTGTTCGATTCGATCTTCATGGCCGACCAACTGTCGCTGCGCTGGGACGTGAAACGCGCGCCACGCACCTGGCTGGAACCGATCACCGCACTGGGCGCGATCGCCATGGCGACCAGCCGTATCGGGTTGATCGCCACCGCCTCGACCACCTATTCGGAACCGTTCAACCTCGCCCGGCAATTCGCCTCGCTGGACCATATCAGCGGCGGCCGCGTCGGCTGGAATATCGTGACCTCATGGTCGGCGGATGCCGCCCGGAATTACAGCGGCGACGACCAGGTCAGCCATGCGGACCGCTATGCCATCGCCGAAGAATACCTGCAGGCGGCCAAGGCGCTGTGGGACAGCTGGGCCGATGATGCGATCCTCGACGACCGGGAAAGCGGACTGTACGCGGATATCGACCGCATCCGCCCGATCAATCATGTCAGCGAACATTACCAGGTCGAAGGACCGCTGAACCTGCCGCGCGGGCCACAGGGCCGGCCGGTTCTGGTGCAGGCCGGATCATCCGATGCCGGACGGGGTTTCGCCGCACGCCATGCCGAAGCGGTGTTTACCGCGCATATGGAAAAGGCCACGGCACAGGAATTCTACGCCGACCTGAAATCCCGCGCCGCCGCCGAAGGGCGTGCCGGGGACCAGGTTGTCGTGCTGCCGGGATTGAGCCCGGTCGTTGCCGGTACCGAGGAAGAAGCCCAGCGCCTGGCGACCGAACTGAACGACCTGGCGGATACGGATGTTGGCCGGCAGCGGCTGTCGGCCCGGTTTGGCGGGTATGACTTCACCCACCTGCCACTGGACACACCGCTGAAACCCGGCGACTTCCCCGATCCGGCCACCGTGGAAGCGGCGCGCAGCCGTACCGAACTGATCGTCGGGCTGGTCGAACGCGAAGGGCTGACCCTGCGGCAGTTGCTGTCACGACTGGCCGGCGCGCGCGGGCATTTCACCTTCGCCGGGACGCCGGAACAGACCGCCGACCTGATCCAGGACTGGTGCACCGACGGCGCGGCCGATGGTTTTAACATCATGCCGCCGCTGCTGCCGACCATGCTCGACAGCTTCATCGAAGGCGTCGTTCCTATCCTGCAGCAGCGCGGGTTGTTCCGCACCGCATACGAAGGTGAAACCCTGCGCGACCATTACGGGCTGGATCGCCCGGAAGCGACCGGGTTCGACAAGACACAGGCGGCGGACTGACTTTATGGTTCTCGCAAATCGTCGTCGCAGATTTAAACAATTTGCTCGGGATTTGCTTCAGACCCCGAACGTAAAACTGCTGCCGACATTGGATGTCACCAGCTGGTCGGGCATGCGGCGGCGCATGGCGTCGATGAAATTCGCGCCGGAACAATGCATCGGCACCACCACGTCGGGGTTGAGCGCTTCCAGCTCGTCCACTGTGTGGCTGATATAGTCCAGCGGCGCCGGACCAAGATGGAAGCCGCCAATCACCGCATGCACCTTGTCGACATTCGACACCGCCATCGCCGTGTGGATCGTGTTGATCAGCCCGACATGGCCGCAGGATGAAATCACCACCAGCCCCTTGCCCTTGATGATGTAGCAGGTGCCGTGTTCTTCGGGATGCAGGTCCTTGACCAGCTTGCCGCTGCGTTCGTCTGATGTGAAGTGGTCTTCGGCCTCGTCGATCAGCGTGCCGCCGCTGACGGTTTCGAAGGTGTTGCGTTCGATATAGCCCGAGGTGAAACAGCCATCGAGCGCATGCGGCGCACCGCAGCAGACCGGGCTGACATGCTGCGCCACCAGCCCCTTGCGGTCGAGGATTCCCCAGGAAACCGGCTCCTGCCCCTTTTCCTGCAGCCATTTTTCGCGGAACACATCTTCGCCACCGACATAGAGCGACATGTCGTCACGCATATGCGACCGGTATTGCAGCACGAACCCGTCCAGCCCGCCGAAATGGTCGCGATGACCATGGCTGAGGATCAGCCCGTTGATTTTCCGGGGGTCGACGCCGAGCAGGTCGAAATTGCGGTTGAGGATTTCCGGCGTATAGCCGAAATCCAGCAGGTATTGCGATTTCGCCCCGTTGCTGGCTGATTCAAGATGCAGCGACAGCCCCCATTCCGCCGCCAGGGTCGACATCTGCCGCCCCGGAATTTTCTTCATGTGCTGGACCTTGACCATCGGATGGCTGACGGCCGGCAGGAACCGTTCATAGGAAGAATCGACCACGACGCGGACCGTGAGTTCATCCACGACCGGGGCGGCGAAAGGGGTCTGTGCTGCAGTGTTCATGCGTTTACCCTTTTAGACCGGTTCGATACGGGTGCGTTTCAGGTTGTCGGTATTCACCCCTTCGATCCGGATCAGTTTCGTCGGTCCTTCGCGCATCGGCGCATGGATCGCCCCTTCGGGATACAGATGCGCGTCGCCCGGTTTCAGGTGGTAGCTCTTCTCCAGCTTCACCTTCGCGGGCTCGTTGTCCTGCGCTGGTGATACCACCTGCCAGTCGGTCATTTCGGTTTCGCCGACCGCCTGGCCGTAGATCGCCCAGGTCGAACCGTGATCATGCGGGAAGCCCTTCTTCGCCCCCTTATAGACATGGGCGCAGATGCAGAAACCGAGATCCGGGTCTTCAAAGATGATGTTGCGTTCCTTCTCAGCGGTATCGGGCAGGTAGGCCTTGATGAAAGCCTCGTCCTTCAGCGCCTTGCGGACGCAATCCAGCACTTTTTCGCGGCCGGCCGGGCCGGGATCGGCCTTCAGCGCGTCATGGCATTCTTCGGCGAATTTGTTCAGCGTATAGGTCATCGGACCCTCCTCATTCATATCTCTAATTTGGAATATGTTTCGGCGAGCATATAACCACGAAGGCATCGCGGGCAAATTGATCTAGCGCAAAAGCATGCCCGGGTCAGGGGTCCGGCATGTCGCCTTCCTTCGGCCAGACGTCGCGCAGCACGTCAAGGAATGCCGCTGCCGCTGGCGACTGGTCGCGGTCGCGCCGGGCAATGATGCCCTGATGCTGTAGCATTTCACCGGCAGCAAGCGGCCGCGATTCGACCCCGTCGGGATGGACGCCCGCCAGGATCATTGCCGGCGCGACCGCGATACCCAGCCCCTGCGCGACAAGCTGGAACGCGGTCGTAAAAAGGCTCACGGTAATCCGCGACGGCATTTCGATTCCCGCCGAATGGATGGCCCCGCCCAGCAGGCGCCAGGCAAAGGATTCCGGCGGCATCGCGATCATGGTCTCCCCGTCCAGGTCGGCAACGGAAATGACCTTGCGCCGCAACAGCCGGTGTCCCTTGGGCAGAACGACACGGCACGCCTGCTCGCCCAGCAATTCGCCGGTCAGGGGATCGCCGATACCGGTCGTATCGCCCAGACCGAAATCCGCCGACCCGCCATGCACCGCTTCGAGCACGTTCGCCTGGACCCCCTCCAGCAGCCGGATATCGACGCTGGGAAACCGTGCCGTAAAGATCCGTATCGCCGATGGCAGGATTACATGCGCGATGGATATCTGCGTCGCGATGACGACCCGCCCGCGCTCGACATCCGCCAGCTCGCGGATATTGCGCATGCCAAGGCCGATATCGTCCAGCACCCGTTCGGCCAGGGGCACAAACTCCCGCCCCGCCGGGGTCAGCGCCACGCGGCGCGTCGTTCGCGAAAACAGGGTCACGCCCAGCGCATCCTCTGCCCGGCGCACGGTCCGCGTCAGGGTCGGCTGGGACACACCGACATCCGCGGCGGCGGCGGCGAAACTGGCGTAACGGGCGAGCGACACCAGCGCCCGGAGCTCGCGCACACCCAGATCGGGCAACCTGTCGCGGATCATGCACACCTTCCTTTTCCAGGGCCCCGAGGCATCAGAAAATTAATACGTTTTTCGCATCAATATTTCGTATCGGGTTTTATTTGAATTAATAAATCACACGGCGATACTGACTGCAACACGCCCGCCATTACGGCGGCACGGTTTACACACCAAGGAGATCCGCCATGACCGCCCGTTCCTGCATGCCCGAAAAGCAAGAAGCCCTGCAGCGCCTGTCCGCCGCAACCGATCTAAGCGGCGCGGCCGGAACCGAGGCCGACCTGGAAATCCCCCGACAGGCCGCGGCGCTGCGAGCAGCATTCGTCTGCCGTTTCTTCACCCTGCTGGGCACGGCACTGCACGGCGCGGCAGAAGAGTTTGCTACCCCGCCTGTTTCAGCAGGTGCTTCGCGATATTGAGCAGGTGGATCTGGCTGGTGCCTTCATAGATCCGGGCAGCGCGGACATCGCGGTAGAAGCGTTCGATGCCGCGCCCCTTCACATAGCCCTGTCCGCCGAAGATCTGCACCACCTTGTCCGCGACCCGGCAGCACATTTCCGTCGCCAGGTATTTGCACAGGGACACGTCCATCAGGACATCCTCATCCCGGTCCCGCTTGCGGGCGGTTTCCAGGATCAGCGCCCGGGTAGATTCGATATCCACCTTGCACTCGGCCAGCATCCCCTGGATGAGCTGGTATTCGGCAATCGGCCGCCCGCCCTGTTTGCGTTCCAGCGTGTAGCGCACCGCTTCGTCCAGCATGCGGATCGCCGGGCCGGTCGATAGCGCTGCCAGATTGATGCGCTGCTTGTTCAGTGTCTTCATCACCGTGCGGAAACCTTCGCCAACTTCGCCGATCACCGCATCGGCCGACACAACGCAATCCTTCAGGTAAACCTCGCCGATGGGCGCGCCTTCCTGCCCCATCTTCGGCGTCGAGCCGCTGGTCGTCAGCCCCGGCGTGCCGCGTTCGATGGCGAAGGCGGTGATCCCGCCGGCCCCGCGCGCCCGGTCATCAGTGCGGGCGAAGACCGTGAACAGGTCCGCAATCGGTGCCAGCGTGATGTAGCGCTTCATTCCGTTCAACAGGTAGCTGCCATCATCCTGCAGCACCGCCGTGGTCTGCTGCGCGGTGGCGTCGGACCCGGCCTCGGGCTCCGTCAGCGCCAGACAGCCAAGCAGTTCCCCCGTGGCGAGGCGCGGCAGGTAGCGGCGTTTCTGTTCGTCGGTTCCATCGCGGATCAGGCATTCCGACCCGATCCCCGCATTGGTCGCACCGACGACGCGGTAAGCGACCGAACACTGCGTCAGTTCGATAAAGGCCAGCGCCAGTTCCTCGCTGGTCAGCCCGCTGCCGCCGTATTCCTCCGGGATACTCCAGCCAAAGGTGCCGAGTTCGCGCATCGCGGCAACGGCTTCATCAGGCACCTTGTCCTCGGCTTCAGTGCGGTCCTCGGTCGGGATCGCCACATCGCGCACGAAGGCCCTTGTCCGGTCGAGCAGTTCATCCATCGCTGACTGATCGCGAATCATGCCGTTATCTCCCTGTCCTGTCCGGCGCTCATCTGAAAGGATCAGGCCCGCCGGATCAACCCGACCACCGCATGTTATTCGTGGATTCGCATATGTGTCATAACCAAACGCCAACCTTCAACCAGCGCACGAAAAGTGTTATCGACGGCAAAACGCATACATGCCAGCGAGGACACATTCATGACGACCACCACCGACAGCATTTTCGACGCCGCCGCCCTGACGCAATGGGCGACCCGCATTCTGAAAGCAAAGGGCGTCGATGCGGACAAGGCGGCGGCGGTTGCGGAAGTCCTGGTTGAAGGCGACCTGCTGGGCCATGACACGCATGGCCTGGCGCTGCTGGGCCCTTATCTGGACAAGATCAACGAGGGGCTGTTGACCCCCGGCGGCGATATCGCCGAGCTTTCAGACCGGCCCGCCGCCGTGCTGTGGGACGGCAATAAGCTGCCCGGGCCGTGGCTGACCCTGCAGGCGATAGCAAAAGCATCGGAACGGGCGAAGGAATACGGCACCGCGACGGTGGTGATCCGCCGGGCCGGGCACATCGCCTGCCTCGCCGCCTATCTGGAGGCCCCGGCGCGGGACGGCCTGCTGGTCGAAATCCATTCCTCCGACCCCTCGGTCCGGTCGGTCGCCCCCTTCGGCGGCAGGGAAGCCGTGTTCACCCCCAACCCCATCGGTATCGGCATCCCCACCGGCACCGACCCGATGCTGGTCGACATTTCCACCTCGATCACCACCAACGGCATGTCCGCCCGACTGCAGGCAGCGGAACAGCGCTTCCCCGGCAAGTGGCTGCTGGACAATGAAGGCACCCCGAGCGATGACCCGAACGTCTTCGCCACTGACCCCCAGGGCACGATCCAGTTGCTCGGCGGACAGGATGCCGGTCACAAGGGCTACGGGCTGACGCTGATGGTCGAGGCGATGACCGGCGGGCTGGCCGGGTATGGCCGCGCCAATGGCGTCCGGGGCTGGGGAGCCACCGTCATGGTGCGCGTCACCGACACAGCCGCTTTCGATGGGCGCGCCTCCTTCGACAAACAGATCGACTGGGTCGCCGAGGCCTGCGCCACCAACCCCGCCATCGACCCCGCCAACCCGGTCCGCCTGCCGGGACAGCGCGGGCTGGCGCGCAAGCGCGACGCGCTGGCAAACGGGCTACGGCTCAACCCGCTGGTCCTGGACGCGGTACAAAAGCTGGCAGCGGATAGCGGCATCGCCTTGCCGGTATAGGAAGCAGGGCCCAGGATTCACAGCATGAGCAAACGAGCGGCTGTCATCGGCGGCGGGCCGGCGGGGCTGATGGCGGCGGAAGTGCTGCTTGCGCGGGGCGTCGGCGTGGATATCTATGACGCCATGCCCTCGCTGGGCCGGAAATTCCTGATGGCGGGGAAAAGCGGGCTCAACCTCACCCATACCGAACCAACGGAGGCCTTTCTGGCACGCTACGCCGAGGCGCGAGCGCGGCTGGAGCCGGCGCTGTCCGCTTTTGACGCCGAAGCGATCCGTGACTGGGTGGCGGCGCTGGGGATCGAGACCTTCACCGGCAGTTCCGGGCGACTGTTCCCGGTTGATTTCAAGGCGGCGCCACTGCTGCGGGCCTGGCTGCACCGGTTGCGCGGCCAGGGCGCGGTTATTCATGCGCGCTACAAATGGCGGGGCTGGACGACGGATGGCGCGCTTTCGTTCGACACACCACAGGGCGAGACACAAGTGCACGCCGACGCCACGGTGCTGGCGCTGGGTGGCGGCAGCTGGTCGCGGCTTGGCTCCGACGCCGCCTGGGTAGAAACCCTGACAGCAGAAGGCATCGCCATCGCACCGCTGAAGCCGGCGAATTGCGGCTTCGATGTCGACTGGACCCCCGTTTTCCAGGAACGCTTTGCTGGAGCGCCGGTCAAATCGGTGCGGCTGAGCCATGCCGGACAGAGCGTCACCGGCGAATTCGTCACCACCGAAACCGGAATCGAGGGCGGCGCGGTCTATGCGCTGTCGGCGGCGCTGCGCGAGAGCATCGCCACCGACGGCCATGCCATCCTGACGCTGGACCTGCATCCCGACCGCAGCGAGGCGCGGCTGGCCGCCGGCCTTTCAGCGCCGCGCGGGTCACGTTCCATGGCCACCCATATCAAGCGCAAGACCGGGCTGACCGGGGTCAAGGCCGGGCTGCTGCGCGAATGTCTGGACGCCGATGCCTTCACCGGCCCGGCCCGCCTCGCCGCCGGGATCAAGGCCCTGCCGCTGCGCCTTACCGCCACCCGGCCGCTGGACGAAGCGATCAGCAGCGCCGGCGGCATACCCTTCGCCGCGCTCGACGAACATTTCATGCTGCGCGAACGGCCCGGCCTGTTCTGCGCCGGCGAAATGCTGGACTGGGAAGCCCCAACCGGCGGCTACCTGTTCAGCGCCTGTTTCGCCACCGGTCGCGCGGCAGGTGCGGGCGCCGCCGACTGGCTGACCACGCAGACGGGCTAGGGACAGGCCACTTTACCAGCTCTCGACCCAGGGCCGCAGGTCCAGTTCCTGCGTCCAGGCGCTGCGTGGCTGGCAATGCAGGTTCCAGTAGTTTTCGGCAATCGCCACCGGATCAAGAATGCCGCCTTGCGCCTTCAGCGTCTCGTACTGGTCGCCCTTGCGGTCGCGGGTGAAGGCGGTATCGATGCCGCCATCGACCACGACATGCGCCACATGGATGCCTTCGGGCCCCAGTTCACGCGCCATGCTTTGCGACAACGCCCGCAACGCATGCTTGCCGCTGGCGAAAGCGGAGAACCCGGCACTGCCGCGCACACTGGCGGTCGCCCCCGTGAACAGTATCGTGCCCCGGCCACGCGGCACCATCACCCGAGCCGCCTCACGCCCGATCAGGAACCCGCCAAGCGCGCACATTTCCCAGACCTTGGTATAGACCCGCACGGTTGTCTCGCGGATCGGGAAGCGCACATTGCCGCCGACATTGAAGACCGCCACCTCGATCGGGCCGATATCGCGCTCGATCCGGTCCACCAGCGCGACCACTTCTTCCTCGCGCCGGGCGTCGCTGCCGAAGCCATGCGCCGCGCCGCCTTCGGCCTCGATGGCAGCGACCAGCGGTTCCAGCTTCTCCGCATGCCGCCGCGTCACACAGGCGGTAAAGCCCTCGCGCGCAAACCGTTGCGCGATGGCGCCACCCGTCGCATCGCCCGCGCCGATCACCAGCGCCACTTTATTGTCCGCCATGTCCTGTCCCCCTGCTTGCACTGTTCCGCCTTGAGTGTACGCCCGGTACCGTTGCCGACAAGCGCATCATCACTGTACCGTGCGGGAATGTTCCCGGACCACCATCCGCCCGGCACCGCAAAAAGGCCACTCCCATGACCGACACCCCTCTGCACGAACTGCCCATCACCGAACTGAGCCGCCGGATTCGCGACCGCAGTCTTTCGCCGACCGCCTTGACGGCGCATCTGCTGGCGCGGATCGAGGCCCTGAACGGCCCGCTGCATGCCTTCAACCTGGTCACGGCGGACCGGGCGATGGCCGAAGCGGAAGCCGCCACAGCGCAGGTGAAGGCGGGGCAGGCAACCGGCCCGCTGCACGGCATCCCCTATGCGGTGAAGGATATTTTCGATGTCGGTGGATTGCCGACCACGGCGGGGTCGCGGACGCTGGGCGAAAACATCCCCGATCAGGACGGCACCGTGACCCGCAAGCTGCGCGAGGCGGGGATGATCGTACTGGGCAAGACCATCACCGTTGAATTCGCCAAGGGCATCGCCGGCATCAACCACATCCAGGGCACGCCGCATAATCCCTGGCATGCCGAGGCGCATATTCCCGGCGGCTCCAGCGCCGGTTCCGCCGTCGCCGTGTCATCGGGCATGGCACCGATGGCGCTGGGCTCGGACACCGGCGGGTCGGTGCGCGCGCCGGCCGCCCTGTGCGGGACGGTCGGGCTGAAGACCACCGTCGGCCGTATCAGCCGGCACGGCGTCTTCCCGCTCAGCTGGTCGCTGGATTCGGTCGGCCCGCTGACCCGTTCGGTCGAAGACGCGGCACTGGTCTATCAGGCGATGCAGGGCGAGGACCTGGGCGACGACAGCACCATCGGCGTCCCCACCCATGATGTCATGCCGGGGCTGAAGACCGGGGTGAAGGGGCTGCGCATCGGCATCCCGCGCGACATCTTCTTCGACGACCTTGCCCCCGAGGTCGAGGCGGCGATGGCGGCCTGCGCGCAGGTGTTCCGGGATATGGGCGCGCATGTCGAAAACATCGCCTATCCCGAAGCCATGGAGGCCAAGGCGATCCGGGCGTCCATCAGCAGCGTCGAAGGCTGCGTGATCCATGCGGAGCGGATCCGCACGATGGTCGATGACATGGACCCCGTCGTCGGGCAGCGCATGCTGGCGGACCGGGAACGCGGCGGCCCCGAATATGCCGACGCCCTGCGCCGGATGCAGATCGTGCAGCGGGCGCAATTGTCCGGCAGCCTGCGCGACATCGATATCCTGCTGACCCCGACCATCCCCGAACCGGCCCGCCCGGTGGCGGAATTCGAAACCTCGTTCGCAGAATATTCGCGCCTGTCGACGCGGTTTTCCAGCAACACCGCCACCGGCAACGTGCTCGGCCTGTGCGGCTTGTCGGTGCCCTGCGGACTGTCCGCCACGGGGCTGCCGATGGGGCTGATGCTCTACGCCAAACCCTTCGCCGAAGACGTATTGCTGCGCGCCGGGTTCGCCTTCGAACAGGCGACCGACTGGAACCGGCACCCCGACCTTGGCTGGATCGGATGACGGGGGCACAGAGGCCCGCAGCGGCGGCGACGCTCAGGCGGCAACGATAATACTGCCATCGCGGTTGTCGACCATCACCGGCGAATGCAGGTATTCGATTTCCGGCGGCGCGCCGTATTTTCCGGTCACGAAGGCCTTCCATTCATCGGTATAGATGGCATCGGCAGCGGCCCTGTCCGCCCAGATATAAATGCCGCCGGCCCGGGTTCCATCCTCGCTGACCCAGTAGTTCTTGCGCAGCAGCCCGGGCATGCCCTGGTATTTCGGCGTCGTCGCCTGGAAGGTCGCGGTGATCGCCGCCAGTGTCGTCGGCTCTTTAAGGTGAAAGGTCACGAAGGTCACGATCATGGGGCAATATCCTGTGTCATGGGTCGCCCAAGTGTAGCAATCCCGGCGCCCCTGCGGGAGTCCCCCGCCGATTGCCGCCCCGGCGCGGCAGGGGTAGGCTTTCCCCCGACCGGCCATCAGGGGGAGAAGGATTGCCATGAAAATCGACGGACAATGCCATTGCGGCGCCATCGCGTTCGAGGCGGAGGTCGAGCCCGACTCCATCCGCATCTGCCACTGCACCGACTGCCAGACCATCAGCGGTTCCGCCTTCCGCGCCAATGTCACGGCCCCGGCCGAAACCTTTCGGCTGCTGCGCGGCGATCCGAAAAGCTACATAAAGACGGCGGAAAGCGGCAGCCGGCGCCGGCACATGTTCTGCGGCGATTGCGGCACGCCGATTTCATCCAGCGCGCCGGACAACCCGCCGCAGTATTCACTGCGCATCGGGTCCATTGCCCAGCGCGCACAGCTGCGCCCGGCGGCGCAGATATGGCATCGCTCCGCCCTGCCCTGGCTGGGCACGCTATCCACTGTCCCGGCGAAGGAGCAAGGCTGACATGACCCAACCCACCTACGAGCACCTGCTGTATGACAAGGCCGATGCGCGCGTCACCATCACCCTGAACCGACCGGAGAAGATCAATGCGCTGAACGAGGCGCTGACCCGCGAGTTCGAGACCGCGATGCTGGCCGCCGAAGACGATGACGACATCAAGGTCGTGGTCCTGAAAGGCGCGGGGCGCGGCTTCTGTTCCGGGCATGATTACAGCAAGGAACATTTCGTCCCCGGCGAGCGCGAAACCGGCGCGGATACCGAAGGGCACCGGATCGATTTCAACAAGCGGCTGCGCGCCTATATGCGGGTCTGGGAAATTCCCAAGCCGGTGATCGCCCAGGTGCACGGCGCCTGCATCGCGGCGGGCACGATCCTGGCCGGGCTGGCGGATATCGTCGCCGTGGCGCATGACGCCAAGATCGGCCCGGTCGAAGCCGCGCCCGGCATGGTGCAGGGGCTGATCTGGGGCAGCTGGCTGCCGCTGGTGGGGCTGCGCAAGACCAAGGATTTCGCCTTTCTGCACGGCACCATGAACGGCATCGAATCCGTCGAATGCGGCTGGGCCACACGGTCCGCCCCGGCGGCGGAGCTGGAAGACATGGTCGACCGCATGGCCGAAGAGATCGCCCGCGTGCCGCTGGAAATCCTGATGATGAAGAAACGCGCCATCAACCGCAGCGCCAACCAGATGGGCTTCCGCGAGATGATGGAAATCAACTTCGAAATGAGCCTCGCCGGCCATTTCAGCAACACGCGCGAGGAATGGACCGCAAAGCTGGAACAGGACGGCTTCAAGCCGGTGATGGCGGAATGGAAGGCGGGGACGGTGTATGACCGGAATAGGAATCGGTGACAGGTCAGCGCCGCTGCCGGCAAACCGCCCGGCGTCGGCGACTTGTTCCTTCGAACAGGCCAGACGCGGCCATGCCAAGCGCCGCGCCCGGCGGCGGACGAATGTCATGGACAGCCCCGGTCAGGGCGCCTAGCGTCTTCGTTCAGGTTTCCGGGTGATTCGGGCAAGCCCTGCCCGATACCCTTTTTACGCTGCACAGCGGACCGGGATAGTGTGCGACATGGCCGCGCCGCCAATGCGGACGCGCCAATCGCCGCGATCCGCATCGATCCGTTGCAATCATTTCAATTCGATCCATTGTTACCAGTGGCGGCGCTGGGCGGTTGCGGCTTTGGCCCGTGTTGGCGGGCCGTCGCGCCGGTAACGCTGGCTGAATAAATGCACACCTGCATCACCTTGAATCAGGGATACCCCGTCGTCATGCAAGATCTGTTAACGGAATTTCCCTACCTGCTGGCGCTCCTGATTTTTCTGGCCAGGGTCGCGGATGTGTCGCTGGGCACCGTGCGGACGATCGTGGTGTTTCGCGGCTACAAGTTTCTGGCGGGCGTGATCGGCTTTTTCGAAATCCTCGTCTGGCTGGTCGCTGCCGGGCAGGTGCTGGGAAATCTGGATCAATGGCATCTGGCGATTGCCTATGCCGCCGGTTTCGGAACGGGGAACTATGTCGGCATCTGGATCGAGAGCCGCCTGGCGATGGGGAGCGAGATGATCCGCTGCATCTCGTATGACCGCGATGTGCTGGCAAACAAGATCCGCCACGCAGGCTACAAGGTTATCTCCTTCGATGGCGATTTCGGGAGAGATGACCCTGTCGAATTGTTACTCATCGTCGAGAAACGACGCAAAATCCACGAGCTTATCAAGCTGATCCGGGAACTCGATCAAACCGCGATGTATTCGGTCTCCCCCGTCACCAGCGTTTATGACGGGCCCATCCTGATGCCAAGACGCACCTTTCTGGGAAGCCCCCTGACCCTGCCCGGCAAGCGCCGCTAACCGGGTCGCGGCGCATCAACGCCCGGCAATGAAAAGGGGCCGAATATCGCTGGATATTCGGCCCCTGTCATGATCGCCGGTTCAACGCCACCGGATTGGTCTAGTTGCGTAACTCGCCTTTCAGGCTTGTCCCGTCCGGGGCCACGGTTGCACCGCTTGCCGGCACCGCTGAGGAATCTTCATTCAGCGATTTCAGGATGCCGTATGTCATCAACAGCATGATGACACTGACCGGCAGGGCCGCCGCGATAGACGCCGTTTGCAGCGCCTTCAGCCCCCCTGACATAAGCAGGACCGCCGCCACGAAGCCTTCGCCCAGCCCCCAAATGATGCGGAACCGCTTGGGCGGGTTGTCATCGCCCATGCTCAGCATCGTGGTGATCACCAGCGTGCCGGAATCCGATGACGTGATGAACCACGTCGCCAGCAGGAAGGTCGACAAGGCCGCCATCGACCAGTTCAGCCAGTGGATGGTCGTCATCTGTTCGATGGTGCCATACAGCGCGGATGGCAGGTTCCAGGCGCGGACCAGTTCAATCACACCGGCTGTGCCCACCCCGCCCACGGCATTCAGCTCCATATACATGGCGTTGCCGCCGAAGATGCAGAGCCAGAAGAACGCGATGGTCGTCGGCACAAACATCACCCCGACCATGAACTGGCGAATGGTGCGGCCGCGGCTGATCCGGGCGATGAACATGCCCACGAACGGGGCCCAGGATATCCACCAGCCCCAATAGAATATGGTCCAGCTGCCTTGCCATTTCGCGTCGCCGGCATCGTTGAAGGTCTGGAATCCCATGGGAATGACATTCCACAGGTAATCGCCAATCGAGGTGACGAAAAAGCCCAGCAGCCATTTGGTTGGCCCGCCGAACAGGAAGAACGCCAGCAACACGATGCTGAGGTAGATGTTCCATTCGGAAATGATCCGGATGCCGTTGCCGACCCCCGATACCGCCGACAGGGTCGCCACGATGGTGATCAGGCCAATCAGGATAACCTGTGTCATCAGGCCAGGATCGATGCCGAACAGGTGGTTCAGCCCCGTCGCCATCTGGCTGACGCCCAGCCCCAGCGAGGTCGCGACACCGAACACGGTACCAAAAACGGCCAGCAAATCGACCGCATGGCCAATCGGCCCATAGATACGGTCGCCGATCACCGGGTACAGCGCGGAGCGCAGCGTCAACGGCAGCTTCTTGCGAAAGCCGAAATACGCCAGGCACAGCCCGACCATCACATAGACGGCCCAGCCGTGGAATCCCCAATGGAAATAGGTCACCCGCATGGCCGCAACCGCGCGGTCGGTGGTCATTTCCGCCACGCCGTTATGGTCGGCGAACGGATTGTTCGGATAGCCCCACGCCGCGGCGTTATCGAAATAGAAGATCGGTTCAGCGATCCCGAAGAACAGCAACCCGATCCCCACACCGGCGGAGAACAGCATCGCGAACCAGGAAAAATTACTGAATTCCGGCCGGGAATCATCGTCGCCCAGCCTGATATTGCCGAACCGGCCACACATCAGATAGAAGCAGACAAACAGCATGACGGTGACGGCGCTGATGTAATACCAATTGAGCGCGGTTTCGATCCAGCCCCGGATCGCGGAATAGATTTCATTCGCGAACTCGACATTCAGGGCCGGAGGCAGAAAACCGGCCGGTCGCGCCGACAGTCTTCTGTTGCGTGCCCGCAACCGGCGCCATGTTCACCGCATGATAATGCAATCGTGATTGGCGGCGCGGGACGTTGCGACAAAATATGTCATCACGTCATGCGCGCGCGGTTTTTGGTCAAGACCAGGTCCGTCTGAACCCCGCGCGACGGGCGGCACAGCCGAAAGATTTGGCGGCCTGTGCGTCACAGAATGAAACAGGCATGCGAAAGGCCCCTTCATGGCATCGGCAATTGGCTCCCCGTCCCGCATCTGTGTTTTTGTGTCATTGGTGACGCTTTCCCTGTTCTGGTTCGATGCGCTGCGGGCGCAGGAAGCAACAGCATTGCCGGACCATGTGATTACGGAATACGGCCAACCGCCGGCAATACCGGAAGGCCCGCTGTCCGAGGCGCTGCAGGCGGCAATTCAGGTGGCCTTTATCGACAGTTCCGCGCAATCGACCTGGGGGGAGGACCAGATGATCGAGTTGAACGAAATCGCTGAGTCAAAAGACCCCCGGATTGTCTGGATGATCAGCGACCTGATGCGCTTCATCACGGCGCGCGACCTGAACCTGACACTCGCCAATGCGGCCTCCCGCTTGCTGGGCAAGGCGTTGCAGGATGTCATACACTGGGGGGTCGTGACCGATCATCTGATCGCATGGGATATTCCCGCACCCCCCGATTATTTACGGGTCAAGCGCGCCATCTTCACGAGCCTGATACCCGGCTGGGACAGGCTCTTTGTTGCGGGCGATATCGATTGGCGGCTCGTTTCATGGGGCGGCGTGCTGATCGACAATCGCGCGTACGATACGACCGATGATGTGTGCAATTGCATTCCCGCGGCGGACAATCCCACGGTCACCAGCGCGGAAGATGCGGCGTGGCTCAAGGACGAGGATATCGTTTTTGGTATCGGGGTGAACGGCGCGTACCGGGCGTATCCGCGACGCATCATGGAAGTCCGCGAGATGGTCAACGACACGCTGGGCGGACGGCACCTTGGCATACCGTATTGCACGTTGTGCGGCGCCGCCCAGGCCTATTACACCGATCAATTGCCGGAAGGAATCACCCGGCCCATCCTGCGCACGTCCGGCCTGTTAATCCGGTCCAACAAGGTGATGTACGACATCAATACGTATTCGGTGTTCGATACGTTTCTGGGCAAGGCCGTGACGGGACCGCTTGCGGAAAGGGAGCTGCAACTGAAACAGGCCAGTGTCATCACATCTACATGGGGTGCGTGGAAAAAGGCGCATCCGCAAACAACGGTGCTGGCTGAAGCGCTGGCGCTTGGCCATGATTTTGACTTTCGCAACAACCGGGATGCCAAGGGCCCGATATTTCCGGTCGGCGACGTGGATCCCCGGTTACCGGTTCATGAGGACATCATCGGCATAATCACAGCCGCCGGCACGCCGGTGGCGTTTCAGCGAAGCAAGGCATTTGTGGCGCTGAAGAAAGGCGACCAGATCGTATTTGAAAACATTCATCTGGAACTGGATGCCGGTGGCATAAAAGCCGTCGACGCGGATGGTTCCGACCTTGGCAGCCATCAGGCATTCTGGTTTGCCTGGTCGCAATTCCATCCACAAACGGCGCTGTGGCCCCGGTAAGGCGACCGCCGCCCCATCGCACTCTAACGCGCTTACTTTTTTAATGCCGGTTGCGGCCGGGAGAAGACAAGCTCATCCGCCGTTGAGGCTTTCGCATCGAGGGAATAGCCGCCGGCGTTGAAGTCTTTCAGGCCATCCGCCCGATCCACCCGGTTTTCCATGATCCAGCGCGCCATCGAACCACGCGCATGCTTGGCGTAATACATGAGCGAGCGGGCCGTGCCATCCTTCACGTTCAGAAACTTCGCCCCGATTACCGTCTGCCCCAGCGCCTTCGCGTCCACAGCCTTGAAATATTCGTTCGAGGCCAGATTGACCACAGTCGTGTCCGCATGATCGGCGAGGTCCGCATTCAACCGGTCGGCGATACGCGCGCCCCAGAATTCATAGAGCGACTTTCCCCGGGTGTTCGCCATCTTCGTGCCCATCTCAAGCCGGTACGGCTGGATCGCATCCATCGGCCGCAACACACCGTAGAGCCCGGAGAGGATGCGCAAATGATCCTGCGCATATGTGAGCGTGTCCTCGGAAAGGCTCTCCGCCTCCAGCCCCCAATAGACATCGCCGTCAAAGGCGAGCCCGGCCGGCTTGGCGCTATTGCTCTTATTGTCGAGATTGAAGACCTGGAACCGCTCGTGATTCATCGCCGCGAGGTTATCGCTGATATGCATCAGGCGTTTCAGGTCGGCCGCCGTTTGCGTCTTGGCGACGGTCGCAAGCTCGTGCGTGTCCTCGCGCAGGCGCGGCTGTGTAATCGGAACGCCCGTTTCGACGGGGGCCATATTCAGTTTTTTTGCAGGGGAGAGCAGCGTCAGCATGATCAATCCTTTCCTCCTAACATCAACCCGGCCAATCCGGGTTCGTATGCGTGGGTCAGTGACGACATGATACTGGCGTTTGGCAGCAAAAGTTCAAGCCGCTTTTCCCGAAAAATGCGCAGATTCTGCATTCATGACCCGGATTCCTCGCGGCCGTCTATGCCCCGCCCTGTCCGCCCACAGCAAAACCCGCTACCATTCCCCATCGGGCGGTAACGGCCCTTCGGGCCTGCCGCCGTTATACGGGATGCGGCATGAACCTGTTCAAGCAGCATGCGCCCGCCGATATGGATGCGGCGGCAGCGCGGATACCGGTGATCGATCTGGCGGCCGGGTTGTCGGGCGATGCCGGGGCACTTGCAGCACTGGGCACGGAAATCCGGCCGGCCTGCACCGATGTCGGGTTCTTCTATATCCGCGGCCACGGCATCCCCGATGCGGTGATCGACGACGCGTTCGAACAATCGAAACGCTTCCACGCCCTGCCGATGGCGGCGAAGCAGGCGCTGTCGCTGGATGCCGGCAATATCGGCTACCTGGCGATGAACGCCAGCACACAGGGACACTCGACCGTGCACAAGGCGACGCGGCCGAACCAGAACGAATCCTACTTCGTCTCCCATGAAACCGACCCGGGCGTGCCGGGCGCGATGCCGCGCGTGCCCAAACGCGGGCGCAATGCCTGGCCGGACGGGCTGCCCGGATTTCGCGAACGCGTGATGGCGTATTTCGATGCGGTGCACGCGTTGTCGCAGCGGATGCTGCCGGCGTTTTCATGCGCGCTGGGGATGAAGGCGGATTTCCTGGACCCGATGTTTACCGAGGGCGCGCATGTGCAGCTGCGCTTCGCGCATTACCCGCCGACGCAGGTGTCGGATAATGATTTCGGCGCCGGGCCGCATACCGATAACAGCTTCTTCACCATCCTGGCGCGGATGGACGTGCCCGGGTTGCATATCCGCCTGCCGTCCGGTGAATGGGTAATTCCGCCGCTGATCCCCGGCACGCTGCTGGTCAATATCGGCAATTACGCACGGCGCATGACCAACGACCAGTTCCTGTCGACCCCGCACGGGGTGATCGTCGAGGGCGGAGCCGACCGCTATTCCATCGCCTATTTCCACAGCCCGACCTCGACCAATACGATTTCAGTGTTACCGCCATTCATCGATACGGACCACCCGGCGAAATATGAACCGGCGCTGATGGGTGAACTGATCCAGGAATTCTGGAGCGCCAATTACGCGCATCAGGAAGGCTTCGGCACGATCAAGCCACGCAACCGGTATTAGGCGCGGCACATAGCGGCCGTGGCATTGACTTTTTGCCCCTATTGTGGTATTTTTTCCTATTCCCGACGACAGACAGATAACCGCATACAGAAGCGCCCCTTCCCTTGCCCCCTCTCCACCCTCGGGGGTGGAGAGGGCCGGGGTGAGGCGGGGGCAATGCGGGCCGGATGAAAATACACACGGATTACAAGCTGCACCGAAACGCCCCCTCACCCTGCCCTCTCCCCCAAAGGGGGCGAGGGTTCAATCTTGGGCGATGGGCATGACAACGGATGCCAATCGATGCAAACCGGAAACACACCTGATGGCGTTACGCGCCCTGGCCCCCTCTCCACCCCCGGGGAGGAGAGCATCTGTGTATCGAGTCAAGGTGCATCGGGCAGCCAGGGTCGGTTTTCCCTGACGAGTGTATTGGC
>Ga0222651_1000010_pt1 | contig 171552 bp, 154 predicted proteins | sample AntAcemetagen369_FD_179855 | JGI IMG/M metagenome (GOLD analysis project Ga0222651, IMG submission 179855) | Saline water microbial communities from Ace Lake, Antarctica - #369 | ecosystem: Environmental > Aquatic > Non-marine Saline and Alkaline > Saline | place: Antarctica: Ace Lake...
GTGGCATCGCAATTGCCATCGGTGCAATGGTCGATGGTGCGATTGTGATGGTTGAGAACCTACATAAGCACATGGAAAAAACGCCCGTTACCGCCGAGAACCGTTGGAAAATCGTGGCTGACTCAGCCAGTGAAGTTGGGCCGGCACTCTTCTTTAGTCTGCTGATTATTACGGTGAGCTTTTTGCCGGTATTCACACTTGAAGCGCAGGAGGGGCGAATGTTTTCGCCGCTTGCCTACACCAAGACTTATGCTATGGCTGCAGCTGCGATCCTCGCTATTACGCTGGTGCCTGTTCTAATGGGATATTTTGTCCGTGGCACAATAAAGGCAGAACATAGTAATCCGCTCAATCGTGTGCTCACAGCAATCTACATGCCGGCACTAAGATGGGTCCTGCGATTTCCGAAAGCCACCATTGTCGCGAGTTTGGTTTTGCTTTCCACTATTGCCTATCCTTTAGGAAAAATAGGTAGCGAGTTTATGCCAACCCTCGATGAAGGGGATCTGATGTATATGCCAACGACATACCCTGGCATTTCAATTGGCAAAGCTCGGGAAATTTTGCAACAAACAGATAAACTTATCGCCACTGTGCCAGAGGTCGAGACCGTTTTTGGCAAAATCGGTCGAGCAGAAACCGCAACCGATCCGGCACCACTGACTATGATTGAGACCTTCATTCAACTTAAGCCTCGCAACGAATGGCGAGAGGGTGTGACGAACGATTCTCTCAGGAAAGAATTTGATGCACTCGTGCAAATTCCGGGCCTCACTAACGCCTGGGTGATGCCAATCAAGACCAGAATCGATATGTTGGCGACAGGGATCAAGACGCCCGTGGGTATCAAGATTGCTGGTCCCGATATTGGTGTGATTGAGACGATCGGCAAAAGTCTGGAAGCGATTTTGCAAAATGTCGAAGGCACTGATTCTGTCTACTCGGAACGTGTGGTGGGCGGTCGTTATCTCACCATCGATATCAATCGGCAAAAAGCGGCACGATACGGCTTGAATATCGCTGATGTGCAGCAGGTGATTGGGTCTGCTGTAGGCGGTATGAATGTGACTCAAACTGTCGAAGGCCTAGAACGCTATCCGGTTAATGTTCGGTATCCGCAGTCCTATCGAGAATCTCCGGAGCAGCTTGAACTGTTACCCATCGTTACGCCCATCGGTGAACGAATTGCTTTAGGTGATGTTGCAGATATCAAAATCGAAGATGGTCCACCCGCCATCAAAAGCGAAAACGCTCGTATCAATGGTTGGACCTTTATTGATATCAGCGGTATCGATGTAGGGACCTACGTCGCTGGTGCGCGAGAAGTGGTTCAGCGCGAGCTTAAACTGCCCAGCGGCTACTCGATCGTTTGGGCTGGTCAGTATGAGTATATGCAGCGTGCTAATGCACGGTTGAGTTATGCGATTCCGCTCACCTTAGTGCTGATTGCGTTCTTGTTGTTTGTGAACTTTAGAAACATTGCAGAAGTCCTGATTCTGATGGGGACACTTCCATTTGCGGTAATCGGTGCTGTATGGCTAATGTTTTTCCAGGGTTTCAATTTCTCGATTGCCGTTGGTGTTGGCTTTATTGCACTGATCGGGGTGTCGGTTGAGATTGGCGTGATCATGTTGCTCTATCTTAACCAGAGTTGGCAAAGAGCGGTCGATGGCCAGGATGGCATAATAATGGCGAAGCAGCAGCAAGTGGAGGCGGTGCTGCAAGGTGCTGGGCTTAGGGTTCGACCTGTGATGATGACGTCGCTGACCGTCGCAATTGGCCTGTTACCGATTTTGTTCGGTTCTGGCACAGGCTCGGAAGTGATGAGTCGAGTAGCAGCACCGATGGTGGGAGGTATGGTCACTGCAGTTATTTTGACTCTGCTGGTTTTGCCTGCGGCGTTCCTTATTTGGAAGCGCTCACTTAGTCATCATGAGTAGTCGAGCCTGAAGGTATCACCGTCGGTGACAATGTGGCCCGCAGTCGGGCCTGCGAAATGAGTGCCTATTATTAGGACGGGTCGGTCTGCATATTCGCGTACAAATCGGTCGCGGCTGGCGTAAGCTTGCTGCGCGTCGTGGTCCGCGGTACAGCGCCAATCTCGATGGGCTATCTGACAAGGGTGATGGGCGAGATCCCCTGTGATGACTGCTTCTTCACCTCTGGATTGAATGTGTATGCTGACGTGTCCGGGGGTGTGTCCAGGTGTGGGCTCAAACCAGACCTCATCGGTTACCTGGTGGTTCGGTTGTACCAATACGGCTTTTCCAGCATCAAAAATGGGCTGCACTGAATCCTCGAACACAGGCCCATAACTCTGCTCCTCAGCCCGCCAGAAATTAAATTCGGGCTCGGCAAACAGATAATCAGCATTCTCAAACGTGGGGACCCATTTGTCATTTTGAAGCCGTGTATTCCAGCCTACATGGTCGACGTGCAGGTGAGTGCAAAGTACGGTATCGATGTCGTTAGTCTCAAATCCCGCATGGCTTAGGCGTTGTAAAAAGTCTGACTGCATCAGGTGCCATTTCGGATAGTGGCGAACCTTGTCATTCCCAATGCAGGTGTCGACCATAATGGTCTGACCGCGAGATTCGACAATCAAGCTGTGCATACTCAGAATAGGCTGGTTAGCTTTATCGACGAACGGACCGATCCAGGGAATTTGGGCCATCCTGTCAGGGGTTGCATCGGGCAAGATGTGCGTACCGATGGTTGCGGTAATAAGTTCCACGACTTGTGTGATGCGCACGTTGCCGATTTGCCAGCTAAGCATAGGGTTAAAGCCTTTAGTTATTCAGGCTATCCCATCATGCCTGCTACCTGCAGTCCGACCGAGATAACCAGATGTCGGGTTTAGATCGAGAGTTGGTGACCTTTTGCTTATACATATAGCAGTATTGTATATAGGATAGCGATCTTTCGCCGTTTATAGCGTTAGAATGAAAGTCTGATGCCAATAAATATAATAAAGATTTGGACAACTTTTTCTGTGCCGCGACTTTTTTATCGGCTACGGCGCTCTTTTAGGCCGTGGCGCTAGTGAAAGCAATGTGGCGCCAGGGGACAGCCTTCGTGCTGGGGCTTTGCTGCGCCGTTTGCTCTATCGCCGCGATCGCTTCCCAAACAGATATCCGCTTTAACCATCTCTCCCGCCAGCACGGTTTGTCTCAGTCCTTTATCTTGTCAGTTGCTCAGGATAAAAATGGCTTCATGTGGTTTGGTAGTCAGGGCGGCCTCAACAGATTTGACGGCTACGAGGTCAAAGTTTTTACTCGCGACGAGTCGCAAGGCAGTGTGCCGGGTAATACCATTCGGGCCCTATTGTCAGATTCTAAAGGTCGCCTATGGGTCGGCACCGACAATGGTGGTTTTGCTCAGTACCTTTTTGAAACTGAAACGTTTACCACTTACAACACGGAAAATAGCTCACTTCTTACCAATCGAATCAGGGCACTGCATGAGGATGCTCACGGCCAGATTTGGGTAGGTACTGACGATGGAGGATTGTGGCGGTTTGATCCCATACTGAAAGAGTTCTTTTTTGCGACATCAAAACTTTCTGACGAATCTATTGTTGCAATCGCCTCAGGTAATGATGGTGAGCTATGGGTGGCCACCCGCTCAGGACTATTTGAGCTCAGCTCAGACCTTGGTTTGATCCCAGCGTTATCAGGGCAAAAAGCCGCAGATAAAATTTCAGGGCTCCACATTCGTGCTGTCCTGCAAGAGCCTGATGGAACACTCTGGATAGGCACTCAAAGCGAAGGTGCTTTCCGCATTGCTGCTGATGGCACTTTTGAGCAGTTTGTTGTTGGCGCGGTAGAGAGTGAAAGCATCTCTGGTATGCAGGTTGTTCGTTTTTTACGGGATGATCGCGGCGACATTTGGTTGGCAACATCGGGAGGTCTTGACCATGCTACCGACGAAGGTTTTGTCTCTCACCGTTCTGACCCAACGAACTCTCGCAGTTTGAGTAATGACATTGTCGTTGATTTATTCCAGGACCAGGGAGGTGTTATCTGGATCGCGACGTTTGGTGGTCTGAACTACTGGTCCAGAAGCGAGTATCTAGCAGAACATGTGAGTGCTAATAAGCGTTTAGCGAATTCATTGAGTTCACCTGCGGTGACCGCGATCTCGGAAAGTTCAGATGGAACTGTTTGGGTGGGTACTTTTCGAGGTGGTTTAAACGAGATTCTGACGGACGGCACCATTCGCCACCACAGATTTGATAGAAATGATTCTACATCGATCCCGGAGGACTCTGTAATGTCTCTGTACGTTGATTCGAAAGATCGACTCTGGGTCGGTACTCGTTCCGCTGGTCTGGCGATATTTGATTCCGAACAAGGTCTGGTGAAATTATTTGATCAAACCTCTGAGAATCCATTTAGATTAAGTTCTAACGCGATCACCTCAATTACGGAATCGGAATATGGCGAGATGCTTGTGGGTACCTATGGCGGAGGTCTTAATCGCGTTGATCTGGTCAGCCTAGAGGTCACGTCGATACAAGCTAGTAGAGGAGAGGGCGTCCTACGATCGAATCGAATCATGATGGTTTTTGAAGACAGCACAGGGCATATATGGTTGGGCACGGATGGTGCAGGTCTGGCGTATTATGATCGCTACCGCGAGAAATTCATACATTTTCATAACGACGAAGTATCCGGGTTCAAGGCGAGCTTTGTCATGGCGGTGGAGGAAGACTCTGAGGGCAATTTATATTTTGGCACCCAGAATAGCGGATTATTTCGGTTAGGCTCAGAGAGTCAGACGGTAGACCATTTTCGTTTTGATGCGATAACCGAACAAGATGGCCTATCCAGTAATATTGTTTATGATGTACTAGTGGATGATTTCGACAAGGTTTGGCTTAGCTCAAATGCCGGGCTCAATCGCTATGACCCAGTTTCTGGAACGGTTTCTTATTTGGGGTTGAGTAATGCCCTGCAGGACCTTGAATTTAATTCAGGCGCCGCTCATAAGCTGGTCAATGGTGACCTGCTGTTTGGTGGCATAAATGGCTTTAATCGAATCGATCCCGCTCGGGTTGAAACCAACTCCCATGTACCCCCCGTGGCGATTACGTCTGTGGCAAAGCAGGGTGTGCAATTTTCACCGGCATTGTTGGGGGACAACGGCATTGAACTTTCCCACCAGGATTATGTGCTGGAGTTTCGATTCGCTGGTATGGATTTTACCAATGCGGCGATGAATAAATATCGTTATCGATTGATTGGTTTAGATGAATCTTGGATAGAGGCGGGTACACGACGATATGCCAGTTATACAAACCTGAATCAGGGACGCTACCTGTTTGAAGTTATAGCTTCCAACAGTGATGGAGTCTGGGGAGTAACGCCAGCTCGTTTAGCGGTGAATGTTGCACCAGCGCCCTGGTATAGTTGGTGGGCATACTTGGGCTATGCAATGGGTGTTTGCCTGTTAATGTTGTTAACTTATCGCGCCCGTCGCATCCGGCTTGAACATGTCGCTGAAGTTCAATCGATTAACTTGCGCCTGCGTCGTGAGGTAGACGTACGAAAAGAGAAGGAAGCCCTGGTCAATATCGAGCGAGAAAAGAACCAACGCTACTTGGATGTAGCGGAAGTTGCGCTGGTGGCGTTAGATGTTGAAGGCACAGTATTGCATGTCAATGAGAAGGCGGACGGCACATTCAATAATGATGTGGATCCCACTGTCGGCCGTAACCTGTTGGACTTCGTCAGTGTTCAACAAAGGAACGCTCTGCGACAAAAAATTCTCTCGGTGTTTGACGGCGAAGATTCAGGTGGTCATCTGGAATGTGAGATGAGCGCTGCTAACAGTAAACCGCGCACCATGATCTGGCGCTTTGCACCACTTACTGAAACTGGTGGTCATGCGAATATGATTCTGGCCTCAGGCACGGACATTACCGAATTACGCCATTTGGAAAAATCTGTCCGGCTTCGCGAAAAACTTAGCGTTCTGGGAATGCTTTCTTCAGGTATTGCGCACGACTTCAATAATATACTCACGGCGATTACGGGCTACAGTACCCTCGCACTCGAGCGAGTTCGGGGTCAGGGTGAAGTTGAAGATTTTATTCGGCATATTGAAAGCGCCACCGAACGTGCGACTGAATTAGTGGCACGGATACGCAGTGTGTCACAGCTTGATGAAGTGCAGTTTGAACCTGTAGATATGACGACGCTTGTACACGATGTGGTCAGTCTTATGCGCGGCAGCTTACCTACTGATATTAGTATCGAGGAAAGCTACCCAGAGCAGCCTATTGTTGTGAATGGAGATTCTGCTCAGATTCATCAATTAGTTGTGAATCTTGGTACCAATGCCATTAACGCGATGCACAGTAAAGGGGGCGTACTGAGATTCGTTTTGTCTAGTCGAGATATCGATCAAGAGAATATTCCCAAAGAGTCTAATCTGAGTGCGGGACAGCACATCACTTTGGATGTGACCGACACAGGCAAAGGCATACCCGAGGTGATTAAAAATAGGATCTTCGATCCCTTCTATTCGTCCGGCGGGTATGGAACAGAGGACCGATCGGGTGCGGGGCTGGGGCTTAGTGTTGTGCATGGCATCGTACTGGCTCACAGCGGATACATCGAAGTTGATTCTGTGGTGGGCAGCGGCACGCAGTTTAGAATTTACTTGCCTGAAGGTCAGGCTGTTTCTGATTCAGTGGTCGTACAACTGCGGCAACCAACGTTGAATAAGTGGCGCGTAATGCTGGTGGATGATGAAGAGTGGGTCGTAGACATCACATCTAGGCTCTTAACCTCGCTTGGCCATGACGTCCAGGCTTTTACTCATCCAGCGGAAGCGCTCGAGCAATTTAAAGCAACACCCGATGCCTATAAGGTTGTCATTACTGATCAGAACATGCCGCATATTAAGGGTACCGAACTGGTTGATCAATTGCGTCAAATCAAAAGCGAGATAAAAGTCATATTGATGAGTGGTAATGTGTCGCCGCTGCGCGATACAGATATAAATACTCGATTCATGGCCAAGCCCTTTAAGTTCGATAATCTGAAAACTTTGTTAGCTGCGCTTGGTATCAGCGAAGACAAAGAATCTCAGGACAAGCGCTCTTCTTAGTCAGCACTTTTTCTAAAGCTAAATACGCTTTTTAACGAGAAGACCTAGGCTCGGGGGATGTGCGGAACGACTTCTGACAGTTTTTTGAGGTGTTGGTCCGGGGTTAGGTCGGCACCTAAAGTTCGTATGCACAAATGAGTCAGGCCGGCTTTCTGCCAATTTTTCACTCGAGCCTGCCATTCAGGTGCTCTTGGTCCCACTACGGCGACACCCGCTTCGGTACCAATGTCTGCAAGTTTGCGTCCAACGGCTTCGGCCTCTTTGCCGATGGCCTCGCTGATTCTGGAAAAGTCTGAGGGGTCGCATAGGACAAACCAGCCGTCAGCTTGCTGTCCTATGCGGCGGATTATCGGTTTGCCAGGTGATGACCTTGCCCCGATCCACAGTGGTATCGGGCGTTGTACTGGCAATGGATTTAATCCTGCGCCGCTGACCTGATCAAACTCACCCTCAAAGTTCACTTCCGTTTGGGTCCATAGCGCCTGGAGTAGTTTCATTTGTTCGTTGCAGCGACGCCCGCGAGATTCAAATGGCATCCCAAGATAGCCGTATTCCTCCTTGCTTGAACCAACGCCAATGCCTATTCGGGTTCGGCCATTCGTTAGGATATCTAGCTCAGCTGCCTGCTTGGCAAATAGTACAGTCTGCCGATTCGGCAAAATGATGACTGAGGGCACCAATTCGATTTTTTCTGTAAAACCGGCTATCCAGGCAAGTAGCGTCATAGATTCATGCAAGTATCCATTTCCCGGTCGCATGATCTGCTCGGGAATCCGCAGGTGTGTTAGCCCCAAATCCTCTGCCAATTGTGCGAAGGCGCGGATAGCTCCAAGGTCTCCAGCCATCTCTCTAATCGGTAACGAAACACCAATTTTCATTTGTCGTCTTTTTCCGTCCTTTGCATCAGGGCACCAGGGTATCAGGTGCAGGGCAAAATCCGATGAGGTTTACGTCAGATTTTGTTACTATCCCACCAACTTTGCTCTTCACTAGACTAAACCAAATTATCGTTCGGTTTCTACCCCGACCCAAACAAGGAAGCGATTACTCAATGTCCGTCGTCAGAATTCAAGATGAAGGTGCTGTACGTATTGTCGAGATGAATCGGCCGGATGCGCTAAATGCATTTAATGCACAGATGAATGATGAACTGGCAGACGCGTTTCTCGACGCAGCAAAGGACTCAGGTGTCAGGGTGTTGGTTTTGACGGGTAGCGGCCGTGCCTTTTCAGCAGGTGCAGACTTATCTAAAAGAGCAGGCGATCATCAAGAAAGACATGGTTTTTCCGGTTTTCTGGATGCGGTAATTGATTTCCCGAAACCATTTCTAGTGGCGGTGAATGGGCTCGGTGTTGGTATTGGTGCGACAATTTGTGGTCTCGCGGACATCACCTATATGGCGCAGAGTGCAAGGCTTCGCTGCCCCTTCTCTAGCCTTGGCGTTACGGCTGAAGCATCGAGTACCTACCAGTTTCCCCGTTTGATGGGTCACCAGCGTGCCTTTTGGTTTTTGTTGGCATCGGAGTGGATGACAGCAGAGCAGTGTAAGGAAGCCGGGCTTGCAATGGAGGTCTTTCCCGATACAGATTTTTTACCTCAGGTGATGCGGCGAGCGAAAGTACTAGCAGCGATGCCAATCGTGTCGCTGATCGCAACTAAAAAGCTATTAGTGGATCCTTTGAAAGATCAGATGCGGCAATCGATCGCGGCTGAAAATAGGCGGTTAGGGGAATTGTTCCAAGGTGCCGCCCATCTTGAGGCTCGTAAAGCATTTCAAGAAAAACGCCCACCTGATTTTTCGGATCACTAGTGAGCGTAGCGCGCCCAGTGAGTGATCTGAAGTTTCTTGTCGTCGGGGGTGGGATTGGCGGTCTTACCGTCGCGCTGTGTCTCGCGCAGAAGGGGCACAAGGTTCAAGTGTTCGAGCAGGCCGCAGAGTTTGGTGAGGCTGGCGCTGGGATTCAGCTTTCTCCTAATTGTACTCGCGTCCTTCATTACTTAGATCTTGAGCAAGCGCTGCGCGCCGCTGCCTTCCTCCCAGAGGCGACTCAAATTCGTCAATGGCAAACGGGCAAAATTATTTCCGAGACACCGCTTGGGTCAGAAGCTATTGCGCGTTACGGCATGCCCTACTATCACATTCACCGCGGTGATCTGCTTAAGGTGCTTGTTACAGCGGCGCAACAACATGCTTCAATTACATTATCTACATCAGCAATAGTCGGAAGCTTTGAGCAGAGCCAAGAGCGCGTCACGTTGCAAGTAGATGGTAGCGTTCACCATGGCGATGCGTTGATCGGGGCAGATGGTATTCATTCTGTTGTTCGCACTGGCTTGTGGGGCGAACAGAAACCGCGATTTACTGGCAATGTTGCCTGGCGAGCGCTGGTGCCGGTCGGACGCTTGCCGTCGGGCTTGATCAAGCCCATGTCCACCGTTTGGTGGGGACCCGGTAAACACTTTGTCCATTATTATGTGCGCAGCGGTGAGCTCGTCAATTGCGTTTGTGTAACAGAAAAATCAGGCTGGGAAGTAGAATCCTGGACGGAGCCTGGCAACAAAGAAGAATTGACGGCTGAGTTTTCAGGATGGCATCCTGACATCAAGCAACTCATTGAGAACGTCGATCAAGGGTCTCTATTTAAATGGGCGCTGTTCGATCGTGCACCCATGAAGCGTTGGGGTTCCGGTCGTGTGACGTTGCTTGGAGATGCTTGCCACCCCACATTGCCATTCATGGCGCAGGGTGCGGCGATGGCAATTGAGGATGCTGCTGCGTTAGCAATTTGCGTGGAAAATAATCTCCCCAGAGGACTGCGCCGTTACGAGGATCAGAGGCGCGACCGCACAGCTCGCGTGCAACAGAGTTCCAGAAGGAATGCCAAAGTATTTCACTTGTCTGGTATGAATGCCTGGTTGCGCGACCGAGCCGCGGGTGTGGCGAGTAAGAACGCGATGGATAGCCTCTACCGTTACAACGTATTGGAAGCAGTTAAGTAGTGCAAAGCAATCTGGACTTCCTACACTAACAAGGACACTCTGCCGACCCATCTTGGGTTAGTTCACAACGGGTTCAAAAGAAATTAAATAATGCCGAAAATAAGAGTGCTTCAAATCTCACACAGTTTTGCGCCTCCTTTTGGAGATGTCGCAAATTTTTATTCGAATGCATTTGATTCGGAAAAATATGACGTAACTTCTCTTTTTCTAAAAGGAAACCCCAACGAGCCTTTCTCCGAAAAAATAAAAGGTAATAGCATTCTATTGTGGGACCTAAAAACATCAGAGTTAAGAGGACTAAAACTCGGACTAATAAGAAGAATCTGTAACCTTATAAACGATGAAAAATACGATATTGTTATCGCTCAAAGATATAAAGCTATTTACCTGGTTGGAATGGCGAGTTTCAAAACACATAAGTTCAATTTCATTGGAGTTATTCATGCATACAACGTCTTTAAGAGTTTCAGCCGAAAACTCCTTATAAAATGCCTATCCAAAAAAATCACTTTAATTGGTGTTTCTAAAGCTATCCAAGAGAATGTAAGCCAACAACTTTCCATAATAAATTATAGAGATGTCCACGCTTTGGCTAACTGTATTCCTATCAAGGGACTACAAGACTCAATGTTGAGTAGAGAAGAGGCAAGAAAACAACTAGATATTCCAGAGTCTGTATACGTGTTGGGAACTGCAGGAAGACTGCACCCCGAAAAAAATCATGAAACATTAATAGAAGCTTTTGCAAAATTTTCTCAAAAATATCCAAGTGCTCGTCTTTACATAATGGGAGAAGGTCGCCTAAAGGAAGATCTACAAGAACGCATTGTCTCCCTAAACTTGTCAAACAAAGCGTTCTTACTCGGAATGATCCAAGAAGGGCCTAGGTATTTCAAAGCTTTTGATATCTTTGTTCTACCATCCAAACTTGAGCCTTTTGGGATGGTGCTAATTGAAGCTATGGCGGCTGGAATACCAGTAATTTCTTCTAAATCTGGTGGCGCATTAGAAGTTATCTCAGATAGTAGATATTTATTCGAAATTGGTGACATTGAGGGCTGTGCGTCACTCCTTGAAAAGCATTACAAGCTGAATCAAGCAGGTATCGACTCAATTATCGAAAGACAGAATCGCAAAATCAAAGAAAAATACTCTGAAGGATCATTTTCATCAAAACTAATGGAGATTTTGGGGTGAAAGTATCGAACAAACTAATAGCGCTATAAGCCTTGAAACAAGCGGATAAATCTGTCTGCGGGTGCGATTGCCAGAAGCATTATTAGATTCATTATCAGATGCATTGAGGGGGTACCATTTTACAAGAGTAGGAAAATGGTGGGCCGTCCGCGACTCGAACGCGGGACCAATTGGTTAAAAGCCAACTGCTCTACCAACTGAGCTAACGGCCCTCTCAAGAAGGGCGCATGATACCGATTCCGCTAAAAAACTCAAGCTGTTGGCAGGTAATCTCTGAAGATTTCGTCGACGATACTTTTTGACGGATCAATACCCCCGAGGGACACGATGGTTTGAATGCCACCTGGGTTCACCACATTAAATTCTATGACCCACGGATAGGACAGGTCTAAACCAACAAACAGAGCGCCCTGATCCGCCAGAAATGCGCCGATTCGTTCGCAGTACTGCTGTTCGTCGCTTGTAAGATCGCACAGCGTGGTGCTGGCACCCGCACTGACATTGGTTCTGTGGTCGCCATTAGATTGACGTAAATATTGTCCAACGGGTGTCCCATTCGCGATCAATACGCGCTTTTCACCCTGAGTAATTTCTTCTATATAAGGTTGTATCAGGCAATATTGATCTGATTCTGGCCCGGTCATTGATTCCAAAATAACCCGCATGTTGCTGTCTTCAGGGGTTAGCAGAAAGATATCTCGACCTAAAGAGCCCGCCGGTGGCTTGGCTATCCAGCGACCGCCTGCCTCTTTCATCACATTCAAAAGATCGCTAGGTGACGTAGAGGCATAGCTATTTGGGTATTGGAAGACATCACTATGGCTGGCGAGAAAGTATTTACTTTTAAAGTGCATGAGCGCGTCAAGCGAGTTGATCAATCTGCATTGGCCTTTCAGGCAGTTCAGTAACTGGATCTTGTCCAAAAAACTGTGGCGCATGCCCAGTGTTAGAGTCCACACAATGTCTGCCCGACTAAGATCAATTCGCGCTCGTGCCGGGAAGGGTTGATCGGCTTTTAAGGTTTCCGTGAGTGGGAAGCCATCGGCAACAATCTCGGAATTACGCATTGCCAGAGAGTCCATAAAGCAACAATCCACGGATACATCGCGTTTTAGTAGTTCGTTGCCGAGCCTCAAGTAGTTGCTGTCCTCAACCAGTTCAGTGTCTGCGATCAGAAGTATAAGATTTAGCATAGCGGGTCGGTAAGGGCGTGAGTGGACAGTTTACCCTGAGCGAGACCGCTTAACATCTATCCGATATATCGATATAAACGGGTCGCCAGTTCCAAGCTCACCGAGATGGTTTATAATGCCCAGAGATTTACCAAGGATTGCTAAACCATGGCTAACATCGCGATAGATATTCCTGCGCATCAGAGCCATACCATGTCTGATGCCGACACGGCTGCTAGCAAAGTTCGTATTAAAGCGCTGCTCGAAGAAAAGCATGCGGTGTTGGTGGCTCATTACTACACCGATGAGGCGATCCAGGCATTGGTAGAGGAAACGGGTGGCTGTGTTTCTGATTCTCTCGAGATGGCCCGTTTTGGTGCGAACGCGGATGCACAGACGTTGGTTGTTGCGGGCGTCAAGTTTATGGGTGAAACCGCCAAGATACTCAGCCCTGAAAAGCGGGTGCTGATGCCGACTCTTGAAGCGACTTGTTCCCTTGACCTCGGTTGTCCGATAGAAAAATTTTCAGTTTTTTGTGATGAGCACCCCGATCGTACGGTGGTAGTCTACGCAAACACCTCGGCGGCAGTGAAAGCGCGTGCTGATTGGGTGGTGACCTCCAGCATTGCACTCGAAGTGACAGAACATCTGATGGATCAGGGTGAGAAAATACTCTGGGCGCCAGATAAGTATTTGGGCGGTTATATTCAAAAAGAAACCGGTGCTGACATGATTCTGTGGGATGGCGCATGCATTGTGCACGAGGAATTTAAAGCCAAAGGTCTGGCGGACTTAAAGCATGTTTACCCTGACGCTGCGGTCCTCGTCCATCCAGAATCACCTGCGTCTGTGGTGGCCTTAGCCGATGTTGTGGGTTCTACCACACAGATTATCCGTGCGAGCCAAGAACTGCCCAATGAAATGTTTATCGTGGCAACCGATCGCGGCATTTTCTACAAGATGCGGCAAGCTTCGCCCAATAAAACGTTCATCGAAGCGCCGACAGCAGGTAGCGGCGCTGCCTGTCGTAGTTGCGCACATTGTCCCTGGATGGGTATGAACGCATTGGATAATTTGGAAGCCTCACTAGCGGCAGGTAGCAACGAAGTTTTCGTCGATGAAACGATCGCTAAGCAGGCGCTAATCCCGCTGCAACGCATGGTGAATTTTCAGAATCGGGGTTAACTTCTGCCAGCCTTTAGCGCGAAGATCTGTTGGATACGTTGCTTGATCTTTGCTGATTGCTGAAAGTTATCTCGTACTAGCGGTGTGGCAAAGCCTAGCTGTTTGATGGCCTGATCAAAATTGCCAACCCTAACGAAATATTCGGCGCGCGCCTCATGCACCCCAACGATATTGTTGGCCAGTCCTTGTGCCTCGGCCAAGATATACCAAACAAAGTGATCGTTTGGTCTTTGCTGACTTATTATGACGAGTTTTTCTGCTGCAAGTTCTGGATCGCCACTCTTCATCAGCGCGTCAGCATAAGCCATGGTTAGTGGATAATTTTGGGGTGTGACGACTAAGGCTTCAGCGAGCAGGTCTCTAGCATCCTCATAGCGATTTGCTGCCAGATGCAATTCTGCCTCGGCGAGGATAAAAACGAGCTTCCGAGGGTGGCTGTATTGAAGCTGTAAAATATTTTGCATGCTGTCGTCGAACTGGCCGGCTTCCATTTGTGCCAGGGCCAAGCCGTAAATCGCAGCTGTTTTTCTGATAGGGTCCGGGTCATTCAATCTGGACTTCATTTGAGCGACGGCCTGTGGCGCGTTATCAGCCACAATCACTTGAGCTCGCACTCTCATAAGTTGGTAGTCGAGGCTTACGGTTAACTCAGGCGTGGGCATCTTGGATGACTTGGAAATCGAATCTGAAATGCGATCCTTGGTCACCGGGTGTGTGAGTAAGAATTCCGGGATATTGCGCCCAGAAAATCTTTGCGAGCGGCTTAAGCGCTCAAACATATAGGCCATGGCATTGGGGTCCAGTCCGGCGGCGGCGAGCGTATCGATGCCCACGAGGTCAGCCTCTTTTTCTCGCGAACGACTGTAGCGTAATAATTCCGATTGACTAGCACCTTGCGAAGCTGAGATAGCAGCGATCCCGGCGTCGGCACCCGTAGTTGCAATCAGGACGATGCCCGCCAGCAGTCCGGCTATCGAAGCAAGGCTTGCCTTGCGGCTTGCCTCGCTGCGCCGTGCAAAGTGTCGCTGGGATAGGTGGGCAATTTCATGCGCTAAAATGGCTGAGGTTTCCGACTCGGTTTCACCTTGAAGGAAGAGGCCAAGATTGATCCCGACTACGCCGCCAGGCACGGCAAATGCATTGATTGATTCGTTGTTGATGATGGCAAGCGTTAAGCGCCGGTCTTCGAGTGTTGAGAAGGAAGCCAGTCGATAAATCAGTAGTTCTACATATTCCTGCATCACCGGGTCCGATAGCAGGGGTGCCTGACTGCGCAGCGCGCGCAGGAACGACTGGCCAAGATCGTATTCCTGCTCTAGCGAGATAATCGCTGAGGTGTAGTCGCCAAGGCTCGGTAAATTGCTCGAGGCGGTCTCGGTGCTGAGTGCCTGAGGACCGTAACAGCAGCCCATCAAGATCAGTAAGAATAGATAGCCTTTTAGGGGCGCACGGCAGGTTTTTGAAGATCTAACTTGAATCACCACTTACTCGTATCAATCTCGTATCAAAAGGTTACGACAGGCACGCCTGTAGGTTGGTTCCGCGATTAGATTAATGCTGAACTGATTCCGGGCGCCGTAACCGATATACTAACCGTTTTTAGAGAGGAAGATGTGATCAATCACACCAATCTTGATACCTGTGGATTGAGCTGTCCGCTGCCATTGCTGAAGGCTAAGCAGGCGCTCAACAAGTTGTCGAGCGGGGACGTGCTGAAGGTCGTTTGTACCGACCCTGGATCAGTCAGGGACTTTCAAGTCTTTTCTGATCAGAGTGGTCACGCGTTGTTGTCCTCCCGGGAGGATGACGGCAAATACTATTACGAACTTAAAAAAGCCTGACACTATGTATGAAGTCCTTAAAAGCTGGGTAGACCGATTCCTCTCGGATGAAGAAGCTGTGCTATTGGGCGTGCTGTTGGTGGCCGCTTTCACGATTATTATTTGGATGGGTGGCATCCTGGCGCCGTTTCTCACCGGTATCGTGCTGGCCTTTGTCATGCAGGGCATCATCAAACTGTTGCTCAAGAGTGGTGTGCCCGCATGGCTCTCTATCGCGGCGACTTTTTTGCTATTTTTAGGTGGTTTCGTCACGACGCTGTTTCTCGTGATCCCGCGTGTTTGGCGGCAATTGCAGCGTTTGTTTGACGAGCTGCCTAGCATGGCGCTTCGAACCCAGGAAATATTGGCAGGTCTACCGACCAGTTATCCTAGATTTGTATCCCCGAGCCAGGTGGATACCTGGAGTGCAATGCTGAATGCAGAAGTCGGGGATATCGGCCAGTGGTTGGTATCCTTCTCACTGGCGCAATTGCCGATGATTGTCACGGTGGGCGTTTATATGATGCTAGTGCCAATCCTTGTGTTCTTTTTTCTCAAGGACAAAGACCTCATTCTCAACCGGTGTGTCGCGTATTTGCCAGAAAAACGACCCTTGATGAACCGCATTTTCAGCGAGATGAATCAGCAGATGGCGAACTATGTTCGCGGCAAAGTGATTGAAATTATCGTGGTTGGTCTCGTCACCTATGCCTTTTTTACGTATTTTGGGCTGGAGTATGCCGCTCTGCTCGCTTTCCTTTTGGGTTTATCAGTGATCGTGCCTTACGTGGGTGTGATCGCGGTGAGCGTGCCGGTGGTGATCATTGCCTATTTGCAGTTCGGTCTCAGTGATGAACTGATGTATCTGCTGATAGGCCATACCATTATTCAGCTCCTGGATGGATTCGTGCTGGTGCCGATGCTCTTTTCTGAAGCGGTCAATCTACACCCGGTCGCTATTATTGGTGCGGTGCTGGTGTTTGGCAGTTGGTGGGGACTATGGGGGGTATTCTTTGCGATCCCACTGGCGACACTGGTGAAATCAATTGTGAACGCATGGCCTCAGGCCAGTGCGGAAGTTGGCTGACTGTCTTGTCATGTGTCTTGTTATACGGTCTAGGCGCCAGTAAGATTGGCGCCTTTTGTCTCTCGCAGGCTCTTCTTGGGGCTGTTTATTCGTGAGGCTTTCTTTTCGTGAGGCTTTCTTTTCGTGAGGCTTCTTTTTCGTGAGGCGATGATTTGCGCGATAGAAAAATAATTTCGGGCAGTATCGTGGCGCTCGTTACACCCATGCATGCCGATGGTTCGATTCACTGGGACCATCTTAGCGACTTGCTCGAGTGGCATATAGCGCAGGGTACAGACGGTATAGTGCCGGTCGGTACTACCGGCGAATCGGCAACCGTCGATTTGCAAGAGCATTGCGCCATCGTTAAGCACACGGTTAATGTCGTGAAGGGCCGAATACCCGTGATCGCAGGAACCGGTGCAAACTCCACTCGTGAAGCCATCGAACTGACTAAAGCTGCAAGCGATGTAGGCGCAGATGCTTGCCTATTAGTGACACCTTATTACAACAAGCCGACCCAAGAAGGGCTTTACCAGCACTATAAAGCCATCTCGGAGGCGGTTGATGTGCCACAGATTCTTTACAATGTTCCTGGTCGCACTGCCTGCGACATGATGCCAGCGACGGTCGCTCGCTGTAGCGAACTCGATCAGGTGATCGGCATTAAAGAAGCGACGGGTGATTTACAGCGTTCCCTTGATATTCAGGAGCTTTGTGGCGAAAGCATGATTATCTTTTCGGGTGACGATGCCACAGCGGTGGATTTGATATTGAACGGAGCAACAGGAACGATTAGCGTCACGGCGAACCTTGCGCCTAAAATGATGTCCAACATCGTCAACGCGGCGCTGCTGGGGGACAGTGAACTGGCCAACCGGCTCAATGCAAACCTGATGGGTTTACACCATGATTTGTTTGTGGAGGCCAATCCGATCCCCGTTAAATGGGCGTTAGCGAAAATGGGTAAGATCGAACTCGGTATTCGCTTACCGCTCACGGAGCTCTCACCGGAATACCATGAAATTATCGTTGCAGCGATGCAACAGGCGGAAATACTGTAGTGATAAGAACAACAACTTTAACGATTCTGATTTCTTTGTTGATGTCCGGTTGCAGCTGGGTAGACAACTATGATCGTAACAAAAAATACATGGAAGCCGAGAGTGGTCCCAGGGTCGTGGTTCCAGAAGGTTTGGATGAGCCTGATTTTGTCGACATGATGTCGATCCCTGACGTGGTCGATTCACGTGGTCTTGCTGGCCAATCCGCAGACTTGGAATTGCCCGATGCACTGAGTACCACTTTTGGTGTTGAACAAATCGTGCTTAAAAAGCTGGGTGATGAACGGTGGATATTTCTTGACGCCTCACCTGCGGTGATTTGGCCAAAGCTACTCCAATATTGGAACAGTAATAATTTCCAGGTAGAAACTGCCAACCCCCGCCAGGGCATTGTCGAGTCGGCCTGGATTACTGCCCAGGCAGGAACTGCAGCAGAAGCGTTGGAAAGTATTATCGATGGCACTGGGAGTAGCGCCGGTGATTTGAGCGAATTGCACAAGTTTAAGCTCAGCATCGAGCCTGGCATTCGTAGCGGCAGTAGTGAAGTTTATCTGGTGCAGCGACAAGCTCTGCCAGGGCGAACGAATCAGCCGAATTGGCAAGGTGATTCCGATAATCTTGAAATGGAAAATGAATTACTGACCAAAATGGCCTACTACCTTGGCGAAACGATTAACGATCCTGTGATTTCCGTCATGGCGATTGAAAACCGGGGTGAAAAAGCTGAACTCATACCAGATCGAATCAAACCATTGTTACTTTACAAGCTCGACTTTGAGCGTGCCTGGGCAACCGTGGGTGGTGCGCTTGAAAATGCCAAGCTCGAAGTCTCTGATCTAGATCGAACGGAACAGGTGTATTATGTTTATTATGACGAGAATTTTGACCAGTCACCCGGGTTTCTGGCGAGATTCTTCGACGATGAGACAGAAGCGTCGCAAGCAAACCGTTATATGATTCGTCTCGAAGAAAGACCAGAAGCGATACAGGTGTCGATTCTTAAGGACGCGTCCACGCCGGCTGATGCGCTTGTTGCCGAACGCTTACTTAAGATCATTAAAGAATCGTCCACCTAACAGATGCGCGTTGCGTCGCTGGGCAGTGGTAGTAAAGGCAACGGGACGCTGATTGACGACGGCAACACCTGCGTTTTAATTGATTTAGGCTTTACCCTCAAAGAAACCGAACGGCGACTCGAGCGTCTCGGTATGTCCCCATTGGATATTGATGCGGTCCTGGTGACTCATGAGCACGCAGATCATATTCATGGTGTCGGACCCTTTGCTCGCAAGTTCAAGCGACCGGTTTATCTTACCCAGGGCACCTACAGCAACAGCAAGGTAGGGGTTTTACCCCATCTTCGAACCGTCAACTGTCACAAGCCGTTTATGATTGGCACGCTGGCAATAGAGCCTGTGCCGGTGCCCCATGACGCGCGCGAACCGTGCCAGTATGTCGTCTCTTCTGGAGGGCTAAAAGTGGGTGTGCTGACAGATTTGGGACATATCACCCGCCATGTGACCGAACAATACAGCCTCTGCCATGCGTTGCTGTTGGAATGTAATCATGACGTTGAGATGTTAGATCAGGGTCCTTACCCCTATACCCTCAAACAGAGGGTGGCGGGCCCCCACGGGCATCTGAATAATGAGCAGGCGGCTGGCCTGTTAGCAGACATTGAACTTGAACACTTAGGTCATCTGATCATTTCCCATGTGAGTGAACAGAACAACGCCCCGCATTTGGCGGAAGCTGCCGTGACTGCGATGCTGTCGGGTTGGCAAGGTACGCTTAAGATCTCCAATCAGAATGAAGGCTTTGATTGGATTGATGTCCGACAGTAATTTTATCTAAAATCGGCTTGCCTGCTGGGTAAATATACAGTACTGTATGAATCCACAGTGTCTATGAGAAGTAAGCCATGAAAGTTACCCATATCCGATCTTCTGACGTTTGGCTTCTTAGCAAAGGCAATAAGGTACTTTACCGCGGCCGGACTAGCCCCTGGGTTTCTCCCAGCGTGATCGCTGCTGCACTTAAGCGTGAAGGTGAACTGTTCCAATCAGTTTAAGCCAGTAGTTTCTTTTAGCGTCTTTTTTACCATTTCTTTCTAGGATGTCCTTCCAGGATGTCCTTCTAGGATGTCCTTCCAGGATGTCCTTCCAGGATGTCCTTCCAGGGTGTCCTTCCAGGGTGTCCTTCCAGGGTGTCCTTCTAGGATGTCTGCTTACAATGTCCCTCTATTATGTCCCTCTAATATTCTGGGGGTGCCTGGCAGGGGTGATAAATATCAATTAAACGGGTAGGCTACGCATTTTTTGAATGGCACCGCTGCCCATGAATCAATTGACCCATCCATCCAACCCTATCGTTGACGTCACAGCACAAAATATCCAGGAACTGATTGAGCAGTCTCGGGAAACGCCCGTACTGCTTGAATTTTACATCGAGGGTGCAGAACAGTGTCAGCCTTTGGCGCTGTTGTTGAACAAGCTGGTGACCGAATATCAAGGTAAGTTCCTGCTGGGTCGAGTCGAGGTCCAGCAGAACCCTCAGGTCGCTCAGCAACTCGGCATTAAAGGGCTGCCTACCGTGAAGGTCATTTTTCAGGGTCAGATGGTCCAGGGTCTTGAAGGCCCGCAAGAAGAGGCCACACTTCGAGATATCATTGATCAAATAACCATGAGCCCAGTCGAGCGAATTCAAGAACAGATTCAGATTTTGCTTGAGCAGGGCGATCGCGCTGCAGCAATCGAGTTATTGCAGCAGGTCATTGAGCAGGAACCAGCCAATAACGCCCTGCAGGTAGAACTTGCTGATCTGCTGATTATGGATAACCGCAGCGATGAAGCCCGTCAGATGATTGCGGCCTTGCCAACCGAAACTGACGGCATCAATAAACCTGTCAAACGCCTCAACTTTATTGATAAAGCAGCCGAGTTGCCGCCACTAGTAGAATTGGAAAATCTGGTGATAGCTTCGCCAGCTGATTTGCAGGTTCGATACCAACTGGCTGTTCGATTGGTCGTTGATGATCAAATAGAAGCCGCGCTTGAACACCTGCTGGTGGTGATGCAAAAGGACAAAGAGTTTGAGGAACAGCTAGCGCGGAAAACCATGATCGATGTCTTCGACTTGCTCGGCAAAGGTGACCCGGTCGCCACCGCCTACCGCCGTAAAATGTTCGCCTTTCTGCACTAATTGCACGGATTCACGCTGTATAGATAAACAGTCTGGTGTAGAATTCTGGGGTCAGTTCTTGAATAAAGACACCTATGACAGACGTACTTATCATTGAAACGTCCCTGATCGTACTTGGTGCTTTCCTCGCCGGAATTCTCGCCGCGGGCGTAGTTTTCCATCTAATCTCGCGCCAACGCCTTGTCGCATTGCAAGAACGTGTGACGGCTGATGCCGCCACACTCTTGCAGATGCAATCTGATCTCAATGAACACCAGGACGCGTTGCAGACGGCTCGCATTCAGGGAGCAGAGCAGCAAGCGCGTAGTATTGCGGCTCAAGAACAGCGCGAAGACCAGCAGTCTCAGACCCAGGTACTTGCTGAAAAAAATGATGTTCTTCAAGCTGAGAGCACGCGTTACCGGGAACGTATTTCCCATCTGGAAACCACATTGCTTGAACAGCAAAAGCAGGGTGAGGAGAAGCTGGCTTTGCTCCAAGAAGCCAAAATTCAACTCAATATGGAATTTAAGAATATCGCCAACGAGATATTCGACGCAAAGCAAAAACGCTTTTCTGAACAGAACCAAACACAGCTTGACGGTATTTTGAAACCGCTGGGAGAGCGCATCCAGGCGTTCGAGAAAAAAGTAGAAGATAGCTACTCGAACGAGGCAAGAGAGCGGTTTTCACTGATCAAAGAAGTCAGAAACTTGCAGGATATCAATGCACGAATTAGCAAGGATGCGATCAACCTGACGAATGCCTTGAAGGGTGAAAGCAAAACCCAGGGGACCTGGGGTGAGGTGATTCTTGAGCGAGTGCTGGAAAAATCAGGTCTCGTTAAGGGTCGAGAGTATGAAATTCAATTTTCAGCGAAATCCGCAGACGGAAGACGTCAACAGCCGGATGTCGTGGTTCACCTTCCGGAAGGTAAAGACCTCATTATCGATTCCAAGGTCTCGCTAACTGCTTATGAGCGCTATTGTTCGGCAGATGACCCTTTGATTCGGGATGCGGAACTCGGCACACATATTCAATCGCTGCGCCAGCACATCAAGCAGCTCAGTGCCAAGGACTATCAGAATCTGGCTGGCATCCGTACGCTGGATTTTGTGCTGCTCTTTGTACCTGTGGAAGCCGCATTTTCCGTGGCCGTTCAGCAAGACAGTGAACTGTTCTCGTCGGCTTTCGATAAAAATATCGTGCTAGTCGCACCCTCAACACTGCTGGCGACGCTGCGGACGATACAGAACATCTGGCGTTACGAGCAACAAAATAAGAATGCCCAGGAAATTGCCGATCGAGCTGGTGCCCTATATGACAAGTTTGTGAACTTTGTCGCAGATCTTGAGGACATCGGTACGCGTCTTGGTGCGGTCCAAACGTCCTATGATAAGGCTCATAACAAGTTAGCTTCCGGTCGTGGGAGTCTCGTTGGCCGTGCAGAAAACATGCGAGAATTGGGCGCCAAGGTCAGTAAATCATTGCCGCAGAATCTGGTTGAAATGCCCCACCGAGACAAGCTGACAGGCATTAAGAACGTAGACTAGATCACAAAAATCGCCAATATTTGTGCCGTTAACTCAGGCTATGCTCGCTGAATCAGTTGGTGGTCACTTACTTGGTAGCGCTACTTGTTCACATCCTGACCCGGCAACTTGAAAATTTTTCGCGCTTCAAATTGTCGGTCTTTATCGTTTTTTTACACGGTAAATTATTGATTATTAATAAGAAAATGGAGTGGTTAAATATTGATCAATCGATGTTTCTTTAAATTTACACTGTATATTTGCCTAAACAGAATGTTATCCCCGTACTTATCCACAGAAATTGTGGACATCTCATTGCCAACACGGATGTCAATAGAGTTTTTCACTTCTAAATGATCTAGCTGACGAATGGTGGTCAACTGGTTTATCCTCGCGATGAGGCTGACCTAGATCAGCTAATCAAAATCAATGGAGAAAACCCTCGTGTCTAAAAATACCGACCTTTATTGGAAGGCGAACCTTCGTCTGATGTTCGTACTGTTGGCGATCTGGTTTCTAGTCTCGTTTGGAGCCGGCATTCTATTTGTCGATTATCTGGACCAATTTCGATTCTTTGGTTTCAAGCTCGGTTACTGGTTCTCGCATCAGGGGTCGATATTCGTGTTCGTCATGCTGATTTTTTTCTACTCGTGGCGGATGAATCGCCTCGATCGTGAGTTCGGTGTCGAAGAGGATGACCAATGAGTGCGACAGTTTTAACCTACATTTTCGTGTTTGGGTCTTTTGCACTCTATATTGGCATTGCGATCTGGAGCCGCTCTACTTCGACTAGCGAATTTTATGTTGCTGGCGGCCATGTGCATCCACTGGCGAACGGTGCCGCCACAGCAGCTGATTGGATGTCAGCCGCATCATTTCTATCCATGGCAGGCATTATAGCTTTTGAGGGAGCAGACGGTGCTCGCTATCTGATGGGCTGGACCGGAGGTTATGTACTCCTGGCACTGTGTCTAGCGCCGTATTTACGTAAGTTCAACAAGTTTACGGTTCCTGACTTTGTGGGTGAGCGATACTACTCGCAGGCAGCGAGGCTTGTCGCCGTGGTATGTGTGATCTTTATTTCTTTCACTTATGTCGCGGGGCAAATGCGTGGGGTCGGTGTGGTCTTCTCACGTTTTTTGGAAGTGGACATCAATACCGGCGTGTTTGTCGGTATGGGTATCGTGTTTTTCTATGCCGTGTTGGGCGGTATGAAGGGCATTACCTATACCCAGGTCGCGCAATACTGTGTGCTGATCTTTGCCTATCTTGTGCCTGCTATCTACATTTCGTTAGCTCTCACAAACAATCCTCTACCGATGTTTGGGTTTGGCAGCACAATGGCAGGCGAGGAGGTTTACCTGCTCGATAAACTCGATGGACTGACCGCAGAGCTAGGGATGTCAGCATTTACGAGTGGTAATAAGTCGACCATTGATATGTTTTTTATCACTGCGGCGCTAATGGCCGGTACCGCTGGGCTACCCCATGTCATCGTGCGGTTTTTTACGGTACCTAAAGTGCGTGATGCACGTATCAGTGCTGGATATGCGTTGGTCCTTATCGCATTGCTTTATACCACTGCACCGGCTGTGGCAGCGTTCGCTCGAATTAATATCATCAACAACATCGATGGTATGAGCTATATGGATGCACCGGAATGGTTTACCAAGTGGGAAGCTTCCGGTTTGATTGCCTGGGTAGATAAAAACGATGATGGTGAGGTTCGCTACCGCGGTGGTGTAGCGATCGATGGAGCGCCTGCATTTACGGAAGCCAGAGGTGGTAGCGGTGAGCGGACGCTGTCAAATCCGATCACCGATAATGCCAATGAACTGTATATCGATCGCGATATTATTGTCCTGGCTCACCCTGAAATTGCTGGCTTGCCTAACTGGGTGATCGCCCTGGTAGCTGCAGGCGGATTAGCGGCGGCACTCTCTACTGCTGCGGGTTTGCTGCTCGTGATTTCAACAGCCATATCTCACGATCTGTTAAAACAAACCCTGATGCCTGATATTTCTGAACGTCAGGAGTTGTTGTTTGCTCGAATTGCCGCAGCCGTTGCGGTTGGTATCGCGGGTTTGTTTGGCATCTATCCTCCGGGTTTTGTGGCGCAGGTGGTTGCGTTTGCCTTTGGCCTCGCTGCGGCGAGCTTCTTTCCGGTGATCTTGCTGGGTATTTTCTCTCGTCGAATGAATAAAGAAGCGGCAATCGCCGGTATGCTGACCGGGCTTATTTTCACCTTCAGCTATATTGTCTATTTCAAGTTTGTAAGCCCTTTGGACAATAATTCTGCTCATTGGTGGTTCGGCGTATCTCCCGAAGGTATTGGCACGTTGGGAATGTTGTTAAACTTTTTGGTGTCTTTTGTGGTGATGAACCTGACCAAAGCGCCACCGGAGTATGTGCAGGCAATGGTGGAAAACATTCGCTTGCCTGGTTCTGAACACGCGGTAAAAGGGTCGTCATCATGACAGACGCAGCGGCACTGATCGCAGGCTATCGAGAAGAGGGAATTTCCCGCATCAAACTTGGCGTAACCGATGTGGACGGTGTTATCCGCGGTAAATACATTAGCCTCGAAAAATTCGAATCCATCGCCGCGGATACCTCAGGTTTTTGCGATTGTGTGCTGGGCTGGGACGTCGCTGATGAACTTTATGACAACGCCACCTTTACCGGTTGGCACACGGCCTTTCCAGACGCGCTATACAAACTAGACCTGACGACGGAGCGTCGACTGCGGGACGAAAAGAATACTCCCTATTTTATCGGTCAATTTGTTGGCTCGGATGGGGCGAGCTTGCACCCGATTTGTCCGCGTAGTGTGTTGCAGCGCGTGTTAGACCGAGCCGAGTCACTTGGCTTTGGTGCACGTATGGCTTTTGAATATGAGTTTTTCATTTTCAACGAGACAGCGCAGAGCGCTCGTGACAAAAATTATCGAGATCTTGTGCCGTTATCACCTGGTATGTTCGGCTACTCAATCTTGAGAACGCTGACCCACAGTGATTTGTTTAATGAGTTTATGGACTTTTGTGAGGATCATGATTTCGCAATTGAAGGTTTGCATTGCGAAACGGGCCCTGGTGTATGGGAAGCGGCCCTTGCCGTTGATGAAGCGAAAAATGCGGCCGATAAAGCTGCCCTGTTCAAAACCTTTACCAAAGGTTTTTTTCAGCGCAGGGAAAAGCTTGCGACATTTATGGCCAAATGGTCCATGGACTATCCAGGCCAAAGCGGTCATTGCCACCAGTCACTATTTGATTTGAAATCGGGTCGGGGCGTGTTCTTTGACGGCAGTGCTGACAATGGCATGAGCGAATTGCAGCGGCAGTATGTGGCGGGCTTACAAAAGTACATGCGACCATTTTTGGCCATGACAGCGCCGACGATCAACAGTTATACGCGTCTGATCAAAGGCTTTTGGGCACCCACGGCGTCTACCTGGGGAATTGATAATCGAACCACGGCATTGCGTGTTATTCCTGGTTCAGAGAAGTCTCAGCGGGTGGAGTTTCGGATTGGCTCGGCGGATGCGAATCCATACCTGGTGGCCGCGGCGACACTGGGTGCTGGTTTGCTTGGCATCGAAGAAAAACTGACCCTCGGTGATCGCGTGACCGGCAACGCCTATGACGTTCAAGATGATTTACCGGAGTCAGCTCAGTTGCCGGCCAATCTGCGGGATGCTAATCGTGACTTCGTAGGCTCATTGGCAGCAAGGGAGTTGTTTGGTGATGCTTTTGTGGATCACTTTTCTGCCAGTCGGGACTGGGAAGTACGGGAGCATGAGCGCCATGTCAGTGATTGGCAGCTTAATCGCTATTTCGAAATTATATAGACATTCTATAGACATCCTATAAAAGCTAGATCGATATGAAGATTGGAATTCTCAAGGCAGACTCTACGTTGTCGCAATTTCAAGATGAGTTTGGCGACTATCCTGATATGTTTATTGCTCGCCTGTCAGCCAACAGCGAAGTAGATCTGAGCTTCGAAATTTATGATGTCGAGCACTTCGTGTATCCGCACACAGTCGATGCCTGTGATGGCTATATCATCACGGGCAGTAGGAAAAGTGTCTATGACGACGAAGCCTGGATCCATGATCTCGAGGACTATGTGCGTCTGTTACATGGTACGCAAAAGCCTCTGGTGGGTATTTGCTTTGGTCATCAGCTTGTCGCACAGGCACTGGGAGGCAAAACCGAGTCTGCCAATAGCGGCTGGGGTGTGGGTGTCCATACCAGTCAGCTAATGCTTCAGAAAGACTACATGCGGCCGGCTCTTGATGAGGTCAGGGTACTCGTGAGTCACAAAGATCAGGTGACGGTATTGCCCCCTGGTGCTGAATTGCTGGCCAGCAGTGAGTTTTGCCCAAATGCGATTTACCAGTTAGGCGAACACATTGTTTGTATTCAAGGTCACCCTGAATTTGCTAAATCCTATTCGCGAGCGTTGATGAACTTTCGTGAAAAGATCATCGGCGCAGGGGCCTTTCAACGCGGTATTCTGAGTCTTGAAGAAGCGCTCGATAGCGATACGCTGGCGAAATGGATATTAGCGTTCCTTGCGTCCGATGCTCTTTAGTACGTTCTCTTTACTACCTACCCTCTACTACCTACCCTCTACTACGTACTTAGGCAGCCGAGACTGGCTGAGATCGACGTCGTTGTAATTCTGCGATTTTTTGTCGTTTGCGTAAGAAGTGCGGCATCGCCTGGGGTTTTTGCAGCGTAATCTTGAGCTGTCGATTGGAAAGCGGTGTTGTGCCACCGAGTACGCCATCGATATGATCAATTTGATCTGCGATAACTGCCATATTGCCCTTCATTTCTTTATCAAATCGAGCCATATCTGGTATCTGTAGCTCTAGTTCCTCAACCGTCATTTTCTTGGCCTCGGCAGAGAACAGTTGGTAGGCATGGTCAATTTCATTTTTGGACTTCTTGCTGAAATCTCTCAAGGTCCCGAGCCAGTCGCCTACCGCTTCTCTGGGGGCACCGCTGAGTCGTGAAGAAACTAAATGAGTGCTTAGTTCATCACACTGGATAGCGAGTCGTTGCCAGAGCATAGCGCCGTCTGACAGGGCATTAGCAATTTCACTGTAAACTTCCTGCTTACGGTTGTTGCTAATCTGGGGCGTTCTAGAGTGCAATCGTCTGGTTTTGACGGCAATCGCGAGAGCCACACTTGCAATCAACAGAGCGAGTAGGGCAAGGCCTGTGTTGATGTAGGGAAGAATGTCCATATTCAAATCCTATTCGTTACATTCTTAAGCGTAGACCAAATTTTGAAATCTACTATAATCACGCTTTTTTTCGAATAGGTATGTCATGACCGCCATTTCCCGATTTCAGGCGATCCGCAACAACAAAATTTTCGAAACCTTCATCATCGTGGTGATTATGGCGTCAGCGCTATTGATTGGCGTGAAAACTTACGATGTGCCCGACTACGTGCAAACCTTGATTTACTGGCTCGATCTTTTGATTACGGCCATCTTTATCATCGAAATTAGCATTCGTTATGCAGCTGAAGAACGCAAATTGGACTTTTTTAAAAGTGGCTGGAACCTGTTCGATGTTCTGATTGTGACGGTTAGTTTAATTCCGATCGATAATACGGATATGGCGCTGGTTGCTCGCCTTATCCGGGTGTTTCGAGTGTTACGGATGGTCAGTATCGTGCCGGAGTTGCGCATGCTGCTGAACTCTCTGCTCATTGCCTTGCCCAGGCTCGGTTATGTGATGGGCCTGATGTTTATCATTTTTTATATGTATGCGGCGGTTGGTAGCCTTTTCTTTGAGCACATAAATGAATTTCTCTGGGGTGACATTGCCGCTGCCATGCTGACGTTGTTTCGGGTGATGACATTTGAAGACTGGACCGACGTGATGTACGAAGTCATGGAAGTGTACAGCTGGGCCTGGGTTTACTTTGTGTCGTTCATCTTTCTGACCGCTTTTGCATTCTTGAACATGGTCATTGGCATCGTGGTGAATGTTCTGGAGGAGGAGCACCAGAAGGAAATGGACGCAGACCCGAATCAAGTGTCCATGCGGGATTTGCATAGAGAAGTGCTCGCGCTTCGAGCGCTGCTGGAAAAAGACCGGGAATAGGCATGGGCGCAAAAATGTTTAGTGAACGGTTGAGTAATGGCTTGCGATCCCTGCTCAATCTGTTTTAATTCCGCCTGGTCCCTGACCCAATTTGGCATCCTTGTGAATCAATCTCATCAGCTCTCTGACATTGTCGTTGTTGGCAATTTCTCTGACGATCCCTTTGCTATTGATCTCGCATACGCCCTGGGGCAGCGCGAAGATATTGCTGATCTTATCAGTATGAAAACCTTCGCTAATTCCGAATTCTGTCCGCGCTTTATCTCCGATGAACGCGACTTTTCTCGGATCGGCAGCAAACTGAAGGGCAAGACCGTCATTATTGTTAGCACGGCGAATGGTTATGTCAGTCGCCAGAACTTGGCAATGCGCACGATGCTGATTGCACGCTCTGCGAAAGAAAATGGCGCAGCGGCAGTAGTGCTCGTCGAGCCTGATTTATTCTATAGTGCTCAGGATAGGGGGCCGCGTAGTGATCTTGGAGAAACCCAGAACGAACGAGAGAAGGAAGACCTGAAGAAGTTTGATGGCCAACCTTTCACGGCAAAGCTGTATGCCGAGATGCTCAAAGTGGCAGGTGTCGATAGTGTGGTCACAGTGCATAACCACTCCCATGCTGTGCAGACCATGTTCAGTGAAATTTTCGACGGGCAGTTTTATAACCTCATTCCTTATGAGTTGTACCTTAACTATTTGACAGAATCGAATATCGTCGACATTAAGCCCGATGGTGAAGGCCTGGCGCTTTGCGCACCAGATAAGGGCGCGCGGGATTTCGTCAAAGAGATGTTTACTCAACTCAATATGCCGAAAGCGCGTTTTATCATGCTCGATAAGGATCGTACCGGTGAGCGTAAGGTTGAGATTCAGTTGCATGCAGAAAGTGAGGCGACATTTGATGAGATTAGCGGCCACGACATCGTATTGTTTGACGATATGGTGCGTACCGGATCAACCGTCGTCAAATCTTGCCAATTCCTGAAACAGATCAACCCGCGTAAAACTATTTTTGCAGTGACCCACTTCTATGCCAGTGATGAAGGTCGGGAAAAAATGGCCCATCCGGCGATCGATGAAATCCTTACTCTGAATACCCTGCCAACGGTCCTGAATCGAGATGTGCAGGGGCGCCTGCGTCGCAAAATGGTGGTGTTAAAAATCGAGGGATGGCTGGCGCGAAATTTGTGTGAAATCCTTGGCCTACCGTTGCCAAAGGGTGAGGCTCTATATCAGATTGATATGTCCTCGAAAAACCCGAGGTTCTCTCGAAAGATCTGGTCCAACGATCAGTTGGCGAGCTTACGCTCCGCTGAATAACCGCGACCTTTAGGCCGGTCGCATTTTGTAGATGGCGCGTAGGTCAGCAGCCATGATCGGTTTTTGTGAATCTGCATCAAAAACATTCACTGCGACGTCAACGAACTCGTGCCCCTTTTTGCCAAATAAATCCTTGATTTGGCATTCCGCAATTAGCCGCGCACCGAATGGCACAGCCTGCAAAAATCGTGATGTGGTTTGCAAATGGACCCAGGGGTTCATGTAAGCATTGCCCGCTAACACCCAATTCGTTATGCCCAATAAAAATGCGCCATGCGCAAATCCTCCGGGCGAGAGGCGATGAATCTCTGGCATCTGAGCAACATTTCTTAAGTAAGCAGACAGGCTGTGTCGTTCATGCCAGGTGATGCCGAGCGCCTTCATGCCGTCTGTTTTTAAGCGTTGCATCGCCTCTGGTTCTGCTAGTGGTATCTCTATATCTGAGGTAAGCAATGGATCAGCGCGGAAGACTGGTATTGGCGCCGGGGCAGGATTAAGTGAGATTTCAGCGCTAGCGCATAGCGTGCCTTCTTCGTCTATCAACTGTGCCTGATAGGATTGGTCTGTCACTTCCGATAACCGCACTTCAAAATTCAAGCCGTCGTAGAGTGGCCTTGAGACAATGACCTTCGCTTCGCCGCGATCCAGCCAGTCCTTGCCCCAGGCGATAACGGCGGGGTTCATTAGATAACCAGACACCACCACACCGGGAACCAGACCGCCGCGAAAGCCATAGGCTTTTGCCATTGCATCAGAGTGAATCTGGTTCGTTGAATCTGTTGCGGTGTTAAAGGCGATTGCCTGCCAATTTTTTGGTCTTGTCATGCGGGCTGCTCCAATTGTTGAGTCACCTCTGCGCTGGTCCAGAGCCAGGCGGCACCTCGAACGCCACTTGAATCGCCGTGCTGTGCTTGAAGTATTTGAGTATGAATCACGTCACTAAAAACGTATCGAGGTAGCAGGTTGGGAATGGCCTCATACAGTTCGCTGATATTCGAGATCCCACCACCGAGTACAATGGCTGCAGGATCCAGAATGTTGATGATGTTCGCCAGGCCTAACGCCAGCAAATGCTGGTATTGCTCGAAGACAAGCCGGGCCTTAGCTTCCCCTTCCCTATATCGTTGGATGATGTTTGCGGCGCTAAGTGCGGCTCCGGTTTGGATGCGATAACTTTTTTCGAATGCCGGTCCGGAAACCCAGGTCTCGACGCAATTAAATCGACCGCAGAAGCATGGCCGGCGAATTTCAGCGAGTAGCTCCGGCAGTGGTTGATCGAGGGCGCCAATGGGTAGGGTGTTATGTCCCCACTCCCCACTGATGGCGTTAACGCCTCGATTGAGCGACTTGTTGATCACGATGCCGCCGCCAACACCGGTACCGAGAATGACACCAAAAACCGTGGTTGCATCGCGGCCGGCGCCATCGCTCGCCTCTGAAAGGGTAAAACAGTCAGCGTCATTGGCAATACGAACAGATTTTCCGGTGAGAGCTTTAAGATCTTCGCGAAGCGGTTGGTTGTTCAGACAGGTGGAATTGCAGTTCATCATCAAGCCGGTTTTTAGGGAAACCGCACCTGGTGTGCCAATTCCTACGGGTAGTCGATCCGGCAGTTTGGCTGCGATGCTCGCTCTGGATATTAAACTTTTCAGTACTTCCAGCGTGGCTTTATAGTCGTTTTGAGGCGTTGGCGAGCGCTCACGATGGCTAATCGAGCCATCACCTTGCATCACGATTAACTCGATTTTGGTACCGCCTAAATCGATACCAATTCTTGGTTGCAGAGGCGTTTGTTGGGAGAGTTTCATTTGCATGGTGCGATGTTACCACGGTCGATATCGGATAAGCTGGGGTCGTCAGGCAGCGAAAAAGAGGAAATCATGTTTCAAAAATCTAACACGCCGGATATCTGGCAAGCATGGTTACAGCAACCGAGTCCCTGTGCCTGTTGCTCTCCCATAATTGGTAAGTTGAATGGCTTAATGGCCGTGCGGAACGAGACGCTGGCAAGCCCTGATCACTGGCGAAGCGCAGCGCCGCCGCTCGCGCCGATCGCGACCGGGACCCGCTTACTGGTCAACGCACGGATCTACACAGTTGATGGTGATTTTTCACAGTGTGATGCTATGGCGATCGCAGATGGTAAAATATTGGCGACTGGCGACGTAAAGACGTTAGCGGAGCAGTTTGATGGCGCAGAGGTTGTTGATTGTGCTGGTCGAACGATATTGCCAGGCTTTGTCGAACCGCACATGCATTTTTTACCGATTGCGACCATAGGTCAGTTTGCTGATGTGGGGCCATTTAGGTTCAGCAGAATTGATGCAGCCCTTGCCCATCTCAAGTCACTAGTGCCTGACCTTACCGAAGATCAGTGGCTCATAGGCCGCCAATTCGACCCCTCGCTGCAGGAAGGTGCAGATATTCTCACCAGACATATGCTGGACACAGTGTCCTCGACACATGCCATTTTGGTTTACAACGCTTCGCTGCATTTTGCTTATTGTAATTCTAAAGCTCTGGAACTCGCTGGCGTGAATCATGATAGCCCTGATGGTTCCGGATCCTCTTTTGGTCGAGATTCCGATGGCGTACCCAATGGTGTTCTGCAAGGCAGCTTTGCCATGGGGCAGGTCGCTAAACACAATCCAGCACAAGCGGGTTACGATTTGACCGAAGCCTGCCTGCAGGTCTGTCATCGTGCCAATGCCGTGGGCGTTACAACCTTTTGCGATCAGGCAACTGGCATGTCCCGTGGCGTTCAGGAATTGGACCTGTATCGAGCCCTGGGCGAATCTGGCCGCATGACCGCCAGATTACGTTATTCGCTTAGCTATGCATTACAGGAAAAATGGGATCGCACGGATGCCCGGCCCGGTGATGGTGACGAGATGGTGCGCTTGACGGCCTGGAAGATTGTTTCTGACGGTTCCAATCAGGGGTTCTCCGGATTGCAGCGTGAGCCCTATCTGAATTCTGAAGACCGAGGCGTCGCTTACGTTGAACCTGATGCGCTCATTGAAATGGTCAAAGACCGAGCCGGTCGAGGCTGGCCGCTAGCCATTCATGCCAATGGGGATCAGGCGATTGATCATGTGTTGGATGCATACGAGGCGGCAAATGAGGCCGGTTTGCTGACAAATGGTCCATACCGAATTGAGCACTGCTCGATTTTGCATGACGAGCAAATTCAGCGAATCAAAAAGCTAGGCCTGTCTCCCAGTTTCCTCATCGGACATGTCTATTATTGGGGCAAGGAGATGCGAGATAATGTATTTGGCGCAAAGAAAGCGGCGCTACTAGATCGCACAAGAGCTTGTGAAGATGCCGGTATTCGTTGGACCTTGCATTCGGATGAACCTGTTACGGAAATGGGGCCGCTGCGTTGTATTCAAAATGCCGTCACACGAGACATGTGGAAGGAAGAGGGTTCGAAGTTGGCGCCGGATGAGGCTGTCGATGTTCGGACAGCGATTCGTGCCATGACGATTGATGCGGCCTGGCAGTGCCATTCAGATCATGAGGTCGGCAGTCTCGAAGCAGGCAAGTTAGCCGACTTTGTTATCCTGGCGGAGGACCCGCATACCTGTCCTCAAAATAGGATCAGTGAGATAGCAGTATTGGAAACCTGGATGGGCGGACGACAAGTGTATTCTGCGAACTGATCGCGACTTTCCCACTTCCAGTTTCAAGTTTTCTGAAGAGCATGTTCGATCTGGTGTGGGAGCCGGCAGCAGAAGCCCTTCGTTCCGCTGCTTGCGGCCCTCTGGGCTGCCCTCGCTCCTCCGCGAGCCCCTTCGGGTCTCTCTCCTCCGGTCGGCGCTGCGCTTTGATGCTACACGAAGAACTTCTGCTGTAGACTCTTGGGAGACCCAGCGTGGTGTGAGCCAAAAGTTAATGGTGCCTACCCCTGATCACTACTTTCCTATTACATAATTCTTAAGTGCAACCTTCGCAGGTAGGCAGTGGAGAGAAGAATTGCCACTGCCGATAAATTGCCTCAATGCTAATTATCTCCATATCATCTATCGCGCTAGAGACTGCTAGTGCCGTGACCTAATAAACATCTTCCCACTGCCCATCTTTATCCACAATCAGATAGGCAAGTAAGTAAGCCGGCAGCATGACTTGTGGCATCATAAGCAAACCCACTACTGATAGGACTCGCACTGTACCGCGCGACCAACCAAAGTAGTTAGCAAAGCCGGCGCAGACGCCGCCGATTTTTTTGTGCGCAGTGTCGAGTCTAAGCTCGCGTGTGTCATAGTCTCTGTAATGTCGACGTCTCATGTTAGCTTACCTCGCTAGAAGTCATCACTTTTGGTTTGGCCAATCGATTCTTGAGTTGAGCCAGCTCGGCATCCAGTGAAGTATCAGTTTGCAGGTTTTCAATTTCTGCAGAAAGTGTCAGGCTGCCCAGGTCAAAGGCCTCTACCTCACCTTCCATTTCGTCCAGTCTGCGTTCGTATAGATCGAATCGCTCAAAAGCATTTTCAAAAGAGTTATCGTTGAGTTGGCGCTGCACTTTCATACGTGATTTTGCCGTTTCTCCTCGAACGATCAAGGCTTTTTGGCGAGCCTTTGCCTGACGAAGTTTCTCCTCGAGGCTGCCTGTATCGATGCGCAGTTTTTCGATCGCCGCTTCGATGTGAATAAAATCACCCTGTATTTGGGTTGCCGCATCATCCACGAAGGACTTTTCTCGAAGTGCTGCTTTGGCTAGATCGTCTCGACCTTTATCAATGGCCAGTTCTGCTTTTCGCTCCCAGGCACAGGACTCCGCTTGAACGTGCTGTAGCTGTTTGGTCAGTTGCCGTCTGTCTGCCAGGTGTCGCGCGGAGGCAGAGCGGACTTCTACTAGCGTGTCCTGCATTTCTTGGGTAATCAAACGGACGATCTTTTCAGGATCCTCTGCTTGTTCCAGGATCGAGTTTAGATTCGCGTTAACAATGTCTGATAGTCGATTGAATACACTCATGGGGCTGGCTCCTTTTATTGGCCTAATTGGCCTAATTGGCTATTGGCGTTGTTCATCATGATCTGGGTATTCGTTTGCAAGGACAGGGGTGACTGGGTGTGGCGCTCGGCCATGACACCGAAGCTGATCATGACGACAGCCAGCAAGGCAAAGGTGAGTCCTGTTGCCTGGGGTTTCAGTGATCGCTTAAGGGTGATTTTCATCGGAGTTCCTGTCTGTTTGACTTTGTTTAGTGGGTGTCTGCATTGCTCATCTCTACATTGCTTACTTCACGAATTGTGCCAAGTCTTAAGAGAAATCGTAAACCATTGTAATTATTGATAATTAGCCAGTAAGAGGTCTTGCTGGGCTGAGGCCGTGGCGAGTTTTTGTGGTGGTTATCACGATAATGTGCCAATTTGACCAACCCCATTTACGCCAGCGCGTCTTAAGCTGCTGCTGTATACTCGCTTCTTTGCGATTTACGGGGTCATCACCAGATGAATGGAGCCGAGCAACTTCTGCAGACGCTGATTAAACAGGGAGTTGAGGTGTGTTTTACCAACCCGGGCACATCGGAAATGCATATGGTGGCGGCAATCGGCAAAACTGATGGTATGCGTTCAGTTTTATCTCTGTTTGAAGGGGTCTGTACGGGAGCCGCGGATGGTTACGCTCGGATGTCGGGAAAACCAGCGTGCACACTGCTACACCTGGGACCCGGGCTATCAAATGGCTCTGCGAATTTGCACAATGCGAAGAAAGGCAATGTGCCGATTCTTAACTTAATTGGTGATCACGCCACCTACCACAAGCAGTTTGATGCGCCACTGACCTCCGATATCGTCGGACTTTCACAGCCGGTTTCTCACTGGACTAAGACAGTCGCAACGGCGGGTGAATTGCCAACGGATGCGGCAGCAGCACTAGCGGTTGCTAATAGTGGTGCTGGTAAAATCGCGACGCTCATCGTGCCGGCCAACTGTGCCTGGGATGAGTGTGTTGAAAGCGCTGCACCTGCAGAAATCATATTGCCGCAGGTGGTCTCGGACGATCAGATCAGCACCGCTGCGTCATTGCTTCAGAACGGCAAGTCCACGGTATTGTTGATGAACAATCTGGCGCTCACGGAAGATGCCCTGCAGGTGGCTGATAAAATATCCCAGGCGACCGGCGCGAGACTTTTCTGCGACACTTTTACGGCGCGACTGCCTAGAGGAGAAGGGCGAGTCACGATTGAGAGGCTTGGTTACTTTGCCGAGCAAGCAGAAACGCAATTGCAAGGCGTCGAGCAGTTCATTCTGGTGGGTACGAAACCACCGGTCGCATTCTTTGCGTATCCGGGCAAGGCGAGCGAGTTCTATTCCGTCGATAGCATAAGGCATCAATTGGCAGGTGTGGATCACGATGCTGAAGATGCGCTTCATAGGCTGGCTGTGACATTGGATTGCGATACGATGACGCCGCGTTTTAATTCGCTAAAGACCCCTGGGTTGGGTGACGGTGAGCTGAGTCCGCGGAGTATTGGTATGACGTTTGCGGAGCTAATGCCAACGGATGCCATTGTGGTTGACGAAGGAGCTACCAGCGGTGGTGGTTGCTATATGGCATCGCAGACAGCAGAGCCCCATGATTGGCTATTCCTCACAGGCGGCTCCATTGGTTATGGTTTACCGGTCGCGGTCGGTGCTGCGATTGCTTGTCCTGATCGAAAGGTGCTTTGTATTCACGGCGATGGTGGTGCTATGTATACCATTCAGTCTCTGTGGACGATGGCGCGTGAGGATCTGGATATATGTGTAGTGATTTTTGCAAACCGTAAGTATCAGATTCTACAGGTTGAGTTAGCCAGGGTTGGCGCCCAATCCATGACGAAGAAGACACTCGATATGTTAGATATCTCAAACCCGGATCTGGACTTCGTCAAGATCGCTGAGGGCATGGGTGTCGCAGCAAGTCGCGCGGTTACGATTATAGAATTTAATGAACAATACCGGCAGGCCATGTCAGCGCCAGGCCCGCGATTGATTGAGGCAGTATTGCCCTAGAGGTGAGTGGTATGGGGCTCGATGCGAGTCAACGTGAGCAGTTGTTGAACGATGCTCAAAACGAAGATTTTGATCTGATCATTATCGGTGGCGGTATTACCGGCGCGGGTATTTTGAGGGAAGCTTCACTGCGCGGTCTGTCTGCCATTCTGGTTGAAGCGGAAGACTTTGCTTCCGGTACCTCCAGCAAATCGACCAAGCTAATTCATGGAGGGTTGCGTTATTTGGCTATGGGCCATGTGCATGTGGTCCGCGAGGCTGCCCGTGAACGGAAGCGCGTGCATCAACTGGCACCTCATCTGGCGGAGCCAAGGTGGTTGCTATTGCCCGCGGTCAATCGATTTGAATTGGCTAAGTACGTTGTGGGTGTCACGGCTTACGAAAAGCTTGGTCAGGTAGAAAAAAAGGATAAACACTTCAATTTATCTGGCGATGCGCTCAGTGAGTTTGAACCACTTTTGGATCAAGGTAATTTCCCACATGCCTGCGTTTACCGTGAATACTTAACCGACGATGCTCGCCTGGTGATCGCCAATGTTCGGGCTGGGATTCAAGCCGGTGGCAAGGCAGTTAATAAACTCAAAGTCACTGGCATGCATAAAGAGAAAGATCGTGTGCGCGGCGTTGATGTGACGTGTCAGCTCACCGGTGCGACGTTTATGATTCGGGGTCGCGGCGTGATCAATGCGGCGGGACCCTGGGTTGAGCAAATTTGTGCGTTAGACGGTTTGCCGATGCCTAAATCGATGGTGTTGTCCAAGGGTATCCATGTTGTGGTTGCAGCGGAAAAACTTCCGGTGAAACAGATGACATTTGCGGTAGGCCTGGACGATCGGCCTCTCTTTATTGTGCCGAAAGGCCAGACAGCTTACCTCGGTACGACCGATACCTTATATAAGGGTGCTGAGGTTTGGCCAGAAGTCACCGCTGCAGAAGTCGAGTATCTGTTTGAACCCATACAACGTTATTACGGTATTCAGCTGACCCTGTCCGATTGCCTGACAAGTTGGGCAGGGCTGCGACCACTGATTCATGAAACTGGTAAATCTACTAAAGAGATTTCCCGCAAGGACGAAGTGTGGCTAAGCGAATCCGGTCTCGTCACAATTGCCGGTGGAAAACTCACTGGCTATCGCAAAATGGCAGAAGACGCTGTTAACAAAGCGTGTGAAGTCATTGGGTTCAAATTTGAGGAACTTGATCTAAGTGATCCGCTACCCGGTGGCGACATTGGCACCAGCTTGCGCCAGTGTGCGCTTGATCTCACTCAGTCCTTCCCAATGGCGGATGATCAAGCCGAACGACTCGTCAAGCTCTACGGTGCTGAAAGTCGAGATGTATTGAGCCGTGGCAAGCAGGTGTTGTTGCCGGATGGTTCAGTGTTCGATGGTGAGATCACCTGGGCGATTGAAGAAGAAGGGGCCCAAAGTCTAGAGGATGTGTTGTATCGCCGAACTCGAGTAGCGCTGTATTCACCCAACGAAAGCCTAGAGTTGGTCGCGCCGGTCGCAGACATCATGGCGACTCAGCTTGGTTGGTCAGCCGAGCGGCGTGATCAAGAAGTGGTCAATATGAATCGACTATTGGCTGCTGATTTAGCTTTTCGCGCCTGATTAATTGACCGGCAAAACACCAAGAATCCAGTCAACGGCGGGGTCGGATTGATTAACCCGAAATTTCCTAAGTTGATAGTTGAGCTGAGGCACTTCAATCCGTACTTTTTCAGCTAAATCCGCCGCTAGACAAACGAATGTGGTGTCGGTCTTCGCCGTGACGCGACAAGGATTAGGGTTTGACAGTGGCTTATGACCAAACTCGGTACCAATCGGTTCTTCCGATGTCAGTTCGCCGCTGGCCAAAAGATACCAGTTGTCCTGATCGAGTTGGAGAGAATCTGCTGCCGCAAGCGTCATTGAGAACGCGTGGCGACCAATAATTTCCAAAGAATTTGAAGACAGTGCAGAAAATTGAGGTAACGGTTTTAGTTTGGGGCGCAATTCCCAGCGACGAAGCAAGTCAGGCTTGAAGCCCTCATTTTCAATAAATGCTACAAAAGTGTCTTCGGAAAATACGCCGATGGTCACGGGTGATGAGGCGACCACGCTGGCATTGCGATTGCCTGCCCCTGTGACGACGGCCATTTCGCCGATGAGATCCCCGGCTTGCAGTTGGGCAATAGTGCGTGATTCAGTACCGTCGTGTTGAACGACATCGCAGTAGCCAGTCAATATTAAGTATACAGAACCGCGACTATTTGCACCCTGTACCACAATGACATCATCGGCGTTGTAACGTCTGATCTCTTCTTGGGCGAGTAAGCTCCGCATCCAACGGTTAGGAAAAGGCTTGCCGAGCCACGAGGAGAGATAGTGATTCACCTGTGATGTGTAGATACTCTTGTCGCCTTCGAAAACCGTATAGCGTTTTCCTGAACTGGCGAGAGAAAAAATGTTACTAAACTGAGACGGAAGATCGTCGAGGTGGACAAATACAACTCGTTCAGCCTGAGATTCAAGAGCATCGGCCGGATTGCCATGAATGGCACCAGCACCACCGTCGGCAAACAGCATATGGAAATCATCCTTGAATAGCCGTTCGATGTTCTGCAGAGTTTCGCTGCGAACGTGTCCGGCTTCGTGGAGTTTTCGAACTGAGGTCAAGCTGTCGTTGTCGCCGATAATGCAAAGTCTTCGTGTACCCTCTTTATTTCGAATAGAGAATGTCGCGCCAATCGTCGGGATGCTGTGTACGGTTACATGTGGTTCGATAAACAGTCCGTAGTAATTTAGCGCCTGACCGGGTATCACCTCTTTTAGAATAAAGTGTTCTTCTATCACCTCGGCAGACCAGCCAAGCTGGCATGCGAGTTTCTCCATGGCCATTGAGTAGATTTCTTTCGTGGAAATAACTTCGACCCTATGGGGCATAAGCATCAGCGGGAACATGGCGCAATGGTCATCATGCAGGTGGGTGAGGAAAACGGCTGATATCTGGTTTTTTGAGATTCCCCGGGCATAGAGGTGGTCGTCCAGAAATGGAATTGAGTCGATCAGCATATATTCGCCGTTGTAGCAGAGCGCAAGACCCGTGCAAGGTTCGTCGACACTAAACCCCGACGCGCCACCAAGGACTTCGATGCCGAGCTTTACCAGGCCGCCCGGTACATAGTCTGAGCTGACTGAATAAGGGGGCTTGATGATGATATCCAGCGGAATGTCACATTGAACCGAACCCTGACTGTTGGAGAACTTATATTGGTCGCTACCGGTATGATCGATTTGCAGTGTACCTACCTGAGCGCGACCACTCGTAAATGGAATAACCTCAAAAAAATCTTCAACGGGAATGGGGACGCCGTTGCTATCAGGCAAAGCGACGGCCCTGGATACGGCTAACCACTCTTCTTTGAGGGCTTCATCGGTACCCCAGGCATCCAATTCTGTCCGGGTTGGACCCATCAAGGTTAAACGTAATAAGCGTAAGGCGTGGCTAATATCGGCTTCTTCACCCACTAGTTTGATCTTTCTGCCTTCTGCCAGACCTTTTGCAACGAATACGAAAAAATAGAATGGAAATTCGAGATTGTTCAGCAATGAGCCGTCTTTTTCTTTAATGTCGGTCATCAACATAGCGTCGAAACGCGTAATATTGTTCAGCAATAAGCTTTTCAGCACTTCCGGGGGTTGTCCGACGAGCACGACTGTCTGGTCGTCCTGAACGATGCGACTGGCTTCTGCTGGTATTAGTACGGTAGGTCGAGCCATTGGCATTTACTTTTCATTTATTAGTGAGTGTAACGAAAGCCCATGCGGGGGGGAAGCTTGAGGTATTCATGATTTTGTGGGTAATCTGTATCGAAATCCGATGGTGAAAGCTCTAGAATTCTCCTCCCGTGCCCTTAGTCCAAACTAGCTATAGAGTGATAAACATGAGTGAAGTGATCAAACTCGACGCCGCCGAGAAAGAACTATTTCGTGACAGCGTCGCCAGGTTCCTTGAAAAGGAAGTTGAGCCAGATTATCAGGCCTGGGAAGATGCTGGCATCTGGCCAAGGGAGCTATGGAACAAGTTAGGTGAGAACGGATTTTTGTGTGTCGACGTACCTGAGGCCTACGGCGGTTTCGGTGCATCCTTCGAGTTGAGTTGTGTTGTCATTGAGGAGATTTCCAGAGCTGGATACGGCGCTCTGGCTTCTGGCGTATCCGTTCATTCAGATATTGTGGCACCTTATATTCATAATCTAGGTTCGGAAGCACAAAAAGCGTTCTGGCTACCCAAGATGGTTTCCGGCGAGGCGGTGGGTGCGATTGGTATGACAGAACCTGGCGCTGGTAGTGACTTACAGGGAATGAAGACCTCAGCGATTAAGGATGGCGACGACTATGTGATTAATGGTCAGAAGACTTTTATCACCAACGGTCAACATGCGGATGTCATTGTGCTTGCGACCAAAACAGATCCCAAGCAGGGCGCCAAGGGGATGACGCTTTTTACCGTCGACTGTCATCTAAAGGGTTTTGATAAGGGGCGTAATCTCGAGAAAATGGGATTGCACTGTGGAGACACATCAGAATTGTTTTTCAATGATGTACGAGTCCCAGCTACCGACATTTTAGGTGGCGAGGGGAAGGGCTTTTTCAATTTGATGAACGAACTTCCTCGCGAACGATTGATCCTTGGCGTGGGCTGTGTCGCGGCTGCCGAAGGGATGCTCGACTGGACGATCGAATACGTTATGGAGCGTAAAGCATTTGGGGAGTCAATTTCGAAATTCCAGAATACTCGGTACGTCCTTGCCGACATGAAAACGGAACTGGAATTGAACAGGGCTCTCGCAGAAAAGTACACTGTGAAGTTTGTGGATGGTGAGTTGAGTAATGAAGAAGCCTCCATTTGTAAGCTGGCCGCCAGTGAAATGCAGGGGCGAGTTGCGGACAGATGCGTCCAGCTTTTTGGTGGTTATGGCTATATGAAGGAATATAAGATCTCCAGAGCGTTTGTTGATGCCAGAATCCAGCGAATCTACGGTGGTACTTCGGAAATCATGAAGGAACTCATTTCTCGAAGCCTGGTCGGCCGTTAGCAAGCGGGAGCTCTAAGCTAAAACAAACTCTCAATAAAACGCATAATAAAAAAAGGCTAGAAATGTGCGAACAAACATCGGTCAACTACTACACCGTCGAGCTTTATTGACCAGCAAGCGAGAGGCTTATGTCGACAGCGCGACAGCTGAGCGTCTCGATTTCGAGACGCTCAATCAGCGTTGTAATCAGGTGGCCAATGGCTTGGTTGCGGCTGCTGTGAAGCCAGGTGACCGAGTTGCTTTGTTAATGGTGAACGGCGCTGAATTCATCGAATCCTATTTTGCCATTGCCAAAATTGGCGGAGTAGTGATCCCTTTGAACTGGCGCCTCGTTGGCGATGAGTTAGAGTTTATTTTGAAGGACAGTGGTGTCACGACGCTGATTTTCTCCGACGATTTTATTGACCTGGTTACTGAGCTCTACAGCCGCGGAGACAAAACTGATATTCAGCGTTGGTTCCAGGTCTCTGCCAGCGGCGCTGGTGAAACCCATTTTTGCCAGGACTATGCGACATTCAAAGCGGCTTCAGATGTTTCAGAACCTGCGATAGAAAGTGGTGATGATGATCTGCTCTATATTATGTACACGTCTGGCACGACTGGCTTGCCGAAAGGCGTGGTACATACACATAGCACAGCAATGTGGGCACTGCTAACGATCGGCGCGACCTGTGACATTCGGGATGGCGATATCTCTATTGCGGCGTTGCCGATGTTTCACGTTGGCGCGTTAACACCGGTGACGCTCAGTGTTTACCGCGGCAGCACCAGCATTGTGATGCGAGAGTTTAATCCCGTTCGAGCCTGGGAATTAATTCAGGAGGAAAAGATCACCGTGGGTCTGTTGGTGCCTGCCATGCTGAACTTTATGATCCAGGTGCCTGAGTTTGATCGGTTTGACTACAGCAGTCTGCGCTATTTGCAGTCCGGCGGATCCCCTTTACCGACGAGTTTAATTCAGAAATATTCCGATATCGGTATCGAGGTTCATCAGATCTATGGTCTAACGGAAAGTTGCGGCCCTGCTTGTGTGATCGACGCGGAAAATGCCATCAAGAAACTAGGCTCAACTGGCCGGGCTTTCTTTCACACCGAAGTGCGTATCGTCGGTGAGGATGGTGCTGATTGTGCCGCTACGGAGCAGGGCGAGGTTTGGGTTCGTGGTCCGCATATAATGAAAGAATATTGGAATCGGCCGGAAGCAACCGCAGCGACACTGGTCGATGGATGGTTACGCACAGGCGATGTAGCGGCGATGGATGATGAAGGTTTTGTCTATATTCAAGATCGCATCAAGGACATGATTATCTCCGGTGGCGAGAATGTTTATCCGGCCGAAATCGAGAACGTGATTCTTGAGCACGAAGGGGTGGCGGAAGTTGCGGTAATAGGCCAGCCTAGCGAACGCTGGGGCGAGTCTCCTTTTGCTGTCGTCGTGACCAAGCATGACAAAGTCACAGAAGCTGACATTATCAAGTTCTGCGATGGCAAGCTGGCTCGATTCAAATTACCGAGGGGCGCCGTATTTGTTGATACCATCCCCCGCAATCCAAGTGGTAAAGTGTTAAAACGACTGCTTCGGGAAGATTTTCCTGGTCCGGCACCCAGCTAGCTTTAAAAAGGAGGCCTATGCCCCGCTACGATTACCTTTGTCATGCCAACGGTCAAGTTGTTGAGGTTATTCATCCTATTGCGGAGAAACTGCAAACCTGGGGTGAAGTTTGTGAGCGTGCTGGCGTTGAGCCCGGTGAGGTTACGTTGAGCGAGCCCGTTGAACGCATCATTACAACACCGCCCATGGCCAATACACCCCTGGGCAATGTGGGGATTAAGGACCTGGGGTTTACCAAACTGGTCAAGCGCGATGATGGTGTCTATGAGAACGTCACCCGGAGTGGTACTGAAAGTCGCTATACCGTTGCCGGTGACCCATCGACAATGCCGCATTTCAACAAAAAGATGAGCGACTGAATTGCTGCGTGCCGCACTGCTGCTGTTGGTGTTCCTGTCTTGTTCTGTACAAGCCGCAAATACCACAAAACATAGTCACCAGTTTTATGTCATCACGTTTGAGAAGGGGGCAGCCTGGACCGAGGGTCTCCGCTATGAACACCAACCCGAAATGGATGCACATCTAGAATATTGGAAGGTGCTCTACTATCAAGAAATCCTACTTTTGAGTGGTCCCTGGCAAGACGAAAGCGGCGGCATATTCGTCGTTCGATCAAGCGATCGGCATGCTGTGGACGCTATCGTTGCAAGAGACCCGGCGGTAATCGGTGGAATCATCAAGGCCAACATTCATCAGTGGCGAGTACTTAATTCTGCAATGCGCAGTGCCAAACCCATTCAAATCGAAATAGCACCAGATGAATCCTTTCGCCTCGAGCGCATCGATCCTGATTCGCCCATCAACTTGCATAGTAATTAGGCCGGTAACTAGTTCGTTAAGAAGACTGTTAACTACAGTTCTGTTGTATTCGTCAGCGTCGGACCGGCTTTTTCAGCCAGCTCTTTTTGAACCAAGAAATCTGCAACATCTAGCATCCTTGAAAATCCGATGCTGCCGGTCACTTTTATATGATACTTACCGTGAACCACTAAGCTGGGCACTGTGGCAACCTTAAATCGACGTGCCATTTGGTCAGCACGGACTATCTTCTGTTCAATCACACGATCTTGAAAAGTACTGATGAATGCTTCTTCAGTCACATCGTCGATGGCGAGGACCTCTGCAATATCTTCCGCACTTTGTAGGTTGCGCCGGGCATCGTGGACCTGTTTAAACATCAATTTGTGTCCGTCATCGAGGATACCGAGACTTTCCATGGTGTAGTACGCACGACCATAGTTGCGCCAGAGTTCATTGGCGACCGCAGGGGTTTGTTTAAAACTCACAGTATCTTGACGTTCGGTTGCCCAGGCTTCGATCTCATCATCAAACCTGTAGCAGTGAATACAACCATAGGAGAAGAATTCCATGACTTGAATTTTGTCGCCGCGAATTCTTTGAGGTTCATCAATCAAGAAGTAATGCTCGCCCTCGACAAAACCGTCAGAGCTCGACTCGGTTAGAACTAGCGTCGTCAGGTAGACGAGGACGCCAATGACAACGATGGCGATCCCGCCAACAATCAATTTCTGCTGCTGAACAAACTTTGCGCGACGATTTACCATGAGGATTTAGTTGCTCTTAAATGGGCTTGTAGTTGGCGCGATTATAAACTGATTCGCCTCCACATGTGCCATTGTGTAGACTCTAGCAAAATCAAAGGAGCACCGAAGATGAGCAGAATGCCAGCCTTAAGCCTTGTAGCCGTTCCCGGCCGGCGCAAAGCGACCATTGAACTCGCGACTGAAATTGAAACTAGAGGGTTCAGCGGAATATACGGCCCAAGCCTGGGCGATTCGCTGGCTTTATGTGAGGCACTGGCGTTTGCCACCAATGAAATCACCTTTGGCACCAGTATCATGCCGATCTACTTTCGTCAGGTAGCCGATTACGCCCAGACTGTTTCGTTTATCCATGAGGTATCCGATGGGCGTTTTCGATTTGGTATTGGTGTTAGCCACGCGCCCGCATTGAAACAAAGAGGCATAAATGGTGGCAAGCCTCTGTCAGATACTCGCCAGTTCGTCGAAGACTTGAAAGCCGTGCCACGGGCGGGTGAGTTGCCCCCGATTGTGCTCGCGACTCTGCGTAAGAAGATGATCGCTCTGTCAGAAGAAATAGCCGGTGGCATGGTGTTTGCCAATGGTGCCAGAAGTTATATGAGTGAATCTTTGGCTGCCATTTCCGAAGACGCTCGCACGAATGACGATTTTTTTATCGGCGATATGATACCGACCTGTATTTCTGACGATATCGAGGCAGCCAAGGCGGTAAATCGTAAGACACTGACTTCCTATGCGATGTTGCCGAACTATCGAAATTATTGGAAAGAAGCTGGTTATATGGAAGAAATGACGGGTATCGAACAAGCGATTGAAGCCAAAGATTTTGATAAGGTGCCTCACTTTTTGACTGACAGATGGTTAGCTGACACCACACTTTTTGGTTCTGCTACGGAGGTTCGCGACGGTGTAGAAGCCTGGTTTGATGCAGGTATTAAAACGCCCATTCTTGTGCCGTCATCAGCGAACGGCGGGCAGATGAAAGCCTTTGAAGAACTTTTTGCGATCTACTAGTTCCTCTCTAGCCCCCCAACTAGGCCTGTTGAGATGGATGGTGGGATTTCGGGGTTCAACTGGATAGCGTTCGGCGTGGTACAGAGTGAAGATTCACCTTACGATTCGACCTGATCTTTTATCGAAGTTATTCATTGAGATTATTAGTCAAATTTCTTAATCAAAGTTATTAATCGAAAGAAGACTAGGGATAAGGTGACGACAAAATTACTCACGGCAGCACTGCTGTCTATCCTACTGGCGATGTGTGGGCCTGCGTTTGCGGATGACTTTGATAAGGCTATCGCAAATGCTGGCCGTCCAGATACAGACAAAAAACTGGATGAACGTCGTCATCCAGACGAGGTGTTGCGGTTTCTCGGCGTTAAGCCAGGGATGGCCGTATTCGATGTCTTCGCTGGTGGTTATTACACGGAAATCCTGAGTTATTTCGTTGCTCCCGAGGGTTATGTCGTGCATTACAGTAATGCTCCCTGGGCAGGCATTGCAAAGAAAAGCATCGATGTACGTTTTAAAGATAATCGGCTTCCAAACGTTGGGAGGTTGGCAGCGCCACCCGAGGCATTGCGGAATCATGCCGCTGAATTTGATGTGGCACTTTTTGTGCTGGGTATGCACGACAACCATTACGCGGACCCTGAACCGGCTGGGTAGCGAGAAACACGGCCAGGTTCGCTAGCGGACTGTTTGATCTTTTAAAACCAGGAGGCGTCTTGGGGGGTGATCGATCATAACGCTCTGTCAGGCGCCGATGCGGCAGGCGACAAGAACACCAGCGTGTTCTTGCCAGAAAATCGCTTCAAAACTAATCGTAGTTTATTGCGGTTTAGAAAGCCCTAACGAGAAAGCCTATGCAGAAAATCCTGTCCAGAAACGCTGGCAATATTGGCTCAGAAAGCGACGTTGCGGGAGACAATCTGGTCATAGAAGTCGCTGTCTAATCGACAGTAGCATTTGCTGCCAGGTTTCATGACCAATAGATCATCGGTGACCTTGTCGAGATGATAAGCATTGTCACGCAGTTCATTCTTTTGCAGTTTGTGGGTCGAAGTTGTCGGCAAATCTTTGAGTATGCGGATAAAGATCGGCCGTGAGTAGGACGCCAAGTTGTTCGCGATGTGCTCGCTCAATGCCTCGAGATCTAAATCCTTTAGTTTCAAGCCTTCTCGCAGTACGATCGCCGCCATGCCTGCACGGCCGTCCGCACCGGGAATCTCGACACCATAGACGTTAGTGAAAATGATCTCGTCAAACTCATTGATGAGTTCCGCAATTTCATTGGTCGATACATTTTCGCTCTTCCAACGGAATGTATCGCCGACTCTGTCGACGAATTGATAGTGATTCTGTCCCCAGGCGAATCCAACATCGACGGTTTTCATCAGGTCGCCGGTGTTGAAGTAGATGTCTCCGGTCTCAAATGCATCGCGAACAATTTTCTTTTCGGAAGCATCGTCACTCGTATATCCCTCGAACTTGGTGTTATCCGTAATTTCCATCATCAACAAGCCAGGGCTCTCGATGTCATTCACTTCGACACATTTGCCGTATGTATCTCGAACAATCTCATCTGCGGCAACGTCATACTGGGCCAGCTTCGCGGGCACGGAACCCATTCCTACTGTGCAGTCTTTGTTGAAAACATTGGCGAAGCTCCCGTTCCCTTCACTTGCGCCATATAACTCGCCAATTCGCTCAACATCAAATCGTTCTTTAAACGCCATCCAGATGTCCGGTCGAAGTCCGTTCCCGGCGATCGCCCGGATGGGGTTGATCGCGTCGTCTTTATGTGGGGGTCTGCTCATCAAATAGCGGATAAATTCGCCAATATAGATAAAGCAGGTGCAGTTGTTCTTACGAATATCATCCCAAAATCCGCTGATGGAAAGTCTGCGTCTAATCACCGAAGAAGCGCCGACCGAGAAAGCGGCTGTTAGACCCACAAGCAAGCCGGTCGCATGGTATAGCGGTAAGCAATTGTACATACGGTCGGTGTTATCAATTCGGAACAGCGCCGTTGCGGCCATCATTGAGTTAGGCAAAATTCTACGGTTCGAAACAATCGCGGCCTTAGGGAGTCCGGTCGTTCCGGATGTGAATATATACAGGGCTCGATCGCCCATTGTGATGGTCTTTGTGACGGCTAAGTCTGTGTGCTCGGTTGCCGTATCTGCTGAGTCCAGAGTCACACACCAGTTTGGCGGTGGGCCATTTTTGAGCTGTGGATCACGTACAAACAAATAGTCTTTGCCGTCCGCGAGGTTTAAATCTGCGCGAACCTGCTCAAGTGGCTCGACCAGTTCCTCACCAAAAATGCATTTTTTTGAATCAATCAGGTTGATGCAATGCGTGAGCTGTTGTTTCGTTATATTGGTGTTAATCATGCCGACCGTAGCACCCAGCTTCTGGACACCCAGCATGCTGACGACGAATTCAACGCGGTTCTGCATGAACAGACTGACACAATCGCCTTTTTCGATGCCCATGCCAGCCAAAGTATGGGCAACACGGTTGGCGCGACCGTTCAGTTCTACCCAGGTCACATCTTCGCCCTCGCAGATAAGGGCGATATCATTGGCATACTTCTGAGCATTGTTTTGCACGAGTAGCGGAATGCATCCGACCGTATCGATAGTCGGCGGATTTAGTGTTGCAGCTTTGTAAAGGACCTTTAGGTCGCCGAGAAAATTTCGGATGCCCATATGTTAGTGCCGCTACTAGGGAGTTATAACGCGAATGATAACGCCTGATCACCTTGATGCACAGGGGTACCGAAGGGCTGTCTGGCACTAGTCTGTGAGCGAGCGACGGCAGGCATCTGACCGAACTGGCTGACTCGGTGCACGTCGGCTGGTTCATTCGAATCTGTGTTCAGTTGTCGCTCGATTTCATTGGGGTAAAAGTCGAGCAGGTTGACGGTTAGGTATGGACGATTCTCGGCAACCCGGAAGTCGATGCCGAGCTTTTCTGGCCGGTGCTTGATTTTGGATCTGACGAATTGGTTGGCGGTTGAACTGGCTGGGTGAGCACATTTTTTGTAATAAGTCTGTAGGGATGTTGCTGGCTCGGTCAGCCAAGTGTGCGCAGTGTAAAGTTGCAGGCTGAACTCGAAAGCAAGGTAGGAGAGTCGCGAATCGGATGTTAGTCTCATAGATAAGAATTCCATCACGGATTGGGCCTAAGTCATATAAAGGAGTGCGGCAAATGGCAGAAGTAATTGTGCGACATAGTGAAGGTGTTGGGCAGCTGATTTTAAATCGGCCAGCACAAAGAAATTCACTGACGGGACCATTGGTTGTTGAATTGAAGTCAGGTCTGGATTCACTTTTACGCGAACCAGATTGCAAAGCGATTATCATCAGCGGCGCGGAAGGATACTTTTGTGCCGGGCTAGACCTCAAAGCATTCTCTGCAGACCCTGCGCCGGCATGGAAAGCAGAATTTTCTGACCGATGGGCAGATTTTCATGAGGCGGTTTATGAAGCGGATGTGCCGATAATTGGTGCTCTGCAAGGTTTCGCAATAGCTGGCGGTTCCTCCTTAGCACTGGCGTGCGACTTTCTTGTTGTGGGCGAGTCAGCTTTTATGCACGTCTCTGAAGTGGAGCGCAATATGTTGGCGCCGCTCAATGTATTTTGGCTTACCCAGAGATACCACTATCAGGTTGCGTTACGGATGGCGTTGTTCGGCAAACGGCTGACCGGAGCAGAATTGGTCGATGCTGGTATTGCCGAGCGATGTGTTGCCGATGCTGAGGTGTTGCCAACAGCACAACTCATGGCAGATCGATTTGCCGGATTTGAGGTCTCGAACCTAAAGGCGCTAAAACGCAGTATTAAAAATGGGTATGCTAGGGACTCGTTTAGGGGTTCGCTAGCTGCGATCAAAGCAACAACCGCTTTATGATGCTCGTTGGCGCCTAATATGACACCGGTCATGATTTTTTCTGGTGTATCGTTTGCCTCTCTAAATCAGGGGTTATACTTGGCACTGGCGGGGTCAGACGTAGAGTTTTCGACGCTAGCCGGGCTGTTTCCACTGTAAATATAGTGTTAAGAGTCAATTCAAGACCTGACTTATGCACATGTGGACGGGGCTGATGTTGTTAAGCCGAAGATAGACGTACCTTTACAAGTGTTTTCTCTCAGATTTCACATAAACTATTGATATATAAGGACTATGTTCTTAATGTCTGTTTTGAATTTTGTGTGCCCTGCAACATAAATTGTCTGCGGGCCAGATTTAGCCGGCGAAGTTATCACCATACTTATCCACAGGCTCGGGCGAGATTTTGTGGAAAACGAGTTATCCACAGGGCGTATGCGGGCCTGTTAAGTATCAAGAGAAGCATATCGAGGCCAGGTTAGGTCTGTGCTACATTGCTCCAGTCAAAAATTAGAGAAAAACTAGGGGGATGTTTTGGTGGATTCAGTCGAGATTCAGGGGCACTGCGACGCGCGTTTCAGTGCGGTCAAAGATGTGCTCGCCGCAAGTGTTGAGAGCGGTACGGACATTGGCGCATCATTTGCCGCCTATATCGACGGCGAAAAGGTCGTTGATATCTGGGGTGGACACCTCGATGTCGAGCAGTCGAAACCCTGGCAAGAAGATACACTCGTCAATGTCTATAGCACCACCAAGACGATGTCCTTCCTTTGCGCCATGTTGCTGGTGGAGCAAGGTCGCTTGGACTTCGATGCTAACGTCTCACACTACTGGCCCGAGTTTGCGCAGAATGGCAAAGAGAACGTCAAAGTCTGGCATCTGATGAATCATGCCGCTGGGTTGTCGGGTACCGATGAACCGCTCCAGGGCGAGGATCTATACGACTGGGCAAAAGTGATTTCGGCCCTTGAACAACAAGCGCCCTGGTGGGAGCCAGGTACAGCCACCGGTTATCACGCCCTGACCCAGGGGTATTTGATCGGTGAGGTCGTCCGTCGTATCACGGGTAAGTCTATTGGCTGGTTCTTTGCTGAGGAAATTGCCGGCCCGCTGCAGGCAGATTTCTATATTGGCGTGCCAGAGTAAGAGTTCCCGCGGATCGGCGACCTGATTCCACCTGGCGATGACGCAGTACTGGGCCAGGGTGGCGATTCGGACACAATTGCGGCCAGAACCTTTCGTTATCCAGCGACTACTGCGCTTACATCCAGAACTGCCGGTTGGCGAACAGCAGAAATTCCCGCCGCAAATGGTCATGGCAATGCGAGAAGCGTTGCCAAAATACATTCTGCGCTGGCTAACATGGGTGCGTCCCATGGCGTCCGCTTGTTCTCGGAAGACCTTGCTGGGCAAGTCATGGATGTGCGCATTGAAGGGACAGATATGGCGCTAGGTGTGCCTATGGCATTCGGGTTGGGCTTTGGTATCAATACCGCAAAGCTGCTGTCGCCTAACCCCAATACCTGTTTCTGGGGTGGCTGGGGTGGCTCGCTCGCACTCATTGACCAGGATGCGAAAATGTCGATGTCCTATGTGATGAACAAGATGGATGTTGGTCTTACCGGAGATGTACGATCTTATAATCTGGTTCAGGCGATGTATGCGGCGCTTTAGCTTTATAACGCATAGGTTTACGAGGCACGACAGCGGTCAGCCAGCTTGATTGAATTTGTTGTTCGAGCCCGAAAGACTCCCACTGATGCCAGCAAGTTCCTCGGTGATGCTGGGCGTGAGGCACATGTAGAGTACCTCACACAAATTTTGGTCAACACTTTGTTCGTCAGCAAGGGGCACAGGGAAAACGTTTGTTTAACCTATATCTTCGAGGGTAGTGCAGATTTCTCTCGCGCAATATCGTTTCGTGGAGACACCATCGGCATGATTGGTGACCAGACTGAGAAAGGGCTGCTCCAGCTAATGGCTCGCTGCCTGGCAGCGGGCGCAGGACTATCAAAGGATGCATCCACGACAACGGATCAAGGTATCTTGATTTCTGCCACTAGCTTTGAAAGATTGGTAAAACAGTATCAGGAAACTCGGTCTGTTTATCTGTTGGATAAAAAGGGCTCTGATGTCCGGCAGATGGAGCTGCCTGATGATGCCGTTTTCTTGCTGACGGACCATATTCCGATGCCGCCCAAAGCGGCGAAGTCACTGGTTCGGCGGGGTGTGACACCGTTATCCCTGGGTCCTGTCATGCTCCATGCTTCTCAATGTGTCGTACTCATTCAAAACGAATACGATCGACTAGGCTAAATCCCGTATTGTTTGCGTATAACCATTCGGGAATAATCGGCCGCAACTTAAAAGGTGAAATATTATGACAATTGAATGCATCGCAATTCTTGGTGGCACGGGTGATCTAGGCGGTGGTCTTGCACGGCAGTGGTCTCGTGCCGGGTACAAAATTCTAATCGGCTCGCGTACAGATGAAAAAGGCAAGGCGGCGGCGACTGCTTTGCTGGCAGAGTTTCCTGATCTGAATGTATCTGGTCATGAGAATCTTGAGGCTGCGACCGCCGCGGACCTGGTGGTATTGACCGTTCCGTTTGACCATCAGATCAGCACCCTCGACAGTGTTAAAGCTGCGCTAACCGGCAAAGTCCTTGTGGACGTTACCGTCCCGCTGAAGCCACCAAAGGTTGGTACTGTGCAGTTACCTGAGGGTGGGTCTGCAGGTCAAATGGCACAGAATTTTCTGGGTGAAGATGTGCATGTCGTGTCGGCGTTTCAGAATGTCGGTGCGGTTCATTTGCAAGAAGATCATCAGATTCAATGTGATGTGCTGGTGACAGGCAACAAGCGCGCTGCACGAGAGGAAGTCATTAAGTTGGTCGAAGCGGTTGGTCTGAAAGGCTGGCACGCCGGACCGATCGCTAACGCAGCTGCTGCTGAGGCATTGACATCTGTTTTGATCACGATCAATCGACACCATGGTATCGATGGTGCGGGTATCGTGATTTCCGGCGAACCGAAAGCGTCGTAGATGGATCTGCGACTGTTCGGTGTTCCCGGCCTGCCCATGGTAGAGCCGGGCGACGATCTTGTGGAGATTATCCTGACGGCGCTTGCTGAGCACTCGGAAACCCTCCAGCAGGATGATGTGTTGGTTATCGCACAAAAAGTTATCTCCAAGGCAGAAGGCCGTTATCTTGATCTGCGAGACGTTGTGCCGTCCGCAGAAGCGGAACAATTGGCCCTTGAGGTCGATAAAGATCCACGCAAGGTGCAGGCGATCCTGGATGAATCTAAAGAAGTGGTGCGCAAACGTCCTGGGGTTTTGATCGTCGAGCACAGGCTAGGCTTTGTCCAAGCCAACGCCGGGATTGATCAGTCCAATATTGATGCGGATGGAGAAAATCGATGTTTACTGCTGCCGCTTGACTCTGACGTGAGTGCTGAGCGGATTCGTGCGCAGCTAAAAGAACGGCTGGGCATTGACGTTGGTGTCATCATCAATGACAGTATTGGGCGTGCCTGGCGGGTTGGATCGCTGGGGCTTGCGATTGGCGTAGCAGGATTTACGGGTATCGAGGACTATGTCGGACAAACAGATCTTTATGGTAATGAATTGAGGGTGACTCAGGTCGCCGCGGCGGACGAATTGGCTGCAGGTGCCTCACTTGTCATGGGCCAAACGACAGAGAAAACGCCGGTCGTGCTGGTCAGGGGTTATCATCCCCGCTCTCCAGTGGACCCTGCGCAGCGTGGTGTAAAGCCACTGCTGCGCCCCCGTGAAATGGATATGTTTCGATAATGAATTATATTGCGATCTCAGGCGGTGTCGGCGGTGCAAAACTGGCCTTGGGACTATCGAAGGTCTTGTCACCTGCGGAGCTCACCATTGTTGGCAATACCGGCGATGATTTCGAGCATTTAGGGCTGAAAATCTGTCCTGATCTGGATACCGTCATGTATACCCTCGCCGAACTGAGCAATCGAGAACTGGGCTGGGGGCAAGCGGGCGAAAGCTGGCAGTTTCTTGATGCTCTGGAGCGACTCGGCGGCGAGAGTTGGTTTCGTCTGGGCGATCGAGATATGGCAACACACATCCAGCGGACGGTGCTGATGGCGTCGGGCAAATCACTTTCTACCGCGACATCACTATTGTGCGAGTCACTGGGTATTCGACATACAATTGTGCCCATGAGCGATGATGTGATTGCGACCCGGGTTCATATCAAAGCGGGAGAAACTCTGGCGTTTCAACACTACTTTGTCCGGGATCGTTGTAAACCCGAGGTCAGTGGATTTGATTTTGCTGGGATCGACGCAGCGAAGCCTTCAGCCGGATTTGTGTCCGCATTAGAAGATGACGCGCTTGGCGCGGTACTCATTTGCCCGTCCAATCCGTTTGTAAGCGTTGATCCTGTTCTAAAAATACCCACTATTGAAGCAAGCTTCAAAGCCATTTCCGCACCCGTTATAGCCGTGTCACCGATTATTGGTGGTGAGGCGATAAAGGGCCCAGCGGCAAAAATGATGGCAGAGTTAGGCATGCCACAAACGGCGCTCGCAGTCGCCGAGCATTATGTCGGGCGTATCGATGGTTTTGTTATCGATCAAGCCGATGCGGCTATGGCCGAGGACATAGAGCGTCTAGGCATGCGATGTCTGGTCACTAAAACGTTGATGTTATCCATTGAAGACCGAACACACTTGGCGGAAACCTGTCTCGGTTTTGCTGCTGATATTCACAAAACATAAGCTCATCACTTAATTGAATATCACCGGCGCTCACACAGTGGCTGTCAGGACCAAATCAGTCGTGATAGTGTATCTCCATCGTTTCGATGCCCATGGCAGCTATGCAAGTTAATCTGGTCATTCCTATCAAACAACTGACAGACGCCAAGCAAAGGTTGAGCGGTCTGCTGGACGATACTCAGCGCCAGGCGCTGTTTCGTGCGATGGTAGAAGATGTACTGGAAGCGGGCACGACCTGTGATCGTATTGATCAGGTTGTGGTCGTAACGGCAGATTCGACGGTTGGGGCGCTCGCGGCCAGCTATGGCGCAAGAGTCATGGCGGAACCAGAAGTGCCTGGTCTGATCAACGCGGTAACCCATGCGGCGAAAGTATTTAGTACCGAGAGCGTAGATGTCATGATTTTTCTACCGGGAGATACGCCTTTAGTCAGCGTGGAAGAACTCGAAGTGGTGCTGGATGGTATTGGCCAAAAGAGTGAGGCTGAGTTTTTGATTGTACCAGCGGCAGATTTAGGCGGCTCCAATTGCGTGGTGTGTTCCCCGCCGGATTGCATGACGTTTGGGTTTGGTGAAGATAGTTTTAGACGCCACCTAAAGCTCGCAAAAGAACGCGGCATTGAGCCCATGGTCGCAAAATTGCCAGGTATTGGGCTCGATATCGATACGCCAGATGATTTGCAGGAACTGGTGAATGAAATTATTCAGCAGGGCATTAAATCTCATACTTATCATTGCTTGCTGGCCAACGGACTGTTGTCCAGCACAGAACAAGGCGGCATTGCCGCGCTTGCTAACCGAAGGTGATCCATGACACAGCTGGATGAATTGCTAGGCCAAGCCCTAACTCAACCGTTAGAAAACTCTGAGGTCCTGGCGCTTGCTAGAACCAATGACACCGTCAGACTAATGGAGGTCGCGAGGAAAATTCGAGATCGCGGTCATCAAAACGCAGTCTCCTATTCGCGGAAAGTATTTATTCCACTAACGCACCTGTGTCGAGATGTTTGCCACTACTGCACGTTTGCTCAAGTACCAAGGAAACTCAAAGCGCCTTACTTGACGCCAGAAGAAGTCCTGAAAATTGCCAGTGATGGCGCCAAAGCCGGTTGTAAAGAAGCGCTGTTTACATTGGGGGATAAACCCGAAGCCCGATATAAAGCTGCACGTGATGGGCTTAAAGCTCTGGGGCAGGAATCGACCTTGTCTTATTTGCGAGATATGGCGGAGTTAGTGTTCAAGGAGACGGGTTTGTTTCCGCATCTTAACCCAGGTTTAATGAATGCTGACGACCTAGCTGAGCTGCGAAAAGTATCGATCTCAATGGGTATCATGCTAGAGAGTTCGTCAACCCGGTTGCTAGAGAAGGGCATGCCTCATTATGGCTCTCCTGACAAGATTCCGGAACGTCGTTTTGAGACTATGCGTCTTGCTGGTGAAGCAAAAGTGCCCTTTACTTCGGGTATCTTGATTGGGATTGGTGAAACTCGTGTGGAGCGCATCGAATCTCTGTTGGCACTCCGTGAAATTCAGGCTGATTACGGCCACATTCAAGAAATCATTATTCAGAATTTTCGCGCAAAACCAGAAACGCTTATGGCCAAGGCGCCAGAGCCCGATTTAAATGAGTTGCTGTGGACGATCTCTATGGCGCGAATTGTTTTTGGCGACAAAATGAATATTCAAGCGCCACCCAATTTGAGCCCGGGTGTTTTAGAACAAATTGTCGACTCCGGTATTAATGACTGGGGCGGCGTGTCACCCGTGACACCGGATTTTGTAAACCCTGAGGCCCCTTGGCCACATCTGAGCACCCTGGCCAACGAAACAGCCAATGCCGGCAAGGTACTGATTGAGCGGTTAGCGATTTATCCAGACTATGCTGTCGATGTCGAAAAATGGATAGACCCACAATTACAGACCGGCGTGCGCCGGGCGATAGATGGTCAGGGCTTCGCTCGAATGGAAGACTGGTCAGCTGGAGATTTGATAGAACCGCCTAAAGCGGACATTGCGAAAGTAACGGCTATACCAAAAGCACCGCCAAATTCAGATATCGCCGCAATCCTTGCCAAGATCACAGATGGCAACGTCTTAAATGAATCCGATATTGTCAGACTATTTAAAGCGCGGGGTGATGATTACACCCATGTGTGTCAAATGGCGGATCGGCTTCGAGCAGAAACGGCTGGCGAAACCGTCACCTATTGTGTGAACCGAAATATCAACTACACCAACGTTTGCTATTTTAAATGCCAGTTTTGTGCTTTTTCGAAGGGTAAAATGAGTGAGAACCTGCGCGGCAGGCCTTACAACTTATCCCATGAAGAAATCATGCGCCGTACCGCAGAAGCCTATGCACGTGGTGCATCAGAGGTGTGCCTGCAGGGCGGTATTCATCCGGAATATACGGGTCAGACCTACATCGATATTTGCCACAGCATCAAGCAGGTTGTGCCAGAAATGCACATCCACGCATTTTCACCATTGGAAGTCTGGCAGGGTGCTGAAACGTTGGGTATTCCCATTCAGGAGTTTCTGGGTCAGTTGAAGGAAGCAGGTCTGGGTACGTTGCCGGGTACTGCCGCTGAAATCCTTGATGACGAAGTTCGCGCCACACTTTGCCCTGACAAGATTAATACGTCGCAATGGCTCGAGGTGATGGAGGCATCCCACGCGGTTGGCTTTAATACTACGGCTACTATTATGTATGGCCATATCGAACGCTATGAACATGTGGCGCGACATCTTTTGCGCGTTAGAGCATTACAAGAAAAGACTGGTGGCTTTACAGAATTCGTTATTCTGCCATTTATTCACATGGAATCGCCTTTGTATTTAAAAGGCAATGCGAGAAAAGGACCCACTTTCCGCGAGGCGATCTTGATACATGCTATATCGCGATTGGTTCTTCACCCAGTGTTTACCAATATTCAAGCGTCATGGACCAAGCTCGGTCATGATGGTGTTCGCGCTTGCCTGAAAGCGGGTGTGAACGATATTGGTGGCACCTTGATGAACGAAACGATCACCCGTGCAGCGGGTGCCGCACACGGTCAAGAAACGTCTCCCCAGGAAATGGAAGAAATTATTACCAGTATTGGTCGTACCCCCAGGCAACGCAGTACAGCTTATGGTGATGTGACTGATCTGCAAAAGCAGAAGTCATTTGGTGCCAAAGCGCTACTTGAACCGACCTACACAGCAGCAAAGAAGTACGAGCGAACTGGCCCGAAGGTCAAGAAAGTACTCGTCCGGCCTGGCCTAACCAACAGTCCAGACGGTGATGAAAAACTGACGGGTGCAGACATTATTTAGCGAAATTTTCAGCCGCAGGCATGGCTAGATCATCGGTCTAGCGAGCGCTGGTCAATAAAACATTCGAACGAACCAAATTCAAATTACGAATAGAGGAAACACAATGCCTGTGCCACAAAGAACCGCACTGACACTACCCGATCCACGGGGTGTTGCCCAGACTATCGAAATTGCAAAATGGGCAGAGGCTGAAGGCTATGACGATCTCTGGTTTGCTGATGCCTCCGGTGTTGACGCGTTGACGACAGCGGCCGCGGTGGCGATCCACACCGAACGTTGTCGTATTGGCACCGCCATCATTCCTGTGTTCTCCCGTACGCCGGCTGTCTTAGCATCGACTGCTCACGTTTTGCATCAGCTTTCCGGCGGGCGATTTATTTTGGGGCTCGGGTCTTCCAGTCAACCCATGATGGAAAACTGGCACGGTCAGAAATTTGAAAAACCGCTCACGAGAGTTAAAGAAACCACGCAGTTGATTAAGCAAATACTCAGCGGTGCAAAGACGGGTTTCGACGGCGAGACAGTCAAGAGCCATGGTTACCGTCAGTTGCCACTTGAAGACGGCGCTCAGCCGGTTTATATGGCGGCGTTGCGTAGCAAGATGTTAGAGACGGCGGCCGAATTTAGTGATGGCGTTATTTTGAATTTGTTTCCAAAAGACGCGCTGCCAAAAATGATGGAGCACATCAAGATCGGTGCCGAGCGCGCTGGTAAGAAACTAGAAGACATTGAGGTCGTGTGTCGCCACCAGGTCGTTGTGACAGAAGACAAAGAGAGTGCGCGCAACCTTATTCGTTCTGGTTTCGCGCCGTACTATGCAACGCCGGTCTATAATGCGTTTCTCGCTTGGGCGGGCTATGAAGATGTCGCTAAGACAATTAGTGAAGGCTGGGCGGCAAAAGATCGAGCTAAAACTACAGGTGCATTGGATGACAAGTTGGTGGACGATATTGCCATACTAGGGTCAATGGAAGAATGTCACGACCGTATTCGAGAGTATGGCGAGATGGGTATTACTACCCACATTATTTCCTGTGTGTCACCTAAAGAAACCACGGCGACGTTCGAAGCGTTTACCGGTAAGAATTTTTCTTTCTAACAAATGTAAAAAGGGGATTGGTATGAAATTAGGCATATTAAGCGGCTATTCCGGTAAGGTTGTGAACCTTAACATTGACGGGATTAAGCGAGCCGAAAGCATGGGTTATGACTCTGTCTGGACGGCGGAAGCCTATGGATCAGATGCAGTAACGCCAGCGACTTGGATTTTGGCCAACACGGATAAGATAAAAGTGGGTACCGCGATTATGCAGATGCCAGGTCGGTCTCCAGCCTGTGCTGCGATGACGGCAATGACACTGAATCAACTTTCTAATGGTCGGTTCATTTTGGGTCTGGGTGCGTCGGGTCCTCAAGTTGCTGAAGGCTGGCACGGGGTTGCATATGGTCGCCCGGTCACCCGTGTTAAAGAGTATGTTTCTATCGTGAAGCAAATTATGGCCAGAGAAGCGCCGGTTGAACATAAGGGATTCCACTATTCCTTACCTTACGACGGTGCGGATGGTACTGGGCTAGGAAAGCCGCTGAAGAGCATCCTGCTGGCAGACAAGTCGATCCCCATTTACACGGCATCTATAACGCCAACAGGTCTCACCGCGAGTGCCGAGGTTGCCGATGGTGTATTCCCTATCTGGATGGACCCGGATCGTTTTGATGCGTTGGCTGGGCCAATTCAAAAGGGTCTCGATAAGGCGGGCAAGACGTTAATGGAATATGACATTGCGCCATTCGTTTCTTGCATCATGGGTGATGACATCGATGCTTGTCGTCAGCCCATTAAAGGTAATCTGGCGCTTTATATCGGCGGAATGGGCGCGCGAGACAAGAACTTCTATAACGATTACTGCAAAAAGCTTGGCTTTGAAGACGCTGCAATCAAAATTCAGGATCTGTATCTTGCAGGTAAGAAAGATGAGGCTATCGCCGCCGTCCCTGACGAGTTGGTTGATGCTGTACATCTGGTCGGCCCGAAAGAGCATATCAGAGAAAGGCTGCAAGCCTGGAAAGCGGCAGGGGAGAAGGGTCACGTCAGCAGCATGCTGATTGGTGCTGGGCAGCCTGAAGCATTGGAATTAATTGCATCTGAGATGCTGTAACCATTTCCAATTATTATTAGCGACATAGAAGCAACAGGGACCACAGACCAGCGTTATATGGCCTATTCCATAAAAGCAGTGAGTAGTATTAGTGAAATAGGCCAATCCAGCTGGGATGCCGCCGCCAATCCGTATCTCACCGATCCGGATTGCGGCATTGCCTATGATCCCTTTGTCTCATACCACTTTTTGTCAGCGCTAGAAGAGAGTGGTTCGGCTGCCGCAGGCACTGGCTGGGCGCCGTATCATTTGATGCTTGAAGAGGATGGCGAGATACGGGGTGTTGTGCCCATGTATCTGAAAAACCATTCCCAGGGAGAGTATGTATTCGATTACAACTGGGCAGATGCTTTTGAGCGGTCTGGAGGACGCTACTATCCGAAGTTGCAAATTTCGGTACCCTTTACGCCTGCGACCGGACGCCGCATCCTCACGCCCCATGCAGAGAAGAGTGATGAATATGCTGAGCACTTGATTTCCGGCGTCATGCAAGTGGCGAAAAAACTGGAAGTTTCGTCAGTGCATGTCACCTTCGCCACGAAAGAACAGTATGATCAAATGGGTGAGCTAGGTTTTTTGCAGCGAACGCATCAACAGTTTCACTGGCTCAATAACAATTACGAATGCTTCGACGACTTTCTGGGGGCTTTGAGCGCCAAGAAGCGCAAGAACATTCGTCGTGAACGTCGTGGAGCGATTGAGCATGGTGTCGAAATTGAACGTCTGACGGGTGCCGACATTCAAAAACAGCACTGGGATGCTTTTTACCAATTTTATGTGGATACTGGTAATCGCAAATGGGGTACACCCTATCTGACACGAGAGTTCTTCTCACTCATCGGCGAACGAATGAGTGAGGATATACTGCTTGTGATGTGTAAGCGCGAAGATCGGTATATCGCTGGCGCGATCAACTTTATCGGTAGTGATTGTTTGTTCGGTCGAAACTGGGGGTGTATTGAGCACCATCCGTTCCTGCACTTCGAGGTTTGCTATTATCAGGCGATCCAGTTCGCTATCGAGCGTGGCCTCAAACGCGTGGAGGCAGGCGCCCAGGGCACTCATAAACTGGCCCGAGGTTATCTGGCAACTCATACTTACAGTGCCCACTGGATTGTGAATGAGTCGTTTAGCGAGGCAGTCAGCCACTTTCTGCAACAGGAGCGTGCCTACATTGATGAGGAAATTGACTATATGGAAGAGCGTTCGCCGTTCAAGAAGTCAGATTCCTGATTCTAGTTGTTGTCGGCGGACTGTTCTATGAGCCGAAAATATTACATCACCGAAGTGTTTTGCGAAGGTCCTTACAGCGGTAACCAGCTGGCTACTGTTGTCGATAGTGAAGGGTTAACGCATGCGGAAATGCAGCAGATTGCCAGAGCTTTCAATTTCGCCGAAACCACATTCTATTTAGGCGGTTCTGAATCTAGCGGATTTGATGTGCGTATTTTTACACCCGTGACCGAGTTGCCCTTTGCGGGGCATCCGACACTGGGATCTGCATTTCTGATTCGAAATCATATAGTTGGCTTTGAAACACCCACCTTAACGCTCAACCTTGGTGTCGGACCGATCCTTGTTTCATTTGCTGACGATGGCGTTGTGTGGATGCAGCAAAACCAACCTAGTTTTGATGTCGGCCCAGACAGGTGCCCAGACAAAGAAAGTACAGCGAGCATGATCGGTGTTGACCCATCTGATCTGGACGCGAATTTTCATCCCCAACTGGTCTCTACCGGGCTAGAGTTTTTGATTGTGCCGCTAAAGAATCTGGCCGCCTTGCGTAAAGCGAAGCCGATTGCGGGAATGATTCAAACTGGCATATTGGCCTTCTGTGAGGAAGGTTACCGGGCGAGTCATAGGTTTGCCGCGCGGATGTTTGCACCGGATCTTGGGGTCAGCGAAGATGCCGCGACGGGTAGTGCGAATGGTTGCCTTGCAGCATACCTGGTGGAGCATGCCTATCCAGGAAAGCCGGAGATTGATGCAGTTGTGGGTCAAGGTTTTGAAATTGGTCGACCTTCTGCATTGCATCTGCGAGCATCAAAGCGAGAGCAATTTATCGTAGAGGTTGGCGGGCAGGTCAATCTTGTGGCACAAGGCGACTGGCTGCTATGAGGAAGAATACGACCGTGCTTTTAACACTCGCCATATTGCTGGTTGTGGGCCTGGTTTTCGGTTTACCACTGCTACTCAAAGGTCAGATCGAGAGAGAGCTAAAAGCTGTGCTTGGCCAGCCTGTTGCAATTGAGCGACTGTCTTTTAACCCGACTGTCGGATCCGCGAGCATTGCCGGTATCGCAGTCGGCGATCATACATCACTCAAAAATTTCGCCTTGAACATCAAAATGTGGCCTCTGCTGAGTCGGCATTTACATATTCAGTCACTTACAGCATCAGGTCTCGTTCTCCCGCTTCAGATTGCGGATACAGGCTTCACTATTGCCGGCTATCAACTCCCGCAAAACGAAAATGGCACAGCAGAGTCGCAGGTGGCGCCGTGGCGGGTGAGTGCCGATCGTCTGGTACTAGAGAACTTCGAACTTGTGCTTGATTATCAGGGTAGTGCGCAGCAAATCTCGATCCAGGAGTTGTCCCTCGGTACTTTTGACACCATAGGCGTAGCGGCAACGCCTATGACATTGGCGCTGAAATTTAATGGTGCCCCGATTCAATTCGGCGGTAACTTTACGGCGCAAACCGACGTTCAGCAGTTATCAGGTGAGCTCATTGTTGAAGGACTAGACCTTGCAAAGTTGTCGATGATTGAGGGTGGAATGGCTGGTCAATTGCATCTACAGCAGAACATCCTGGTTGATAACGATGCGAGTGGTATTCGGCTGAATGCAAGCGGTGACCTTTCAGTCATAGAGGCATCCATTGATGCAGGCTTTAGCGCTAGATCACTCGAGCATTCTGGCACTGTTGCTTTGGCTGTGAGTAAGCCCCAGCTGAGTATCAAAGTTGATAGTCAACTGACCTTAACGGATCTACTAAGTCGTGATTTTGGGATGGTCGAAAGCGCTGACTGGACTGGCAATGTTGATATCAAATCAAGCTCTGATTACAACGTGAATGGGAGGGCATTACTGATAAAAGTCCGCCCATTGGGTATGGGCGTGATCGAGCGTGTTGTAGCCTCCAGTTTTGCCTTGGATGAGGCGGCAGTGTCGCTTGGATTGCTGGAAATTTCAGGATTGGATTTAGCCATTGAACGAGCTGCTAGCGGTGAGCTTGTGGTGTTATCAAAACTGCCTGGTGGCGCAACTACAGAAGACTCGTTGACGGTGCCGGCAATCAAGGTTAAGGAAATCCAGCTGCGCGATAGCAAAATTGAATTCATAGATCGATCGGTTGCGCCACTTGTTGATCTCGAGTTGAGTAAGATGAACGCAAATGTTTTTGGCTTCTCATTGTCTGAGCCATTCACTTTCGATTTTGTGGGTGATCATCAAGAGGCAGCGGGTCTCGAAGCGAAGCTGAAGATTAAGGGTAACATAGAGCTTCAGAGTCAATCCGGTGCGATCGATTTCGCGCTTTCCAATTTTGAATTACATGAAGTTTCTTCCTATCTTGGTAGTGGAGTTCGCAGTGGTCGGCTGCAACTCAATTCGGATATTAAAATGAATCAAGGCCGTCTGATTGTTAACAACAAGGTACATATTCAGAACGTCAAAATTGACGATCGACCGCACCACGGGAACGGTGACCAGATGTCACTCGCGACTGCGCTTTTTCTGCTAAAAGATAAAGATGACGTGGTGGAGTTGGAAGTGCCGATTGAAACAGACTTTGACAATTTTGAAATTGGTGTTGGCAATATCGTTCAGACAGCGATATTGAAAGCCGCCAGAAAGACGGCCGTGACCTACGCGCAATATGTATTACAACCTTATGGGAGCCTGCTTCTCGCGAAAGATTTGTTGGGCGCGATATCCCGCCCCAGGTTTGAGCCAGTAGAATTTCAGACAGCTTCAGCGGTTCTAAACAGTAAGTCACAAGCTTACGTTGAGAAGCTATCCGGTCTGTTAGTCAACAAGTCAGGACTGACCGTAACGATTTGCGGTTACGCGGATATGAGTGAGTTGCCGCTACTGCTCGAAGCAGAAGCCGATGCCGATAACGAGGCGAGTGATGTTGCTCAGATTAAGGCGCTCGCGCGAGCTCGTAGTCATGCGGTGAGAGATGTTTTACAAGCCGCTGGCGTTCAGGGTAAGAGACTGTACGCCTGTACCGCGACAGCAGAAGCTAACGGCAGTCTACCGCGCGTAGAAATTGCCTTGTAGTCAACGTCTACTAATCAATTTAAGGAAAAGAGGAAGTTAGCATGACACTAAAAGTCATCGGGGCAGGCTTCGGTAGAACTGGTACCCTGTCGTTAAAGTTTGCGCTGGAGAAGCTGGGTTTCGATCCCTGCCATCATATGATGGAAGTGTTCGGTAAGGCAGAGCATATTGCACTGTGGCAAGATGCGGCAGATGGTAAACCAGCCAATTGGGAAGCGATCTTTAACGGCTATGAAGCTGCGGTGGACTGGCCCGCGTGCGCTTTCTGGGAGGAGCTCGCCGATGTGTATCCCGATGCTAAGTTTATTCTGAGTAAGCGTGATGCAGACAAATGGTTTGCCAGTGCAGCGGCGACGATATTCGCTGGTATGAACTCGGCGGATAAAAATGACCCGCATCGAAAAATGGTCGCCACACTCATAGTCGATAATACCTTCGGTGGTGACATCGAAAATGCCGAACATGCCAAGCGGACCTTTGAAGCTCATAATGCAAAGGTGCAGGCGACCTTGCCACCGGAACGGCTGTTGGTTTTCGAGGCATCAGATGGTTGGGAGCCACTGTGCGCTTACCTTGAGGTACCGGTTCCCTCTGAACCCTACCCGCGAACCAATTCGACCGAAGATTTTAAAAGAAGGGTAAAAAGTGGATCCTTTTCAACAAAAGATGACTGAGTTATCGCCGCATGCGCAGGCGATTGGCATGGAATTAGTAGAGGCGGGCGAGCGGCGCTGCAAAGTGCGAGTACCCTATGCGCCCCATCTGGTGGGCGACCCTGACACGGGTATTCTTCATGGTGGTGTTATTACGGCGACCTTAGATAATGCTTCTGGTTGGGCGGTTCACTGTCACGAGGACTGGATCGACGGGGTTAGCATGGCGACGCTTGATATCCGGATTGACTATATGAAACCCGCAACGCCGAAGCAGGAGCTTATCGTTGAGGCAGAATGCTATCAGATGGGTCGATCCGTCGCGTTTGTAAGAGCGCTAGCGCATCAAGGTGATCGTGATAATCCCGTGGCCACGTCCATGGGCGCATTTATGCTCGGTACGGCAGATGTTCAGGGTAAAAACTTGTGAAAATTTTGCAAAAGTTGAAGCAAGAAAATCGTGCCGATGATATGCAGGCTCTGGTAGAGCAGATTCCCTATGCGCAATTCCTGGGTATGAAGGTCGAGCGAAAAGGCAATGAACTCACGACCGTGTTGCCGTTTAAAGACATGCTCATTGGCAACCCGAATCTACCGGCCATTCATGGCGGCGTGCTTGGCGCATTTCTCGAACTGACTTCTGTGATTCAGTTGTTGTTTCTCACTTCATGTGAAAGCTTGCCACGCACAGTCGACATTTCTATCGACTATCTGCGTTCTGGAAAGCCACAAGATATGTATGGTCGAGCCATTGTGACTCGTCAGGGACGACGAGTGGCCAATGTCAGAGCTGAGATCTGGCAAGAAGAAAAAGCCAAGCCCATTGCAGCGTCACACGGCAACTATCTGCTCACGCCGATCGACTCGTAGTGAGCGTGTGTGATCTGACACAAGTGTTGGGGCTTTAGTTCTATCTCCAGCCCTCGCTTTCCGCCGCTGATAAATATTGTCGTGCACTCTTGAGCGGAATTGTCGATAACCGTAGGTATTGCCTTTTTCTGTCCGATGGGACTGACACCGCCTAGTACATAACCAGAACTTCTTTCGACTTGTTCTGGTTTTGCCATCTGCGCCTTCTTTGCTTTTAAGCTTCTTGCCGCTACTTTTAGGTTCAATGTCATGTTGACCGGTAGTATGGCTGCTGCCAGATCACCGTTATCGAGTTCTATCACCAGGGTTTTGAAAATCCGACCCGAAGCGATACCCAGTTTCTCCGCAGCCTCGTCCCCATAGTGGGTATTATCCGGGTCATGTGCATATTCGTGGATCGAAAAGGGCAGTCCTGCCCTGTCTAAAGCGGTTACAGCCGGGGTCATATTGGTGCTTCAAATCAGTCTTGAAAGCCGCACATTAGCATGACTATTTGCATTGCGTGGTGCCGCAATTGATGCTGTGATTTGTCTCTGCCGAGGCTCCCATCGTTATGGAGCGGCTGTTATGCTGTTGCGCTGAAATTCGGGTTTAAAATTCACACTAACTGGAGAGGGTATCCCATGGGAGATGTATATATTGTCGAGGCCTGTCGTAGCGCAATTGGCAAGCGTGGTAAGGGTTTGGCTGGCTTGAAACCGGCTGATCTACTCGGAGCAGTGCAGAAGGCGGCGATTGAGCGCAGCAGCATCGATCCCACCAAAATAGATCAGGTCATTGGTGGGTGTGTGTCTCAGGTCGGCGAGCAGACTTTCAATATAGCTCGTGTCGCCTGGCTTTCTCAGGGGTTGCCGCTGGAAGTTGCCGCAACAACCGTTGATAGCCAATGTGGCTCCTCTCAACAGGCCACCAGCATGGGCGCTGCGATGATCGCAGCGGGTATCGAAGAAATAGTCATGAGTTGTGGTGTCGAGATGATGAGCCGTGTGCCGCTGGGTGCTGCGATGAAGGACGGCAATCCAATGGGTGAGAATTACGCCAGCCATTTTCAACCCACAAGCCAGTTTGCGGGTGCGGCGATGATTGCTGAGGAGTATCAGGTCACTCGTCAGGATGCAGATCAGTTCGGTCTCGAAAGCCAACAAAAGGCCATTAAGGCCTGGGAAGAAAATCGATTCGAACGAGAAATTGTGCCGATCGAGGCACCGATATTGGGCGAAGACTTTAAGCCGACGGGGAAAACCAGAATTATTGACCGTGATGAGGGCCTTCGAGCGACTAATCTTGAGTCCCTGGCGGGTCTGAAGCCTGTGCCGACTCAGGAGATTCACACAGCAGGATCGTCCTCTCAGGTATCCGATGGCGCTGCGGCCGTGATCATGGCCTCAGAGAAGGCCGTCAAGGAACACAATTTCAAGCCTCGGGCGAAGATTGTTGCCACTACATTGGTTGGTGTGGACCCTGTGACAATGCTCAAAGGACCTATCCCAGCAACGCGCAAAGTTTTGGAGCGCGCCGGTTTAACGATCGATGATATTGATGTTTTCGAGGTGAATGAGGCATTCGCATCGGTCGTCCTGGCCTGGCAGAAAGATCTGGGTGTTGATCCGAGCAAGGTCAATGTTAACGGTGGTGCTATCGCCCTCGGTCATCCTACGGGTAGTACTGGTGCGCGACTCATCACGACGGCGCTGCATGAGTTAGAGCGTACCGGTGGTAAGTACGCACTTATTGCGATGTGCTGCGGTGGTGGTCTTGGAACCGGTACTATTATTGAAAGACTTGGCTAGTGATCTAGCTCTAGCGGCTTAACAGAGTTGTTCAAAAAGGGGGCCTCGGTCCCCTTTTTTGTGGGTGACCGTTTCTACGCAGATGTTTTTGCTCGATAAAGGGGCGGAGCCTGTGCGTGCGCATCATTATTGTGCGTTACGATGGTGCGGTGGGCAGTTCAGAGGTTTGCCCGATTTACCCAATGCCTTATTTTTAAAGGGCTGAATGGGTATTTCGAAGGATTTTTTACAGTTTGGCACTAAGTTTGCTCTCCACTAGGTGAAATAACATAAACCATAAAACCTGTGGAGGGGCTCAACTGTGGAACAAGTATTAGAACTTCAATATGCGATGGATACGTTCTATTTCCTCGTGTGCGGCGCGCTTGTCATGTGGATGGCAGCGGGCTTCGCTATGTTGGAAGCTGGACTGGTGCGATCTAAAAACACCGCAGAAATCTTAACCAAGAACGTCGCACTGTTTGCGATCTCATGCATTATGTATCTGGTCTGTGGCTACGCCATCATGTACGGCGGTGGCATATTCCTCGAAGGTATCGCGTTAGATGGGGCTGACACTGCCGAGGTAATAACAGCGACGGTTCTAGCCGAGTCAAAGGAAGCGGGTTTTGACGGTGGTGCTGTTTATTCTGATGCTTCAGACTTCTTCTTCCAAGTGGTATTTGTGGCAACTGCCATGTCTATCGTTTCGGGCGCAGTCGCTGAACGAATGAAGCTGTGGGCTTTTTTGGCATTCGCTGTCGTCATGACCGGCTTTATATATCCAATGGAAGGTAGCTGGACATGGGGCGGTGGTTCAGTCTTCGGTCTGTACACGCTTGGCGACCTTGGATTTTCCGACTTTGCAGGATCCGGTATTGTTCACATGGCGGGTGCTTCTGCAGCTCTAGCCGGTGTCATTCTACTGGGTGCTCGAAAAGGTAAGTACGGTGCTAATGGCGAAATACACGCTATCCCCGGCGCAAATTTACCCCTGGCAACACTCGGTACGTTCATCCTCTGGATGGGCTGGTTCGGATTTAATGGCGGTTCGGTACTGAAATTAGGTGATATCGCCAACGCTAACGCCGTTGCGATGGTATTCCTAAACACCAATACAGCTGCAGCCGGTGGTGCAATTGCTGCGCTTATCGCTTCACGAGTCCTGTTTGGCAAGGCTGACCTGACCATGTTGTTAAATGGTGCGCTAGCGGGTCTGGTCGCTATTACTGCTGAACCCTCAACGCCGACGCCCCTGCAAGCCACTATCTTTGGTGCTTTAGGCGGGATTCTGGTTGTGTTCTCAATTGTCGCTCTAGACAAAATTAAGATTGACGATCCCGTAGGCGCTATCTCCGTTCACGGCACGGTTGGTCTGCTTGGACTGCTGCTTGTACCGCTGACTAATGATGGTTCTAGTTTCTCGGGCCAGATCATTGGTGCCCTAACGATCTTTGGCTGGGTCTTTGGGACGAGTTTGATTGTCTGGATGATTCTTAAAGTGACCGTCGGTATTCGGGTTACGGATGAGCAGGAATACGAAGGCGTCGACATCAGCGAGTGTGGCGTTGAAGCATATCCTGAGTTTAGTTCTGCTAACTAAGCTCGTTAGGTAAGTTCCCCTCAACTTAATAGCAACTGAGAAAGCCGGGTCTGAAAAGACCCGGCTTTTTTTTGGGTGGTAGCGTCATCGCAGCAATTGTGATGCAATAAGTGCACTATCCCCTTCCGACTTGCGTCCCAACTGGATCGATTGATGACTAAAATCCCGATGTCTCCGCGTCGTACATCGATTGCCTATCTGCTGGCGATTCCTCCCCTGGGCTGGCTTGGTATGCACAAGTTTTACATGCGCCGTCCTTTGCTGGGGGTCGCATACTTTTTTACGTGTGGATTGTTCATTGTCGGCTGGCTTTACGACCTTTTTACCATGGGAGATCAGGTGGCCAGATATAACATAAAGAATAGTCTGGTCCCGGATATGCAAGAGGTTCTGGAAACCGAGATTGACGAACTCGAGGAAGAGCTAGAGGAGCTCCATGTTGAGTTAGAGGCATTGCGAGCGGGCAATATTGATGTCGGAGTACTAAAGCAAAAAATCGCCGAGCTGGAACAGCAGCTGAGGACACATAACGAGAGGGGCTATTAAGACGGAATCACCATGACCGACTTTGTGACCACGCCGGATGAGAATTTCAAAAATCTCGCCAACTTCAATTTCAAGCCCAACTATCATCATTGGCAGGATATGAAGATGCATTACCTTGATGAGGGCCCCAAAGATGGACCGGTCATGCTGCTCATGCATGGTATGCCCAGTTGGAGTTATCTTTACCGTGACATCATTCCACCGCTAGTGGCCGCCGGATTTCGTTGTATAGCGCCAGATCACCTGGGGTTTGGCAAGTCAGATAAGCCCACCGATATCCACTGGTACACCATTGCAAGGCATACCGAAGTACTCACCTCGCTGATTGTCGATCTCGACCTGAACGACATTACGCTGCTCTGTCAGGACTGGGGAGGGCCAACCGGCTTGGCCCAGGCGGCGATGATGCCGGCGCGATTTAGTCGTCTGGTGATTATGAATACCTGGTTGCATCATGATGGTTACGAGTACTCTGAAGCGATTCATAATTGGAATAAGAACTGGCATGAGGGTGGATTGTTTTGTCGGGAGAAACCTAATGTAGGTCTACTGATGGCAATGAGTGCTGGTCTTATATCGCGCGAGGTGATGTTTCCAGCGCTGTTATCAGGAACGACGCCAGAATTTGAAACCGAAGCAGCAAAAAATATGCACGATGCCTTTCTTGCACCATTTAAAGGCATGGTCGATGAAGCCTATAATGGCGCCCGCCGGTTTCCATTATCCATACCGCTCGATAGCTACGACAATGGCAATGCCGCGGCGCAAGCGCATCACTATGAGGTGTTACTGAAGTGGGATAAACCCGTTCATTTTATATGGGGTTGCAGCGATGATGTGTTCACGGAAGCCTGGGGGAGAGAATGGGCAACGCGCATGAATGCGACCTTTGATGCGATTCCTGAAGCCGGGCATTTCTTGCAAAATACCCATGGCAAAGAAGTGGCAAGATTTGTTCTAGACAAAATCTAGCCACAAAGAGGCGGCTAAGCCACCGCTTGCTTGGCTTGCTCCAGTCGCGCTTTCAGTTGTTTGACTTCTTCGCGCAATTCGCTCGGTACGCGATCACCGTACTGATCGAAGTATTCTTCTATCAATGGGATTTCACTTAACCATCCATCAACTTCTACGCGAAGCAACGTCGCCTTAGCCTCTTCTGTTAAGTTAAGTCCGTCAAAGTTAATCGCATCCAGTGTCGGTAGGTTACCAATCGGTGTTTCAATCGCCTCGCCCTCACCATTACAACGCTTGAAGATCCATTCAAGTACGCGGCTGTTATCGCCAAAGCCAGGCCATATGAACTTGCCATCGTCATCTTTGCGGAACCAGTTAACGTAGTAAATTTTCGGGAGTTTTGCGCCGACTTTTTTACCCGTGTTTAACCAGTGGCTCCAGTAGTCAGCCATGTTGTAACCGCAAAAAGGTAACATCGCCATAGGGTCGCGACGTAGCTCGCCGATCTTACCGACAGCAGCAGCAGTTTTTTCAGAAGATACGATCGAGCCGAAGAATGTACCTTGTGTCCAATCTCTAGCCTCATTAACCAACGGTACAACGGTGGCGCGACGGCCGCCGAATAAGATCGCGCTGATGGGGACGCCTTTTAGGTCTTCCCATTCGTCTGCGATAACGGGGCACTGGGCTGCAGACACGGTAAAGCGGGCATTGGGATGGGCGGCTGGTGTTGTCGATGCTGGTGTCCAGTCATTACCTTTCCAATCGATCAGGTGGGCCGGTTTTTCGCCCATGCCTTCCCACCAGATATCGCCGTCGTCTGTTTCCGCGACATTCGTGAAAATACAATTGCCTGTTATGCTCAACATGGCGTTGGCATTGCTATCCATGCCTGTTCCGGGAGCAACACCAAAGAATCCAGCTTCTGGGTTGATCGCGTAAAGCTGACCGTCATCGCCGAACTTCATCCAACAAATATCATCGCCGACGGTTTCCACTTTCCATCCCGGGGTTGCTGGTTCCAACATGGCCAGGTTTGTTTTTCCACAGGCGCTAGGAAAGGCCCCTGCGATATACTTTGCATCACCGGCTGGGCTAGTCAGCTTTAAGATCAACATGTGTTCGGCGAGCCAGCCTTCATCGCGTGCCATAGCCGATGCAATTCGGAGTGCAAAGCACTTCTTGCCGAGTAACGCATTGCCACCGTAACCGGAACCGAATGACCAGATTTCACGGCTTTCAGGAAAATGAGCAATGTATAAATTATTGGGATTGCAGGGCCAGGCCACATCCTTCTGGCCGTCTGTCAATGGTTGGCCGACCGAGTGAACACAAGGCACGAACTTACCATCTTCACCCAATTCTTCGAGTACAGTTGAGCCAACGCGAGTCATAATATGCATGCTGACGACGACGTAGGGCGAGTCGGAAAGTTCTACACCAATATGGGCAATAGGCGACCCGACTGGGCCCATGCTAAAGGGGACCACATACATCGTGCGGCCCTTCATGCAGCCTTCGAATACGCCATTCAAGGTGTCACGCATTTCTTGCGGTGCGACCCAGTTGTTGTTCGGGCCAGCATCGATCTTATTTTCCGGGCAAATGTAGGTTCGACTTTCTACTCGAGCCACATCGGCAGGGTCAGAACGAACCAGATAGCTATTTGGACGTTTCTCCTCATTTAGCTTCTTAGCAGCACCGGAGGCGACAAGCAGCTTCCACATCTCGTTGTACTCGTCGACGCTACCATCGCAGATTACAACGCTGTCAGGCTGACAAAGACTTGCCATCTCGTCGACCCAAGCCTGTAACTGATTGTTTATTAACATATTATCGAACCTTGTTGGCAACCCGGATGGGTGAGTATTAGCGACTTTTAAGGCCGGTTAGGATAACCGAAATCCATTCTCAAATCGACTCAGAATCTCTTATTGACATCATCGATAGAATCGATCGTTGGGTACGGGTAAATCGGTTGTATCCTTTCTAATTCAGGTGCGTATCATTATCGATCCTGAATTCAGCACCTTTATCAATTGACTTCCATGACGCCCATTACTCCCGCGATGATGACCAACAATATCGATCAGCCCAAAATGATCAGCTCTTACCGGCCTTTTTGGGCGGAGTGCTTTGGCGTAGCGCCGTTTTTGCCGACATCTAGAGAAGAGATGGATGCGCTTGGCTGGGACAGTTGCGATGTCATTATCGTGACAGGTGATGCTTATGTCGATCATGTCAGCTTCGGTATGGCGGTGATCGGCCGGGTATTGGAAGCGCAGGGCTTTCGGGTCGGTATCATCGCCCAACCAGATTGGCAGTCTAAAGAACCGTTTCAAATTCTGGGTAAGCCCAATCTGTATTTCGGTGTTGCGGCCGGCAATATGGACTCGATGATCAATCGTTATACCGCGGATAAGAAGCTGCGCCATGATGACGCATACACACCCGGTAATGTTGGTGGCAAGCGGCCAGATCGCGCCGTCATTGTTTACTCCCAACGTTGTCGAGAGGCTTATCCCGATGTACCTGTGGTCATTGGCAGTATCGAAGCCAGCCTCAGACGCATTGCCCATTTCGATTACTGGAGTGAGAAGGTGCGGCGCTCGGTTTTAGTGGATGCTAAAGCAGATATTTTGTTGTATGGAAATGCCGAGCGTGCGATTGTTGAACTCACCCACCGTTTAGGTGCAGGAGAGTCTATCGAAGAAATTCGTGATATTCGTGGTACTGCATTCGCGCTTAGCGAGCTGCCTTCTGACTACCAGGCTATTGATTCCACTGCTCTGGTAGACGAAGCAATCGATCAGCCCGTGCGGATGATGCAAGAGAAGACCCAAGCCTATATCCGCATGCCCTCTTTCGAAGTGGTTCGCGATGACGAGGCGCTCTATGCCCACTCGTCGAGAATTCTTCATAGAGAAACCAATCCCGGTAATGCCCGGCCCTTGGTTCAAGCCCATGGCGATCGTTACGTTTGGTTGAACGAGCCGCCCATTCCTCTCACGACTGAAGAGCTAGATTGGGTTTTCGAGTTGCCCTACCAGCGTGTGCCCCATCCTAAATATGGTGATGAGAAAATTCCTGCCTATGACATGATCCGCTTTAGCGTGAATATCATGCGGGGCTGCTTTGGTGGCTGCACCTTTTGTTCGATTACGGAGCATGAGGGGCGGATTATTCAGAGTCGGTCCGAAGATTCGATTCTTAATGAAATTGAAAATATTAAAGAAAAGACACCTGGTTTTACCGGCATTATTTCTGACCTTGGTGGGCCAACGGCGAACATGTGGCGACTCAACTGTAAAAGCAAAGAGATTGAAACTAGCTGTCGACGACCATCGTGCGTGTACCCCAATATTTGCAAGAACCTCAATACTGATCAGACGCCACTGATTTCTTTGTATCGAAAAGCCCGAGATATTACTGGCGTCAAAAAAGTTCTGATTGCATCAGGCCTGCGCTACGACCTGGCAGTGAAAACGCCGGAGTATGTGAAAGAGTTGGTAACAGAGCACGTGGGCGGCTACCTCAAGATCGCACCGGAACATACCGAAGGTGGCCCACTGTCAAAGATGATGAAGCCAGGTATCGGTGCTTACGATGAGTTCAAGGCCCTGTTTGAGAAGTACACCAAAGAGGCCGGCAAAGAGCAGTATCTGATTCCCTACTTCATAGCCGGACACCCCGGCACGACAGATGAGGACATGCTGAATCTGGCGCTGTGGTTAAAGGAGCATGGTTTTCGCGCAGATCAGGTGCAGAACTTTTATCCCTCGCCGATGGCGACGGCCACAGCGATGTATCACTCTGGTAAGAACCCGTTAAAGCGAGTGTCGCGTAATAGCGAAGAAGTTCCGATCACTAAAGGTGCTCGAAAACGCCGGTTGCATAAAGGCTTTTTGCGTTATCACGATCCAGATAATTGGCCGATGCTGCGTACCGCTCTGAAAAAGATGGGACGAAATGATCTGATCGGTAACGGTAAGCATCAGCTTGTGCCTTTAACGTCTCGGTCTCGCAGTCCGATGTCTGGTAGAACGTTCCGCACCCAACACACCGGGTTGCCACATAATCCGAAACCACGCAAACGAAGCTAATCTGCTGGCAGTTTTTAGACGTACGACCGGCTTATCGGCTCTACTCATTTGCCTCCGAGCGACAAGGGAGTCTGCTTGAACGTATTTCACTATCTGCGCTTTCACGCGCTGCTCGTCATTTCTGCAGTCATTGTACTGGGCATTGTTGGCTGGTCGGTGCAGACCTATCTAAGCAACCAAAATCAAACTCAAGAACGACGTGGCGGTGGAACTGTGGCTGTGATTGCTGCAGAAGTATCCTTTGAGGAATTTGTCGACCAGGTTGAGTCAATTGGCACAGCGTTGGCCAACGAGTCTGTGTCAATCACTGCCAAGGTCACCGAAACGGTGACTAAAGTAAACTTTGAAGATGGTATGTATGTAGAAGCAGGCGACATACTCGTTGAGCTGTCAAATGCCGAAGAGACCGCGATGTTGAATGAGACCAAGGCGAATGTGGCAGAAGCGACTCGTCAGTTTCAGCGAGTTCAAAACCTAATCAATCAAAAGCTCGCTGCGGAAACTCAACTAGATGTTGAACGAGCACGAATGCAAACCGCGGCAGCGAGATTAGAGGGTATTCTGGCACGCCTAGATGATCGCCTGATACGAGCGCCTTTCAGCGGTAAACTTGGATTTCGGAATGTCAGTCCAGGTACTTTACTCAGCCCCAATATACCGTTGACTACCCTGGATGATATCTCGTCCATTAAGTTAGATTTCTCGATCCCGGAAAGCAATCTGGCCGCTATCAAGCCGGGCCAGGAAGTGATTGCACTGAGTATTGCTTATCCCGACCGCAGTTTTGTTGGCGTCGTCACAACCATTGATTCGCGGATAGACGTGAATACTCGCACGATCAAGGTCCGCGCCAAATTGAATAACGATGAGTTGTTGTTGCGGCCCGGCATGTTGTTAACGGTTCGGTTAATTCAGGGGCGCCAGCAGTTCTTGGCAATTCCAGAATCGGCCGTGATGCCTATTCAAAATAAGCAATTTGCTTACCTCATCATCGAGGGTAAAGCAGAGCGTCGAGAGTTCCAGGCAGGCCGGCGTATTCCTGGTTTTGTCGAAGTGCTCTCTGGACTTGAGGTAGGAGAGCGTGTCATCACGGAAGGCATCATTAAGATTCGCCCCGGAAGTTCTGTTCGGGTCAAAAATGAATTGCCCTTAAATGAATTGCCAGTGGCAGGTGAAGCGACAGTCGTAGCAGAAGGAGATTAACCATGCTGATTTCCGATCTATCCGTTAAACGCCCGGTTTTTGCCGCCGTTGTCAGTATCTTGATTGTTGCTTTTGGCGTATTGGCATTTCGTGATTTGCCGTTACGTGAATATCCAGAGATCAGTCCACCCATTGTGTCCGTATCTACCTCCTACGTTGGAGCGTCGGCCACGGTCGTTGAAAGCAAAATCACCCAAATCATTGAAGACCAGATCAGTGGTATAGAGGGCGTTGAGAGCATCAGCTCCTCGAGCCGTGACGGTGCTTCTCGAATTTCGGTGGAGTTCAGTCTGGATCGAAACATTGATCAGGCGGCGAATGATGTTCGCGACAGGGTAGCGCGGGTGGTGAATCGATTGCCTGAGGATGTTGATCCGCCCCGAATCGCTAAAGCCGATAGTGATGCCAGACCAATCCAGTGGTTTTCGTTACGCAGTCCCAACATGGATAGTATGGCGCTAACGGATTACGCCGAACGCTATTTGGTCGATCAGTTCACCTCGATCGATGGTGTGGCGAATATTTTTGTTAACGGTGCTGGGCGCTACTCTATGCGAGTCTGGCTCGACCGACAAAAACTCGCGGCAAGGAACTTAACAGCCGAAGATGTAGAAAGTGCGTTGCGGCGCCAGAATGTTGAACTGCCCGCTGGTCGAGTGGACTCCGTCGATCGCGAGTTTACAGTGCGAATTAGCCGTTCTTACGAAAGTGCTGAGGATTTTCGAACCTTGATTGTTGGTCGAGGAGATCGTGATCAATTGATTTATCTTGGCGATGTCGCGCGCGTAGAAGTTGGCCCAACAACTTATCGTGATGAGTTTCGCGGTAACTCCAAACCCAACATTGGCCTCGGGATTGTTAAGCAATCTACGGCAAATACTCTTAAGGTATTGCGCGCAACCAACCTCAAAGCGGCTGCCATTAATGCCGCTTTGCCAAATGGTATGACACTGGTTGCGAGTTCAGATGATTCAGTTTTCATTGAGAACGCCATATTTTCGGTGTACAAAACCCTCGCACTTACGATGTTTCTAGTGAGTGTTGTGATCTACATGTTTCTGGGCTCAATCCGCGCGACCATTGTTCCGGCCATTACAATTCCGGTTTGTCTCGTGTCTGCCTTTATTGGGCTTGCCGTGTTCGGCTTCTCCGTTAATCTTATTACTTTGCTAGGACTCGTATTGGCGATCGGTCTTGTGGTCGACGACTCCATTGTGGTGTTGGAAAACATTCAGCGCCGAATCGAAGAAGGTGAAGCCCCACTTCTGGCTGCTTTTCATGGTTCCAGGCAAGTGGGCTTTGCCGTAATTGCGACTACCGCTGTGCTGATTGCGGTGTTCGTACCGATTGCATTCGTTGGTGGCAACCTGGGCGTGATCTTCGCTGAACTGGCGGTCACGATTGGCACCGCTGTCATTTTCTCGTCAGTTATCGCGCTTTCATTGACGACAATGTTGAGTGCGAAACTGCTCAACCGCGATGCACACGACAGTTGGTTGACTCGAAAAGTAGATGACTTTTTTCATTGGCTGCAGAAAGAGTATGACACTGCGCTGCGTTTCGTTGTGCCGCGACCCTACATTGCGGTTGGTATCGTCTTATTTTTCGGGGCTGGGACCTGGTTTTTGGCCGATCAGGTGCCGAAGGAGTTCGCGCCTCAAGAAGACCAGGGCGTGTTTTTTACCCGTGTATCTGGCCCCGAAGGCGCGAGCTTTTCTTTTATGCAAAAGCAATTACGCCAGCTAGAAGATACAGTGGATCCCTATGTTGAGTCTGGCGCGGTCCTGCAGTACCTCGTGTTTTTGCCCGGCTGGGGTGCAGCGGAATCGGTAAACAGCGCCGTGGCTTTGGTGACAATGGCGCCCTGGGACGAGCGTACGATTTCGACCGCAGAATTAATGGGCAACTTGTCTAAAGCCTGGGAAGATATTCCTGGTATCCGAGCTTTTCCGTTTATGCGTTCAGGTTTACAGCGGCGTGGCGGCGGTCAGCCTGTACAGTTTGTGCTAGGCGGTAGCAGCTATGAAGAGTTGGCGGAATGGCGTGATGTATTGCTTGAGAAAGCCGAGGCTTATCCTGGTTTGACGAGGATTCAGACGGACTACAAGGAAACCCGGCCGCAACTGATCATTGATATCAATAAGGCGCGCGCAGCGGATCTGGGCGTAAGCGTACAGTCCATTGGGCGTACTCTGCAGACCATGATGAGCGAGCGTCGTATCACGACCTATATCGATAGCGGGGAAGAGTATGATGTCATCGTGCAGGCAGAGGACGAGCAGAGAGTCACAGCAGATGATCTGACCAGCGTTTACGTCCGCTCAGACAGCTCAGGCCAATTAATACCGCTCTCCAATCTCACGACCGTGCGAAGTCTGGCTGACGCTGGCACGCTGAACCGATACAACCGGCTGCGGGCAATTACGATTTCAGCCAACGTGAGTCCGGGTTACTCGTTAGGTGAAGTGTTGACGTTCCTTGAAGATGTCGTGCGCGAAGAACTGCCAGGCACTGCCCAGGTAGAATACAAAGGCGAATCACAGGAACTAAAAGAAGCGGAAGGGGGCTTGTTGTTTAGCTTTGTCCTAGCTCTGCTCATTGTATATTTGGTTTTAGCCGCACAGTTTGAAAGTTTCGTCCATCCGTTTGTGATTATGGCGGCGGTACCCTTGTCCACCTTTGGTGCCCTGTTAGGTCTTTATCTAACAGATGGTACGCTCAACATATACTCAAATATCGGACTCATCATTTTGATTGGGATTTCAACCAAGAACGGTATTCTTATCGTTGAGTTTATTAATCAGATGCGCGATGCAGGTCTCTCTTTCATGGATGCCATTTACGAGGCAGCTGAGATACGTTTGCGCCCTGTATTGATGACGGCACTCTCGACGATGATGGGTTCGTTACCATTGATTTGGGCAAGTGGCGCGGGTGCTGAAAGTCGTGCGACCTTAGGTATTGTGATCTTCTCTGGGGTGGTCATGGCAACAGCGCTGACATTGTTTGTCATTCCTGCGCTTTATAATCTGCTCGCGCGAAACACTGCCTCTCCAGATGCAATCGCAAAAGAACTTGAAGAACTTGAGAGTGAAAAAGTCCGGCTAGCGGTCTAGCTGCCAAAACTTTGCCCGCCAGTCCAATCTAGCGGGCGGAGTCTAGTGCTGGTTACGCAGCGTCAGCGACAGAAAGCGTCTCCCTCAATTCTCGCTTGAGAAACTTTCCGCTGGCATTTCTTGGGATAGGCTGTTCCATCAGCCAGATATAGCGAGGGACCTTGTGCTTGGCCATATGCTTGAGACAATGCTGGCGAATCGTGTCGATCGTAGATGTTGCACTTGCCTTTAAATGGACGGCTAAGCCAACTTCTTCACCCAGACGATCATCTTCGACACCAAACACAGAGCACTCTGCGACGTCGTCAATGTCGAAAATGACAGTTTCAACTTCAGCACAGAAAATATTCTCGCCCCCTCGCAACACCATATCTTTTACGCGGTCAACGATGAAGATGAAGCCATGCTCGTCGACCCTTGCTACGTCGCCAGTGTGTAGCCAGCCATCGGTGATACTTTCCGCTGTTGCGTCAGTGCGGTTCAGGTAGCCCTTTATGACGGGTGCACCTTTGACCCACAGTTCACCCACTTCGCCTGCGGGCACAGTATTACCATCTGCATCGACGCAGCGGGTTTCAAAGTTAGGCATAGCGGGACCACAACTGTCGGGTTTGTCCACAAAGTACGCACCGGTTATTGAGCTGATAATGCCGCAGGTTTCTGTCATGCCGTACCCCGTGCTGGGGCGCGCGGTTTTCACCTGTTGGTTGATTTTGCCTACCAGGTCGGGCTGCAATTGAGCACCACCGCCACCGACAGACAGGAGCGTACTGGTATTGTATTTGGCGAAGTCAGGATGGGAGATTAATTCGCGCGACATAACCGGCACGCCGGTCAGGTTGGTGATGCCTTCTTTCTCGATAATTTTGAGAGCTTCGCCAGCATCCCACTTATACATATGGACCAGCTTGCCACCGTTTAAGGTTAAGGCATGAGCCAGGCAGTTGTTGGCGGTGACGTGGAACAGTGGTGTCGTCACCAGTCCGCTGCCGATAGGCGCGTCTTCAGGTTTAGGCGCTGGTTCTCCTGCAGCCAGGGCCGCGGCAGTACTGAACTGCGCAGCTGTAAAAGCGAGATTCATAATATTGTTCACGCAACCCATATGGGTGAGCTGTGCGCCCTTGGGTTTGCCCGTTGTACCCGACGTATAAAAAATACACGCATCCTCTTCACCATCGACTGTTCGAACAGGTAGATCGCCGCCAGTCGCGGTGAGTTCAGAAAAGGGCACCACGCCTTCGACCGGTGAATTTAGCCGCACACCAACGACCTTAATGTCTGGAAATTTGGATTTAATTTCGTCAAATCGATCCAGTCGCTCTTGATCGCAGAGCAGCACTTTTGGTGTGGAGTCTTCCAGTGCGTAATCGAGTTCTTCGCCAATCCACCAGGCATTCATGCCGACAGCACCGATGCCCTGACTGACGCAAGCCCAATAACACAGTAGCCATTCGGGGTAGTTGCGCATGGCGATGGCGACCCGGTCGCCCTGCTTGACGCCTTGCGCCTCTAGCCAGTTGGCGATGGAGGCAACATCCCGATGCGCTTGCTCGTAGGTCAAGCGTTCTTCTTGAAAGACGAGGTAGTCACGATCGGCAAAGGCAGCGGAAGCGAGCCAGACTTCGCGTAGACTGGGAGGTGCATTAACGTATGCTTTGACGGTTTGACCGCGCACAGCCACATCCGCGATTTCGAACTGTTGACCTGGGCTGGTTAAGTTGTCCCAGACTTGTTTGAACTCATCGTACATACGGGTAGCACTCCAATCAGTTTGGTTTGTTGTGTTGTTAAGGCGGTAAGATATGGATTCTCGGTAAACGTTGCAATGATAGGGGCGCGAATGTTTGAGGATTTAACGGTTATTGATGCTGCGTCATATGTTGCAGGCCCTGCTGCGGCAACTGTGATGGCGGATTATGGCGCTAATGTAATCAAGCTTGAACCGCCTACAGGCGACGGATACCGAGGCCTTGCGGCGCGTTATCGCACCAATTACAACTGGCTTTTGACGTCCCGTAATAAACGCAGTCTGGCGCTCGACATCACGAGCGCTGATGGCCAGAAAATGTTGCACCGCCTGATAGAAAAGGCAGATGTGCTGATCGTGAACTTCAATCTGCAACAATTGGCAAAGTACCAGCTTGAATACGATACCTTGAAAGCCATTAATCCTCGCCTCGTGTTGGCACAGCTAACAGGCTACGGCAATCGTGGCCCAGAAGCCGGTCGTCGCGCCTTTGATGTCGCCGCCTGGTGGGCTCGGACCGGTGTGATGGATATGATGAAGCCGTTCGGTGGACCGCCGACCAGTGGCGTCAGCGGGGTCGGCGATCATGCCAGTGCCATGTCGATGTTTGGCGCGATTATGATGGCGCTATACAGAAGAGAAAAGACGGGCGAGGGCAGCTTCGTGACCTCTTCCCTGGCAGCAAATGGTGCCTGGTCGATGGGGATGCCGCTGCAAGGTGCCATCGCCGGTTACGATGTCAGCGAGCTTCTGGAAGCAAAGGGTCCTCGCTCTCCATTTACATTGTCCTATCAAACCCGCGACGGTCGCTACGTTATGTTGGTTGGTGCTAATCCAAAGCGGGAGTGGCCACTCCTTTGCCGCGCGTTAGGTAAAACAGATTGGCTTGTCGATCCACGCTATGCGGATATGAAAGGCATTATGACCTATCGCGATGAATTACGCGTTGCTTTTGCTGAGGTCTTTGTGCGGCTCACTCTGCAGCAAGTAGTGACGGCGCTGGACGAGGAGGATGCGACTTACAGCGTGGTTGAAAAACTCAAAGACGTAATCACTGATGCCCAACTGATTGAAAACGAAATCATCGTGCCCACTGGAGATCCTGACCCTGACTATCAATGGACCATTAATAGCCCTATTGAAGTTGAAGGCATAGCCAAGGTCACGATCAAGCGTGCCCCATCGATTGGTGAACATAGTGCCGAAATCCTTAAAGAAGCGGGTTTTGATAGCGCTGAAATCGACGCAATGCGGCAATCCGGGGTGATTCGGCAGGATTGATGGAATCCGGCATGACAGCTGGGTTATTCTTCCAGCTAAATAACAAAAAGGGAGGGTAAGGATGGAACAGCTGACAGGTCAGGACGCGTCTTTTCTGTATACGGAAACACCACGCAGCCCGATGCACATAGGCGCCATTGCAATCTATGACCCTTCGGAACTAGAAGGCGGCGTGCAGCGCTTTAAGTCAGTGTTGGGTTTTATTGAGGACCGCCTTCATCTAGCAAAAACCTTCCGTCGTAAACTCGTCAGTGTGCCATTTAGCCTGGATCATCCTTACTGGATTGAAGATCGCGATTTTGATATTGAGTTTCATTTGCGGCATATCCGTTTGCCCGAGCCCGGTGACTGGCGTCAACTATGCATTCAGGCTGCGAGGCTCCATGCTCGCCCGCTTGATCTGACAAAACCACTTTGGGAATTTACGATTATTGAAGGTCTGGATGCGGTTCCCGGCCTACCCAAAGGTTGTTACGCATTGATTTCCAAAATCCACCATGCCTGCATCGATGGCGTGTCGGGTTCTGACATCGTTGAAGCCATCCATAGTCTTGAGCCTTATCCACCTAGGCCAGAACCGCCAGAGCAGCCCTGGCACGGAGAGAAAGAACCGAACCTGCTCGAACTGATGACCCGAGCGCAGATTAATAATATGACACAGCCGTTTCGTTTTGCTGAGGTTATGGCGAAGGCGATGCCGGCTATGGGTCGGTTCAATCGAGGCCTGGCCGAGCGCAAATTTAGCATCAATGCTGACATTCCCAGAACGCGCTTTAGTGGCGTTGTCTCCAGCCATCGCGTTGTGGAGGGGCGTAGCTTTGAGCTTGCCAAGATCAAAGAAATTAAAAACCTGGTGGATGGCGCTACGGTGAACGATGCGGTGCTCACCATCGTGGGGGGTGCGCTGCGCAAGTACTTATTGAGCAAGAAAGAACTGCCAGTTTCAACTATGGTGGCCATGGCACCGATTTCAGTCAGAGCTACAGAAGGTAAGCACGCGCTGGGTAATCAGGTGGCTGCTATGACGGTACGACTGGGTACAGACATCGAGGATTCGCGGCAGCGATTGGCTCATGTTCATGACGCCTCTATGTCGTCGAAAGAAATGACTAACGCCGTGGGTGCAAAACTCATGACAGACTTTAGTCAATTCATACCCTCGACAACCGCTGCCCTGGCAACTCGCCTCTACACGGAGTTTGCGATGGCCGAAAACGTCTCTCAAGCATTTAACTGTGTCGTGACGAATGTGCCTGGACCGCAGTTTCCGCTCTATATGGCGGGCGCGAGACTTGTGACACAGTTCGGTTTAGGGCCAATTTTTGACGGCCTGGGGATTATTTTCCCGGTTTATAGCTATGGGGGTCAAATTACAATTTCGTTTAATTCGTGCCGGAAGATGGTTCCGGACCCAGATGTATTTGCGGCTTTCATCCAAGAGACCTATGACGAGCTGTTGGCCCATAGCCAAACTCAAACTCAAACTCAAACTCAAACTCAAACTCAAACTCAAACTCAAACTACAACATCAGAAGAAGCGTAACGTATGGTTGATGGTATTCAAGAGCAAAACGTCACTGCCTGGTTGGTGGGAATCATTCCTAACTTGCAGCTGCCGGTTCAGTATTCGCTGATCACCGGTGGGCACTCCAATCTCACCTACATGTGCCGAGATGCTGCGGGCGCTTGTTATGTTCTGCGTCGGCCGCCGCTCGGTCATGTGCTTGAGAGCGCTCACGATATGGGTCGTGAACATAAAATTATCCACGCGCTTCAAGATGCTGACATACCTGTCCCCAAAACATGGGGGTTGTGTCGGGACCTTGAAGTCAATGACGCGCCCTTCTATGTGATGGACTTCGTTGATGGTCTGGTTCTGAATGATTCGTCGATTGGTGAAATCGTGCCAGTCCGTGATCGTCAAGGCATTGGTTTGAACGTCATTGATATCCTCTCGCGCCTGCACGCAATTAATCCTGATGATGTGGGTCTCGGCGATCTAAGTCGTAAGGATGCGTATCTGGAACGACAGCTAAAACGGTGGAATAAGCAATGGGCCGCTTCAAAGACCCATGAGATTCCGGAAATGGAAGAGAGTGCACGGCTGCTAGCAGAAGATATGCCTGAACAGATCGATACGGCAATCGTTCACGGTGACTATCGCCTGGGTAACATGATTATCAAAGATGATTCGGTACTAACGATTCTCGATTGGGAGCTATGCACCCTGGGGGACCCGTTGGCGGATGTCGGCTATTTGCTCAATAACTGGGTTTCGCCGGGCGAAATTGAAACCAGAGAAGGTGATCAGTATCCCACTGCTGCTGGTAGTTATCCATCACGCGACCAACTGTGTGAGACCTATGCCAACAAGACAGGCCGGGATTTGTCGCGGATCAATTACTATCGTGCATTTTCTCATTGGCGCCTGGCCGCAATCGGTCAAGGTGTGTACAAGCGTTATCTGACGGGTGCAATGGGTAAGGATCGAGACGTTGATCTCGAAAAGCAGAAGGAGGGTGTCTCCATTCGAGCAACTGCAGCCCTAGAATTGCTCAATTTATAGGCCCAATTATTAAGCTCAGGATGGCTTTCACGATACAGTAAAAAGAAGAACAATAATGATCAATACCGAAATCAACGGCGCGGTTGCACATCTGGTATACGACGATGGTGGACTGAATATCATCACGCCAACAGTGCTGGGTCAGCTATTGCAAACGCTGCAATTTCTTGAATCCAATCAGGATGTCAAAACCCTGGTCATTGAGGGTAACGGGCGCTCTTTTTCTGCAGGTCTCGACCTGGCGATCATGCAAGCAGGCGGTGAACCGATGCAGTCGATGATGCAGGGTATGGGGGCGCTACTATTGAACCTATATAAAAGTCGGATGCGAATTGTGTCGCTATGTGCGGGCCATGCGACGGCGGCTGGCGCCTTGATTTTACTCGTATCGGACTACAGGGTGGGTGTTAGCCGTAGTGGCAAGATCGGCTTTTCGGAAGTTGCCAATGGGATTAGTTTGAATCCATTCGCCATTCAGCTCGCAGAGGCTAGATTAAATCGTTCTGAACTGTTCGCGGCGACAACGCTGGCACGTATGTACGATCCTGATGCGGCTTGTACGGCTGGGTTTTTAGATGTTGCGATGTCGAACTACCGAGATGCCAAGTACCACGCCCTGCAACAGGCCGAGCATTTGGCCAGACTGGACGATAATGCCTATTTACAGACACTTCAGGCGGTTAGGACGACCACACTAGAGAGTCGTTAGTGAATCGTTGGATTACCAGACTGCATTGCTAGTAATCGTTTGCTTGCCAGCTTGCGTATTTTTTCATCGGCGGACTGCTGAACGATGTGAGCGTAAGTCTGGTGGGCCAGCGCAATATTTCCCTGCATTTCATAGACCGCCCCAAGCTGCACCGCATATTCAGCTTCTTCTGGCCGCAGCAACTGCTGTCGCTCGATGCAGCGTTTACTCTCGTCCCACTGCTTCTTCCGCCAGAAAGTTTGTTTCAGGTTATCGAGGATGCGAACCATGATGTCCTTGCGAGATGCGGTGTCAAAATAGTGAGGCTGAAGAACTGCCTTGGTTCCGGCAATCTGCTTTAGCAGTGTACCGCAATCTGGTTCGCTCAAAATTCTACCGGCGAAAGGATCAACGATTAATCTGTTTTCTTTGCCGTACTTGACTAAGAAGTGGCCGGGAAATTTAACGCCGTAGACCGGTATATCCAATCTTTCTCCAAGGCTGATATGAACGAGTGCGAGCGTAATCGGAATGCCGGCTCGTTGTTCCAGAACTCGATTTAGGTAGCTGTTGCTCGGATCATAGTAGTCCCGAACATCGCCACTAAACTTTTCATCCACATGAATAAAGTCAATAAGGCGGGCGATTGAAATACCAAACATGGCATTCGTATCTTGGCTTGCTTCAAATCGCTCTGCCATTCGATCAAGGAATGCCATGCCAGCATCAACATCCACGTCAGAATCTGTTTCTGCCGCGATGACGAGTGCTGCCTCGTCAATGCGAATGTCTTCGTCATCGGCGCGGGCAATAGATTCGAATCGTGCTCGAGTGTTTTCCTGGCTCATCTAGAATGTCCATGATCGAAGCTATTATCTTTACAAGGTTAAATGCGTTATGCAATCCTCGATTGTAAGGAAAACTGCTATGAATGATCACATTGCTCCACCTGGCATGCTGCTGCGAATGTTGGAAGGCCGCGCGGCGATCGAGGCCAGCCAGCTTATGCTGCAGTTCCCGCTATTGCGTCTGCAGGCTAAAAAAGGGCGGGGCGAGCCCGTTATTGTTCTGCCGGGCTTTATGGCGGACGACAGTTCCACTGCGGTGTTGCGATACTTCTTGAATAGCATTGGCTATAAGTCGGTGGGTTGGGGGCTGGGTGTCAATCGCAAACCGATGCTGAGTTTATTACCCCAATTACAGTCTTTGTTAGATGAAATGGTGGCTAAACACGGCCAGAAAGTTCGCCTGGTAGGCTGGAGTCGGGGCGGTATTCTGTCCAGGGAGCTTGCCCGGGATACACCAGAAAAAGTCGCCAGGGTGATTACGATTGGTTCTCCGGTGAAGGGTGGTACAGGCGCTTCGAATCTTGGTCCAATGGTCCAGAGAACGACTGGGCTCTCATCTGCCGCTATGTCGGCACTTTTGCGCAGTCGTCAGCAGGTAGAGATCAAAGTTCCGGTGAGGGCGATCTTTAGTAAGCTGGATGGTGTTGTGAACTGGAAAGCCTGCATTGATGATATGAGTCCTGACGTCGAACACCATGAGATTCTCGGCAGTCATGTCGGCATGGGAACTAACGTCGATGTGTTTAGACTATTGCCTAGACTGCTTAAAGATAATGGCTAGAAGCAGCGACAAACATAACCGTCACTCTATAAATGAATGTAAAAGTGAACATGAAAAGGGGAATGCAGAATGGACTTTGACCTGGAAATGACCGATGACTTGCTTTCGACGACTCGAGCGGTCCGTAAGCGACTTGATTTTGACAAACCCGTGCCGCGCACAGTGATAGAAGAATGCATTGCTTTGTCGCAGCAGGCGCCCACTGGAACCAACTCTCAAGGCTGGCGTTGGATTGTCGTCGAAGATGCTAAAAAGCGAGAGCGATTGGCTGAAATCTACCGTATGGGCTCTGGCGAGTATCTTGCTGCTCAAACTAAAATGGCGCAGGAGTCGGGTGATGTACAAACCGGCCGAGTAATTGATTCTGCTATGTTTCTTGCGGAGAACCTCCAGCACGCGCCCGTCCATGTGATCCCCTGCTTAACGGGTAAGCCGCCAGAAGGTACGCCAATTCCAGCGATGGCTGCCATGATGGGGTCAATTTTCCCCGCAGTATGGAGTTTTCAACTGGCGCTTCGGGCGCGCGGTCTCGGCTCCTGTTTAACGTCGCTGCACACATTTAATGGTCATTTGGCGGCGGAGTTGTTAGATATTCCAGATGATATTTTACAGGTTGCGCTGCTCCCAGTTGCGTATACAAAAGGGACAGATTTCAAGCGAGCAAAAAGACCACCTGCCTCAACAATCATCCATTACGACGGCTGGTAAATCTAGATCCGCCCCTCGGTCACGTCGTCACCGAAGAGCATTCTTGAGAAAGGCTCGACATTGGGGCCCCGACGTAAGTGATGACCGCCATCTACGCTCAGGGTCACGCCAGTGATCCAGCTAGATTCGGGGCCACAGAGAAACCCCACTGCATTGGCGATATCCTCTACCACGCCGGTTCTAGAGATTGGCATGCACTCAAGGTAATCCTTAAGAACATCTTCCGTTGTCATTAGTCCTGCGGCAATTTCAGTGTCGACCAAACCGGGACAAACACTGTTGACCCGAATATTGGCGACGCCAAGTTCATCAGCGCAATTTCTAACCAGCATATCAATGCCAGCCTTACTAACGCAGTAAGGACCCATAAATCGATGCGTTCGGACGCCGGCGATTGAGGAGATAGTGCAGATTGCGCCACCGCCACTTTTGGCCATCGCGCGGCCTGCATGTTTGATGGTGTAAAACGTGCCGCTTAAGTTAGTTTGCATGATGCTGTCCCAGCTTTCGCCCTCTGTCACCATGATGGGTGCGAGTCCGCCGATTCCGGCGTTGGCGACGGCGATATCGAGGCAGCCAGTGCTGGCTTTTTCGACCGCTGCCTGTACGTCCGCTTCAATGCTGACATCACCGCTATGAGTTTTGATATCAACGTCGGGAAATTCCGATTTTAATTCTGCAGCTGCATTGTCGAGTTTTTCTGCATTTCGCCCCATAATAAGTACGTTAGCACCTCGGCTAGCGAAATATTTGGCGCAGCCAAGGCCAATACCACTGCCGCCACCGGTGATGAACACATTTTTGTTAGTCAGGTTTGTCATGGCGCTTTCCTGGTGGTTTTTGTTGTTTGGCCTTGAGGGCAGCTTTGTTTAACTTTTGTTCCTGTTGTGCGATGCGCGCATCAGATCCAATGTGGCTTTCGCCGCGAGCCTTTGAGAGCTGTACTTGATGTTGTCGCTCCCGAAACCGGGCTCTTTGCTCGTCACTTTGAGTGTCGATGCAATGCGGGCAACTCACGCCTTTCTGATAAGCATTATTCGTTTTGTCCTGTTCTGTGATTGGCATACGGCAAGCATGGCACTGATCGAAGCTGCCAGGCTCCAATTGATGATTGACCGTCACGCGATTATCAAACACAAAGCACTCGCCCTGCCACATAGATTGCTCTTCAGGCACATCTTCCAGGTATTTTAGGATGCCACCTTTCAAGTGATAGACATCCTCAAAACCAAGCGCTTTCAGGTACGCGGTTGATTTTTCACAACGAATACCACCGGTACAAAACATCGCTACCTTTTTATGTTTGCCAGGGTCGAGATTATCTTTTACATATTCTGGGAATTCACGAAAGGAAGTAGTGTGTGGGTTCTTGGCATGTTGGAAAGTGCCGATGTTTATCTCGTATTCGTTACGTGTGTCGATAACGGTGACGTCAGGGTCACTGATGAGGTCATTCCAATCTTTGGGCTCAACGTAAGTCCCGACAATATCGTTGGGGTCGATATCTTCGACCCCCATGGTGACAATCTCTTTTTTGAGCTTTACCCGACTTCGATAAAACGGGATGTCCTCATCCTGGGATATTTTCCAAGTCATGGCTTTGAATTCTGACATTGCCGTCAGGTAATTTAACAGGTCATCAATCGCTGTTTGAGTGCCTGCGATGGTGCCGTTGATGCCCTCATGGGCGAGGAGCAAAGTGCCGCGTATATGGTTTTCTTTCATACGTGCCAGTAGCGGTACTTTGAGGTCGGCATAATGGGGCAGCTTTACGAAATGATAAAGGGCGCAGACGATAATGGTTTTGGGGTCTCTCATGGCGACGTATTATGTCGGAAAGACGGCGCCGTCCCAACAATCGATACGCGCAAATTCTTCAACTGGCTTGCGGCGCAATTTTGTGAGCTGCTTTTTAGGCTTGCCGATGCCAATCATCGATGCCACCGCAAAATAATCAGGTAGGTTGAGAATGGCTTTGGCTTTTGGCTCCTGATGAGCCAGAAATGCGGTGAGAACGCCGCCAAGACCTTCGTTTCTGGCTGCGAGGAGAATGTTCCATACAAATGGGTATATGGAAGCACCGGATATAACGCCCACTCTAGGCAAGTCTTTGTCAAAGCTGCTGACTAAGCTGAGATCGACACACACCACCAATACAACGGGCGCAGACTCCAGGTCATCGACGAGAGGGAATTCAGCTGAGGTTGCTTCAATGGTTGCTGTAGCGACGTTGCTTGGATTAATGCTATTAAACGGCGTCTCGCCATTACCCGCCTGAGCTTTGTATTGCTTGATGGTCGGCGCCATCGCTTCTTTTAGCTGGCGCCGAATGGCTTTGTCTTTGACGACGATGACCCGCCAACCCTGGCGGTTACCACCACTGGGTGCAAACCGGGCGTTGTCCAGAATCCGTTGTAAAGTCTCATCGTCAACCTGGTCATCTGTGTAGTCTCTAGCGGCGAATGTTGTTCGCATGGCGTCATAGACTTCCATATTGGTGTCTCCCAAGGCTGTTAGCCTGTTGTTGGTCGAAGATCGCTATTGTTTCACAGTTTTGCGCAGCCATTCCAATCAGACAGGGGTATGGATACTATGGCCATAAAATAACTAGGAAAGAAAAATGACCCATCACAAGGGTGATCCCGTCATCGATCAAGGTAAGTTCGGGTTTTCCAGGTGCTGAAGAAAGGCGACCAGGCACCGGATTTTTCGCTCCCCGACGAGTCGGGTCAGCTGGTAACACTCGCCAGTTTGTTGGAACAAGGGCCGCTGATTCTATATTTCTATCCGGCTGACTTTACCCCGATTTGTACAGCAGAAGCCTGCAGTATTCGCGATATGCATGATGAAATTCTGGATGTCGATATGCAGGTCGTTGGTATTTCGCCACAGTCTAGTTCGAGTCACACTAAGTTTAAGGACAAGTTTAATTTGCCTTTCCCATTACTGTTTGACGCCAGTAAACGGGTCATTAAGGCCTATGGTGCTGACGGCATGTTTGGTATGGGCGTGCGTCGTGCGACGTTTCTGGTTGATAAGGATGGCCGGATTGAAAATCTTGTCGTGTCTGACTTGTTTGTCTCTAGCCATGTGAATTTCATTAAACAAGTTATTGCTAGGGGTGCTGGGTGAGGCACGCGATTGAGGGTCAATGCGACGTTGACGGCTTGCGGTTCAAATCGGCTGACTGCGATATTTGTCGTTAGCCGGGCGCGCGCAAAGGCTTTGAAACCCAACTATCCTTAACGAAAACCTCCTTAACCAAAAAGACCCACAAGTACAAATGCTCTCATCCCGATGCCAGGATTTTGTGAATAGCCAATTGCCCTTCGTTTTGGGCCTCGTATTGTTTGCTTGCGTCGGATTATTCACTGAGCAAACGCTTGAAACGCAGCGCTATTCAAATCAAATGGCGATTAATATTGATCTTCGCAATGATCTTTACACCGTTCGGGAGAAGATTGATCAGTCATTGAATTCTCTGCTTTTTCGAAGTCTTGGCTTGACGGCCTATGTCCAGGCTAAATCGGGTCAGATTGATCGAAAGGAATTGATCGCGATGCTCGCGGCACTTCATGCCAATACTAAGTATGTGCGCAACTTCGGTCTTGCTGAGGGCACTCGCATTGCATTCGTCTATCCGGAAGAAGGAAACCGGACAGCAATTGGTATCGATTATCGAGATGTGCCGGCCCAGTGGCCTGACGTACTTGCTGCGATCAATACCACCAAGGGCGTACTTTCCGGACCAATAGAACTCCTGCAGGGCGGAGAGGCGCTCGTTTTTCGAATGCCCATCAGAGTTCTCGGTGAATATTGGGGATTACTGTCGACAGTGATCGATGTGGAATCCTATTTGTCAGAAATCGCAGCGAGCAGGATGCTTGCTGATGGTAGTTTATCTATCCGGACGGTGAGCGGTACCAGCCAAAAACTGCTTTACGGTGATGGAATGGAATTTCAGGATCTACAATCCCAAAGGGTGGATGTCGCTGTGCCCGGAGGGCGTTGGGAATTGGCACTGTCTGCGAAATCCGATCTCAATGACCCACTGCTCAGTACCTGGCGGTTGGTTGGTTGGGTGTTGGGGCTGTTATTGGGCGTTGGTGTTGCAACCATTTTGTATCAGCGTCGAGCATTGCAACGCCTTGCAATGGTGGATGAATTGACGGGTATCGCGAATCGCCGCCAGTTTGATTTTTTGCTGGGGCGATTCTGCGACAAGTATAACCGTCGTAACAGCGGCTGCTTCGTGTTGCTGTATTTAGATCTCGACAACTTTAAAGATATTAACGATGAGTATGGCCACCGTGCGGGCGACTACTTTCTGATTGAACTAGCCAAAAGGGCTCGTTTAGCGATACGTGGTGGTGATTTATTGGCTCGCTGGGGCGGCGATGAGTTCGCCATTATTCTTGATAACCCGACCCAGTCGAATGTCACCCACGTGGTTGATCGGGTGCGCTCGTTGTGCGAGCAACCGGTGCGCTGGCGGGATGCGGATATTAAGGTCGGTGCATCTATAGGTGTCGTGCACTACCCCGAGGACGGATTGGCACCGGAGGAACTGGTGAGCGTTGCGGATCAGAAGATGTACGCGAATAAGCATTTTCGCCAGCAAGTAACAGAAGGTTCCGAAATAAAGAATAGCCGCATTTAAGCGGCTGATTTTTTAAGGACTGATGGTTTGTTCTATTAATAGTTTGGTCTATTCAGGTAAGAGCTGATTAATACTGGAATTCAGGCAAGTTTACGACAATGCCATCCAGGGAGTCAGAAACAGGAATCTGGCAAGACAGACGTGAACGAGCTTCACGGTCTGGATTCAGATCAAGCATAGATTCCTCACCTTCAGAAGGTGTTGCTAATTTACCCACCCAGGCCTCATCAATCAGCACGTGACAGGTTGCGCAGGAACATTCGCCGCCGCAATCTGCATCGATACCAGCGACACCATTGTCGAGAGCTGCATTCATTATAGACATGCCGTCATCAGCTGCTACGGTGGTTTTTTCGCCTTCGTGCGATACAAAAATGATATTTGCCATGGATTTTTCTCCTCCAGTTATTGGGTCCCATATAATTGGGTCCGCTCTAATGCGTGTTACGCAAAAGGACGTAATTTTAAGTGACGCAGAAAATTCGAAAAGGTGAGATCAGGCCAAAATCTGATGCGATCTGGCCAGGTGCCCTAAATCGGCCATAACTGTACCAAGGTTTACGATTAAATGGTGCTAAAAATGGCCCGATAAGACGGTCGTGAGCTAGCTTCTATGTGGCCGGAAAGCCGCTCTGACTTCATCGACGAAGATCTCTGGTTGTTCGAAAGCAGCGAAATGTCCACCTTTTTCCAGTACATTGAAATAACTAAGGTCGACAAAGCGTTTCTTAGCCCAGCGCTCCGATGTCTTGAAGATCTCTTTGGGAAAGATGCTAATGCCAGAAGGTATTGATACAGGATCTTGAGACATGTTGCCAAAGCTCTCCCAGTAGATTCTGGCGCTGGAAGCACCAGCGTCGTTGAGCCAATAGAACATGACGTTATCCAACAATTCGTCCCGGCTGACGATATTTTCAGGATGACCGTTGCAATCCATCCACTGGTAGAATTTTTCCATAATCCAGGCTGCTTGGCCGATAGGTGAATCTGCCAGCCCGTAGCCGAGAGTTTGCGGGCGTGTGGCCTGTTGTTTTGAATAACCTGAATCGTGGTTCTGATAAAACGTCAGATCCGCCAGTGCCTTCTTTTCGAGATCAGTCAGGCTATCCATAGTCTCGGGGTCTGGTCCCACGACAGGCATATTGACGTGAATGGCCTCGCAATTACCCAGGTTTTGAACGCCTATTTGAGTCGTCACGATCGAACCCCAATCGCCGCCCTGGGCCAAATACTTATCGTATCCCAGTCTTAGCATCAGGGTGTTCCACGCAGTCGCGATGGCATCAATACCCCAGCCGGGACTGGTAGGCTTGCCTGAAAAGCCAAAGCCGGGCAGGCTCGGAATGATCAAATGGAAGGCGTCGGCCGCATCGCCTCCAAAAGCGGTTGGATCCGTTAGTGGAACGATAACTTTTTGAAATTCTACCAGTGAGCCCGGCCAACCGTGGGTTAATAACAGGGGTTTTGCATCTTCATGTTTGGATAAAATATGTTGGAAGTGGATGCTGAGGCCGTCGATTTCAGTCGTATATCCTGGCCATTGATTCAGCTTCGATTCTCGCTCGCGCCAGTCATAATCATTGAGCCAATAGTCTCTGATCTGCTGCATATATTCGAGGGGAATGCCCTGCGACCAATCTGAGGGTGTTTCTTTATCTGGAAACCGCGTCATCTTCAGACGAGTTTTAAGGTCAGCGAGATCCGCTTCGCTAATGTCGATCTTAAAGGGCGTGATCGCCGTCATACTATTCTCCTATGCCAATCACAATCTTACCGATGGCTTCCCGGTTTAGCATCTTCATCATGGCAATCCCGGCATCTTCAAGTGCGATCATCTCTTTGCCATTTCGGGTTGCTGGCTTGAGTTTACGAGCAGCGATCCATTCTAACAAGGTCGTCGTGACCGGTTTGGATGCCGTGGGGTTTGCTGCAATATGACCTCCCCAATTAACACCGACAATCGAGCAACGCTTCAGGAGGGCCAGGTTAAGGGGTACTTTGGGGATTTCCCCTGTCGCGAAACCCACTACCAGAAACCGCCCGCCAGGGCCCAGTGAGCGCAATGCCGCCTCGGAGAAGTCCCCACCGACTGGATCGTAAACAACGTCCAGAGGCTTGCCGTCCAATAGGGTCTTGAGGTCCTCGCGCCAGTTTTCCTTGGTGTAGTCCACGGTCGCATCAGCACCATACTGTAGGCAGGCTGCGCGTTTTTCTTCGGTCGAAGCAGCCGCAATAACCGTCGCCCCCATTGCTTTGGCAACATCGATCGCCGCAACACCGACACCACCTGCGCCACCGAGAACCAATACCCGTTCACCAGCCTTCAATTTGCCGCAATCGGTGAGGCCGTGGTACGCCGTGCAATAGTTGACGAGAAAAGAAGCCGCCGCTTCGAAACTCAGAACTTCAGGAATTGGCAGGCAGCGGCTTTCATTTAGCGCAACCATCTCCGCTAGACCGCCCTGACTGGGCATGGCCAGGACACGCTGGCCGGTGCGTAGATGCTTAACTTTGCTGCCGAGGGCTGTAATGACGCCGGCAATCTCGTTGCCCGGGGTAAACGGCAAGCTGGGTTTAATCTGATACAGCCCCGCCACTGTGAGAGCGTCAACGTAGCCGAGCCCGGTGGCCTTTATTTGGACCAGGACTTCGCCCTCACCCGGTACCGGATCGTCAACTTCTGTTACCTGAATTTTGTCGGGACTTTCGAACTCTGTGCAGACAATTGCTCGCATTGGATGCTTCACGCTTTCATTTTAAAAGCGGAGGATACTATTTCTGCCTATCGACTGGCCAACCTCGATTAGTATTCCATTTGTAATCTATTTATATTCTCTTATGATCAACGTTTGATCAGGCTGCCTAGAGCAGAATAAAGCCGCCTAGAGCGGAACAAGGCTGCCTAGAGCGGAACGATAAGGAGTGCTATGGCGATCGGAATTGGGTTAGGTTTATCGCGGTTTCCATTTGAAGATGCCAGTGGGTACTGGCGCTGGATTGAACAATGTGAAGACGGTGGCGTGGATTCAGTTTGGCAAACTGACCGACTTATCTCCAAAGAACCTATGTTGGAGTGCTTTGCAGCGATGGCGGCGATCGCTGGCGCGACAAAGAAGATTCGGTTTGGCTTCAATGTTGCCTCGATTGCATTGCGAGACCCTCTCATTGTTGCAAAGCAGTGCGCTACCATCGATATGCTGAGTAATGGTCGTCTACTACCCGCTTTTGGATTAGGCAGTGCGCTTTCTCAGGACTATGTGGCTTCTGGTACGCCGACGAAGCGGCGCGGCAAGAAAGCCGATGAAGCCCTTGAGTTGGTCTCGCGGCTCTTGCACGAGGACGAGGTATCGTTTGAGGGTGAATTCTTTCAATACACTGACGCAACGATTTCGCCCAAGCCGGCCAATGGCCACCTACCCCTGTGGATTGGTGGTTCTAGCGAGGTCGCCATGCAGCGAACCGCGCGTGTCGGTACGGGTTGGTTGGGTGGGCTAGATTCCCCGGAACAAGCGGGTGTCATGGTGAGAGGTATTAAAGAAGCATTGAAGCACACCGGTCGAAGCATTGATGATGATCACTACGGTGCTAGCTTTTCATTCCGATTGGGTGCGGTGCAAGACCCTGCAGCTAAACGTACTTCTGACGCCCTATCTGCTCGGCTGAAGCGAGATCCATCGAGGTTTATGGTGGTGGGAGATGCGGCCGCAATTGTGCAAAGAGTTCAGGAGTACATCGATGAGGGTTGTTCAAAGTTTGTGCTCATACCCATGAGCGAGGGTGGTGCCGATATGGCGGAACAGACCCGACTAGTTATCGACGAGGTTCTGCCCGCTTTCGAGTGAGTCGAGATCATTCATAACTTGCTGAAATTCGTCGAAGATTTCTTCTGCCAGGTAGTCACTAAATTCACCGGCGTCAAAAAAACTACCCTTACACTGCGGGCAGCGTTCAAAGTGAATTTCCAGCGCAGCCTCATGAACGACCGTATGGAGAGGAATATCGCATCTCGGGCAGCTGATATTGTGAATATGGTCGTACTTTGCACCAACGAACTCATCGCCAATATCAATCGCTTCTGCACCCTGTAGTTTCTTGAGTTCATCCTGTTCGCGATGGTCGAACCAGATACCGATACAGTTCGTGCAGCGATCAACTTCGATACCATTGAAAGAGACTACTTCCAGGTCATGTTCGCACTTGGGGCAAATCATTTATCAGCTCCTGCTGTCGCTTGTTAGTCTGGCTTCTGCCTGGCGTTGCCCTATCTGCTGAGGTCAGGTGTCCAGACAAACTCGAGTCCAGTATATCTTGCACGGTTCAGGTTCGCGACTGTGGCGATGCCTTGTGTTGCCGTAATGTTAGACAGTAGCGGGACGTACTGAGCATCAAAAGATTGATCGATATTCACAATAAAACGTTTGTCATTGATATTCTGGCTAAACAAGCGGACTTGATAGTCGTCCCAGGCGTATTCGATTGAGGCGTCCCAGGTTGAATGGCGGCGGACCTTTCCCGTCGCCAGTGCAGGGTTGCTGTGATATGAATCAAAGAATCGATAGCCTGCAAATAGTCTGAACGCACCCCAGCGGTATGGAATCGAGTATCGACCGTTCAAATAGAGTGTATTTTCAGGCGATCGCTCCGGTTCGAGCTGAAGATCTAGAACTTCACCTGGGAGCGTCAGATCGGGTACGCGATAGAAGGAGTAGTTGTTCGCAATGTGTCCCCAACTGCCGCGCAGATAGAGGTTGTCAGTCGCGGCGTATTCCATTTCAAGATCGAAACCTCGTACCTTTATATCGCTGATGTTGTCGTAGCGGTATTCAATGTTGCCGTTGGCCACTCGATCCGCAAAGAGCTGGATCTTATCCTGCTGATAATTGTTATAAAACGCCATATTGAGCCGCAGTCGATCATCCATCCAATGGCTCTTCATACCGAGTTCCAGACTCTGAGTCGTCGTGGTTTCGTGGTTTTCAGCAGAGAGCACGCTGAGTGCCTGGTCATTGAACCCCCCAGGGGTATGGTCGACGGCATAACGACTATAGACCATGGCTGACTCATCCACTTTATAGGTAGCCCCAAGATGCCCGGCAATTTCGTTGAATTTTTTATCGCCGAAAATCACCTCGTCGGTGTTGGGGAATTGCGCCGAGAGCACCCGGTCAATACCTGAAATGCGGTGATCAAAATCTTTTTCAAAACGAGCAAACCGCATACCCACATCCAGCATCCATTGTTCGTCGTACTGGTATTTTACATAGCCGAATGCAGACAAGGTGCTTGATTCTTGTCTGCTTTGGATAGTGCGGGTTTGTCCAGTTAAGGGTGTTGGAATAGCTCGGCCTGCTGTTATCAGCGTGTCGAGGAGAAAAAAGTCGTTGCGCGTTAAGTCGTACTCGGTTTGCAGGTAGTACCCGCCAACAGTATAGCTAAGGTTATCCGAGTACTGACCTGAGACCTTAAGGTCCGTTGACATTTGATCGTAGTCTGAGGCGAATGTAGACGAAAACTTGTCGACGGAAGTACCGTCAAAGTCCTGTGAGAATTGTTCTTTGGTATTTCGTACGCCTGTAATGCTCGTGATCTGGTGGTTCTTGTACTCGGCATCAATACGTAAAATTTGGCTGTCCGAGTCAAATTCACGTTTGTTTGAAAAGTTTTGCAGGACGCGTTGTGGGTTATTACTTTCCGGTAAGCGAGAATCGATAACGCTAGCGCAGTTTGCAATTGTGGATGGATTGCTCGGATCAGGTATGCAGACGAGATCATTTACTCCACTAAAGTTTAATAACCCGGGTGTGTCGGAATCATCGCGGTCCATGTCAGCCGTGTATTGGACTGCGAGGTCATCCCTCGCTTGCCATAGCAGCGAAAGTGCGTATGCAGTGCGATCGATGCCATTTTCCCGGCGATTACTGAATGTGTTTTTGAGATCTTTGCCGTCGCGTTTTTGGTGGTTAATCGTTAATTTCCCTGCGAGTCCTTCGATGATTGGGAAATTTAATACTGCATCTAAATCTCTACCGTTGAACTCGCCAGCGCTGATTCGAGTTTTAAGGCCAAGCTCTCCGGTGGGTTTGGAACGAATCATGTTGATTGATCCGCCCTCGGCTGGTGCCCCGTTAAAGGTTCCTTGTGGTCCGCGGGCGATTTCTATTTGTTCAAAATCAAACAAGGTTTGATTTTGCGCGGCATGCGTACCGACATAAACACCGTCAATAGATACGGCTACAGCAGGCTCGAACCCCTTTGATGGGTTGTTGGAATGAATGCCGCGGAGGCCGATCGCTGCGCCCTGAGGTGTGCTACTAATGGGATCTATCACCATTCCAGGAATATAGCCTTCCAGATCTTCTAAGGTGCGTCGATAGGTTGCTTGAATTTCTGCTTGATCGATGACGGTGACAGATGTACCTGACCATTGCACATCCTCTGCCGCGTAACGCACGCGTGTAGATTGGGCTTTAAGGGGTATGGACTCAATACTGGTCGAATCTGATTCAGCCGCGATAGTGGTCAATGGTGCTACCAGTGGTGCTAAGAAAGCAGCACGAAAAACGACTAACAAAGACGGGTAACGCAGCGAGTGACTCATGAATTTTCTCGGTTCAGATTATTGTTGTGTCGAGAAGAACTCGGGAATGATAAGCCGCGAGGCGCGTGACATGCAATGCGCGAGATTTGACGGTGAGAGTTGAAAATGAGAGTGAGGGCGATGCTGAATGCGCCGCCCTGTTTTAGGTCCACTCTTGGTTAACGCCAGAAGACCGTTTTCGGTGCGGCATCGCTCATATCAAGCACGTCATCTGCCCGATCGATAAAATCTTCGGCCGTAAAGTCATGACCGAGATCAATGCCAGTGTTGGCATAGACCATATCGCTGGCAAACTTACCTCGAGCCGCCTGAATGATGCGGCCATTGGGTGCTTCCTCTGAAGCAAGATAGAGGATTACCGGGCTTACAAGGGACGGGTGATTGCGAGGATCAGGCTTGTCCAGGTCGATTTCGCTGCCGGGCACGCTGGCTGTCATGCGGGTCGCGGCCCCAGGTGACAAGCAGTTGGTGTGAATATTGTGAGAAGCACCTTCACGGGATAGGTTGTTCATCAGGCCGACCATACCCATCTTTGCCGCGCCGTAGTTAGACTGGCCGAATGAACCCAGAATTCCGGATACGGAAGCTGTAAAAATAACGCGTCCATAATTTTTCTCATACATGATTGGCCACGCATGCCATGTGACATAAGCGCTACCGTTGAGATGCACGTTGACCACCAGGTCCCATTCTTCCAGAGACATCTTCTTGAACGATTTGTCTCGCAGAATACCGGCGTTATTGACCAGGATATCAACTGTGCCAAATTCGGCGACGGCAGTTTCAACTATCCGTTTGGCACCTTCTTTGTCGCATACAGAATCCTTATTGGCGACAGCGGCACCGCCGGCGGCCTTTATCTCGGCAACAACCAGGTCGGCTGCATCACTTTCACCCGAACCATCGACACTACCACCAAGGTCATTGACGACAATCTTTGCGCCATGTTTGGCTAGCAACAGGGCGTGTTCTCTGCCAAGACCGCCGCCAGCACCTGTGATAATCGCTACTTTTCCTTCCACACTCATAATTTCCCCCTAATTAGACTCGAATTTTTGTGGGGGTAAAATAAAGCATCTTGGACGCTTTCGCCAATTACTTAATGAGCGCTGACCGGTAGGTGATTAAGGGGTAGCTGCGTGCGATAGATCAGACGGCTCAAGGCGAAGCTGGTTTGTAAACCCTCAACGCCCCGCAAAGCGAGGAGTTTTTCTTTCAAAAAACTGTGATAGGCATCTAGATCCGGTGCTACAACACGCAACAGGTAGTCATGCCCGCCAGATAGCGCATAGCACTCCATGACTTCTGGAAACCGCGCCAACCCTGATTCAAATTCGGGGACCACCTGAGCATCCTCGCGCTTTAGTGATAACTCTACAAAGGCATTCACTGGCAAGCCGACCTTTTTGTGATTCAGTAGACCAACGTACCGCTCGATGACACCTGATTTTTCCAGGTTCTGGACGCGGCGCGCGCAGGGCGTTTGGCTGAGGTTCACACGATCGGCGAGCTCAACCATGCTGAGCCTTGCGTCAACTTGCAGATGTTTTAGGATTTGAAGATCAGTTTTATCCATACCGTTCTCAATATGTAGGGGAAAACTTCAATAATATCTATAAAAAGTAGATATAGCGCTAATATTTGCGGAAATCGGGGGGCAAATTAACAAATGTCTCTTCAAGTCTTTTTGTAAAATAGCGTCCTCAGTTAATGGTAAGAAGGCAGCAACATGGCGAATCCCACAGTAGAAAATGACACAGTAGAAGAACCTTCATTTGACCCCCCCCCCTTTGAAAACCCAATGGGAACAGATGGGTTTGAGTTCATTGAATATACGTCGCCGGATCCTGCGCATTTACGCCTGTTGTTTGAACGCATGGGTTTTCCAGTGACTGCACGGCACCGCAGTAAGGACGTAACCCGCCATTCTCAGGGTGATATCAATTTCATCATCAATGCTGAGCCGCATAGCTTTGCTCAGGCGTTTGCGGCTGCTCATGGCCCTTCTATTTGTGCCATTGCTTTTCGAGTTAAAGATGCCCGTGCTGCTTTTAACCGCGCAGTAGAAAAAGGCGCAACGCCGGTTCAGGGCAATGTCGGGCCAATGGAGCTGAACATTCCAGCAATCGAAGGTATTGGCGGTAGTCGACTCTACCTGGTTGACCGCTACGGTGAAAACACGATCTATGACGTCGACTTTGAGTCTGTTGAAATTGACCCTACTGAGGGAAATGGGGCTTTCCAGTCCACGGGACTCACTTACGTTGACCATCTGACGCATAATGTGAACCGCGGCATGATGTCAAAATGGGCGAGCTTCTATGAGGATCTGTTCAACTTTCGAGAGGTGCGCTTTTTTGATATCGAAGGTCAGGTGACCGGCTTAACGAGTCGAGCCATGACTAGCCCTTGCGGACAAATCCGTATTCCGATTAATGAATCATCCGATGATAAGTCTCAGATCGAAGAATATCTGCAGGAATATAAGGGCGAGGGTATCCAGCACATTGCGCTCGGCACCGACGACATCTATCGCTCCGTTGATACAATCCGCAACAATCAGGTTCAATTCCAACAAACGCCTGATACCTATTTTGATGGTATTGCGGACCGGGTGCAGGGGCATACAGAAGACCTGGCACGGTTACAGGCGCGGGGTATTTTGATCGACGGCAGCGCCGATGACGGGATACTATTGCAGATATTTACTGAAAATCAGATTGGTCCCATCTTTTTCGAGTTGATCCAGAGAAAAGGCAATCAGGGGTTTGGAGAAGGTAATTTTCAGGCTTTGTTTGAGTCTATCGAGAGAGACCAGATGCGTCGCGGTAAGATTTAGACCTCGCTTTAGCCTTAGGCCAGTTTTACTCTCAAGCGGGTCGCCTCAAAGTGTTTCGTTACGCGGGAGTGACCCACGTCTTCAACTTTAAGATGCTTCTCGATGTCGATGGTTTTGCCGGTTTGGGTTTGCAGCCAGTCGCGAATACGACTTTCTAGAGGGCCATCTTCGGTCATATCAGTGACGAAGGGCACGCTATCGTAGGAGTCGAGATAGATTTCTAGCTTATGATTTTTCATTGTTATAGCCCTTTTTTTGTAGCCCTTTTTTTATAGGCCTTCCATGGGGAGCGCTATTAGATGACAAAATTGACTGTCAAAGTGTGACGTAGTCCGCAAAAAGTCGACAAAAAGTTCACAAATAGTGATTTAACCGCAAACTTTCTTTGCGCTACCCATATAGTAAATAATTAACTTTATTAATTGAGTTGCGTTCCGTAGAGTAGAAGCCTCACATCTGTTGGCGCTTACCGATGAGAGCCGTGCTTAAACAGCTGCTAGATGCGGGTTGGCAATACGACCCCCATTACTTGCCTTCTTATAATAGCGACCACTTACCGATGACGCTTTCTGCTGTGGCCTCGCTCGGTGGCTCTGAAGAAGATCTGCGCGCCTTTCAGGCAACCTATAGCCAACGCCTACGCCCGGTTGAGATGGGTCCAAAAGTTGCGCAGCTGCGAGAAGGAAGAGGACGCAGTGAAGCTTTCGCCAGTATGAGGTTACTGTTGCTCGAGGCGATTGTAAGTCGGGGTATACAATCGGTCGTTCAACAACACCTTCCCGGGCTCTTTCCATCTCTGGCAACAGGTGCATTTCATCCCCTGATTCGACTGGGTTTTGCGCTCAACAATCAGCACGAACTGGAAGTCGCCTCGGCACTGGCATACTGGATGACATCGCCGTTTTCGCCGCAACTGAAAGCGCCGATTCAAGCCAAGCATGTGACTGAAGTGCTCTGCGCGGACCTGTCGGTTGGGATAGTCAGTGGTCCGTTTGGCGACGGGCTTAATGCACTAGTCGAGCGGAATATCTATCCGGAGCCTGTTTCAACAACGCTTGCTGATTGTGCCAGTGCCAGTCTTGATGTTTATCTAGGGACTCGTAATTTTTTTGCGCTGCACCTCGTGACCGCAACGGAAGCGGCACGCGCTTGTCGCGCCTATTTGTCTGAAGCTGAGCTTGTCGCCGCGTTGTCGGCCGCCTTGCGTGCAGCGTATCTTGTGCTTGATGCGCCTGACTTTGAGCACGCATTACCTGTACCCCCGCGCTTGGACCTGGAACACGCAATCAAGTATGTGTACGCCTGTACCAGCGAGTATGAGGCGTGGGGTGATGAAAGATATCTTAGAGAGATCGAGAGTTTTAAAGCGTCGGGCCTTTTACCAGCATGGGTCAGTCGCTAATTATGGACCCGCATCAAACCCTCTTGCATCGTTGAGGCCACGAGTACGCCGTCAATTGTATAAAATGCGCCGCGACTAAAGCCTCGCGCCCCTTCGGCATTGTTAGTCGCTTTGAGGTATAGCAGCCAGTCCGTGATATTGACCTCTTGATGAAACCAAAGTGCGTGGTCCAGACTAGCCATTTGAATATTATTTTGTGACAGTTGCTCTTGATGTGGCAGGAATGACGTACTGACAAATCCCATGTCTGATGCATAGGCAAGCAATTCTTTACGGTATCTCTGGGCTTTCTGCACGGGCTTATTCAAGGGCTTATTCAAGGGCGTGCGAAACTTGATCCAAACAGGATTCTCAAATCGGTTTTTTTGTGGCTCAGCCAGTTGTGCAGTTGAGCGCATCTCAAAGGGTCTTTGGCGCAACAGCCAAGGGTTCGTCACCCCGTTGCGTATTGCGATGATAACGTCGTCTTCTAACTCGTCTGGCGAGGGTACGTCCGACATCGGCATCTGGTGGGAAAGACCAGACTCAACCACCTGAAATGAGGCGTCCATGCTAAAAATGGCTTCACCTTTTTGGAGGGCGACGATTCGGCGAGTGGTAAAACTACGGCCATCTCTGATCCTCTCTACTCGATACAGTACGGGTAAATCTGGACTTCCTGGGCGCAGGAAATAGCCATGAGCAGAGTGACAGGGGCGGTCTTCATCAACGGTATTGATCGCGGCGCCCACGGCTTGTGCGAGCACCTGGCCACCAAACAAGCGTTGGCGATGCACAGAATCGTTGCGGCCTCGATACAGGTTTGAGTCGATGGTTTCCAATTCCAGAATATCGAGCAGTTCTTCTGCAACGTCTATTTCTTTTGGGTTTTTCATCTCGCTGTGGCACTCATTTCGCTGTGGCACTCATTTGGCTGTGGCACTCATTTCGCTGTGGCACTGACCGCGATCGTGTCATCAATGATTTTGATGGGGTAGGTTTTGATCGGTTCAAAAGCCGGTGGCGCTTGAACGCTACCATCTTCCAGGGCGAATTCTGCACCGTGATAAGGGCAGGTAATGCAACCATTGCGAATAAACCCCCCCTCAAGGCTAAACTCGGCGTGGCTGCAGAAATAGGCGACGGCAAAATACTGGTCGTTGTGTTGGCACAGCAGAATCTCCTCGCCATTGAGTTCAACGTACAGCTGGGCGCCCTCGGTGAGTTCACTTTTGGCCGCTACCACATAAAAATCATCGGACATATTGGGTTTCCATTAGAGCTTTATTTCTATGCACCTATTTCCAGGCGAAGACGGGCTGATCATAGTGCGCCACACGAGTGTGGTTATCGAATAAACAGACTTCGCGGAATTGATACAGTATGGCCGCGGTTGGTGAGTAAATAACATCGTCCAGATAATTCATCGACAATACGGGTCGGTCGCTTTCCGGGATCGTTTCCAGGTTAGGTGAATCTGTTCGTTGTAGTTCATTAAAGCTGAACATATGAATGGATTCGACCTCGTCAGGCGACGGTGTCAGATCGTTGGGTGTTGCATCCGACCAAAAAACCACCGGTGTGATTAGGTAACCAGAACGGGTGGCATATTGATCTAGTGTGCCGATCATAGCATTAGCCGTCAGACGCAGCGAAATCTCTTCATGAAGCTCGCGGCGTGCTGCAAAAATAGCTGTTTCATCCGGGTCCACACGTCCCCCTGGCAGTGCCCATTGACCACCATGGTCCTTGAGCTTTGGCGTCCGGCGGGTCACGATCAAACTGGGTTTTCCGCCATCGTTCAGGATGGTTAAGGCGACCGCCGCTGGAGTAAGTAAAGCCGTATTGTTAGCGATGTCATCTGCATGTTTTGGCTGAAATCGCGCTAGCCTTTTTTGCAGTAATCCGCGCAGAGCTTCTGTGTGACGATGATCACTCACGACTCGACGGACTATACGGCGCGTAAATCGGGCAACTTGTAGTGTTGCTCTGCTAGCTGTGCGCGAATCGTTTTCTTGTCAATTTTGCCGGTAGAGGTGAGAGGGATTTGTTCCACAAAGATCACTTCATCGGGAAGCTGCCATTTAGCAAAGATCTCGACGCAGTGACTCATGATCAAATCCTGAGTGACCTTAGCACCCTCTACGAGAATCACCAGGGCGACCGGTCGTTCGTCCCACTTGGGGTGAGGTTGTGCCACTACGGCAGCCTGTGAAACACCAGGCAGCGACACGATATAATTTTCTAGGTCGACAGAAGAAATCCATTCGCCGCCAGATTTAATCAGGTCTTTCGATCGGTCAGCAATGATCAAATATTCTTCCACATCAATTTTTGCAACGTCACCGGTGACGAGCCAACCGTCATAGAATTTTTCCGGCTGTGGGTCGTTGTAATATTCCGATGCAATCCAGGGCCCACGAATGAGCAGCTCGCCGACCGTTTCTCCATCGTGTGGTAGGGCATTCCACTTGTCGTCGAAAATTTCTATTTCAAGCCCTGGCATCAGCAAGCCTGCCTTAGCGATATTTTCAAACTGTTGATCTTCGGTGAGACGAAGGTGTGAACGCTTCGCCACTTTGCGGGAAAGCGTTCCCAGTGGATTGGTCTCGGTCATCCCCCAGCCCTGTACCATTTCGACATTTAAGGTTTCAGAGTACCAGCGCATCAGGGATATGGGTGGCGCCGAGCCGCCACAGGTCAATCTGGTGAGCTTGCTCAGGTCATAATTCTTGCCGAGATCAGATTCGAGAATTGCACGAACCCCTTGCCAAATAGTCGGAACCCCAGCGGAAATTGTGACTTCTTCATCTGACATCAATTTGATCAAGCGATCCGGGGTCATAAATTTGTGAGGTAAGACCTGCTTACAGCCGAGCATAGATGCGGCGAAAGGTAGTCCCCAGCCCATGGCATGAAACATTGGTACGATGCCGCACAGTGAATCTAGCGCCGAGAGCGACATGCAGTCGGTCATCGCCTGAGTGATGGTGTGCAGGTACGTGGAACGGTTGGTGTACAGCACGCCTTTGGGTTTACCTGTCGTGCCGCTGGTATAGCAGAGACCCATCGGTGAATTTTCATCTATTTCTGGCCAGTCATATTGCACTGGCTGGTCTGAGATAAATTCTTCGTAGTCGACCTGGTGCTTAAAACTGGAATCACCGCCTTCCCCGTGGCGACAGATAACGAGCATCTCGACAGTCGGCATTTTGTCTAGCAAGGGTTCAAGCAACGGTAGCAGGTCTTCATCGACGAAGATCATCCGATCCTTGGCGTGGTTAATGATGTACTCGAGATCGTTTGGTGACAGGCGGATATTCAAGGTATGTAGGACCGCACCCATGGAGGGTATAGCCTGGTAGAGTTCCAGGTGGCGGTAGTTGTTCCACATAAAGCTGGCGACCCGGTCGCCCACCTTGATGCCGAATTTGTTCAGGGCGTTTGCGACCTGATTGGCGCGGTTCCATGTGGTCCTCAGGGTTTGGCGATGCGTGCCATTTTGCTGTTGGGTCACGATCTCTTCATTGGGATCGAGTTTTGCGCCACGGCCCAGAATTCGCGACATAAGTAATGGGGTTTGCTGCATCGTCATAGTCTGTGATCTCGCCGTTAAATTGCGGGGCTAAGAATAGCGGAATCTAATCGAAGGCGGCAGGCTTTATTTTGCGCTTTGCCAATGGTAGGGATTCAAAAACGGGCCTGTTTTCAAGGCTTTAGTCGTCTTGAGAGGGTCTTTTGTGTAACTCAAATGCGGTTGCGTTGAGATTTGATATCACGCACTATCCAAAGGCGGTTTTGGAAAAGTTATCTATGTCAGAAGTAGTTGCGACGGGCCGAAGTGCGGCGGAAGAACACAAGCTAAGTTGGTCGGTCATCACGTCATACGGCGCGCCAGGCGTTGGCGCGGGCTATATGTACCTGCTACTCAGTCTTTATATCATGAAGTTCTCGACGGATGTGCTGCTGATTGCACCCGCTGTAATGGGAACTATTTTTGGTATTTCCCGCGTCTGGGATGCCATCTCCGACCCATTAGTTGGATATCTATCCGACCGGACCAAACACCGACTCGGCAGACGCCGTCTCTGGCTATTGCTCAGTATTCTGCCCGTCAGTGCTGGCTTTATCATGGTGTTCTCACCACCGGCGTCACTCACTGGTTCGGCGCTGATGCTTTGGATGGCCGTCGGCGTGATCGGTTTTTATTCCGCGATGACAATATTCATCGTGCCTCACATGTCGCTGGGTGCTGAACTCACGCCTAGTTATCACGAACGCAGTCGTCTTTACGGTCTACGTCATGCCTCTTTTACTATTGGGTCGATTCTCGCGGTTGGTAGCATGCACCTGCTCTTTCAGGCTGAGCAACAGAGCGAACAAGCGGTGCGCAGTCTCGCGTTTGAGTTGAGTGTGGTTGCATCGGTGGTTACCGCTGGGTTGATTCTGTTCGCTGTGGTTCGGCTGCGAGAAAATCAGGATTTTCAGGGCAGGGTCAATGAAAGCCCATTTGCAGCTTTCAGGGATGTTTGGCAAAACAAACATGCTCGGCTGGTTTTGATCGTCACTTTTATCGAGCATACAGGTAGTGCGGTGATCGGTCTGCTGACGTTGTATGTGGCGCAATATGTTGTCGGCCGACCAGAGTTGGCTGCAGTGATTATTCTGTCCTACTTTATCCCTTCGACCTTGTCGGTTCCCATGTGGATACCGTTATCGCGTAAATTCGGCAAAATTCGATTGTGGATTTTCTCGATGTTGCTCACGGGTGTTTCCTTTGGTGCCATGTTTCTACTGCCATTTATCGAAATGGACGCTCGCGTGACATTGATCTTTGGTGCTGCGGTGTTTGCCGGCCTGGCGGCGGGCTGTGGCGGTACGATCGCGCCCAGCGTGCAGAGTGACATTATTGACTACGACGAATACCTGACCGGTGAACGTAAAGAAGGCTCCTATTTCGCTGCATTTAACTTTGTGCATAAGGGCGCAATCGGCTTCATGACCCTCATCACCGGATACGTTTTACAGTTTTCAGGCTTTGTGCCTAATCAAGAGCAAACAGAGGCGGTGCAGATATCGATGGTGTTCCTCTATGGCATGCTGCCACTGATTTGTTACTTAATTGGTGCCTATCTATTTTCGAAATTCACGCTCGATGAAAAAGAACATGAATTGATGCGAGCCGAATTGGATAAACGGCGCTCGCCTAGCACTACTGCCTAGCAACAGGTAACCGTTTCGATATCCGGCGGTGAAAGTGCAGTGATTCGATGCTGAATAAAATGATCGCAAGCCAAATACAGCCAAACGTCACCTGCCGATCAATGTCGAATGATTCACCGTAAAGAGTCACTGCGATAATCAATGATAAGCTTGGCGCAAGGTACTGAAACATACCAGCGGCAGTCAGCGATAAACGCGTAACGGCGGCCGCGAAACACAGTAGTGGAAAGGACGTGACAAAGCCCGCAGCAATCAATAGCGCGTCGGTGGTCATGTCTACAGCTAAAAACTTCATGTCACCGGTGTGATAAAGCCAAACGAGCCCGATCAAGGCAAAAGGCAATATCATTAACGTCTCCAGCGCCAGTCCGGCTACGGGGTGTAGTTTTAGGTTCTTGCGGATCAGGCCGTAAAAACCAAAACTAAAGGCGAGTGTCAGAGCGAGCCATGGGATATTGCCAAAGAACACTAACTGGGAGGTGATGCCTGTTGCGGCAATCGAAATCGCAATCCATTGAATCGGTCTCAGCCTTTCTCTCAAGAAAATCATCCCGAGAAACACGCTGACCAGCGGGTTGATAAAGTAACCAAGACTGGTTTCGACAATATTATTGTTGATAATGGCATAGATAAAAATGAGCCAGTTGATCGACAATAAACTCGCAGAAACGAACAGCAGTGCGATCTTCCGACGCTCTATGCGCAAAGCCTTTAGCTGTCGGGTGTGGGTGAGAATTCCGAGCAGTAGCACGACTGACCAGATCACCCGCTGGATCAGGATCTCAGGCGCGCTGACGTGATCCACCCATTTAAAGTAGATCGGCGTAAATCCCCAGAAGGAGTAGGCAGCGAGCGCGAAGTACGCGCCCTGCACTGACCGTTTTTCAAACATCCCTAGATTCTATCTACCTCCTGCTGAGCCAGGATGAGTGCCACATCTATACGTGAGCGTAGTCTATCCAGGTCGACGCCTTCGGCGCTCTTTTGGCCGGCCATATAGCGTGCATAGACGCCGTGCAAAATCGCTGCGGTTTTCCAGCGATTGTAGCCGAGATAGAAGTTCAAACCGGAGATGTCTCTGCCGGTTCGCTCTGCATAGCGTTCCGCTAGCGCCATGCGTGGCATGAAGCCGGCTGGTGAGGTTGGGGCTTCCGCAGTCTGCGGTACGGCATCATTCGCATCGGGAAACTGGTTCAGAGCATAAGCAAGGTCTGCAAGAGGGTCGCCCAGGGTTGATATTTCCCAGTCGACAACGGCGGCCACTCGGCAGTCAGCGCCAATCAGACAATTGTGAAATCCATAATCACCATGAACCACACGCGCCATGCCCTGGTCAGGCATGTTGTCGATAAAAAACTGTTGCAGGTCATGTGCTCGGGGATCGTCGTATTGGGCGTGTTCGATGCTAGAGGTCCAGGATCGATACCAGGTTTTTAATTGGCGACCCACATAGTTCTCTTTTTTACCAAGATCACCGAGACCAATTTCATCCGGGTCCAGTGAATGCAAGTCCGCCAACACATCAATAAAAGAGTGGCAGAGGGCTTCCCGTTCGTTTTCAGGAACCAGCCTGTTGGTGTCGTCGTCGGTATACAAGGGTTTGCCGTCAATCGCCCCCATCACGTAGAACCAGGCACCGGTCACATCAGGGTTTTCGCAAAAGCCATAAGCGGCAGGTACTGGTACGGTAGTGGGATTAAGGGCCGAAATCAGTGCCCATTCCCGACTCATGTCGTGGGCCTTTGGCAGGAGTTCCCCCTGTGGCGGTCGGCGTATCACCGCCTGTTTTCCAAGCTGATCTTTAAGCATGTAGGTCAAGTTAGAATGGCCGCCTTCCAGTCGGGTCCATTCGAAAGGAGCGACCAGCTCTGGGATGTTGTCGCTCATCCAGGCCTCAACCGCTGCTACCTGATAGCCCTCAGGATCTGTTTTTGTGTTCATGGTCTCCTCCGTCCTAAAATTCGGGACCACTTATAGGTTGAAACTATGTCAATGTCGAGTTTCCTAGCCGTTACGCTTCAATCCGTAGTAGGTGAGTAGACCCAATCCTGCGGCTAAAAAGCCCAGGCCAAATGTGAGAGGCTCTTCGCTTGTGAGTTCCGTCATCTGGATAACGACGGGTGCGATACCCAGTGCGACGCCAACGATTCCCCACTTTAGGTTTGAATTAAAGTCCTCTGCGCGGTTCTCGAGAAACAGTTTTTGAATGATATCTTCAGATACCTGGTTAGTGACCATTTCGCGCCGAACTCGATTGTCTGAAATTACTCGGGTGACATAGCTGATGACGCCAAGCATGCTGATAAACAAGACAATAGGGGTGAGTGCTTCCATGGTTGGTGTTCCATACTGGTTAATATGCAAAGTGAGACGCGGTCGCAACCGATTCGGTTGCACCTTTTTCAAATAAAGTTGGACCGGCAGTTGAACAATAAATTGTCCATGAATGAATGCAAGCGGATGATAGTCGGTCGCGTCCTATGGCTATGAATGATGATCAATCTGATGAAGCATTGGTGCACGGGGCGCGACGATGCTTATCAGTTGCTCATCGAGCGCTATCAAAATCTCGTCTGGCAGTTGTTGAATCGCTTCAGGATGTGTTTATCAAGGTTTACTTCAAGCTCGTCAAATTCCGCTTTGAAAGCAAATTTTCGACCTGGCTCTACACCGCTACCTATCGGACTACTCTGTCTCATTTGCGCAAAGTTAAGGTGCAGTTCGAGGAACTCAACGAAAAGAGACAGAAAGGTCACAGAATATCGAAGCCGGAGATGTCCCCAAACGCCCTGATGCCGCAGCTTATCAAACCCTGTTCCAGGGTCTTAAGCGCAATGTGGGTTCGGCACCAGCAGGATTTTCGTTCCGGGTCATGGATCAAATTATCCGTATTCGAGTTCGGACAGCCGAAAAGCAAGCAAAGCGGCTATCGCTATTCCTGTCTGTCGGCGTGACATTACTGGCGAAAGCGGGGCTTGGGCTCTCCTTCTGGTTTGGTTGGCTAACGGCCGACTGGATCGCGGGTGTCCTGCTGCTGATCGGATTGGACGCGTTATTTGAAGCCCAGCTAATGCCTGTAGACCGTTGAATCATGTACTTTTTGAGTCATTAGGCCCTTGTGTGCAAAACGACCCATTCCAGCAACCAATTTCAGTGACCCACTGCATCGACTAAGAATGGCATTTGTCACGGCTGGTCCTAGACCCGCATAATGATAGATCAGCTTAACGAATTGGAATTAATTTTGGTCGACAACATGTCCAAGCGCGGATTTGACCCGCTCACCTACCGTTTTCAAGACGAAGCACCCGGTCCCGGCGAAGTAACGGAAGTCAAAGATGGCGTCTTTTGGATCAGAATGCCCATGTGGGGTCGGCTCAATCACATCAACGTCTGGCTGTTGCGAGACGGACCGGGTTGGACCATCGTCGATACGGGTCTGTTTCGCGACGATGTTCAAGCTCATTGGCAAACCATCTTTGACAAATATCTGGACGGTAAACCAGTCACTCGTGTCATTGCCACGCACCTACATGCCGACCATACGGGCAATGCCGGATGGATAACGGACAAGTGGGATTGCGAACTGTGGATGAGTCGCAGTGACTTTTATATGTGTAAAGTGATGGCAGCCGATGGGCCAAGCGATGTGCCTCAGGATGCTATCCGTTTCTATCAGCGCGCCGGTTTTACAGAAAAGCGATTGGATCGTTATCGAGAGCGATTTGGTCAGTTTGGCGCCAACATTGCGCCACTGCCTGCGGGTTACCGGCGTATTCAAGATGGCCAGTATATTGAAATAGGTGGCCGGGAGTGGCGAGCGGTCATGGGCTATGGTCATGCACCAGAGCATGTGTGCCTTTACTGTCCTGAACTTAAGGTGATTATCGCCGGTGACCAAATATTGCCCCGAATCACCCCGAACATCAGTGTTCAACCCTCGGAGCCGTTGGCGAACCCGCTGCGTGATTTTCTCAACTCCTGCGCCCACATTCGTGATCAGCTACCCCCTAATTTGCTGGTGCTGCCCGCTCATGAGAGTCTCTACGAAGGGGTTCACGAACGTTTGACCGCGCTTATTGACTGGCATGAGGTCGCACTCGAGAAGCTCTACGATCTATGCGAAATCCCCAAACGTGCCGTCGATGTATTTCCTGCGCTGTTTAAAAGCGAGATTACGGATATGAGTTTCTTCCCAGCGACCGGCGAAGCCATTGCGCATCTGCATTGTGCATTGGACCGGCGCATGTTGACCTGTGAAGAAGATGATCAGGGCGTTGCCTGGTGGCGGCAAGCATGATGGTGTCACCAGATACGCTCAAACGGTTCGAGACAACGGACTATATTATTGATGATGACCCGCCTCTAGTGATGCACATCGGCGAGCGCAACGATTCAATCCGAGCCCTATTTGCGAGCTTTTCGGTAGAAACCGGCGCGTTTATGACCGCATGGAACCCTGGCAGTGAAGCTGCGCCAATAGATGATAATTATGCGCGGCAAGCTGACCTATTGACCGAGATAGAGGCTCTTCGTTTGAACTATTTTGTGGGGCGGGGCATTCACCCGGATGGTGACTGGCAGGAGGATAGTTATCTGATTCTCGGCATCAGTCAGGAGGATGCTGACCGTATTGGCCATCTATTTGGCCAGGCCGCCTATGTCTGGCTGTCGAATTCCGGTGTTCCCGAACTGCGTCTACTCGCTGACTAAGCATGTCTACTCGCTGACTGGCAAGATAAGCAGTCCCATCTATACTTCCCTTATATGATTGATGGATCATCGGATTGATAACCCTCACTCTGCGGAACATGTCTTCTGTGCAGCGGTTTCGCCTCACTGCACTCATTGGTTTGGTCGCCATCGGCGGGTCGTTCATATCGAGAGCCTTATTACCTGAGAGTGATGACGGCGCTCAGGTGACTCGGTTGATGGTGTCGCTGGTATGCAGCTGGTTCTGCCTGGCCGCTCGTCCCGAATCACTTACTGTGCGTTATATATCGGAAACCAGCTTCCTGGTCTCGATAGCGATTCTGTTGCACCTTATGAACATGTCCTGGCAGCACCATCTTGATGCTGAAACCTTTGTTATGTCCATGATGATTTTGGCGATGCTGTCTGCGATTTCACCTGGTCGCCAATGGACGCTGGCGGTAATAGGCAGTTGGGCAGTCGGATTGACGTTGGTCATTATTTTCGTCCCAGAACCGATCATGTCGAGAATCAGCGCTATGGCGATTCTGTTGCCGACGGCGACGATTATTTATCTGGTTGGAAACTCCATGTTGGTGATTCAAGTCGAATTGCAGCAGCAGCGCATGTGGCTCGAGAAGTCTCAGACAGTGTCGCGGATGGCTGGCTGGGAATACATTCGCGACAATAATCAGTTTATCTGGAGCCAGACTGCACACCTACTGTTGGGTGTTGAAGAAGGCGAAAAGATTATGGCTAAAGACTTTGTGTCTGATCCTAGTGATTGGCAACGGATAATTGCGGGTATCGTTCGCTGCGCCGAGTCCGGTGAAGACTTTGAGATGACGGTAAAAGGTTTAGATGGGCAGAACCGTTTGCGCTGGTATTCAGTCAAGGCTGGTCGCGTTGGGGATCCTGGGCAACAGCGTGTGGTTGGCGTGGTGATGGACAGCACAGAAATTGTCGCTAAAGAACAGGAGCTGACCCGGGCGCGGGACTCAGCAGAGTCTGCGGTCATAGCTCGAACTCGATTTCTAGCCAATATGAGTCATGAAATCCGTACGCCTATGAACGGCGTCATCGGCATGGCTTCTCTACTATTGGACGGAGAACTTGGTAACAAAGAGCGGAGCTACGCTGAAATCATACGCAACAGTGGCGAGTCGCTGCTGTCAATTATTAACGAAATTTTGGATTTTTCGAAGTATGAAACCGGTAACGTTGTTCTGGATGACGGCGAGTTCAAGCTTGAGCAGCTGATCACTGAAGCGCTCGACATTGTTGATCACCAAGCGGAGTACAAGGGTCTCAAGCTGAACCTCGATATGCCAGCGATGTCGAGCCGAAGTTTTAGGGGTGATAGCACGCGCTTGCGTCAGGTGTTTGTGAACTTGTTGTCGAATGCCGTTAAGTTTACCGAAAAGGGCTCGGTCACCTTCACGGTCACCGAGGAAGCGCTGGTTGATGATCACTGTACGCTGAAATTTACGGTGGCAGACACAGGTGTCGGTATCACGCCAGCTGCGCTGCCGCATCTGTTTGATCCGTTTGTTCAGGGTGATGCTACGACGACCCGGAAATTTGGTGGCACTGGGCTAGGTTTAGCGATTTCAAGAGAGATCGTGCAGGCGATGGACAGTGATATCGACGTCTACAGTCACCCGAGAACGGGTTCCAAATTTAAGTTCATTATCACATTAAAGGTTGCTGCTTCTCGGCCCACACCTCAGTTCAGTCCGGATCATAACCGCATTTATCTTGTCACGGGGGATGACCTGTTAGCGGATATTGTTGGCCGTAGAATCCAGGAGCTGGGTGGCACTCTCGATGTTCATAATACGGTTGAACTGGCCACGGCTCAGGCTGCGGATACTGTTTTGATCGATACTGGATTGGTTCAACCCGCTGTTACCGATGATCTGGCAGCGAACTCCGATATGAATATTGTGTTGCTGGGCCCACTCGGTAGACGAGCTGCTTTTCCGCGTCATCAGAAGCTCTGGCTCAGAATTCCACTACTGCCCACGCCGCTGCTGATTGCTCTTGGCCTTGAGGCGAAACAAACCTCAGAACGTAAAGTCGGTAAACAGCTTGAGCAATTTAATCATCTGCGAGTACTCTTAGCGGAAGATAATATGATCAATCAGAAGGTCGCCCAACAGATGTTAAAGAAGTTGGGTTGTATCGCAGATCTGGCGCAAAATGGTCGGGAAACCGTGCATATGCTCAGTGCAAATGTTTACGATCTTGTGTTTATGGACATCCAAATGCCGGAAATCGATGGCCTCGAAGCCACTCGACTGATTCGCATCAACAACGATATCAGCCAACCTTATATTGTGGCCATGACGGCTAACGTCATGCAGGAAGATCGCGATGTTTGTCGTGCCGCCGGAATGGACGATTTCGTCGCCAAGCCTGTTCGCCTAGAAGAGGTTTCAAATGCTTTGCGGCGTGCATCGAACTATATCAATGCTGCCTAATCACAGCCGCCGTTTCATTCCTTCCAGATTGGCGAACTACTCAATACTGTCGGTGCGATTGTTCCCTGTGTGTTTTTTAGTAATTTCGTTTTGGCCGAAGGACTTAATCTCACTGGTTTTATCGAGGCGTTGTTGAGTAATGGTGCTACTGGTGGTTTCACCACGGATCTGTTGATCAGCTCCGCGGTCTTTTGAAGTTATATGCTCAGCAAAAAGGAGCTCAAGCTCTGGTGATGTCCTCGACGATAACGGCGGTGCCGGTGACGCTGACCATCATCATGCCGTTTGTCTGACCGAAGCTTTCATAATCTAAACTGACGCCCACCACTGCATTAGCGCCAAGCTCTGCCGCCCAATCGTCAAGATCTTCAAGCGCAATTTCCCGCGCTTTACCTAATTCCCGTTCGTAAGCAGCCGAGCGTCCACCGACGATATCTCTAACCGCGGCAAACATATCGCGGAATATATTGGCACCAAGAATGGCTTCGCCGGTGATAACGCCGAGATATTGCGTAATACGCTTGCCTTCGATTGAAGGTGTTGTTGTGACGATCATCCGCGCTTCCTTTTTCATTCTACGATCAATATATCACCCGAGGCATTGACTGGCCGTTTGAGGAATTTTTCTTCCACAGTTACCGTATATTTGCCGCGGCATTTTTCCACCAGATCAGTAAAGGGTGGTCGGCAAGGGTCGGCGATCATAATAGTTTTAACACCCGCTTTTTTTGCTCGTGCAATTAGGTTGTACAGAATCCCGGTCATTTCATCCCAGTAGCAAATGTCGGCGCCGAGTATGACATCGAACTTTTTCAACTTTTCCGTGGTCAGTTGTTGGAACGACAATTTGTGACCTTCAATAGTAACGCCGTTCAGCGTTGCATGTAGTGCCAGATAAGGCAGAACGTTTTCGTCTGCATCGATACCCGTTACTTTTGCGTCAAACTGCTTTGCGCAATAGATCCCGAGTAGCCCCCAACCACAGCCGATTTCTAGAACGCGAACTTTCTTTTTGAGCGGATTCTTTTTTAAGTAATCCATAATTAAAAAGCTGGAGTTCCAGAACTTATTGCCATGTAGTTCAGCGACATAACCGTCACGCTTTAGGCGGCGAACCTCCTTGTGGTTAGCATTCAGGATCTTGACGCCAAACGCGACCCGTTTGTCTGCTGTACTTGTGGGCATTGCATGATTCTCGCTCGAATAACTTGCCGTATTCTAACAGCCACACGTCGGTGCGTCTTGCCTCCTACTTGCATCTAGTTGCTTCTACTTGTTGCTTCGGGGCGGCACCACTGGCAAGGTTGGCGAAAGCAAAAAAAAAGGGGTCAATTTATGGCGACGACATTTAAGTTGAATGGGGTAGAGGTCAAGGTTGATGTCCCAGCCGACACGCCACTTTTGTGGGTGGTGCGAGACGAACTCAACTACAAGGGTACAAAGTTTGGGTGTGGGATTGGCCTTTGTGGTGCCTGCACAGTGCACGTAAATGGTGTCGCCCAGCGAAGTTGTATTTTGCCACTCGACAGAGTTGCAGGCCAGCACATCACCACCATAGAAGGTTTAGATCATCCTGTTCAGCAAGCCTGGGTGGATGTTCAGGCACCCCAGTGTGGCTACTGCCAATCGGGACAAATTATGCAGGCAGCTAGCTTGCTTGAGCAGAACCCATTGCCTACGGATAGTGAAATCACTGTCGCCATGGACGGTAACCTTTGTCGGTGCATGGCCTACAAACGAATTCAGGCAGCCATTCGATTAGCATCAGATCGTCACCAGGAGAAGCTGTCGTGAGTAAACTATCATGAGCAAATTCAGTCATCTTCAGAATATGAGTACTACTGTTGCGGCACAGATCACGCGACGTGGCTTCCTGGTAGGTGCCTCCGTGACTGGTCTTACTATGGCATTCGCGCCGTTGGCGTCGCTTGGTGCATCTGCCGCGGCAGCGATCAACGATGGGCAGTTTGAACCGACAGTTTGGTTTTCCATTGATAAGGACGGGCTCATACATGTCAACGTGAGTGAAGCTGAAATGGGTCAACACGTGGGTACAGCGCTCGCAAGAATTGTGGCGGAGGAGCTAGAAGCAAACTGGAACGATGTGCGCCTCAATTACGTCGATAGTGAAGCGCGATATGGATACCGCGTGACGGGCGGCAGCTGGTCGATGTGGCAAAATTTCGAGTTGTTATCTCGTGCTGGCGCGGCGGGTCGACAAGTACTTATAGAAGCAGCGGCGACAATGCTGAACGTGTCGGCGTTCGAGTGCCGGGCAGAAAACAGTGCTGTTTGGTGTGGTGATCAGCGACTGAGTTACGCGGAAATTGTCCAGGCGGGGAATGTTGATCGGGTGTTCACGGATGCCGAACTTGACGCGATGCCAATCAAGCCGGCTGCCCAGCGCAAGCTGGTGGGTGGTGATTACGCTGCTCTTGATATCCCAGATAAGACCAGGGGCCAGGCAATTTATGGCATTGATGCTGAACTTCCCGGTATGGTCTATGCGAAACCTATCCTGCCGCCAACGCGCTACGGCTCTACCATTCTCAAGGTCGATGATGAGCAAGCGCGCGATATTGAAGGTTATGTGCAAACACTTGTACTTGATGACCCGTCCGGTACGGTTCCGGGTTGGGCATTGGTGATTGCGGATTCATATCACGCGGCCTTAAAAGCGGCCTCGTTTGTTAATGTCGAATACGAAGTGGGTGATACCGCTAACGTTTCTGAAGCGGATATTTTGAATCACGGTCGCAACTTGATTGATTCTAAACAAGGTTCACTGGTGGTTGATGACGAGGGTGTCGACGCGGCATTTCGTCTTGCGGATCGTGTTTTCACCCAGGAGTACACCACCGGAACGGTGCTCCATTTTCAAATGGAGCCTGTTAACGCCTTGGCGCATCAGAAGAATGGGCTCTGGGAGTTACACACGGGTAGCCAGTGGCAATCGCTAGCCCTGCCATTATACGCGAAAGCGCTTGGTGTACCTGAATCGCAGATAGTCATGAAGACCTATTTATTAGGTGGCGGCTTTGGGCGACGCCTAAATGGCGATTACGGCGTACCAGCATTACTGGCCACAAAGGCATTAGACAAACCAGTTAAAGTGGTTTTGACTCGGGAAGATGATTCCAGGTTTGATTCGCCAAGATCAGCTTCTGTGCAAAAAATGCAGGTGGCAATTGATGATAAGAATCGCGTCATCGGTATGCAGCAGCATTCAGCAGCCGGTTGGCCAACCGAAGTAATGGCGGACTTTTTTCTTGGTACCGGCAGCAATGGCGAAAAATTTGATCCATTTGCGATTAGTGGTGCGAATCACTGGTACACGGTTGGTCAACACCGGGTCCGTGCCATTAGTAATGATCTCGCCAAGCGCACCTTCCGACCAGGCTGGTTACGTTCCGTTGGACCCGGCTGGACCAACTGGGCGCTGGAGAGCTTTATGGATGAAACTGCCCATGCGCTCGGCGTTGACCCGGTTAAATTTCGTTTGCAGCATCTTCAAAGCCGGGGTCGAAATGCCGGTAGTGCACCCAATTCAATTGGAGGTGCCAACCGCCTGGTGACTGTATTGAAACGAGTCGTAGAAAAATCTGGCTGGGGCATGCAACTGCCAATCAATCATGGAATGGGCGTCGCGACGACATTTGGTCAGGAACGCGACATGCCGACCTGGACCGCCTGTGTAGCTGAAGTCTCGGTTGACCTTGAATCCGGCGCAGTAAAACTGAAAAAGCTTACCCTGGTGCTAGATGCGGGCACCATTGTCCATCCCGACGGTGCGCTTGCGCAAACTGAGGGTGCGGCACTCTGGGGCGTAAGCATGGCTCTGCACGAAGGCACAGTGTTTGAGGCAGGGGAGGTCGCTGCGCGTAATCTCGATCGTTACACGCCGCTACGAATGTCGGATATGCCAGAATTGGATATCGAGTTTATAGACAGCGACTACCTGTCGGTGGGGCTCGGTGAGCCTGCGACGACTGTGGTGGGTCCTGCTATTGCGAATGCGATTTTTGACGCAGTTGGGGCCCGAGTGCGCCATCTCCCCATCACAGCTGCGGCCGTACGAGAGGCAATGCCTAAGGTGTGATTTACGCACCCATATCGATATACGCGGACCCATATACGCGGACCCACATACGCGAATCCATATACGCGAATCCATTTATGTAAGCTCATAAATGCACAGGCGAAGTTGGCGTCGCGAACTATACTGAAGGGTAAGCCCTCTTAGACAAATTTGCTCGATGGACCGCGCCCGTAACTCAAGTCAAAAACCGTCCAGTGCTGACTGGAAGCAACGCTATCTCGATTTGCAGGATCAGCAAGATAAACAGCAGGCTCGCCATAAGCGAAAGCACAGTTTGTTGGTGGATGCCCTCGTTCAACTTATTCAGTTTGGTCGCGACTTGGACTCGGCAGCCGATGATAAGCTGTTGGTCATGCGGGGCCTGATTCGGCAGGAATCATATAAAAATGTTGATCTGGCGCAGGTCGTTGAATCCCTCGAAGAACAGCTCGAAATTTCTCTTAAGGAGCGCAAGAAGCATCAGAAAGAGGTCGTCCAACAACTGACACTGCTCACGAAACGTGTCCAAAACACGACTCAACATTGTGACCTGAAAAATGAACTCACTGAACTCAAGAAAGCCATTGAAGCAAGGCCGATCAATCTCGCAACGGTCGCGAGCCACCTCGGTAGGCTATCCGAACTGCATGTCCTGGGGCTGAAACACACCAAATCAGGGTCCGGACTTTTGCAACGCTGGTTTGGACCAGAACCTTCATCGTCGGACTCGCAGGGCGAGACGTCCGATCTGTCGCTCGACATAATCTCCGGTTACTTAATGCGCTTATTAGATGACATCGAACCGGGAAGTGAGATGCAGAGTACGTTCGAAATTGCCTCGGACTTAATGGCTTCTGGTTTGACAGCAGAAAATACCGAACTCGCTATTCAATCTGTGACGGATGTCGTGTTGGCTGCCATGAGTTCGGATCGATTAGAAATGACTGCTTATCTCACGCAGATGAATGGACGCCTGCAAGAAGCCACTATGGGACTTAGCACGTCGCAAGAGCTGCTGAAGGATGAAATTGCAGTGAAGCAAGACTTTGGTACGGCGATGCAAGAATCTGCTCTTGGCATGCGAGAAGAGGTCTTGGCCAACCATGATCTACCCTCCTTAAAGGCGTGTATCAACCAAAATTTGGACTTGATGATGAGCGCCGTTGACCAACATCAAAGTCAAGGCACCAGTATACAGTCAGAATTATCTGAGCAGCTTGAAAAGTTGGTCAATCGCGCCAAGTTGCTCGAGGTACAAGGTCAGGAGGCAGAACGGCGGGTCGCAGAACAGAGGCGGCGAGCCCTGACCGACAAATTGACCGGTTTACCGAACCGGGAGGCTTATGAAGAGGCCGCTGCCCGTGAGGTGCAACGCTGGCAACGCTACGATCGTCCCTTGTGCTTGGCAGTTTGTGACGTCGATCTATTTAAGGCGGTCAACGACAGTTACGGACACTCAGCAGGCGACGAGGCGTTAAGGCAGTTATCGAGTATTCTCGGCAAGCGTTTGCGTGGCACCGATTTTGTCGCTCGCTATGGCGGCGAAGAATTTGTGGTACTGCTGCCAGAAACCGACCGGGAACAGGCGGGTCAGGTTATGGAATCTCTACGCGAAGCAATCGAACAGAGCCAAATTAGGTGGGAGAAGAAGGATCTGCAACTAACGATATCCATCGGTATCGCAGATTTTAAGGGTAAGGATATCTTGCAAAGCGCGTTCACTCGGGCTGACCGCGCGCTTTATCAAGCTAAAACGAACGGCCGAAACCGGGTCCAACTGGCCATGGACTAAAACTTGATGCAAATAGTCAGATCTTCACGAAGCGATTCGTTCAGATCTAAGCTGTTTGCGTCGCACCTTACCGGCATCGTCTCTTAGTGGCTCAGTAACAAACTCAATTGTTCTCGGTACTTTGTAGCGAACGAGGCGCTCGTTAAGATGCTGAAGCAACGCAGCCTCCGCCAGGCCATCCGATGTGTCGAGCCCGGGCGCATCAACAATTGCATGCACAACGTTACCTAAATCTTCGTCAGGTAAACCGATCGCCGCTGAGCTTCGCACGGTTGCAAACGCATCAATAGCGGCTTCGATTTCCGCCGGATAGATATTTGCGCCGCCACTCAAAATCATATCGGTGTGGCGGTCTGCCAGGTATAGATAGCCATCTTCATCAAAATAACCCAGATCGCCGAGGCTTTCCCAACCACCCTCGATGGCTTTGGCTTCTGCACCGATATAGCGATAGGTCGTGCCGGGACCGGTGATAGGTCGAATGTAAAGTTCCCCTACTTCTCCTGTGGGTAGAGTTTCGCCGTCTTCTCCGATGATTTTCATTTCCGCAGTCACGCCAGGTTTTCCAACGGACCCTCGATGGCTTAGCCATTCCTCGCCATTGATGATTGTGGAACCTATACCTTCTGTACCGCCATATAGTTCCCAAATAACGCGTGCCCCTAACCAATCAATAAAGGCTTCTTTTAACCAGGCAGGACAGGGAGCAGCAAGATGCCAGAGTGCCTTAAGGTGGCTGAGGTCATACTGTCTTTTCGTTGTCTCTGGTAGCTTCCAAATTCTTTGCATCATGGTGGGTACCATATAGACCACGTCGACCTGATGTTGTGCTAACAACGCGAGAGTTTGTTCGGCATCGAATCGAGTGGTCACAACCACCCGGTTACCGCGAAAAAGTGCGGTCATGCCCCACACGAATGGTCCATTATGATAAAGCGGGCCGGGGATTAGCATTGCACCAGCTGTTGGAATTTGCAGATGCTCGAGGTCCAAATCCCATTCCGCGGGATTCGCCGAAACAATCAGTTTGGGTCGTCCGGTGCTGCCGCCTGAGGTCATTGCTTTGAATGAACTTGACGTGATTTCTGGGAGTGGGTCAGCTGAATGCTTTAGGTCCGGCTGATAACCTATTGGCAGACTCGTGGGGCCTTCTACGCCGACCACCAGGCTTGGTTTAGCCAGTTCGATGATTGGGTCGAGCTCGAATTTCGGCAGCCTTGCAGACACTGGCTGCGGCGTTGCACCCAGCTTCCAAATGGCGAGGCAGGATTGAAAAAATTCTATACCATTCGGCAAAGCAACGGTGACAAAGTCGTTGGGCTTGACGCCCAGTTCTTGGTAGGCGCGTGCTAGCTGATTGGTCGTGTCTTCTAGCGCTTGCCAGGTAATAGAATCCGCTTCATGGACGATGGCAATGGTTTCTGGTTGTAGGTTCGACCAATGGGCGGCGACCTGGGAAAGAGATAGGACGTTCATGACTTTACTCCAAACTGATTATCGAGGATAAAAGGCATCCTGCCCCTTGGTATATGGATTGAAACTTTGCTCCGCATTTCGGTTGAGCAGCGTTCGGTTGAACATAGGGTGACGCAGAGATCGAACCTCGTGTTCTAACTCGTAGAGAACTTCACCGGTATCTGGGTCGAAAATATTGAGGAAACGATATTGATGTTGGTCTGACTCTTCCAGGATCTGAGCCTGTTCACGAATCTTGTTATAGGGTCCAGAAAAGTCTGGTGTATAGATCGCAATGTGGTGCCCGTCATAGGTTGGAATCTTAGTTGCAGCTTTGAAGCGTAGGATCTGGTCTACACCGACGGTGACGTCGAGACGATTGGTTTTGAGGCTAACCGGCACGGAAAAAATAGTCTGGTAGAAGCGCGCAATACCCGGCAGTTTCGATTTTTCAATCAGCAGCTGAATGTAGGAAATGCCAAGCGGCATTGCCTGGTTGGTGAAGCAGCGGATACGATTACCCCAGGGACAGGTTACCAGCAGTTCGTTCTTTGTCTTTTCGATAGCAAACTCTGTATTGGCGAAGCGTGGCTCTAGTTTGGTCAGGCGATTCGAGAGGCTGGCCAGATCTGGTACTGCAAGACCAACTTCGCCGCGCAGTACCTGAGGTTTGCCAGTGGGTAAATGAAACTGTTGAGCGCCGGCATTGATCCAAACATTAAAAGGGCCAAAGTCGACATAGGGGTCTCTGGTTAGACCTAAACCCGACACATAAAACAGGGTTGCCAGCGCCTGATCAGGGACGGTCAAGTTGACGTGTTCGAAAGCGAGGATGTTGCCGATATTCTCGAGCTTTCTATCGAAGCTTTTTTGTCGTGGCATGATGAACTGTCCCCTCGTATCGCCCCAAGTATCTAGTGGGAGTATAAACAGACCAGGGCAAATGGGTAAAATCTTTGTGTTGTCTTTTGGTACACTGATGTAATGAACTTCGAAACAACTGGTTGGAGTTGGGATGCGCCGCACTGGCGATACCAGCTTATGGTTTTATGAATCCCTGCTTTCCGTATAAGATTCGCGCGGCATCTGCAGGTTGGACACGTTTAGTCGCGATTATGGAAGAGTGATGATGACAAGAATTGTATGGGTACTAGCTTCTCTGATGATTGCGCTATCTGCGGTTGCGGAACCCCAGTCACAAAAGCTCACCCGGCAAAGTCAAACCGACTTGAGCTTGACTATTTACAACGGCTTTGCCGTGGTGCGAGATGTGCGGGGAGTTGTTCTTCCAGTGGGAGAGTTGCTGGTCGAGTATCACGACGTCGCGAGTACCTTAAAGCCTTCAAGTGTGCTGGTGAACACGATAGACAGTGACAAGGGCGTTCGGATCCTAGAACAATCTTATCGCTATGATCTGTTAAATCGTCAGAGCCTGCTCGATACCTATATAGGTCGTAAACTCAAGTACAGCCGCACGGTGTTGCAAGAGCAGACCTACGAGAAGGTTTTGCGTGAGGGTATCTTGCTGTCGACCAATCCCGAGATCGTAGACTTTGGTGACGAAATTGAAATATCACCAGAAGGCACGATCTCGCTGCCCGATGTGCCAGAAGGCTTGATCCTAAATCCTACCCTGGTTTGGTTGATGGACAACAGGTTAGCGGGTCAGCAATCGATCGCGACCACGTATATTGCAAATAGCCTTTCCTGGAAAGCAGATTATGTGCTCGTACTCGACGACAAACGAAAACGCCTGAATCTATCCTCATGGGCAACCATTCGGAACGACACCGGTACCGTTTTTAAGTATGCGAAAGTCAAACTTGTCACCGGTAATGTCAATCAGGTGTTTGAGCAGCAGCCTAAAAACCTTAATTTTACCCGAGGCGGTCGAGAGAGCATGGCGCTTATGGCTGACTCGATGCCGACAGCCCAGGCGTTGGCCGCTTATCAGTCTTTTGAGCTGCCAAGGCGCACTCAATTACTGAATCATGAAGAAAAGCAGATTAAATTTATAGACGTCGCGGGTGTTAAGTATGAGGAAGTCTATCGGCTGCAGTCCCAGGTGATGAGTCGTGCTTATCCTAAAACAGAACAGAAGGTGGTCAGCTATGGGATCCGTGTCGACAATACGGAGGCCAATAAGCTCGCAATACCATTACCCACCGGCGTCGCGCGCGCCTACATGCTGGTTGACGGTGAGGGTACGATAGATTTAGTGGGCGAAACACAATTTGAAGCAACGCCCAGAGATCAAACCGTCGTGCTGGTGCTAGGACAGGCCTTTGATCTGTCTGCAGACCGAACGCAGATGGATTTCACTCGTTTGAGTGACCGCAACTATGAAGCGAGCTACGAGATTGAAATATCTAACAGTAAAGATGAGGTTTTAACTGTCTTAGTTGATGAGCAACTGCAAGGTGACTGGCAGCTACTTAAGGCTAGCGATGAATCCGAAAAACTGAACAGTCAGACACTAAGTTTTGAAGTCAACGTGCCTGCGCGCGGGAAGAAGCGCATCCAGTATCGTGTTCGCTGGCGCCTCTAAAAGGCCCTATAGTCTTTCAATCCCACAAACGTACCGCCGTTTCGAGCACACAGTTCGCGCATCAATATGGCGAAGCGAATGCCGGTTGCTTGAAACTGCTGAGGCCGATCAAACTGGACTGGAAACCCAATGGCATGGATACGCACTAACCTTTCACCATTCTTGTCGGGTTGGTTGATTCGATCCACGATGTCGATGACGCGCTGAATCGATCGGCCGCTGAATTCATCCCCCATGACGTACAGGCTGATTTTTCTATCTGGCCGGTAATACATGGATATAGCTTTGGTAATTCCTTCTACCGGGCTCGAATTACTAAAAGTGTCCCAGGATTGCAGTCTATCCATAATAGCAGCACGTCGTGCCCGTGTGTCAGGGATCCACTCATTCGCATACTGGGAAAACATAAACTGGCCCATGTCATTCATGACTTGAATGCCTTTCAAGCGAGGATATACCTGGAGGATTTCGTCAATCTTTTGCTGTAGTAGCGGCCATGCGAAGCCACGCATGCTGCCTGAAGTATCGATAATGAAAATCACGTATTCACTGTCGACAGGAATGCCCGCAATGGTGTCATCATCTGAGTTCTTCTGATATTCCGCCAGAAGCCGCTGCATTTCATCTGACAAGGATTGTTTGGCGACTTCTAGGCGGCCGCGAATGGTGTCTTCGACGCGGGTTTCTTTGGTCGCGTCGTCGAACTCACCCTGGAGCGCTGCCAGCGTTTTTTGCACTATCACGAGCTTATCTTTGGTTTCGGTTTGCTTATCTTCCCGGCGAATCATATCCCGGTTGAGTTGCCGACTGTCGCCGCGAATCTCATACAAGTCTTCCTGCAGAGCGGCTAGATAACTCTCAAGATTCTCGATGGTATCTTCAAAGATAACGGGTTCAAATACTTTAGTGAGCACCAGCAATAGAATGAGCGCGCCAAAGCCACAGCTAATGACATCCAAGAATGCCAGGCTCATCCCTTCGATATTACGGCGCCTATATTTCATGGCCAATCCTCCGGCGGACTTAGAAACGCACCGCCAGTAATTTGCGCTAGACGCCAATAACTGGGAGCAGCAATTGGGTCCCCCTCCATAGGGAAGAGGATCACAGTGACAGGCACATTTTGGGGTAACGAGTTCAGTGAATCGCCGAATAAACGGACCCGGTCACGACTGTTGATAATACGTGCATCACTTGCCCGGGCACCCATAGTGGGAAGGCTGTCGACAATTAGGAAAATGCTATCTGGCTGGGGTACCAGGCTCCGTGCTAGCTCGAAGGGGTGGTACAGAGACGTGCCGCCTTTTGGCTCGACTTGCTTTAGTTGCTCGAGCGCGGTTTCGACGTCGGCGCGATCCTCTGTTCGAATCCAACTCCCTTCGCTCTCTGCGACGACAGGCCAGGCGGTTTCGTTGAAGCCAAACAATTGTACATTGGCGCTGCGGGGAATATTAGCGACGACCCAATCAACCGTTTTGAGGGCTCGCTGCCATTTTGGCGATTCGAGTTTTTTCTCAAGACTCATGTTGCGACGGCGAACAATATTCACAATAGTCTTATCGAGCATGCTGGCCGAGGCATCGAGCAATATCAGAATATGCTCGCCGCCAAGATGAACACCACTTAAGTATTGGCGATCACCATCGCCAACAAAACTGCGCGAGTCAGATCCGGTCTGTTCGGTCACGCTACTTGCTAGAGAGGCGGCTTCCTGCTCTAACTCTTTCAAATCAGACATCAGTGCTTCGATACTTTTATCATTGCTGGCGCCATCCTCTTGTGCCGCGACGATCCGTTGCTCAAGTTCTTTTATCTGCTGGATGATGGTGATGATGGCTTCTTCTGTTGTTGCAATCTCATCATCTCGTTCCTGCACAGTATTTTTTAGCTGGACGAGGTCTTTGGTTTCGTTGAGGACTTCTTTCTCGATGCGATTAATTTCAGCCATTATTTCCAGGTTTGATTCCTGCGGAGTCGCGACGGAGCCGTGTTGAATGACAACAAAAATCAAAATCACGGCACCAAACCCGCAGGACATGATGTCCAGAAAGGAGAGGCTAAACAAAATAGTTTCGCGACGTTTTGCCATGGCTAGCGCTCGGCGATGACCATGGCCGTGCCGCCACTAAATTGCAGAGTATCTCCTGGGGTGAGTTTGTGAATTCCAGATTCTATGGTGGCGTGATTCAATTTAACCCCGGTGCCAAGAATTCTGATTTGGGCATCGCCGTGCTCAAGACTAATCACGGCAACCGCCCCTTCGTTGTCCTCTTGTAGTTCGCTGCCTTCAATCGAGACAACATGTCTGGCTTTGCGCAGTGAATAAGCGGTCTCGGCAACTAACAAATGACTAGCACTCGCTCGACCCTGGCTTGCGGTTGGCCGAATGGGGACCATTGCAAGACTTGTCATATGAGGAACATTTTCAGCCCTTGTGCCCAACTTATCCCAGAGTTCCTGCCCAGTTTCGATCAGATGATCCTGGTCGAGGTAAATAATGTCGAGGTTAGGTATCAGCGCCAGAGACGCTGCAAGGTCAGGAAAGCTGCTGAATCTGCTCGATACGAATAAGCTTGACGGCTCACTCGCTGACGTCATTTGACGGATGCCCTGCACAATAGCTGGATACGCACCAGCGGTTGCGACCAGAAGTTGTTCTCGGGATAGAGATGTAGTGTGTTTGACGTGACCAAGATCCAGTTCGAACGATAAGGTTCGTGCGTTGGCATTGTTTGTCTTATTGTTCGCCATGTTCTTTTCCATGAAAGCCGGCAATTGATTGAACAACTTTTGTTCGCTTGCAGCCTCATGCATCGGGTCAAAACGAGACGATTGAATAAACTGCTCAGCGATTAAGGACGCCCAACGATCCCAAAATGCCGCGAGCCCTGTCTCTAGAATCGTTTGGTGTCCGGTTTGACGGATAGCACCATCAGTCTTGAGCGTGGTCAGGCTGATGCGATGTAAGCCTATATCTAGATACATCGCGTTTGGATGACTGGGGTGGTTTGCGATAGCTAGTAGCGACATGTCCACAAGGCTTGTGACAGGCAGCCCTGCTTCTTTGCACATGCCGAGCAACAACCCCAGTTGGGCTTTGTCATAGTATGCTGGAACAGCCAGCACCAGTGAATCAGCATTGACGTGCTGCTTCAAATCTTCGAGATGAGAAAAGGCAAGGTCCGCATGGTGTCGAATACTAGTGGTCGCATTGCCGATGTTGTCGGTGCTAAGTTGATTCCAAAATTGATTATTGGTCCAACGGGGTAGTAGTTTGGCATTTTGTTGGGCGCGGGTACCAATCAACAGAATTTCTTTGTCGAGCACCGCATAACCGATACTGGTATGCGTTCTCTGACCATCGATGCCAACGTGCATCGCCGCATCGTTTAATTCAATAATTGCTTTGGTCAAAACTTGCTCCAGGTGATCAGGTTTGCAAATGGCGAATGAGTCGGTTGTCGCAGTAGTCTTCCGCATCCAGCACTAACCGCTCCTGAGACAGTTGTAGCTGATGCAGTAGAAACATCACCACAATGCTGATCAGGAGCGCGACAAACGTCGAGTTAAACGCAACGCCGAGTGATTGGGTGACGCCAGCGATATCGCCTTCGACCGCCTGGTGTGCTTGGCCAAGTGCTTGACCAATACCGCGTACGGTACCCAGGAAGCCAATCGATGGAATGGCCCAGGCAATGTATCGAATCATCGACAATTCTGAGTCAAGGCGATCGGATTCTGACTCGCAGATCGCCTTAACGGAACTCGAGACGTCCTGAATATTTCGCGTGGATCGAAATCGGTGCAGGGCAGTGAGAAGAGCGCGCGGTAATAAATAACTTTGCTGTTCAACGGCAAGTGCCTGAACCGGTCGGGAATACTCTCGCGCATCCTCGGGTAAGATGCTGGTACCCTCATTGATAGGAATTAGATCCATCTGCAGAACTTGTCGTTCGCGCATCGCAAGGAATGCTTTAAACCCCATCAGGGACATGGCCCAGAGCATTAGGATAAAGCAGGCTTCCTGTTCGAAGTCGCGGATCACGACGTAAGAGGAGCGCTCCGGTATATAGCTTGGGTTTGCATTAATATTGATGGCTTGCTCTTCCAGTATGATCGCGGCGTTAGGTCGGATGATCGAAACATAGATGGCGTGCACCAAAATGACGGCAATAATCAGCGAGAACAGCTGGTAGATAAATTCCAAAGGCAGTTGTTTCTTCATAATTTTCTCAACTCTATGTCTCTAGTTTGATCTGGTCATCATGTTTTTTTATCGACACTATTAGTTACCGACACTGTTAGATATCAACCGGAAACGGTACGGCGTTGTCAGCACTGATGGATTCCGATGGTATAAACTGCTCGAAGACTTCACTTAGTTTTCGGTCTTTTAAGCCAGTGCCGCCCAGTATCTCAGTTGGTAACGTGCCCGTCTCGACCTCAGTTTCGACTCCGGTTCCTGGCTCTAGTTCTGCTTCTGCTTCTTGCTCTAGTTCTACTTCTGGTTCTGGTTCTGGTTCAATTTTCTTCTGTTCTGCAGATATTGAAGTGGATGGCGCTGTTTCATTAACGGCTTCGGCTGCGCCGCTATTCATCGCCAGTAACAAACAGAATGCGCCTGTCAATTGAAGGTACCTCATTGAAGGTACCTGGCGACTCGAAACCCCACATCAACGCGATTGTCGCTGCCATAATCCCGGTAGGTCCAGCGCAATTCACTAAAGCGCCCATGTTTATAACTTGAACCACGAATGACATGGTAATCGCCATTGTCTGGTCCGCTAGGGTCGGTAAGTACTTCTTTAGGCGTACTCACTGAATAGAAGTCATGTATCCACTCAGCGACATTGCCGGCGAGATCATGAATACCGAACTCGTTACTCGGGAAGAGTGTCACTGGCGATGGACCGCGATAATTATCGGTGTAACCCTCGATGTAGTAGGGCACCATGTTGGCCGCAGATTCATCTGCATAATTAGCGTTGACGACCAACGGTGGCATGGTGTCCCCCCATGGAAAGCGCGTCGGGTTTGGTCCTGCAGCATAGCGAGCTGACCATGCCCATTCTGCTTCTGTCGGTAATCGATAACCATTGTTAAGCGGTGTCACTGCGCGCATTAAGCCGTCTGCATTTTCGTACGCTTTAGGTAAGCCTTCCTGTTCGCTTAACCAGTTACAAAACCTCGTAGCGTCATTCCAGGAAACATTCACCACCGGTCGATCATCATCGCTTAACAGAGCCCGTCCGAGCACGCCAGAATCATGACCCGAGTCGAATGCTTCAAATTGCTTATTGGTGACTTCGGTCGTTGAGAGGTAAAACGCTCGTGTTAGCGAGACTGATTTCTCGACCTCATTGGAACGTCGGCCAGGTTCCCGGCGACCCGCCCCCATGGTGAGGTCGGCTGGGATAATCAGGTTTAATACCAGTCCAACACCGGTTGATATGGTGGTTGGTATAGCGGCTGCTGCGGCTTCCGCCTCTGTTTGCAGGCGGATGACGAGTTGTTGCGTGGTGCCGGGTTGCGGTGTCACTGTTGCCAGATAATCCGCATATCCCTCGGCAGTGACTTTAATCTGATGCGGTCTGGCGGCGAGTGACACGCGTTGATTGAGTGTGCTTTGTTTAATCCCATCGATAAAGAGAGTGCTTGTGTCTGGCCCTACCGAGATACGAAGTACGCCGAGAATGGGGCTCAATGACTCATTTAGCGCGAGGTCTTGTTCTGCCTTCACATTGATCCTGCGTTGGAAGGGCTCGTAACCGGCTTTACTCAGTACCAGTGCATAACCTTCATTCGGCGCTAGTGTCAGCGACACGGGTGTTTGGCCCCGATAGCGACCATTGACGGTGACATTGGCACCCGCCGGTTGAGAGTTGATGGAGACCTTGCCGTCGGCTTTTTCCAGAATGATGCGGGGGATGGTTGTATCGTCACCTGCAACCACATCAATATTGGTTTCGAACATTTTGAAACCATCCTTTTTGATATCAATACCTCGATATCCTTGGAGCACCTCGACGGTGTTTGGTGTGAGTCCGACGTCTGCACCATCAATTTTAATGTTCGCACCCTCAGGTACGCTGATGATTTCAACCATCGCCCAGGCAGGGGAGAGGCTAACAGTTAATGTATTCAACTCACGCCGCCCGATGATGTCCACCTCAGTGTCGTAATCCAGGTACCGCTCTGATCGTAAACTGATATCGTGCAGGCCAGCGTCAATTTCATCGAGCCTTAAAGGGGTTGTACCGACTAACTGTTGATCGATGTAGACGTCGGCAGTGGTCTTAGGCTCAGTATCGATCGTCAAAATGCCCGGCAGCTCAATCAGCTCGAAAGTGTAGGTCTGGTTAGAATCGCCGCTGACGGTGAAGGCTTGATCTAAATCCTGATAACCGGCTTTGTTGGCCTTAAAACTGTAGTCGCCTGGTAGCATTAAGTAACGATCAGCCAACTCATAGTAAAAGCCACTGGTCATGTCGAGTGCATCCGGCTGAGGCTCGACTACGATGCTGACGGCGCGAGCGGTGAACATAAACACGGCCGCCGCGGCCAACAGCAGGAACACGACTGAAACGATGACGGTCACGGGATTGAGCCTTAGCACCGGCTGCCGAGACTTTGTTTCGGCGCGCTGAAACGGCGTTGCTTCGATTATATCGTGGTCATCACTCATCAGATTTTTTCAGTACAACTCAATTCAATGCGAACCGGATTGGTGTCGCCTTTAATGTGGATCTCTTGATAGACATCTCGATAGCCGGGACGTTTCCCAACAAAAGTATAAATACCGGGAATTAACGATAGCTCTACCTCGCTAATCTTGCCGTATTCGCCAACCTTGTAAATAGTGACGTCGGTTCGATTGTCGGAGCTTAAGATCACATTGACGTCAATTCTGGCGAGAGACACGAGATGTGACAAGTCGCGGACTTCAGCTTTGAGACCATCGATATTCAGCCGTGCTGCTCTCAGTAGGGCTGACTTGGCTTCGGCCAGATTGGCATCATCTTGCATCAGGTGCGGCTGACTTAAATAGTTGTCTAGCATCACTTTCAGCTCTGCCCGGTCTTGTACCCGATTGAGGCTTTGTACGACTCTGCTGAGCCCCGGTGAGATTTCTAAAATCTGCTCTAATACCGGTATGGCATCTTGCCAAAGACCTGCATCCTCTAAGGATTCTGCTTCTGATATCAACGCCAGGATCACTTTCTGAGTTTTAGCCAGCTCAATTTGTTGCAAGCCATCCAATGGTTCTTTTGAGCCAGGAAGAATTTTCTGAGCTTGTTCAAAAGCCTCTGTCGCGCGGTCGAAGTCCTGTTGCGTGAGCGCATTGAAACCTCGCGACATTTCATCCTGGAAACGATTGCGTGCGATCCTGTTATTGATTCGGCGCACGCCTTCACTGGCCGGTGACCAGAGTGAGTCCAGAGATGATGCTTCTCTGAAGGTGGTTAGTGCGCCGCTCAAATCCCCATTACGCTCGGTCACTGCTGCTTCTTCGGTTAGGCGCAGGACCTGTTCGAGGTTGAGTGCTCGCGCAAGGTCTGTTGCGAATTCTGCATCCTCTGGCTTAATGCGGGTGATGATTCTATATGCCTCAATTGCAGTACTGTAGTCTCCGGTGTCGAGAGCGGATATGCCGCGCTGCAGGGCATCGTTGAAAATCTGATCGGTTTCGGTCAAGACTTGTTCCAGTAACGCGATACCGGTCTTGTACTTGTCGACTGCCATTTGTAAGTCGTTTGCGCGGTAAGCCTCGTCTCCGGCAATGCCGAGATCAGAAGACTCATCGTAACGGTCGCCCGCCCAGAGTCTGCCGCCGACGTCTTCAACTTCCACCTGGAGGCGCAGCAATTCGGACGCCAGTGTTATACCGCGTTGACGTAATTCTGCCAATTTGGCGAGCTCGAGTGGTGCGATCTCTATGGTTGCGACTTCAACGGGAGGGGCTGGTTGTGCTGCGGACCCCGGCCCTGGTGGGATGACTACTTCCGGGTCTGCGACCTTTTCTGCACCTGATTCACTGCCGGGTAACAACAAGAACAATCCTAATCCCAACACGACCAGTATCATCAGCCCCATCACAGCGACTGGTGTCGATATGACGTTGCGCTCACGAGGTAGCTTATGAGATTGGCTGCTTGTGACTGGCTCAACGGTATTGTCAGCGGGTGTGATCGCTCGTGCGAAATTTGTCGCGCTAACAGGTTGAGATGGCCCAGTGTTTTCTTCTAAAAGCGTGATCAAACTCGAAAAGTCGTCAGGTCGGTCGCCCTCATTGCGAGATAACATTGCGAGCAAAAAATGTTGGACGCTGTCTTCCATTGGAACGTTGTTATTGTCCTGTTCCGCTGTCCAACTGTTGCCGGTCATGGCCCTATACAGCACTTGAGCCATGCCATAAATATCTGAGGCGGAGGAAGTATGTTGATTCATGGCTTGTGCTTCAGGCGCTAGATACAGGCCAGCATCGGGGCTTGCGGGTAAGCCAAACCCATCCAGGTAGGGCGTGCCTTGACTGTCGATCAGTATCCGCTCTGGGCTGATATGACCATGGTGAAAGCCAAGACTATGGCCATATTCAATGGCACGGATAAGCGTTTTTATAGCTGGCCAGGTCTCTTTGAAAGGACGAGACAGGTTCAGAGGTGTCAGACCTTTTTTGTATTCGGCGACGACAAATAGCTGACCTTCAAAATCAGATATGCGGTAGGTACGAAGTAGGTTTGGATGGACGAGGGACTGGACTCGCTCGACATTCTGTCTGACATCCGCCAGTGAGGACACAGCCGAGGTTTCCAGCAATTCAATTCGCACCCGTTCCTGAGTGGGTTCATGCAGTGCTAGCCACGCCTCGCTGCTGTCGAGCTTATGTAGCAGTGAATAGTCGGCAGCAAAGCTCTGCCCTTCAACCAGTAGAATCGCCATGTCTTCCTAAAAAGTTGTTATTAAAACACGGAATGAGTCCGCGGTTTAGTCTTGTGCAGGTGTTGTCGTCTCGGCTGCATAGATGTCTTTCAGAATGCGTCGCCACTGGTCATATTGGTCATTGGCGGTACCCTCTAGCTCGATGGTCTTACCTTCAATATCGAGCACGAAAGGTTTGATTTCAGCACCGAGAGATGCACTGAGTTCCTTCAGGGATTCAGCATGAATTTCGGCATCTTTGCGCACGTTCAGCCCGCTTCTGATGGCTTGAATACCACCTAATACTGCTCCGGTGGTAGCCGCTTGTGAAGCGTAGGTTGAGCTTTCAGAGCCGGCGTATAAGCCACCCACTATTAGTGCTGCGCCACCGAGCAAGCGATTGCGTGCTTTCGCGTCTAGCTGGCGGAGTTTGATCGCCTCGCCATAGGTTGCATAGCGCCATTCACGATAGGAAGGCTTCATGTCTCGGTAAAATTGGCCATAAAAGTCATCTAGAGTATCAACGAACAAAAACTCCCGTTCCTTAATGCGTTCTACCCGGTTCAGCATACGATCTGAATCCGCGGGTAGTTGTGTGATTTCAGTAATGCCACTGGAATCATCCAGATATTGACTAAACGCATCAGGTGCCAGACTTTTAGCATATCTGAGCGACGCCACCTGACGGATGGAGTGGATCTTAGATTCGTTCAAAGATTCACGGTAGCTCAGGATATCATTTGCGATCTCGTTGTAGAGATCTTGAAAGGGATCGTGTCTGACATCCTTTTCATAGGAAAATTTGCTGGCCTGGTCCTTATATTCCGTTGCTAGCCAGACCTTTCCTGTGGCGTCTTTGACAGTAACGGTTACAACCAGCATTTCGCCGTCTGAATTTTCGATCCGCCCTGTAATGTGAAGATCGACGGCCTCGGAAGGTGTTGGCGTGACTCGCACGGCACCCCAGTTACCAGTTTGTTCCATAGTATCTTTCAGGTGGTACGCAATAAATTGCGTTTCGGCGCGACGAACATCCGGGATGATTAATTGTTTTTCTAATTCTTCTTCAGTGCTCGGAATGTTCGGATCAAATGGGATGATGCCGATATCCATATATAGATGAACTGGCAGTTCATATTGAGCCTGTTTCGCCGGTGTTACATTAGCCTGAACATACTCTGTGGTTGAGCAACCAGCCATGCTGAAAGTAAACGCTAAGCAGATTGCCAGGGATAATTTTTTGACTGTTGAAGTCATAGTTATAGTCCTTCTCTGTAACGCTTATACTCTTCCCAGAGTTTGGCCTGAAGTTCTGGGTCTGATTCAGACATTGCGGCTTCACGAAGTTGTTGGGCAACAATGTCGTCGCCTTGAGGGTCTGGAATGTCACCCCGGTTCAAGTCCGGCATCTCGGCTGTCGCCACCTGCTGCTCTGTGGGTTTATCTGTTGTTTCTTGTGTCTCTGAGTCTTGGGGTAGGCGTATCATTTCGCCAACTTCGCCGTCGGGTCTTCGTATCCCGGTTGGATTTGTATCGGGTGGCGGGGCGGTGCTCAACACCGCTTCACGTGCATCACCAATTTGGCCGTCAAATATGATGAGTGACTCGTCTAGTTCGCCTTCTAGTACAGCCACCTGACCGTTAGCTGATTGGGTTCCGCCGTTGCCGGGTATACCGATGGGGAGTTTGCTGGCGAGTTCAGCCGAGCCTGTTTTTGCAATGAGTACTGCCCGTGTTGCGATCACCAGGGCAATATTGGCTTCCTGCAGTGCAGTGCTTGTCTCTTGGAAAGGGTCTTCATCGGAATTACCCCAGCCAGGTGTTGCCGCGAGTTCACCTTCGAGGATCTCAATGTCTTGAGACGCGATAATGACAGCGATGCGTGCGTCACTTAGCAGCTCTTCGGCTGAGGCTAACTCTTCGTCTGTTTCTGCACCAGCAACCACGGCGCCAGCTGTCTGAAGTGCTTCGCCAGCATTGGCCAGGGCGACCTGTGCGGCCAGTATTTCATCTGCTAAATCCCCGGGGATGCTGCCTCCCGGCAGCCCTTCTACCGGTTCGCTATCACTCCCGGCAGATTCGCTTGCCTCATTTGTATTCTCTTCTGTAGAGGCACTTGAAGCGGCGCTGTCGTCGGAAAAAACATCGCCGTCTTCACTTGGATCGGCTGCGGTTTCTGGGATTAAAGGGTCAATTTCTCCTGAACCAGCTTTAGCAATACGTTCGCCAGCCTTCTGTAAATCGTCCCCCGCAGCGGTTTGTGCGGCTCGTTGATCATCAGCTTGTTCGCCGCCTGACTTTTGATCAGATTTCTGGCCTGGTTTTCCAGGTTCGCCCGACTGGCCTGGGGGTGGCATACCAGGACTCGGTAGGCTTGGGCTCGGTGAACTAGACCCACTTTTACTTTCCTGACCAGGCGGTGAAGGCTTGCTGGGGCTCGGTGTGCTGGGTATTCCACCGCTGGAAGGTGGTGGCGGCATGCTGCTACTGGATGGAGTGCTGGGTGCCGGCATGCTGGGTGGTGTTGGAAATGTCGGCAAATTCTTGGACTTACAGCCTGACAGGGCCAACAACAGGGCGACCGCAGCGATGGCGAGTGGTCGCGAAGCGTTGAAAATTGGGCGCATACCGTTGGTTCCTGCTGACGAGTACGTGTAGCGGCATTTTGTCACGATTAACATGAAAATTGGCTGAATAAAGTTCACTATATGGACGGTCCTTTATTTGAGATCCTTATATAAGGTCCTTACGTAAGTTTCTTAGGTAAGCTCCCATGGTTGTATGACCTGTTGCTAGTCGAAAATGTTCAACCAGAACTCTCTTTATATTTGTTTGCTCGATATTAAGCTCGTGGAAGGAATTGAATGAAGCACCTGATTGTCCTTAGCTTACTCACAAGCCTTATTCTAGGCGGCGCCTTAACCGGTTGTACGACGAATGTCGTGGTAGAGGGTACCGTGCCAACACCGCTCGTCCGAAAGATCCCCGCTAAAGTTGGCATTTTTTACGACGAAAACTTCAAAACCTTTAAGCATACCGAGTCACTGGCGTCAGAAGGCACGTGGAATATAAGTCTGGGAGATCAAAATCTGACGTTTTTTCGTAATTTGATGGGTTCGCTGTTCGAATCGGTCACTGAACTACCGAATCCGGAGCCTGGGGCCGAAGTCGCTGCCAATATTGATGCGATCATCATTCCTCAGATCGTAAAATATGGGTTTCTGACGCCCGGTCTGTCTGGGCTAAAATTCTTCTCTGCTTCTATCCATTATAGGATTACGATGGTTGATATGGCTGGCAATGAATTAGCAGATTGGACTGTTGTTGGCTATGGTAAAAGTGAAGGTGGTGCGTTTAGTGGTGATAGTGCGCTAGGTGAAGCGACCATGCTGGCAATTCGTGATGGCGGGGCAAGAATTTCTATTGGCCTGACCGACCAGCCAGAGGTCGCGAAGTGGGTTGATCGTCAGGGAGCAACTGACAATGAAAACTAAATTCTTACTGGTAATCTCTGCATTTATACTTTCAGGCTGTGTGACGGCGCGGGTAGAAGAGCAACGCTCGTCCAGTACTGGCATTCGAACCGAAGATGCGCTCGTTATCCTTGGTCGCGCGAGCTACAACGACCGAGAAACAGAGGTGAGTTTTACGGATTGCCTCGCTGACATACTCGGTGGTGGGGATTCGCCGGTCACGCTCGTTGACCAAAATGAATTCAAAGATTCTCTTTACCCCTGGTTCGAACCTCGCACAGCCCCCGTCAGTAGTGACGAGTTGGAAGCCCTGTTTCAGCAGCCCGGCGTAGCAGAGCAGATCCAGCAATCTAACGTCAGGTATTTGGCCTGGATTGATGGCGACACTATTACGGTAGACCAGGGCGGTAGTTTTAGCTGCACGATCAGTTCCTTCGGTGGTGGCTGCTTCGGGATGAGCTATTGGGAAGAGGACGCGTCTTATGAAGCGTCGATCTGGGATCTAGAGAGCCTCAGCACAGCTGGCGCAATAAGTGCCGATGCCAATGGCACTTCATACCTTGCGGGTCTTGTGGTACCGGTACCCATTTTAGCCAGACCAGGCAACGCTGCGTGCAAGGCGCTCGCAACGCAACTGCGTAGTTTTCTCACCGATGCTTAGTCTGGCCTGTCAACTTCAGAAGTAACGGTGAAGGAACTCTCGGGTTTTTTCTGTTTAACCCGGTATGTCTGATGCAAGCTCATGCCCTCGGTCATTTGTAACTCACCATCCGCGATGCGCGGACGGTAGCGCATGGTAGACACAAAGTCGCGCATCATCCGGCGATCTGCATTCGGTACGTTGCCGTCTAGAACTTTAGCATCTCGAACCTTGCCGTCTTCGCGTATGTTGTATTGTATGTCCACATACAGCTCAGTGCCCTTTTCGACATCGATGGGGTGGCGAATCAGTACCGGAGCAATCGGCACTTCTGGTTTCAAGCGATGGGGTTGACCAAACAGTTCATAGCGTAGCTCTGCGTAAGCTTCATCTTCAGCGAGCAACTGCCAGGCCTCTAGATAAAGGGTTGATGAGCGTACATCCGACGTTATGGTGTAAAGGTCGGCTAGCGTCACAATGGCTCTGGCTTGATCAATCGTGTCCGTGGCGGGGTTGTTCTGAACGATTTGGAGGGCTCTCTCCATCGGACGCTCGGCGCTTATACGTCCATAACCCTGAAGGTATTTGGTGCGCGACAAGCCTTTCAGCGGCGCCAGCAAGCGCAGGTCGTTATCGCCATGTTTGTCCTCTATCATCGTGATTGAACGTTCAAACATTCTGGATGATTCGCGGAATAGTCGGTCTCGATAGAGCCGGTCTTCCTGATTGGTATTGAGTGGGATTGAACTGCCGCGGCCAGCAAAATAAACACCGAGTCGCTCGAGTGTCGGCATGAGTTCTTCACTGGCGACGCCATAAGCCCGCTCGCTCACCCTAAGGCTAAACCTTTGCTCCTGATCGGCTTCACGGTATTCACCCCTTACGATTTTAATACCGACAAGCGATTTGATAATAGGAATTTGCTTTGTCGTATAGACACCGTCCATCCGATGAGCAATGTGCTGCGCTCGGCGCAAGTCATCTTCCGCGTTGAGGTGCATATCCTCGGCGTTGTGAGTGTAACTTTTGACCATGAGTATGTTGAGCAGATCCGGATGAAAGTGGTCTGATGCCTCTATCAATTCTACGGCCTTGTCAGTTCGTAAAAGGGCATTTTTGCGATCACCGCTAACAGCATCGAGAATGGCTGCATTTGATAGTGCTCTCGCATAGCTCATTGTATCGATGGTCTGGTCACTTTCCGCCATATCAACCAATTCTTCGCTCAGGCCCACTGCCTCGGCGTAGCGCTCGGAGTCAAGAGCGGACATCAATGCACTGTTTTTTTGGGTTAAGGATGGTGCATTGATCGTGCGAAAAAAATAGTTTGTAATCGAGTCTGCTGCCTGCAGTGGCAGTGCAGCAAGCAGTGTGAGAGGTAGGCCAAAAAAGATGGCGAGCATCTGTTTGTTGTATCGCGAAAGGGTCATGAACTTCTTGTCGCCATTGGTTATTTTGGAAATTTTTGGGTGAGTCGATAGTTTTTAGTTGTGACCAATATCCCATCTTCCATCCTCGGACGAAAGCGACTTTTTCGGACAGCCTCGCGCATCGTTCGCGCAAGTTTGGCAGGTGCATCGTTGGTGAGCAGTTCTACATCGTGAACTCTACCTTCATTATCCACCTCAAACTGAAACTCCATTTCGACTTCTGCGAGGACTTCGTCATGGCGGAAACGAACGGGTAGAATCTGCAGCAACTGCTTGTGTAGAAACTTAAACGGTGTGCCGACGGTACGCATGGCCGGTTCATGCTCAAAGTCACGGTTGGCGGTCCTGTCAAGGATACGAACATTGTAGTTGTCGTCATCTTCTGTCATCACAAACTCCTGAGGTGGCAGAGACTCCATCGTTAGCAGATCACCTCGATTAAGCTGTCGAAAGTCTCGACGACCGAACATGTCTTGTTCGATGCGAAAAACTTTTGTGCTGATCGAGCGACGGTCATTCAGTGGGCGTGAGAAAACGATCCTATGGGGTGTCGCAAAAGTTTCCTGTCTGACGATTGGTGACATTAACCCCCATGCTTTTTGGTAGTAGTTCGCTGCATTGTCCTCATCGCCAGAGATTGTGTAGGCATCGGCGACATCAAGGTAGGTAGTGGCTCTTAGTTCATTGGGTATTTCAAGGTTGTTTTCGACCAGCGATAACGCTTGTTCCATGACCCGTGTGCTGCAACAGACGCGTTGCAAGCGTTTCAGTTTGGCAAGTTGCTGGAGGTATGGCAGTTGTTTAATGGTATTTTCGCCAAAGTGGCTTTCAACTATCTCGATACCTTGCTCGTTGAGTTCGCGCGCTCGCTGAAGTTGGCCGGTTTTTGTGTACCACTGGGCTAGTTTTTCGATGGCCGGTAGTACTTCAAGGCTTTCCGGGCCTGCGTGTCTTGAGCTGACGTAGTAAGCAAATCTTTGTTGCTTGTCAGCCATCAGTGGTTTGTCTTGCGCTAAATAGATCTGGGTCATGATTTCCAACCCTTCCAGCTGCAGTGGTGTATGCACACCGCCCTGCCGATGGCTGAGATGCTGCGCTCGTTGAATTGATGCAAAAGCACCAGCGTAATCTCTCTGCTGCTGTTGAGACCGTGCAAGGCCCATTAATGGTGCGTGGAGTGAGAAGTCATACTGACCGAATGCTTCTTCTGTAGCTGCTATTTCTGCCCGATACTGGATAATGGCTTTGTCATATTCCAGATCTCGCTCGAACGCGATGCCAGATATCTCTGCCTGCGCAGGCAATGCGAGCAAACTAATAAAAAAGACTGCGGTGAAAAACATGCGGGCCCCCCTGCAAGATAACGATCACTAGTGAAGATAAACATAGATCAGTCTTTTGAGTAACTGTTTCCCGATTAAAAGTTCTTTTTCTAGCACCTTAGAACCTTTTAGTCGTAAATTTGGTCTATATATTTGAATTTTCGTCGGTTCGTCCGGTCGAATGGTTCGGTGGAACCGAATTGAAGCGGAAGAGAAAAGCGTGTTAAAGGTGATAACCATGAACATAAGTCGATCCATTAGTCCCTGTTTTTCCCATACTTTAGGCAGTGCCCTGGCAGCCGCTCTGGGCTCGCTTGCCTTGATTGTGTCGTTTAACGTATTCGCAGTCTCGCTCGAAGACGAAATTAAAATCGGTCAGGAAGAGCATCGTAAAATCATTGCGCAGTTCGGTGTTTACCGAAACAAAGATCTGCAGACCTACATCGACATGGTCGGCCAACGTGTTGCCAAAAAAAGTAGCCGGCCTGATCTCACTTATACGTTTACGATCCTGAACGACGAGATGATCAATGCAATGGCGTTACCGGGCGGGTTTGTTTATGTCACCCGTGGCATCCTTACGCATATGAATTCGGAGTCTGAGCTGGCTGCCGTGCTAGGTCACGAGATTGCTCACATCACACAGAAACATGCCTTTAAGAGCCAGAACCGGGGCAAAGCCGTGCAGGTGATTTCGAGCGTCGCGGCCGCACTGACGCAAAATGGTGCGATCGCAGAAATAGGCAACTTGTTTGGCGGAGTTTTATTGCGTGGTTACGGTCGTGAGTTGGAGCTGGAGGCAGACCGTATTGGCGCTGAGTATATGGCGAAAGCCGGTTATTCGCCTGAGGCGATGTTGAAGACGATTGAAATTTTAAAGAATAAAGACCGGATAGAAATTGAGCAGGCCAGGTTGGAAAAACGCCAACCCAATGTTTATCACGGCTTCTTGTCGACTCACCCGGACTCCGATACTCGTTATAAAGAAGCTGTTCAAGCATCAATGGCACTCATAGAGAACTATGACGAATTTATTCAGGCAGATGAATTCCTTGAAAAATTAAACGGTCTCTCTTATGGCAACACGCGCCAGTCTGGGGTTGTCAGAAAGCGCACGTTTTATCACCCCAAACTTGGCATTAAACTCAATTTCCCCGATGACTGGCGGATGGAATCAGCGAAGGGTGGCGTGCAAATGCTGTCGCAAACGGGGGATGCGATTTTTGCCCTGAGTACAGCAAGAATAAAAGCGGGTCAATCAGCCCGGGATTTTGCTGAAACCAGCATGGGGCTGGAGATTCGTGAAGGTCGCGACGTCACGATAAGTAATTTAGAAGGATTTCTAGGTATTGCCGATCGAGCCGATTCTCCGTTTGGACCGCGTCCGCTGCGCTTTGCCATACTTCAAGATAAGCGCCGGCGCATTCAATATATTCTTATCGGCGCGGGTAAGCATGACCTGCACCGAATCGCTAACGACCGAGAGTTTATTGCGACGATGTTCAGCTTCGACAAGATGGATGCGGACGATCGTAAGCTCGCTAAAGCGCCCAGAATTCAGATACTACGCGCAGAAGAAGGGACGACCATGGAAGCGTTGGCGGATCGATCTCCGATTACCAACTATGCGCTGGATAAGTTGCGAGTGATTAATGGTCTCTATCCTGATGGCCAGCCTGAACCCGGTCAGCTGATCAAGGTGATCGATTAAAGTGCGAGCAATTGTTCATGGCTGTTTAGCTGTTCCTCATTAGAGACGATGGGTAACCTACCTCGGGCGATAAAATGAGTGACGCCAAGCTTTTCAACATACTCGGTTAGACGATCTTTAACGTAAGCTGCATCTCCTATAATGGTCCAGTCATCGACGCTGGCATTTTCTTCCCGCATGGTATGCGCAAGGCCGGTATCCAGAGCGGCTTTTAGACCCCTAATCAGTGCGGGTTTGTCGCTGATGAAAATACTTCGCATCACAGGTACGATCGTCACGGCTGCTCTCGCGGCCTCTTTAACGGCATCATTGAACTGTTTGTAATTAGCCTCCAGTGTCGTCAGTGTTTCGATCGGTGATGCTAGATAGGGCATGCCAAGCCTGCCGGCCTGTTTTAACGCAAGAGGGCCGAATGCAGCCATCCATAGTTCAGGATGAGGCCGCTGATAAGGTAGGGGCGCCAACATCACGGGTTGATCGTCGTGCATAGCAATAGGTTCTCCGGCCCAGGCCGCCAGCATCAAATCGAGGTTCTCTTGAAAGCGTTTACGTTTTTCTTTCGTTGGTAAATCGAATGCCTTGAACATGGCAGGCTGAACACCTCGGCCCAGTCCAAGAATTAAGCGGCCCTCGGCCAACTGGTCAAGCACCGCAACTTCTTCTGCTGCCTGTAGGGGATGTCGAATGGTGATCAGGTATGAGGTCGTTCCGAGTCTAATGCGTCTGGTTTTGGCCGCTGCCGCTGCGAGTAAAGTGAGCGGCGACGGTATCGAGCGCTGGTCGCCAAAGTGGTTCTCAGGCAGCCAAAATGAGTGGAAGCCCATGCTTTCTGCTACCGCGGCCTGATCGGCCAACGCGCCAGCCACGATATTGTCGCCCAGAGACCAGGGGGTTACTGCGTATTCTGTCATGCATCCTCTTTTTCTATGGGAATTTCAGCTAAATGCTGTCCCGGAGGTAATCACAAACTCAATGGATGAGCAAAGTGAATCCGTAGTGTGGCAAAATGCTGGATTAGGAATCTAAATTATTGGAGTGTAGCTGTGAATCCGAATACCCCCGTTCTCGTTGGCGTTAGTCAAATACTGCAACGCATTGATGATCCTTTGCTGGGCAAAGAACCCGTGCAAATGATGTTGGATGCTATTCGTGAGGCCGCCGCAGATACAGGTAATGTTGCCATTTTAGAGGCAGCAGATTCAGTTCGGGTGATTCGCGGTATCTGGCGTTACAGGCAACCCGCCAAGTACCTGGTTGAGGCGCTGGGCCTGTCGAATGTTGAAACCATGGGGACCCCTTTTGGCGGTAACACGGTGCAGTCTTGCGTGAACCGATCGGCGCTGGACATTTTAAGCGGGCAAAAATCTGTGGTGATTATCACCGGCGCTGAAAATGGCAGCAGCCAGGCAAAGGCGCGTAAAGCCGGGGTTGAGATTCCCTATCTAGACTTACCTGGCACCTACGATGCCATGCTCGGGGCCGAAGTCTCTATGTCATCGGACAGCGAAAAAGCGATTGGTATTCGTGCACCTATCCAAGTCTATCCGATTTTCGAGAATGCGCTACGCTACCAGCGGGGCGAGTCTATCCCTGACCATGCGAAACGTATTTCTGAGCTATGGGCAGGATTCAGTCAGGTGGCGCAGGACAATCCCTCTGCATGGCTAAGAGACCCCATTGATGCAGAAACAATTCGTACGCCCGGTCCAAAAAATCGGATGGTGAGCTTTCCTTATCCGAAATTCATGAACTCAAACAATGCAGTGGATATGTCATCTGCGCTCATTATGTGTTCTGCCGCGAAAGCGAAAAGTTTGGGTATTGCCGAAGAAAAATGGGTTTATCCGCTCGCAGGCACAGACGGCCACGATCATTATTTTATCTCTAACCGAGAGAACTTGTACTCATCGCCGGCGATTCGGATCGCTGGTAGCAAGGCTCTTGAACTGGCCGATATGTCTGTAGCTGATGTTGACTTGCTGGATGTCTATAGCTGTTTTCCTTCAGCAGTGCAGGTTGCGATTAATGAATTAGGGCTCGATGTATCCAAACCATTGACCATTACCGGTGGCTTAACGTTTGGCGGAGGACCAATGAATAACTATGTCATGCACAGCATCGCGAGAATGGTTGAACTGCTGCGGGAAGGCCGATCTCAACGCGGCATGATTACCGCGAATGGTGGTTATCTCACCAAGCATGCCTTTGGTATATACAGCAACGAACCACTCCAGGAATTTGTGCATGAAGATGTTCAAGCAGAGATAGATGCCACACCCACGAAAGATATGGTGGTCATGCATGAGGGAGATGTCACCATCGAATCCTATACCGTGATGTATGGACCTAACGGTCCGGCTGTGGGGCATGCAGCCTGTCTTCTCCCGGATGGTCGTCGTACCTGGGCGAATACTGAAGATAAGGAGACAGTTCAGGCGATGACCGAGATCGAGTTTTGTGGCAAGAGCGCAACAGTGAAAGGCGGCGTCTTAACGGTTTCTGCTTTGTGAATGGATTCTTGAAAAAAATGGGTTACGGTCCTGAAGACCGAGTGCTCATTACCCATATCGATGATATTGGGTTCAGTCATGCGGCGAATGTTGCGTCGTTCGAGTGTCTGGATGTGGGTGCTGCATCCTGTGGCTCGATCATGACAGCTGCACCCTGGTTTATGGAGGCGGTTGATCGTGTCCGCGATAATCCTGCCTATGATGTGGGCGTGCATCTCACCTTAACCTGTGAGTATCCTTGTTTTCGTTGGCCCGCGGTCAGTTCACGGGATCCGGCGTCAGGCCTGCTCGATGCCGAGGGTTATCTATGGCATACCCGGGAAGATGCTGTCCGTCATGTTGATGTTGCGGCAGGAGAAGCAGAAATGCGCGCTCAGATCGAACTGGCGCTGCAGACAGGTATCGAGATTACACACATCGATACGCATATGGGAACCGTGGTACATCCCAAGTTTTTAAAGTCGTACTTATCTCTCGCCATTGAATATGGGGTGCCAGCATTTCTGCCCAATATTACGCAGGACCGATTACGCGAGCTGAATCGTGTTGACGAGGAGGATGAATATCTTGAGATCCTCGAGCAAATAGACGGCAGTGCGGTTCCCACTCTGGATGAGATCATTGTTGACACGCTTGTGCCGATGGAAGACTTATTGCCGCTGGAAGATAAGGTAACGTTTTATCGCAGGCACATTCAGAGTATCCAACCAGGACTCACACATTTGTTGTTTCACCCCGCAAAAATCGGCGATGAACTCACTTCTATCGACAAAAAGCGGAGTACATCCCGGCATGCCGACTACGTCGCCTATACAGACCCAACCTTGAAGCAGTTTATTCTGGACGAGGGCATCCACCTGATTGGTTACCGAGAATTGAAGCAGCATCTTGGGGTCTAATTCTCAGGAGCCCGGAAAAATCGAGGCCAGTGAGACTTTGATCCCAAGTCTGGACTTCGTCCGCGCAGCCTTTTTGCGACCTTCGAATCGTCCAGAAATTCGCAACCCTCATATCGAACTCCCCGTGTCTGCTGCGACAAAAGAAAGGGCGAAACCTTCTTCTGTGCTCATCCTGCTCACGCGCGAAGAGCACCCTTTAGTCATGCTTAACAAGCGGGGGTCGAATATTCGGTTTGGCGGCCATTTGTGTTTCCCCGGCGGGCGGGCTGAACCGGGAGAGTCAGTTGTTGACACCGCACTAAGGGAATCTGAAGAAGAAATTGGTCTACCCAGACGAGAGGTTGAGCTGCTGGGGAGCTTTGGTCATTACTACAGCCAGGCCGGTTATCGAATCGATCCGGTGGTGGGTATCGTTCAGCCACAATTTGAATATCAACCTGATCCGAGTGAGGTGGCATCGATTCACTGGATTTCGCTCGAGAATATGCTCGATCCTGGCCGTTATCAATTCAAATGGATGAGGGAAGGGCGAGGCTATTTTGGCTACGATAATGACGAAATACACGTGGGTGGTCCCACGGTATCGCTGATGATTGGTTTGTTGGAGTGGTTGGCGCTGACTTAGCAGAAGCTCCTCTATTAGGGAGAGGCCAATTCCTATTGCCTATTGCCTAGTGCTCGTGTTGGCAGTCGTTGTGGCGACAAATCCGGTAGTTTTGGATGTGAGCGCCAGCGAGAACCAGCCCGCCGAAAGAAGTGACGATGCGTTCGCCAGTGATACCAAACCAATTGTGGCCAAAGAAGGCCGTCATCGCCAATATAGTCAGGCCTATGCCGCCTAGTGCCATGGTTAAGCGGTCTTTATGCTTGGAGCAGCCAATCGTCAGCGCGATCAAGCTGATCGGTAAAATGAGCACCAGCATCAATATGTGAAATAGCTGCTCATCCAAGAATGCGCCTTGAGTGATGGGCAGCAACGTCAGCACGAATGGGAGCGCCAGACAATGCAGCATGCAAATGCTGCTGAGTACAACAGCGGTCCGGTCTAAAAGTGATCGTCTTATGTCATCTGTCGGCATACGTTCTTATCTTCACATTAGCACCGCGTTATCTTTACACAATTTTGATAGTTTGCGCTTTGAAACGTGCGGTCCTTCAAAGGAGCAGCATACTATCCTCTCCGCATATCAAAATACAGGGTTTCAGGCATCGACATCTCATCTATAATTGCTGCCTCGTCCTTCGGTGACCGGATCCAATATGCCTAGAAGTCCAATATTTAGTCAGTTATTTGCACGCTCGCCTATATCGCCTATCCAAGAGCATATGAAAGTCGCCGGTGCCACAGCGGCAGAGCTGCCAGCGTTTATGAAAGCGGTATTTGCGGGTGATTGGGACACAGCGAAAGCGCATCAAGAGCGTATCGCTGCCCTAGAAACTGAAGCAGATGTGATAAAACGCAAAGTCCGCTCGAACTTACCGCGGAGTATTTTTATGCCAGTCTCCAGGTCGGATTTGCTGGAGCTTTTAAAAGCTCAGGATCGAATTCCTAATCGATGTCAGGATTTAGCTGGCCTGTGTATAGGTCGTCGCATGGTTTTTCCTGAATTGATGCAACCCCAGATGCTCAAGTTTATCGAAAGTAGCATCTATACTGTGGCTGCTGCCGGTAAGGCGCTCGATGAGTTAGACGAACTACTCGAAACCGGTTTCAGTGGGCGTGAAATCGAGTTGATCGAGAACCTGATTGCCAGTTTGAATCAAGCTGAACATGATACCGATGAATTACAGCGTGAGGTCCAGAATGCGCTGTTCAAAGTTGAAAAAGAGATGGACCCACTTGATGTCATGTTTATGTATCGCTTGATTGAATGGCTGGGTGATATTGCCGACTACGCGCAGTCTGTTGGTAATCGCATGCTCTACCTAATCGCTAAATAGTCCGGATAAAAATACTATGGGTGTAATCGAAGACTACGGCAGTATTCTGCTGATCCTGGCGATCATCTTTGGCTTTTTTATGGCCTGGGGTGTTGGTGCTAACGATGTGGCAAATGCCATGGGTACCTCCGTCGGATCTAAAGCGATCACGATCAAACAGGCGATCCTGATTGCCATGGTGTTTGAGTTTGCCGGTGCGTATTTGGCGGGTGGAGAAGTGACTGCCACCATCCGCAAAGGCATTATTGACCCAGACGTGATGACGGATTCTCCCGAGCTTTTGGTGTTTGGGATGATGGCCGCATTGTTGGCAGCCGGTACCTGGCTGCTGATTGCGACTTCGATGGGGTGGCCTGTCTCGACCACCCACACCATCGTGGGTGCGATTGTGGGATTTGCATCGGTTGGCATTTCAGTTGATGCCGTGGCCTGGGGTAAAGTCGGTGCAATCGTATCCTCCTGGGTGATTTCGCCAGTGTTGGCGGGGACGTTTGCTTTCGTGCTGTATATGAGTGTGCGACGGTTTATCTTTGGCGCCAAAGATCCTTATACCGCGGCGAAACGGATTGTGCCGGCGTATATGTTTTTAGTTGGCTTTGTGGTGTCCATGGTCACGCTCGTTAAGGGGCTGAAGCACGTAGGTTTTGACGTGAGTTTCCAACAAGCCATTGTTTATGCGATTGGTGTTGCAGCTATCATCACCGCCATTGGCGCACTGGCGTTGACGCGAATCAAGCGAGTCTCCCATTCAGAACAACATAATATTGTGACGGTCGAGCGGATTTTTGGTGTGCTGATGATCTTTACGGCTTGTTCGATGGCCTTTGCGCATGGCTCCAACGATGTGGCGAATGCCATCGGTCCACTGGCGGCGATTAACGGCATCGTCGAGTCTGGGGGTGTTGTCGCACAAGAGTCTGCGATGCCAACATGGATACTATTATTGGGTGGCGTCGGTATCGTCGCCGGTCTAGCGCTTTATGGCCATAAGGTGATTCGAACCATTGGTACCCAGATTACAGAGCTGACGCCTAGTAGCGGCTTCGCAGCGGAGCTTGCGGCTGCGACCACTGTCGTTTTAGCCTCAGGCTATAGCCTCCCTGTTTCGACGACACATACTCTGGTGGGTGGTGTTTTAGGTGTGGGTCTGGCTCGTGGTATTGCGGCACTCAATCTTCGTGTGGTCGCAACGATCTTTGTCTCCTGGCTCGTGACCTTGCCTGCTGGTGCAATATTGTCCATTATCTTCTTTTACTTTTTTAAATGGATTTTTGGCACGGGGTAATAACCCCGGTGCTCTGGGGAGATATCAAGTGTCAGACTTATTGTTAGAGAATCAAGTTGTTGTGGTCACCGGCGGTGCGGGTGCTCTCGGTCAGGCAGTTGTGGCGTGGTTCACGGATCGCGGTGCACGAGTTGCAGTATTAGATTACAGCGATGACCTGCTGGCCGCAGCATTTCCTTCCCCATCTCCTCAACACGCTTACATTACTTGCGATCTGACCGATCGTGAATCGACTGGCGCGGCGATTAGCCGAGTCGTGCGGGAATTCGGCAGTATCCATATCCTCGCCAATATTGCCGGCGGCTTTATGATGGGTGATCCGGTCCATGCGACCAGCGATAAAACCTGGGACTTTCTCTTCGACCTGAACACCCGCTCGGTGCTCAATACCGCGGCGGCTGTGGTGCCGGTCATGCTAGAAAATGGCACGGGCAAAGTGGTGAATGTTGCCGCACGAGCTGGCGTTGCAGGGGCTGCTGCGATGGGCGCCTATACCGCTTCAAAAGCCGCTGTGATGCGTTTGACAGAAAGTATGGCACTGGAACTGAGAGAGCAGGGCATTAATGTCAACGCAGTCATGCCGAGTCTGATCGATACACCCAGAAACCGCAGCGACATGCCCGATGCAGATCATTCCAAATGGGTTAAACCAGAGGATATTGCCGAGGTCATTGGTTATCTCGCATCATCGGCTGCACGAGCGGTGCATGGTGCCTGCGTCCCGGTTGATGGGCTTAGCTAACCAACGTTGCTAGCCGATATTGCTAAAAAAATTGCTAAACAATATTCTCAGGGGAACAAGATGGAAGATTGGATTCTTTACGATGTGACGGATGGTGTTGCGACGGTCACGATTAACCGACCGGAAAAACGTAATGCGATGACCTACAAGATGCTCGGTGATTTTATCGAAACTATGGGTCGGGCGAGTGATGATCCAGAAGCAAGAGTGGTGATTCTGACCGGCGCGCCGGGGGCATTTTGTGCAGGAACAGATCTGGCGGATCTCGCGACCATTCCAGGTGCAACCCGTGGACTCCGCGGCAGCGCCGAAGAGAAAGGTCGCTGGTGGCCGATTGTGTCTTGTCAGAAGCCTGTTATTGCAGCCATTGACGGTCCAGCGGTGGGTATGGGAGCAGAATTTAGTTCTCAGTGTGATATTCGTATCGCATCGACCAGAGCCCGGTTTGCCTGGAACTTTGCACATCGCGGATTGGTGCCAGATACCGGTGCGGGTAGCTGGCTGCTGCCTAAATTGATAGGTACTTCCCAGGCATTTTGGTTGCTGTACTCCGGGGAGTTTGTTGATGCTCAGCAGGCGCTAGAGATGCGTTATGTAAGTGCGGTGGTCGAGCCAGAGGACTTAATGGATAAAGCTCGCGGTATGGCAGAGACGATCTTACAAGGTTCGCCGTTTTCCCATCAGCGTATCAAATCACTCGTGTATGAAGGCCTGGGTAATACGGTGGATGAGCACATGGTCAATCACACCACGGCGCTAGCTGAATGCTTTAAATCTTCCGATCATGCGGAGGGTGTTGCCTCCTTCTTGGAACGTCGACCTGCCAAGTTCACGGGGCAGTAACTGATGAGCGATATAAAACCCTGGCGACGCCTGTCGAGCCGCGCGCTGGCGGAATGTCGAATCTTTAATCTACATGAATCAACCACAGAATCACCAGAAACTGGCGCAGAACATCAATTCTATTTTATTGAATCGGCAGACTGGGTGAATATTGTCCCGATCACAGACAACAATGAAGTCGTGTGTATTCGTCAATTTCGTCATGGCAACCAGGCAGTCACTATTGAGATTCCTGGTGGCATGGTAGACCCCGGTGAGGATCCTGCGATCTCGGCTGCACGGGAATGCCTCGAAGAGACCGGTTACAGCTGCGACTCGGTCATATCGTTGGGAGTACTCGCGCCGAATCCAGCGGTGTTCGACAATCAAGTTCACACCTATTGGGCCAAAGGGGTCAAAGCCACTGCTGATATTCAAAATACAGCGACTGAGAAAACTGAAGTTGTGCTGATCCCGCTCGCGGATATTGCAGATATGCTGATGCGAGGTGATATTGATCACGCTCTGGTGGTCGCAACCTTATGGCGCCTACTTTACCATCTGAAGGAAAACCCTCAGTTATAGTCCGGAATACTGATGCTGCCTTTGATATTAGATGTGCTGATATCGCCGGAGCCTTTGCTAACCAATCGAAAGTCGCCATCAATCGTTCGGACCCTGACGTCACCGGATCCATCGGCGCCGATCTCTACTGAGCCTCGTACATCTCGAATGCGAATTGAGCCGCTGCCATCTGCCGCCACCGTCACACTTTGACCGACCTGTTCAATGTCGATATCACCTGAGCTGTCACGCTCGATGGTGACGAGGCCTGTGACCTTTTCTATTTCAATATCGCCGGAGCTGTCCCGTTTCACAATGACGGCGCCATCGACCTCACTGACGTCAAGATCACCAGAGCTATCCTCCAGTTTCAGGTTGCCAGTATGACCGCGCACGGTGAGATTACCGGATGAGTCTTTGAGGCTAAGGTTCCCCAAAGTGTTGCGTAAACGAATATCGCCACTGCTGTCTTCTATTCGTGACAGCGTGACGCCGTTTGCTTCTAAATCGCCACTCGAGTCTTTGATGAGGTTCGTAATTGCCGCCGGTACTTTTAATGTTAGGTCAATATGGGCGTAGTCTGCATACCAGTCACGCTCGTTGTACGGGATGATGACGGTGACTTCTAAAATCTGTCCCCGCGCGTCCATATCAATATGCATCCGATCGAGGTATTCCGTTTCGTCGCTACAGGCGATACCTTCGATGACAACTTCATCGTCGTCACCCGCTTCGATATACAAGCTACCGGCAAGAGCGTTCAATCGCATTTCGTTGAATGACCCGGCTGGAAATGTCTGGCGTATCTCTTTACTTTTTGCGCAGCGATCGGCGAATGCGCTATGGCTGAGGACGACACCGATTAGGATGACTAGAATTTTGGACATGGTTGAACTCGGTTAAGCGATCAATTGGTACTTGGAGGTTATCTGGGAGAATAGGGTTTAAATGGGCGCTTTGCCAATGTCTGGGCCGCTAGCGTGTATTCTTTGTTGCGCGTTGGGCAGCCGCGAAGAAGATACGCTATATTGGACTGGTGTGGTGACGCCGAACGGCAGTATCTGACACTCTGGCGTGATTAGCGTAAAAACCCTGTCACCCAAGCGTTACAGGTCTAAAAGGTCATTTATATCAATAGGTTAAGGGTTTTTATAAAGGGTTTTGGCTAAAAACTAAGCTGATATTAAATCGGCTACAACATGAATGTCACAGGTGAGGGCCGGCCGGTGCTCTGTAACCGGCATTACTAGGCGAAGCGCACCTTGGCACGATGTGTGCATTATACTAAGCACACGCAAGTGTATGCTGGAACTGGTTGAGTGAGCCGTTATTCAACCCCAAAAGTACTGCTGAAGACACGAGCTAAGTGGTACGTGAATCAGCTTGGAGGACATTCTCGGGCAAAAAGAATGTTGGGGCTAGCGCCTAAAAACGCTGGTCCCATCCTCTCTTCAAAGCATTGTTCTAAAAGCTCTCAGTTAAAAGCTCTCAGTTAAAAGCTCTCGTTTGAAAGCTGTCGTTTAAAAGTATGGTTTCTAACTCGCTCCGCCAGCTATACAAATTTCTCTAGCCTTCACCTGATGTAATGGGTTTACGATTGAAGGCTTCTAACTTATTGAAGCTGATCATCGACTGAATTTCTTCTATGTATTCGGTACCGCGTTCTGAATACTTTTCTAAGCCAACGGCAAGCTCGGTGCCGAGTAGTGCCTCGTCATTCGCCCGTTGTTCTGCCCGAACCCATCGTAGTTTTTCATAAGCGGGGTGAGAATTTATGGTGATCACGTACTTGTTGACGCTGGCTTGAGTGGATTGGAACTTTTGTACCTCGTGAGAGGCGCCATCGTCGCGCGCTTGCGGGGTCATGCCGCAGCCTTTGCTGAAGCACCAGATACCAAAAAAGTTGAGGCCCTGTTTGGCGAAGCGCGAGGTACCCCAGGCAGATTCGTTTGCACCTTGCGCCAAAATGAGCGAGGCCGGTACAGAATCGACGCGAACTAATAATTTGTCAATCAGTTCAGGTTCGGTAATGTCACTGCCAGTGACTCGATAACGCTTGGCCATCGCCGCGAGGCGAGTCTTATCTCCTTTGCTGAGTTCAGTTGGGTCGAGTGTGAGGAGGTAGTCTCTTCTTTCTAACTCGGCGTCATTAGCTTTGCGGATACGGGGCAATAAATAGTCAAAAAATTCCCGCTTCTTGGATTTTACATCTGTATAGCTTGCGAAATCCGGAAGCTGCGTTGGAGATGCTGTTGTGTTCTCGTTTGCGGCTTGGATTTCTTGGGCGTCTGGGGTTGTATTAGTTTCGTTGGAGCAGCCTGCCAGCAGCACAAGGGCGACTAGCAGGATGATTCCGGTCGAACAATTAGCTTTTTGCATAGATCAATTTAGGCCTCGGGATATCTGATCACGAGTAACCTAACCTCTGTCATGTCTTTGATCGCGAACTTTACACCTTCTTGACCTAGACCGCTTTCCTTAGTAACTGAAGTTAAGAATAAAAGCTATTGGTCAAGTAATGGGCGTAAGCGAACCCAGCCGGTTTCAATATTCTCATCGCCGTCGGCATAGCCAGGGTCACCGGGTAATACGAGCTCACGGTCAGCATTTACCCGGGCTTTCTCATCGGGCAGTACAGCCTTTGCGGCGGCAATTACCTCGTCTGCAGACTTGAAACGTGCCAAAGTTTTAACCATGCGTAGTGTCGGGCTCATTAACACCATATCGCCTGCCTTCTCGCGCTCAAGGATTTCTGCTGGAGGTAACCACTCGCAGTGTACGAGTTCATGGTCATCGTGCCGCGGGTTTTGGTTGGTTGGCATGCGAGTCACAAAAAATCTCGCGTCAAATCGGCGCGGTGGGCCTTCGGGTGTTATCCAGCGTGCGATGTAGTGCATTTGACCCACATCTAAAAGCAGGTTTTCAGATTCGATGACATCAAGGAAATGATTACCATTTTCGTTTACCCGGTCGCGATGAGCATCAAAGCGCTGCTGATCTTCCGGGGTTTTGATATCTAACGAAATGTGGCTGTCTTTATGAATGGCGAGCAGCACACCAGCTTCCTCAAATGCCTCGCGAACGGCTGCGACATAGTAGGCTAAGCCTCCATCAGGGAGGCCCAGTAGATGGCTCGCTTCTGTGTCTGAGCGATGCGTGCAGTAATCCTCAAAGAAACCCGGTTCATCTTTGTCATCGACTGCGCCACCTGGGAATACCCACATGCCGCCGGCAAACACCGTATTGGCGCTACGCTCCATCATAAAAACCTGCAGGTCGGGTTTATCTTCTACCAGCATGACGGTGGCGGCGGGGCGTATCGGGACGTTGGTGGGATTCATTGGCTTCCTTTATTGAGCGATCACCATAGTAGAGTACTGCGCTGGAGTACATTGCCGGATTTTCTTAACGCTGTTAAGTTTGGCCGCAAGATACAATTTAACGGCGTTAAGCATCAGGTTAAAAGTGGACGAAATGTGGTTTATTAGAGCTGAACTGGATTGCGTTCTAACAAATCGGCAGCCACACTAACCGGATGAAATATAACCACTCAATCGTCACGACTTCTTTATTCTCAGGCCTTCTATTGCCTGCTTTGGCGCTGTTCTTAGGTAGCCTGGTGCTCAGTCCTGCGGCATGGGCAGAACCCAGTCGAATACTGCTTAACGATGGCACTGAAATTGTTGGTGAGCTCGTGTCTCTGCACAACGGCTCATATACCATTCGTTCGAAAGCCCTTGGTACGCTCAAGGTATCTGAAGGCCAGGTGACCAGAATTAGCAGTATGGGTGCCAGATCGGCACCGATAAGCCCAGTGCCGATAAGTCCGGTTGAGAGTGCGAAATCGTCGATGGACGCGAGTGCGTTACAAAGTATTCAGCAGCGCCTTATGGGCGACAGCAGTATGGTGCAGCAGATTATGTCGCTGCAATCTAACCCAGATATGCAAGCGGTGTTATCGGACCCAGAAATCATGGCGGCGATCCAACGGCTTGATTTTGATGCCCTCACCAACAACCCCAAGATCCGAAAGTTGATGCAGAACCGCGATGTTCAAGCCATCAGCGGTTCTGTTAACTAGCAGTTCTGTCAATTAGCCAGTCTTTGCTTTCGTTTTCGGCACGTCCCGCTTTGTGTGGGGCCTGGTCGCTTTAGCCTTTGTCTTCTTTGGGACTGGGGCTGGCGTCGTCTTTGTGACTGCCTTTTTCACTTTCGCTTCAGTGACGGCTTTACGGTTTTTCAATAGTGGCAATAAATAGCGGCCAGTTTCAGAGGCTTTGATCTTACTCACCTGTTCGGGTGTGCCCTGCGCGACAATCTTGCCGCCTTTGGGGCCTCCATCAGGGCCAATGTCGATCACCCAGTCTGCTGTTTTGATCACGTCTAGATTGTGTTCGATGACGGTGACGCTATTTCCCGCATCGACTAGTCGATTCAGGACCACCAACAGCTTACGGACATCATCAAAGTGCAGGCCTGTGGTAGGTTCGTCTAATATATAGAACGTCTTACCGGTGGCGACCTTCGACAGCTCCCTGGCGAGCTTGATACGTTGGGCTTCACCGCCTGACAAGGTGGACGAGGGCTGGCCCAGATGCAGATAGTCCAATCCCACATCGACCAATAGCTGCAACTTGCTAAAAATTTTCGGATGCTCTGAGAAATGTATGACGGCTTCGGCGATGGTCATATCCAATACATCGGCGATCGATTTGCTCTGATATTTCACTTCTAGCGTGGCTTCATTAAATCGGCGGCCATCACACTCTTCACATTTGACGAATACATCGGATAAAAAGTGCATCTCAATTTTTCGTACGCCGTCGCCCTGACAGGCCTCGCAGCGGCCACCTTTGACGTTAAAAGAGAAGCGTCCTGGTTTATACCCGCGCATGCTGGAGCCGGGTAGTTTGGAAAAAAAGATTCGAATCTCATCGAACACCTTAATGTAAGTCACCGGGTTACTGCGTGGTGTTCGGCCGATGGGGCGCTGATCGATCGCGACCACCTTATCCAATTGATCGAGGCCGGTAATGCGATCGTGCTCGCCGATACGCTGGGTTGAATTGTGGAAGTGCCGCGCAAGAGCTGGGTGTAAAATATCGTTCACCAGGGTGGATTTACCCGCACCGGAAACGCCGGTCACGGCATTTAATATGCCAACGGGAAAGCTCACGGTCAGGTCTTTTAAATTATTGGCGCGAGCGCCCTCGATGACAATCTCGCCTCTTGATTTTCTGCGTTCGTCTAACATTTCAACCTGGGTGCGGCCGGATAGGTAATTGCCTGTTAACGAATTTTTGTTGTTCTCTAAACTCTTGGCCGAGCCGGCATGGACAATATTGCCACCCTTTACACCAGCGCCCGGGCCAAAATCGACCACGTAGTCGGCAAGGCGGATGGTTTCTTCATCGTGTTCAACCACCACCACGGTGTTGCCGATATCGCGCATCCGGCACAGAGTCTTCAGTAATTTTTCGTTATCACGCTGGTGCAGACCAATACTCGGTTCGTCCAGAATGTAGATCACGCCAGAGAGTTCTGAGCCCACCTGGCTGGCCAGGCGGATACGCTGTGACTCACCGCCAGAGAGGCTTGGGCCGAGCCGATCTAGGCTCAAATAACTCAAGCCCACCGAGACCAGGAAATTGAGCCGGTTGCAGATCTCTTTTAAGATTTCAGTCGCAATCTCGCCTGAGGCGCCGGGCAATTTTAGGTGAGTGAAAAAGTCGTGGGTCTTATCGATGGTCCAGCTTGAGACATCGACAATGGTCTGGTCAGCCACGCGTACCGAGGCGCTTTCTGGTCTAAGTCTTACGCCGTGGCAACTGTGGCAGGCTGAGTTGGCCAGAAATTGTGAGTACCAGCGCTTCATACCTTCAGAGCTGGTGTTGCGGAAACGGCGCATCAAGCGATTGACGATACCTTCGTAACGAGAATTGGTGGTGCCGTGTTTACCCCAGTTAATTTTGTATCGCTTCTCGCCGGTGCCGTAAAGAATCGTTTCTTTCTGTTTGGCCGTCAGCTTGCTAAATGGCTTGTTGACGGGAATTTTCAGGTACTTAAAAATCTGGCGATGAAAGGTGCTGCCCATGCCTTTGTTTTCATCAATGATCTTACCGACGGGTTTCAGCGCGCCTTGTTCGAGGGTTAAGGTCTTATCCGGTATGAGTAGATCGGGGTCGAACGCGACCTGGGTACCAAGGCCGTTACATTCCTCGCACATTCCTTGCGGCGAGTTAAACGAAAATGCCTGGGGAGAAAGTTGCGGAAAGGACAGGCTGCAGTGTGAGCAGGACAGATGTTCGGAATAGAGTTGATCCTGGCTTTTTTTGCCAGAGTCAGTGGCTGCGATTAGTGCGCCATTGCCCAGCTTCAGAGCGGATTCCACGGATTCTGTTAAGCGCTCCAGAATGCCGACTTTAATCACCAACCGATCAACCACAGCTTCAACAGTATGTTTTTTGCGTTTATCCAGCGCTTCAATTTCGTCACTACGGACCAGTTCACCGTCGACGCGTAATCGCACAAACCCCTGGGCTCTGGCATCGGCCAACATATCGCGATGTTCGCCCTTGCGATTCACCAGCAGTGGTACCAGCAATAACAATCGGCTCCCGGTCGGCAGCTCAGAAAGCTCATTGGCGATGTGTTGCGCCGTTTGGCTTTGTACCTCTCGCTTGCATCGATGACAGTGCTGCACACCGACGCGAGCATAGAGTACGCGCAGGTAATCTGAGATCTCCGTAATGGTGCCGACGGTGGAGCGGGGGTTTCTGCCGGTGGTTTTTTGCTCGATAGAAATGGTCGGTGATAAGCCGCGAATCATGTCGTATTTCGGCTTTTCCATCTGGCCCAGAAACTGACGCGCGTAGGCAGACAAAGACTCTACATAACGGCGTTGACCCTCGGCATATAAGGTATCGAACGCGAGCGACGATTTACCCGAGCCAGAAACCCCGGTAAAGACCACCAATTTACGTTTTGGAATTTTGACTTCGACAGATTTGAGATTATGTTCACGGGCGCCCCGGATCAGAATGTGATCCAGTTCTTCAGAAGCGGTTTTCATACGGGCGTTAAGTCCTGGTTAGTCGAGATCAAATGAGCGGATGAATGTGTGTAGGTATCTACAAGCTCGCATGGTTAGGTATACGGTGGCTTGAAGTCAAGCGACCAGCCGGCCACTAGAGCCGCTTGAAAGCGGCGAACTGCTGCAGGTTTTTCAGGGTCAGTTCTACCTTGATTTCGATTTCTGCCTTTTTCCAGGCGGCGGGGAACTCGCCGGCCCAGGACCAGTTGGGGTACCAGCAGCCATCCTCGTGCTGTTGCTCAATCAAAAAATCGAAATTGGCATCGATACTGTCGGCAAAAAACTCGGCGAACACGCTGCCGGAGTGAGTGACAACATCCAGCGGCGTTAGACAGTATTCCTCCCAATCGCGCGGCTCCACATTCACCAGCCGGTAACCGTTGCTGAGTAGATAAGGCAGGAGGTTGATGCGATCTTTTTTGGTCAGTGCTTCACATTCATATAGACGAATAAAACAGAGGAATTCATGCATCTCGAGCGGCGTGCTTTTAATGTGCTCAACCGCCTGGGCTAAAAGTCCAGGTAGTTCTGTGGTCATGACGCGATGGTTGAACAGATAGCGTATGACCTCCGCCGTAGGGTTTGCCCTAAATCCCTCTAGAACCGATGCTTCATAGCGCCACCAGGGTGCATGGGGCGCATCGTTGGCATCCGCGTGGATGGCTTGCCAGTTGCCGTTATCAAAATGGGCCATCAGATACTCGATGGCATCGTTGGCCATTGGGCTGGTTTGCCCGTTGACACTTTCCAATATTTGCAGCGCCACGGTGGTGGCGATCACCGTTGACTTTTTAGTGCGCAGATCAGGTTCCAGGCCATGACCAAAGCCGCCATCCTGATTTTGGTAGTGTGCAAGCGCCGCTAATACATTTTGGTTAGACGGTGCCTTTTTAGACCGCGCCGCAGCGCTTTTTGGCAGCGCCGCAGCGCTTTTTGGCAGCGCCGCAGCGCTTTTTGGCAGCGCCGCAGTGCCTGCTGCAATTGGGAAGTGGTATAGCAGGCGCTCTCGCTGTAGATTTGTTCCAAACTGCAGAATAAAATCGCAGCCACGAGTCATGGCGCTCTCGGGCAAGCCGCTATGGGTGGGTCCGCTTAGGGCAAAGGCGGCTTCACAAGGCTGAACAAGGGCAAGATGTGTCATATCAGTAGACCTGTGTCGATTTAAGTTGCGATGAGTCTACGACACCCATCCTGACAGCCTTATGTCAGGAGTCTTGCCTTTCGGTTGAAAAGTACGATCTATAACCCTGATGCGAAACAAGAGATATTGTATGCGACGAGCCGATCGACTATTCCAACTGATGCTGCTGCTGCAAGAGGGCAAGGTACGCACCGCGCGCTATCTGGCGGACAAGCTGGAAGTCTCCGAACGCACGATATATCGGGATATTGGCGATCTGATGGGCTCTGGTATACCCATAGATGGCGAAGCGGGTGTTGGCTACCTGCTGCGGGATGAGTATCGTCTACCGCCACTGATGTTCAACGCCGACGAACTCAAAGCTCTAGCGCTGGGCGCCATGATGGTCAAAGCCTGGTCGGATAAAGAACTGGGCTCGGTCACGGCCACCGCCATCCGTAAGATTGAATCGATTTTGCCCGAGAAGCTGAGAAAAGAAATCCAGCTACAAGAGATTGTGGTGCCGGGTTTTCAGATTAATGAAAAGACCTCGAACAATCTGGCGGCCCTGCGCCGCGCGATTGATGAGCGGATGACCCTGCAATTGAGCTATCGCTCGCTCAAAGACGAGACTACGGAGCGGGTGATTTGGCCGTTTCTTTTATACTTCTGGGGCAACAAATGGACCCTGGGGGCCTGGTGCGAGTTGCGCCAGGACTTTCGCTCATTTCGCGTCGATTTGATGCAAGAGGCCTTGCTGGGCGAGGCCTATAGCCCGGATGAAAACCGCTCGCTGCAGGCTTACGTAGATTATCAACGTGATGCCGAATGGCGCAACGAACGCTAGCAGCGTTATTATGTAGCATTAACAACAGAGATCTTACATGGCTGGCAAAACCGTTACCGCCTGCTTGCTGATTATCGGCAACGAAATTCTTTCTGGACGCACCCAGGATATTAACCTTAACTTTTTGGCTAAGGCACTCAATGAACTTGGCGTGCGTATGACCGAAGCGCGGGTGATCCCCGATATAGAAGCCACCATTGTGGACACCGTAAACGAGGTCCGCACTAAATTTGACCACGTGTTTACCACCGGCGGCATTGGCCCCACCCACGATGACATCACAGCAGTATGTATCGCCAAAGCCTTTGGCACTGAAGTGATGCTTCATCCCGAGATTGAAGCGCGTATTCGCAAACGCGAAGCAACGCCAGAAATCATTGAGTCGCGCTTGTTAATGGCGCGCGTGCCGACAGGCGCCACATTGATTGATAACCCCACCGGCGGCCCGCAAGGATTTCAAATGGGCAACGTCTATGTGATGGCGGGTGTACCCATGGTGATGCAAGCGATGGTCGGTGCATTGACCAAAGAACGCCTGGGCGGCGCCGATCCCGTGCGCTCACGAACCATCGGTGCTTATCTCGGCGAAAGCCAGGTGGCAAAGGAGCTTGGCATACTGCAGGACAAACACCCTGATGTGGACATTGGCAGCTATCCCTTTTATCGCGAAACAGGCTACGGCACGAATCTTGTGATTCGCGGCACCGATGAAGCGGAACTAGATCTGCTGAAAGAAGATTTGCGGGCGCTCATTATTGGCATGGATGCTGAGGCGCATGATGATGGGATTTAGCGTCTAGCTAAGTTTCGGATACAGATCTTCGAGGGGACTGCGCACTGCCTGAGCTCCTCGCTTTAACACATGGGTGTAAATTTCAGTGGTCTCAACTGAACTGTGCCCTAGCTGTTGCTGCACTGTGCGAATGTCGATGCCGTTTTCCAAAGCGTGCGTCGCGAACGAATGCCGAAGCGTATGCGGTGAAGCATGTTTATGAATGAGCGCTGCCTCAACTGCGCTTCTAAATACTTTCTGAAAAGTCGATTGGTATTGGTGGTGCCGACGCATGACGCCGGAACGCGGATCAGCGCTGATGCGTTTGCTCGGGAACAAATATTGCCATGCTAAAGATTTGGCTTGGCGGGGATATTTGCGAGCGAGGGCGTGTGGCATGTATACCTCACCATAGCCGGCTGCCAGATCATTCTTGTGCAAGATAGCAACGTTTTGAATCTGCATCTTCAGTGACGGTGACAGCTGCAGGGACAGGGTGGTGACCCGGTCTTTTTGTCCTTTGCCATCGTGAATATGCAGGCAGACATAGTCTAGATCGATATCTTTGACTCGCAGCCGCAAGCACTCCATCACGCGAAGACCACTGCCATAGAGTAATGAACCAATCAGGCGATGCGTACCCTGCAACTGAGACAGAAGTTGCAACACTTCTGTTCTTGTTAGTACCACTGGCAGTCGTTGTTTGGGTTTTGCTCGAACGCTTGAAGTAATGTCGCCTAGGGGATTCTGAAGTTGATGTTTGTACATAAAAACGAGCGCATTCAGTGCTTGGTTTTGTGTTGCCGGCGCAACGCGCCGATTTACCGCTAGATGAGTGAGGAATTTGACGACCCCGTCCTCCCGCAAATCTGCAGGATGACGCATGTTGTGAAACCGAATGTACCGACGCACCCAACCAACATAAGATCGCTCGGTGAGCCGGGCGTTAGGCACTTAGATATGAATTTCCAAAACAAAAAATGGAATCTATCCCGAAAACCTAATAGGGTTGAGCGGGTAGTAGGAATCTTGGGGGCTACATTCTTGATTGTAGTGTTCTCGTCCGGTGCAGTAGCTTTTGCGGACCTCACTTTCAGAGGCGGTGAGGACTATCTATTAGAATTCGCAATCATCACGGTTCTTACGATTCTGTCCGGCTGGTTCCTATACAGAGTTGTGTTTGGTGTACCGGAAGCCCTACGTCACAAGTCAGCCTCGAGAGTGGCATACACCTTTGTTTGTATAGGAGCTCTTGCGATTGGTGCTGGATTTAGTTTAGATGGCCACAATACGTGGTATCTGCTGTCAGTAGGTCTAGTGTGTATCGGTAGTGCGCTCGCAAATCTAAATCGTCTAAAACTGGACGATGCCTAACATGAAGTTGGTGTCGCCTTCGGCTTGGACTAGCCGCGTTGCGTCTAGCCACACAACTAGGTGTTATGCGCCAAGCCAACATTTCGCAAGATCGAGAAAGTCCTGAATGCATGAAATTCCTATCAGATCTTTCCAAGTATCCTGCTTCCTGCTTCGGCGTTTAGAAACGACGACTGAAGTGCTACTGTTGAAAAGGGCGCAGAAAGCCATTCTAGGTGGCGTCTGGTGCCAAGTAGCTGGATCAATTGAGCATGGCGAAACTGCTGTCGACGCAGTTTTCCGAGAGGTTGAAGAAGAAACTGGGCTTAGACCCTCAGAAATATACTCAACCATGGAATGTGAACAATACTATCGGTTGGACCTAAATTGCATATCAGTGTTACCTGTTTTCGTTGCCTTCGTAGGTTGCGAGGAAGATGTGCGGATAAACTACGAACATTCTGAGCATGGATGGTTCGATATCAATGAGGCAAGGGAACTACTTCCTTTGCCCATACAGAGAAAGCTCTTAAGCCGTGTTGAAGAAGAATTCATTAAGCGAGACCCTTCGCCAGCTGCCAAGGTATCGCGAAGTGGCGCATAACATGAAGTTGAAGTCGTTACGCTCGGACTGGCTAAAGTGTCACTCAAATTGCCTACGCAATTTCAGCGCCACTTCATCCAGCCGCCTAACTTGGTGTTATGTGCCCAAGCACAATTTTCTTTCTCAGGTGTAACCGCGCTCATAAACCTCGGAATTACAATTCGGCAAAACAACACTGCCTGACGCCGAACAGCCGTTCGTTGAACGGAATCCCCAGACACACGTCTGAAGCACGCCAAATTTAACTCCAGCCCGCAACGCTACGACTGCTTGACCATGGCTTCTAGTTTAGCGCTCGCGTGGGTAGAGCGGCCTTGTCGGCAACACCCATCCTGTTTCACTAATGCTACATGGCACTGAGTGTTTTTTAACCATGTTGGCTTCGTCATCAATGAGGGGTAATCTTCCAATATCTTTGGCTATTCGTTGTGCCACTTAATGTGTGTTTTCTACAAGGACCTGTCACATAACATGTTGTTCAAGTCATTCGCTTCGCTCATTTGGGCGCTCCGCGGCTGCGCCACGTCGCGCCACTTAGCAAGGTGTTAGATTCCACTACGGATCAGAGGTAGGAGAGTAATTTGAAGATCAAGGACGTCCATATTGAAAATTGGCGATCCATTCAATCTGCTGAATTAGATTATCAGGACCTAATGATTTTTATTGGTCAGAATAATCATGGCAAGTCCAATATCTTGAGCGCACTCTTATTTTTCTTTGGAGAGCTAAAGCCGCAAGAACTAGATTTCAATAGCAATGCTGGAGAATTATTTGTCGAAATAGTTTTCACGGATCTTGATGATAATGATAAATCCACGTTTAGTAAGTACGTTACCTTATCGAATGAAATAAGAGTTCGAAAAACGGCCTACGCTTCAGGCAGTTTTGATTATAAGGGGTATATTCAGAATCCAGTAGAAGAGTGGCTTCAAGAGAGTAACGCAGGTGCCTATACGACAAGAGCAACGGCAGTAACACTTCCCTTTGTAGAATTTCTTCCAGAAGCTGGAAGGATCACTCAAACCAATATCAAATTCGCACAATCAGAATATATAGCTAGAAATCTAGATACAGTCGCATTTAATTTTGAGATGGAAGACACAAACTTTCTTGGGCTAAAGAATGTAGCAAAGGGAATATTTGGCCAGGTATACCACATACCCGCTATCAGAAGCGCAACTGACGATTACGTTACAAAGGAAACAAGCGCATTCGGCTCCCTATATTCGAAGTTGATCGAGAAAATGTCCTCTACTAGCCCTGAATGGATATCAGCAAAAGAAAATATGTCCAATTTATTTGGGCTTCTGAACAAGACTGATAGCGATGGAAACCACAATGCAGAGCGGCCGCAGGAATTAACGTCTTTTGAAGAGAAGTTAAGCTCTCACTTATCTACTTGGGGAGCAGAGATTGATGTCCAGATTGTCGCGCCAAACATTGATGATGTATTCAAGGCTAATACACAAGTTTGGATAAATGATGGGGTTAAAACTGACATAAACCGCAAAGGGCATGGCCTCCAAAGAGCATTGAGCTTTGCACTTATTAAAACTATTGCAGAAACTCTACGAGAGGAACGCCTTGCTGCAGAAGAGGCCAGCGAAGATACTGGGTCTAGAAAAGCTTCTAATTCTATGTACTTCATTTTGGAAGAGCCTGAGCTATACCTGCACCCTCAAGCACAAAGAGCACTTTTTGACTCCTTAATTTCTCTTGTAGACGGTGGTGCACAAGTAGCTCTTTGCACTCACTCAAGTTCGCTAATTGATCTAGACTATTACAAGTCGATTTGCATAGTCAGAAAAGAGAACCCAGAAAACGGAACAATAGTTTGTCAATGCACGGAGGATGTTTTTAGTGGAAATGACAAAAAGGACTTTAACCTTAGTTACTGGGTAAACCCAGATAGAAGCGAGTTATTTTTCGCACACAAAGTAATATTAGTCGAAGGAGCAACAGAGAAAACTGTTATCCCATACATTGCACAGTGGTCAAACTGCTTCAAGCATGAATATTCTGTGATTGACTGCGGCTCAAAGAATAATATTCCAGCATATATAGCCTTACTCAATAAATTTAGCATTCCTTACGTAGCAGTTTATGACATTGATCATCAACAAGGTAAATCGCAAAACGCAATTGACTCAGCTGATATTGCTACAACCGCTATTGAAAATGTAGTTGATGCTAACTTTGGCTCCACCATTAGTCTTGTTAATGACATTGAGGAAGAGCTTGGCATGGCACAGGGCGCAAACGGTAAGCCATATGCTGCGCTTGAAGAAATAAGCAGAAATGCATTTGTTATAGCTGACCAATTTAAAAATAAAGTGCTGGCCATGTATGAGTAAAAATCTAACAAGTCAATCAACTTCGCGCCTTCGGCGCTGGATGCAGCACAGCTGCGCCGGTTATTGAGGCGTTAGACTTCTGACGTGACTAATCAAACTCCCATTGTTGCTGCGAATTTCTCTCCTTTCAGATTGGTGCTCAGAGACCAGGAGGCGGACTGGAACGCAGACTTAGAGCTAATCAATGATCGAAGTTATGATTACGTAAAACTACATCGTGCATCGACCTTCATTGATGTAGGTATCGCGCCTTGGTCATTAGTCGTTGGCTATGACGGCACATTGGCTATCCCGGCCAAGCCTGAATTGCGGGAACCTGATGTTGCGATTCATATCTTTAACTCCTTTTTGTGCGATCTTTTGCTTGGTGGGCTTTACTGCGAGGCTGTTTCCCCTGATGAACTGCGCATTGGCACCATATCCAGCGATTCATATATGCGCATGCACAGTGGTGCTCAAGGGCCAATTGCTCAATTCCATGAATCGATCAAGACAAAGATCGCTGGACCGCTTGACACCATCCGGCTTCTTGAACCACCAAAAGTTCGAGTTCGAGAGTTAACGGCCTGCTTTCATAAAGGTAGCACCAGGAGGTCGAAATTGGGTTCAATTTCTCCTGAAACGATAATTTACGGAACAACGTTCTTTACAAAGAATCAAAGAGCTGAATCTCTGCTCCACCTGTGGACTTCAACTGAACAATTGATTGAAACTATTTGGAAGTCGGAAGTCCTAGAGCAACCAATTATTGATGGTGCATCTAAGAAGCGGCGGAAAGACTTCCTTAGTGACAACAGGACTTGGACAGCGTCTTCTAAGCTTGAGGTTTTATATCAGAAAAGACTGATTCCAGACGACACATATCTATTGCTTGATCGTACACGAAGATCTAGAAACGCGTTTGCTCACTCCGGCAAAAAACCAAGTGACGAAGAAGTAACTGCGGCTTTAACCGTGTTCTTTGAGCTTTGCTCCTTATTGATATCCGGATTTTCCGAGACCGGTGAGCTAAAAGAAGTTGAGAAGATGATTAAGGAGAGGAAGGGGAAGTATCTAGAGTGGGAACGCACCCGTGAGCCAATTGATGGCGTCTCCCATTGGCTTCCAATCCCACCCATCCCCGGCGATGAGAATTGGGGAGACGAGCCTTACGAAATCATTGAAGAATTGCAACTTAAAGATATGAGCGGCGAAGCCTAACATGGTACTCAAGCATACTCCGCCAGCTAACGCTAACTCCATGGGCCGGCAGCTTCGCCGCCGCCCCTTAGTACGGTGTTATACGTCAGCGGTATCTCGGCTAGTCACCTTCCTTTTTCTAGCATCCATCTCAACGTTTTCGTTCGGGGACCAATGGTACAAGAATGGTGAACTCGACCAAGTATCGAGTCAGGGAGGAGTTGAAGGTTTCGGTGCAATACTACTCTTGACTGCCGATGCGGAGTAAGCATTGAAGAAATGGTTAGCACCTCCGTCGGAGGGCTTTCAGGTCTCAACTGATTCTGTGGTGAATAGGAATGTGCCCATAGAAGCCCTGATAGTATTCAGCGGATGTAAACCTAATGAAGAAGGCAACTGTGATACAGAAGTTGATTATCTTATTACAGCCCCAGATGGCACTATTTATGGTGACTTCAAAAACACTGAACTTTGGAGGAATAAACCGGCAATTCCGACTGGAAAATTGGGCCTTGCAGTAGACAGAATTATCGTAAAAATTGAGGATGGCGAACTGCTGGGCAACTACATGGTTAAATGTACAGTTCGAGATATTGTCAGTGGTTCGAGTTTCGAAATATCCTCAACGTTTAACGTTGTCGAAAGTTGAGCCCTATAGGAGCCGTATAGCATGTTGCTCAAGGTCACTACGCCAGCGAACGCTGGCTCCGCGGGACGGCAGCTTCGCAGGGTGTTATGTTTCCAATTAGGTTCTCGAGCCAGCCGAGAAGTTCTCAGCCATCCTTTTTTTAAGCTCGTTTATCTGATCTTCGATGCCTGTGCGACGGGCGTCCCCTTTTTTATACTTCCTACTTAAACGCTCGTAATACTTGATTGCGGCTTCATATCGACCGTTAGTCTCATGATACGCAGCGAGAGCTACGACTTCTGGTGTCGTTAATTTTGAGTCGGCGTTTATGGTCGATCCCAAAAACATAACGAATAACAAGAATGCAAAGCCATAGCTGCCAGATTCTGACGACAGTTCCTTCCGGCGGATAGGATCAGGGTGTAGTATTCCCAGTAGCCCGGCTAACGCGGCACCTGCTGCAATACAAGCGGTGATTGCAAAGGCCAATATCTGGAGAGGTGCATAGGCGCTGAGGTCCAGATTAAGACGTATGCCTGAATCGAACACCGAGGATAAAAAAACTCCGGCGAGAATACCGATAGAGAGCAGTACAATTGCACGCCGTATTTGGGTATGTTCTGGGAATATGTTCTTATACTCCAAGAATAGGGAGACTAGCGTCAGCGCAGCAGTGACTGTTAAAAAAACTGAATTGTTCATACTACCTCCGTATACGAGGAAAGACCTGACCCTATCTTGAGAGGCAGCCGAAAGATTTGCAATGCATAAGACTGTGGACAACTTGTGCAAAAGGGGCAGGGCTTGAATCGTGAGTAAACATAACATGCTGTTCAAATCGCAGCTTCGCTGCTCGGTCGCATCGTTGCGCTCTCCGTTTGCAAATGGCTTCGCCATTTGCAAACGTTTTGCTCCACGCTGCGCCGCTTAACAGGGTGTTATACGTCTGAGATCGTTCTCAAATGAATATAGATATCGATCAACTAAAGGGCTCCAGCAAGAAATTAGAAGGCAATTTGTCTGGAGTTTATTTCCTCTTTGATCAAGATGAACTCGTCTACATCGGCAAAGGCTGGAATTGCCTTCTTCGAGTGGCTGAACATACGAGAAAGGATTCAGATAAGGTATTTACGTCATGGGAATACGTTCATGTTTCGAATAAGAGTGAATACACCGCGTTGGAAAAGGAACTGATTAGAAAGCATGCGCCAAAATACAATAAGGTCTATAAAAACGTATAACATGTTGCTCAAGGTCACTCCGCCAGCTATCGCTGGCTCCGTGGGACGTCAGCGAAGCTGCCGCCCCTTAGCAAGGTGTTATGCCTGCGGATGTTATAGATGAGTGATCCGGAAGACTATTTTTTGACCACAAATGGGCATTGCGATGAAGCGATAGTTTGTATTCTAGACGCATATCGTAGAGTTAACTCCCTAGATGAGCTTATTCATTTTACCGTTGATGGCTTTCGAAAAATCAACCTACTTCCAAAATTACTCGAGCCTTTAGGGTCTTTTGATCAAGCAGAAATGGAAAATGCCAAAAGACGGGCTGATGCGGCAGAACAACAAATGGCGAAAGACTTCCCTCTCTTGCATGAGCAAGCAGTAATAACTTTGTGGAGTTCAATTGAGGCAGCTATACGAAATCTATTCGCCGCATTAATTAAGAACGAAACTAAGCTTAGAGAAACGGAATCCTTCGGAAAAGTAAGAGTAAATTTTGTGACCTACGAGGCTCTGACCGGAATCGACAAAAACCTCTATTTAGTAGATGCGTTAGAAGAAGCGCTATCTACCAAACGGAAGGCCGGCATTGGTAGATTCGAATTGCTATTCAGAGAAATGGGGTTATCCAGTCCTGTTTCTTCACATGCGACTTCATGTCTTCTTGAACTTTATCATATACGGAATGTAATCGTTCACCGGCAGGGGAAAGTAGACCGGCGTTTGCTAACCGATTGTCCTTGGTTAGATTTGGCAGAAGGAGATAAACTCAGCGTGTCGCATGTTCAATATCATCAGTTTAGGATAGCTGCCTTGATCTATCTCGACGAAATCCTAAATCGAATACGAGTAATGTATGAGTTCGGGCCTTTGCAACACTCAGAAGATTGTCCATGCGATATGCACACATTTGAGTTTAATACGGAGTTATCAGCCAAACAAACAAGCTCACCGTGGGTAGATTAAATGCATAACATGGCCATCAATTCGCCACTACGTGGCTTGGACGCTCCGCCTGCGGCTCCACGCCAATTATGGCGGTGTTATGAGCCATGAGTGGCTTTCGGTCGGGTAGCACTATGACAACGGAGATCGGCTACGTAAACCGCAACAAGCAACGAATTCATGGCACCCGTGGCGTAAAGGGAAATGATCACGGTGCATACTCTTACAAAGTAATGTGTGAGAGTGGTCGATGCGGTGAGACTTATGGAGCTAATGGGACTGATCTATTTCAGTGGAAATGTCCAAAGTGCCAAGGTGGACTTCCGGGAATTGGCTACTAGAGATTTCGCGAATGAGCGTCGACAAAACATGTTCCATTTGTAACATCTGGTACAAAGCCCAAGAATATAGTTATGGTAATAAGGAAGGTCGCTCGTATTGCCGCAAATGTAATCGTGAAGAGCGTCAGGCTTACGCGAGAGGTGGCAAGGAGGCGGCAAAGCTGTTTCGGGAAACTAAACGCAAAGAATGGGGAGGTACATAACATGAAGTTTAAGCCGTTGCGTTCCTTTCAGTCAGTTGACTCGGACGTGCCACTCCAGGCTCCGTTTGCGAATGGCTTCGCCATTTTATCGCTAACGATTCCCTCCGTGTCACGCTGCTTAACTAGGTGTTATGTGCCTTAGTATGCCTGAGCCAGACTGGAAAAGAGAACACATCACAGGGCTCGAAGAGTCCATCCGCTTCTTCAGTAACGAGAACAAATTCGATCGGGAAAAGTACGTGATTTCGTCGCTTCTTGATGCGCTGTCTATCACTTACATTGACTCAGAATTAACCGAAGCGCCGGAACCAACAGATGTAGGCTTTCGCGATGCAAACTTTCAAGTTAAGGAAGTGATGCAAAACGCACGCAGGCGTGGCGACGAACTGAAGGCAGCTCTGGAGAAGGCTAAGGCTGCGAATACATACTCCGAGTTACTTGAAACGTACACCCCACAGGACATCTCGATAGGCGCTATCGGCGAGAAGAGTGTCGCTCGCGCAGACGACCTACTTCATAAGTACGGGAAGAAGGAACGCATGCACATGGATCTGGTTTTATATTTCAATTATCTCGACTATCACGAGATTCACTTTGACTTTGAGGTGCCGACCACCCGCGACTACCGATCTCTTTCCGTACTAAGCAATCGATTTGCTGTGGTACCTTATACGTGCGAAGAAGCACCAGCGTTCTTGAAGTCTGCAGTGGATACTTTGAAGGAGAGGCACATAACATGAAGTTGAAGTCATTCCGTGCCCTACGGGCACTCCACTCGGACATAACGTTCCAGGGTTCGTTTGCGAATGGCTTCGCCATTTTATCGCAATCAACCCCTTCCACGTTACGCCGCTTAACTAGTTCGCATCCATAAATAGGCTGTTTTTCGGAATTTCGATTTTACATGCGCGAGCACGTCCGGAGCAGCATCAAACAATGCCGGGGCAATGCTTATCGCGCCCGTTATTTCTTGTTTCAGC